>NPIE01003593.1_pt1 | contig 88771 bp, 67 predicted proteins | sample 8637661 | NCBI WGS metagenome assembly NPIE01 (sample SAMN07420842, study PRJNA396082) | bioreactor metagenome | isolation source: sample BA12 brine-fed electro-methanogenic bioreactor BA | place: Japan: Kochi | collected 2016-12-09
GCGATTATAGCAGAACTATCTAAGGGAAGACAATAATTTTAAGGATTGTTCTGTAACAGAGTAATCCAAGTCATATTCTATGGCCTGTTCTAAAGATTGAATTGCCATCTCCTCCTCCCCTTCGATAATTTGTACCCTTGCTAGAAAATATCCGTAGTAGGGGCTATACCTATCTAATTCAAAAAGTTCGTCCATATACTTTTCTATATCAACCATTTCCTCGCCTACAGAATCATCCTCTATATTTCTCTCATAACTGTCTATTAGTGTTGTTATCCTCCATCTTAAAAAGTCTTTTTCATCATTTCTTACAAATGTGACTTCTTCTCTTAGTTCTTCCAGATAATTAAGATAGAATTCTACCTTAGCATCTTCATCAAGTATATAATTAAGCTCAACTGCCAACAGATTTAAATACACTTCGTCTGGGAAAGCGATAAGTAAACTTTTCACTAATTCCTCTGCTTTTAACAGTTGGTTATTCTCAACCAGTAGATGAAAGTATTCCTCTACTAGTGCGGAGGATTTCTCCCCAGAATAATATCCAATAGCCGAATCGTAGCTATTAATTGCACTCTCAAGATTATTTGTGAGCATATATGCCCGACCTTTTACCCAGAAAATTTCTCCCTCCATCCCTCCTAACGTAAGAGCGCTATCTAGTACCTCTATAGATTTAGAGTAATCACCATAGTCATAATACGCCCGACCTAGGAAGTACAAACCTTCTAAGTATTCCGAAATTTCTTCTTTCAGTGGTTCTAAAATAAGAATTGCCAGATATGGGTAGCCATTATTTATATATACTCTGGCTAGTTTTGCTGCATTAAATTTTTTGTCATCATCTAAGTCATCTAATGTTTTTCTAAATTCCTCATAATAAATCTCCATCTCATCTGAATTACTTATAGAGTTAAGCGTACTCTTTGCCTTATCTGTATTATCTATAGCATCTATGTACGCTAGAAGAAGATTCGCTTCTTCAAGGTCTCTACCTGCATAACCAGATTTGCTAAACTGGGCTCGAGCATCACTAACCTTCCCTTGGTTTAGATACGTCTTCCCCAACATTAACTCCAGTCCCGGATTATTAACTCCCAAGAAAGAACCTGCATCATACATCTCATAGGCTTTGTCAAAAAGTTTCTTGGCATAGTATTCATCTCCTATTTTCTTGTAAAGATGGGATCTGTCATTATTGCTCAATGGCTTAGCTGATTCCTTAATAACCTCCTCAGCTTCATCCAGCTTTTCTTTCTTTATCAAAACAGAGATTATTCCATCATAGGCCTCTACCTTCTTAGGCACTATCTCTGCAGCTTCGTAGTATCTTTTCATTGCCATAGAGAAATCTCTAGATTCTTCATAATCTAAAGCCTCTTCTATTTTAGACTCATACTGGGACAACTGCTCTGCACTTACCCTTCTACTTAGGTAATACCAAGTTCCCAAGGAAACAACCAAAAGAAAGAGGATTATCCAAGGGATATATTTTTTAATATTGTTTTTCATATTCAGTATTTGCCTAATACTACTTAAATATATTCGTGTCGGCAATTTATGTCAACAAATTTTGTATATGTGATAGAATATTCTACTTATGAAAACGAGAGCCATTTTAAAGGGACTGCTAGTACTAACAATTTTTATACTTACACTTTTTAGTTTATACAGGCTACATCCAGAGAGTTATGCCTTTATGGAATTGCCCGAAAGGGTCTACCAAGCTTATGGCGTAAGTTCAGAGGAAGCACTAGGGGATAGTAGTATTAAGTTTGTCACAGTTAATTATGATGGAGAGATAAAGAAGTTCTTTTCTCGTTCTCAATCTCCAGTAACTGCCTTAATAGACTCTGGTTATTCAGTGAGTAACAGGAATAGAATTGTCTCCACTTCCCCAATATCTCAGCTATATGATGGTACATACATACAAGTCTATACATATAAAACAACAATTGATGAAATCCTTTTGGAAATTCCATACAAGACAATCTTGAATGGAGAGATACTTTGTAAGAGTCTTGCCCAAGAGGTTGTTGAACAGGAGGGAGTACTGGGTGTTATGTCCCAGAGAATTAAGAGAACTTACAAGGGAGATATACTGGTAGCAGAGGAGATAGTTGAAGAGACAATAGAGAGAGAACCTAGACCACAGATTATAGTAATAAGGGGACCTCAGGATCTTCCAGATTCTGTACCTCAGAGAGGTTATGACTGTGGGTATTGGAAGCGCTACATAGATAACAATCTTAATGCAACGGCAGAAGAGAAAGAATGGCTTAAGTTCTTAATGCACTGTGAATCTGGTTGTAACGCAGAAAGCAACAAGTCATTTTACAAAGGACTTTTCCAATGGAATCCTTGTCTCTGGTACAAACAATATCCTAACGATAACATCTTTGATGGAGAAGCACAGATTAAAAGGACACTGCAAAAACTACGGGAAGGGGCTAACCCAAACCAGATGTGGCCTGCATGCCATAGAAAATACAAAAACACTTATGGAGAATTAAGCTGGCTTCAGTAACTATCTGTGTGGTAATCTGAGTTACTGTAATAATCACAAATCTCTTGAGGTATTTCCCCTAGGAATCGTGAAGGTATCTGTGAGGTATATCCCTCTCTAGTTTGTCTTCTTTCTGCAAAAGTCATAAATAATTTCTGTTTAGCCCTAGTAATACCAACATAACAGAGTCTTCTCTCCTCCTCCATTTCATCTTCTTCCATAAAAGATCTGGAATGTGGTAATAACCCCTCCTCCATACCTATCATAAAGACATAATCAAACTCCAAGCCTTTGGATGAGTGTAAAGTCATAAGGTTTACATAATTTCCACTACCATCTTGGTTCTTTTCCTGCTCCTGCTCGATAAGATTTATTTCATTCAAAAACATTTCCAGACTTTTCTTGCCATATTTCTCAGAATAGGAATGAGCTACACTTTTAAGCTCACCAATATTCTCTTTCTTCATCTCAGCTTGCTCTGTACGGTCATCAAACCACTCCACATATTTTGTCTCCTGCAGAATATAGTCTATCAATTCTAATAATGTTTTCCCTCTAGAAAATAGATACATCCTTCCAAATAGATTTATTACTTTAGTGTATTTTGCCCACTCGTCCTTTAACCCTGCAACCCTATTTAATAATGATTCACTAAATCTCTTATCAAGAATTTCTCCATTGTTGGAACTGAGAATCAGATGTGCAGAGACAAGGAATTCTCCCATAGTACAACCTGCCTTTTTAGATAATTCATGTAAATTGGCAAGAGATTTAAGACCAATTTTTCGCGCAGGAGTATTTATTATTCTATCTATACTTAATTCGTCTTTAAGATTGAAACAAAATCTTAAGTAACTAATTATGTCCTTAATCTCTTTTCTTTCATAAAATCTAAACCCTCCAACCAGTTTATATGGCAACCCTGATTTCAATAGTGCCTCCTCTATTGCTCTAGATTGGTAGTTTGTTCTATACAAAACCGCAATATCTTTTAATGAGACTCCCAATTGCCGTTGATTTCTAATTTGTTCAACTACATATTCAGCTTCGTTTTCTTGGTCACTTGCTTGGTAAACTGTTATCGTCTCTCCTTCGTTGTTATCTGTCCAAAGAACCTTATCTACTCTTGAGTTATTCTGCTCTATAACCTGAACAGCGGCTTTTATTACGTTCTTGGTGGATCTGTAATTCTGTTCTAATTTAATAACGGTAACATTCTTAAAATCGTTCTCGAATGATTGGATATTTTTAATATTAGCTCCCCTCCAACCATATATCCCTTGATCATCATCTCCTACTACACAGATATTCTGATGCTTTTCTGAAAGAAGTTTTGCAAATTTATATTGTGCAAAATTGGTATCTTGGTATTCATCTATTAACAGATACTTAAATTTCTCTTGGTATTTTTTCCTAACATCCTCATTCTCACTTAGGAGTTTAACTGTTAAATAAAGAAGGTCTCCGAAATCCATAGAGTTTTGTGATTTAAGTTGTTTCTGGTATTCGGGATATATCTCTGCAGCTATGTCTTCTATAAAACCTCCGTAATGAGATTTGAAATTCTCTGGAGATATCATTTCGTTTTTTGCTGCACTAATGTAGTGTGCTATAGATTTAGGACGAATCTCTTTGATATCTATATCTCGTTCAAGTAAAAGTTCCTTAACCATATTCTCTGAATCATCTGAATCATAAATAGAGAAGTTATTGGTAAACCCTAGCTCTTGTGCATTCTGCCTAAGCATCATTGCTCCAATGGAGTGGAATGTTCCAATGGTTGGGAGAGATCCTAGGTTGTAATTTAGTTCCCTGAGAAGACCTTCTACTCTTTCTTGCATCTCGCCTGCTGCCTTCTTTGTAAAAGTTACTGCAAGAATGTTAGAGGGATTAACTTCCTTCTCCATTACTAAGTAGGCTATTCTGTTTGTTATAACTCTGGTTTTTCCAGAACCTGCTCCAGCAAAAACTAGGAGTGGTCCGTTAGTACACATAACTGCTTTTTTCTGTTCTGGATTTAATCCTTTTAAAATGTCGGTTTTACTCACAAGAAGTAAAGAGTTAATTTAACTTAAAGAAAAACAATTTCTAAATACCTCTGGAACTCCTATTAAATCTTTTTAAGATATGCAGAGTTTACCCAACCAAATTGGTCTACACCAAATCTAATTCTAGACCATCCTGATTCTTCTCCTTCTAGTATAAATATTGCTCCGTTATCAGCGCTATCTAAAATCTCACAACTATACCATCTACAATCTCTAATATTCACAAAGCCATATCTTACAGAGTTAACCTGTACAAGTTGTTTATCTCCCCTAGTTATATTGAATTTGACTTCAAAGTCTGAATTTTCAAATGGTTGGTTTTCAAATTTAAGAATTTCAAAGGACTCGCTTGCTTCTCCAAGGAACACTCTAGCTTCAAGATTGAATTCCACTTCTACTGTTTCTCCTGGGAGAATATTCTTGTCAGATATATTAGCAGGTTTCGTGAAGCTATCCCACTCTTGGTTAATGGCAAATTCACTTTCTTCTCCATCCTTTACAGAGACATAGATTGGGTCTTTATCTGTAAACCATATAAAGTCATTCATATTCCTCATCTTGACCCTTACCTTCAATCTTTCGCCAATTGGGATTTCTTCTTCGTATTCTATCTCTTCAATTCTTACTTTGTATTTTAGGTTCTCTTCTTCATAACCTTCCCAATCTACGAGAGCTTCACGAACAGAGTTTGCGAAATCTCCCGAGGATTCTCTTGCAGATATTGTAGAGAGTTGTCCCTCTTGTTGGTTTATTAGAAGATTGACGACAGATAGGTCAGATATTCCCCAACTGAAAGAAATCTCCTCAACCATTTCATATAATGAATCTCTTGCCCTATTAGTAAGGGAGGTGTTGTTGGAGAGATAACCTATCGTGACGGCCCCATCTACCTCCTTTAGTTGTGGATTTGCTCCTATACCTCCTTCTGTTCCCTGGTAGATAATACCGCTCTCATCTAAGAGATATGTATAAGGAATATCTGAAAGGTATAGCCTAGTTATACTGTAGTAGTATAGTGCCTTAACCCAAGTAGCTGGATCTCTTGCCAGTTCCTCAGATTCTGTAGTTATCTGGGTGATGTATATCTTTGTTGGGTTTGTATAGATTGTATCTGTTTTATCTGATAAGGTCTTGTCAAATTCTTGGCTTTCTACTGAGTAATATGAGAAAGCAAATATACCAAGAGGAAATAACATAAGAGTTATTATTGCTACAATCAATTTTGAAAATTTCTTAGGAATATTCATATTGCTTATTCTATCATCTATCTGGAGTGCATTTCCAATTTGTTAAGAAGGAGAGTCTGTATGGGGTTGTTCTCTGTATGTTTCCTCGGGTTTTTCAAGTAGAAATTCTGGATCGATTGCACAAATGAATATGTTGCTTGTTGTCCAATATCTTCCTCCTTTAGAATCTACTAATTCTCCATCTCCAAATATTCTGTAAGTTGGAACGATGTACTGATCTTCTAAATCGTTAAATAAGAAAAGGTTATCTATTTCTTTTGCAGTAAGCGTACTCAACCTAGCAGACCCTCTGATTATCTCTGGCTGATTATAGAAATAATCTTCTATGGTCTGGTTTACTATCTTCATTGGATAGTTTCGAATGTTGAGTAACTCACTCAGGGGAATTGTTGGCATGGCTTGATATCTTTGTAAATTTTCCTCTTTTAAAAATAGCATTGAAAATTCAATAAGTCTTTCATTCTTATCTAACTCTAATTTATATCCATATCCTTCTAGGTTGGATGATCCTACTTTCTTACCGTGATATTCGAAATAACCTGTATAGAGAATCCCTCTTTCAGTAGGAGTTATTTTGTCGTTGATTACTTGCCTAATTCCAAGATATTGAGTAAAGAAGGATGAAATGTCTCTGGCATTTGTAATTTTAAGATCTAATACTAAGCCCTCTGAGAAGATGGAGAGTATTCCAATATTGGCGTTATACCATACCAGATCATTTCCTTGAGTAATTATTATTTCCTCCTGCATGTTAAATTCTTGCTGTTGTATGTCGTAGAAATTATCTATAAAATTGGCAAACAGAGTTTCTTCTGGTTTGGTTATAGAATATATCCATTCTCTTTCTTGAAAGTTCTCTATCTGCATATTATTCGTTATCATGTTTACGTTTTGTTGTGTTTGTATGTATGGGCTTGTAATTGGTTCGATAGGCAAATCAAGAAAGACTTCATCTTCTTGTTCCCTGTTAAGAAAAATGATTGCGAAGATTATTCCTCCTAGGAGTATTCCCACGAGGAACCATATTCCATATTTTTTAAAAAATTGTTTTATTTTGTTCATGGTGCACTACAGAAACCGGTTATGTAAGATTTGAGGCTAGCAAAACATTGGTGATTAAGATACTGTGCTTCATTGTACGCTATACCTCTATATATTTCATCATTACATCCAGTGAGCATTGGAGTTTGTGTAGCCTTAATACACGATCCTTCTCTGTTGGTGAAAGAATATCCTCCTCCGTTACCAGAGAGCCAGTCTGCTCCCCATTCCATAAAGAGGCCTCCGTAAGACCCGCTTGCATTTCGATATTGTGCTAGATGAACCAGCTCGTGTTTAAAAAGCCGGACAATTGTATCATTACAAGAGTTAACTTTGTCAGATTTGCAGTAGATCTGATTCATACTATATGCCCAACACCACCAACCTGAATCTAAATCTCCATACAATTCGTGTCCCGGAGGAATCAAATCTAATTTAACTCCAGACAAACCCATTTCTGAAGCCATCCGTGAGAATAATCCTTGGACTGTTTCCCCTGGACCACATTGAAAATCTATGGGTTCTCCTCCAGATCCTGGAGGAAAATCTGGAAATTCCGTTGGATCAATGGGTGTAAGATTTAAGTCTGCATATGCCTCACACATTACTATTTCATTAGGAGCAACATGAGAGAATTTCCCAAACACCATAAGGAAGAAACTTCCAAAAGATACCAATACCAATGTAAAACACCCTCCTACAAAGAATACCACGAACTGAACCGAAACCTTAATAACAGGTTTTGCCATCTTCATTATGACTTCTGTACCTACCCATGTTAAGGCACCGACTATAGCGTTTCCAACAGGTCCAGCAATAGAAAATCCAATTGCTTGCAAAGCAGCATTTACCAACCCCCTGACAAGTGGTCTAAGACCACCTTTCTCCATCCAAGTTTCTACAGCAGTTTTCCCAAACTGTTGTATGAAACCAACTTCAAGAAGCCTCTTCCCGATGACCTCATTTATTTCACCGCCCAATCTTTTCTCAATCATTTCATTAAGCCTTTTTGTGATATCATCTCTCGCCCTAGATATTGCAGAGAAATTGTATGCAAGTTTATTCCATCTCTCTTGCTGTCCTATGAATTTTTCCATCTTCTTTAAAAGCTCTGGGGCTATTGAATCCGTTAAAGTCGCTAAATAGGCTTCTCCATTTCCACTAAGAACCTCTCCCATAAATTCTTCCATATCAAAACCGGCAATACTCTTACTTAGAACATCTCCCATCTTTTTCTTAAAGGCTTTCTCTATTAAATTGGCTCTGTACGCAAAAACTTCTCCGTTACCTAGACTCTTAACTAGAGTTACTGGGGAGAGATAATATAAAGGGGCCATAGAATCATAGTATGCTTGTTGGAACTTATTACTTCCTTCCTTGACATCTAAGAATTTAACTTTACCCTCGACCTTTTTCTTTCCCCCTAATCCAACATTTGTAGTGAAAGTTCTCTCAAATTGCTTAGCTGGTTGTAACCACTTGATCTGATTAAAATTATCATTAAAAAATTTCCCGTTTATTACATTTGGAAGAAGATTTCCATCTACAAACAGATCCTTTGCTGTATTCCAATGTCCCTCAAAAGTTCCCATCTTGCCTGCAAATTCATAACGTTGAGCCGTATTGTAGTCAGAGCGTAAATCCCTGATACTTTTCCTGTGCTGATCTATAACACTCTTTGGTGCACCTTGTTCCTTAAGAACTTTTATCTGATCCTGATGGAATTTCATCCTCTTCTTGGATTCGTCCATTACCTTCCTTAACTCTCCGACAGCGGACATGTTTTCAATAAATCTTGAAGCAGAACGATAATCCTCCTTCTTTTGAGGATCTGTCTCAAAACTGGCTTTCTCACGGATATTCTCCGCCTCTAGGAAGGAGTATAGGTCCGATATATTCCCAGCTTTACCAGAGAATATCGCTGCCCTATCTTTTTCTGTCCCCGTGTGATATGCCTTCTCTGCTTTTTGATAGAAGTTGAACAACTCCTCTCCTTTCTTAGGTCCATACTTCTTAATTAACCTACTCTTCTTTACGGAGTATGCACCACTTGAGAAATGTTTTTGCATTAGCTTATCTGCCCTCGCCTTCATGTCAGAACTGAATTCATCTCCCCTCCCAACTTGCGCTAATGCAGTTCTAGTTTCATAATCTAGACCCTTTTTCGCAGCCCAACTACCAGCAACAACCCCTCTCATAGATTCTCCTGTGCTAGCCATCCTCTTAGATTTTCTAAAAGCCTCAGCTCTTTTAAATTGGTCATCTACATATTTGCCTGGATCCCTGACAATTTGACCTATGTTTTTAAGGTTGAACTTTATGGCCCCTCCTCTGTCATCAAGCTGAATCTTTGCTAGATCAATATCAACAAAATCTTGGAAGGCCTCTAGGGTATTGTTATTAACAAACATTGCTGGATTTTCCACAGCCGCAGCTAATGCATCTACTATTTCAGATGTTCCATCAATACCTGTAACTTTGAGAGGTTTAGACTTACTAGGAGGTTTTTGAGACTCTGCAAATATAAAGTCAAATATTGACCCTATTGCGTCTTCATACTGTTCTTGCTTCCCTTGAGGCATAAGTTTCTAAATATTAATTATTTAAACATACCTCCAACTAATGGGACACCACTTAATCCTTGCTTTATGGCACCAGCCACGTCAGCTCCTCCCTTAGAAGCAGTAGGTGGAATAATCGCTTTAACAAATTCAGGAGTTTGGGCAGCAACAAAGATTGCTATAATCTTTGCAACAGCAATCATAAGAGGTCCTATCTCGTCTGCAAAACCGGCATCTGGAAATACTGTCTGCGGAAAAGTAAAAGTTATTCTATTCTGTTTTTCAACCAAGTAGTATGGAAGATTTACTATTGCAAATGCTAACGGAAAAACTAAAGAATTTCTTAACATTGATTTAAATATATTCATCGTCATAGCATCATTCCCAGGTATAGATCCCAACATAATAGCCAATGGAGCTATTATGACATTTACCAAAAGAGAAAAATATGTCTTTACCAATGTAAACCACAATTTGATAGCTCCAAATAAAATTATTATCACAAGGAATAATGCAACAAGCACTGCTACTATGGCTACTGGGGCAAGAGAGTGGATTATTAATCCAACGATTCCTCCGATACCCAGTCCAACTCCACCTCCGAGCCCTACTGCTGGTGCAGAACCAATTGTTGTTCCTACAAGAAGTTTCCAGATATTATGTATCGCAACATCAGATTGCAAAACTCCGGAGATAACTCTCATAAGGATCCCTGAGATATCTAGAATAATTCCTGCGATTGCAAAACTAAATGTTACAAGAACTAAACCAACTACAACCTTAGGAATTGCATTTCCTATTGTTACAACAGTTTGCCCCCCCACTTTACTTCTAAACATTATCATAAAGCCGATAATTATCATTACAACAACAAAGCCTATATAAGCAATATTCCTTGTGACAGACCAAAGAGTATCAACTCCACTATTCATAAGGTCATCATACCCAGAAGCGTATACGGACTGCTTCTCCTTGTATCCGGGGACCCACTCTTCGGATAAGTGTGCTACAACATCTATATTTGGCTGAGCATTAAACATTGCAGTGACTTGATTCTCAACCATTCCAACAACACCAGCTTCCATCTCAGGAGGAATTTCACCATCTTCTGCTGCCTTTTGAATGTTCTCATATGATGCTGTACACTGAGGACAGATAAGAGTTAGAAAGAAATCTCCTATGGCAGCAACAAATTTCGAAACCAATTGAGAAATACTCTCCCCAACTGCACCGGTGGCAGCAGAAACAAAATTCTTTATATTCCCCCAAAGGCCTTCATGAGTGTTATCGACTGGTTCAATATATTCATCCAGTACTGAATCTTCTTGTGCAAAAATCCGTATTGGTTTTGCAATAAAACTAAAGGTCGAGAGAGCGATTAGAAAAATTCCTAAGACTGGAAAGAGATACTTTCTCATTTTATTTTTAATAATTATATTTTAATTAATATCATCCTAATCTAAACCATAGTAATCAGCCGATAACTCCATAGCCTGCATTACCAAATCCCAGTATATCTCAAAACTAGAAGGGAATTCTTCGTCATTAGGAGCTTTATTAGCCTGTTGTAATTTATAATCCAAAAGATATGGAGAAACATCCCATAGACATGTTACTCTAACACTTCTCGTTGATTTTCCTGTGCTAACATTAGCCACACACGGAGTTCCAATAAAAAACATCAGACTATCCTCTGAGCTTACTCCTTCTACTACTTTGGAATCAGTTTCATTAGGACCAAGTCCAGCTTTATAAGAATTGGTTAGATAAGCATTTGCACATAGTTCATCTTCACAAATATATGGGTCCCCAAATATAGGAGTCATCTTTACACCTAATTGCATACTTCCTGTACAATACTCCGAGGGTTGTACAATACTACAAACCTCTTCACCTTGATCATTCAGAACACAAACTGTCTTCGGATCATTACAATTTTCCCACTCCCCTCGATCAAAAATCTTAGAAAAAGTTCCTTCTATCTTTCCTGCTAGTGTACCTCTAAAGTCAAAACAAGCTGATACATTTCCAACAGCCATCATCTGATAGTCTTCTCCTCGGGCTAAGCACTGATCCAAATTAGGAATTTCATAATTGTCTCCCCCTGGAGCTTGTTGTCTTGACCAGCCACCTCCTATAGAACCCTGCTTATTCGGGGAGCCTGGGTTGTAATCCGAGTTACTTACTTCAGGTTCTTCACAAGCACATTTAGCATCATCAACATTCATCACTCCATATTTTCCTTCCTCTGTACTCTTTGCACTATCTATTTCGAAGGTACTATTTTCCCCAGAGGCATCAGCATCAAGAACAGCACTAACCTCGTAATCCTTCCTCACAGTTTCCTCTAGAAATTCTGCAGCTTCATCTGTTTCCCCTGGAGAGTACGTTTTCAAAGTATAATTCTTGTCAATTATCTGCCCATTCGATGGATAATTAGGGCTTTCCAGACTTGCTTCCCTATTACTACTCTTTATAACAAATTGACCTAAGAAAAGAGCTAGAGGATAAGTAACGTGAGTGAGTTCAATATTGGTCACAGCCTCAACATCTACTTGTGTATTCCTTCGGAAAATATCTAAGAACTCTTGCCCAACACTTCTCTCATCCAAATTCACAGGAGTTCCCCCAGTCCCACATAATTGACTAACAGATTCTAAACCCTGTGCAGGATCATATGCATTACATGTTGGGAAATTTAAAACAAAATCCCAAACATCACTCCAACCCTCAACCTCTCCAGTAACATCAACTGTATATTCTTCTCCTATGATAGCTATCATCGCTTGGTGTTCCTCCGGTATTATTTTCTCCTCTGCCTCCCTTGCACAATTAGTACATTCCTGCTGTGGTTCAGGTAAACTTTCTACCACAGGAGCCTGTACACTCTCGTTCCCAAATGTAACTTTCTCCCCAATGTTAATAAAGGCATAGCCGATTAACACCAGCGATATTAAAACTAACCCTGCCTTGTTATTTCTCTTCTTTCTGCTCATTGTATACTGTCTTTCATATTACCTTTTTTGCTTTTCTTTGTCATCTTGAGAATCGAGAATATTCCGATTATTACTATAAAGCCTGGGAGGATTATGAGATATGCCAATGTTGAATCAAAAAGACCCGTTTTAGGAATCTGCGTCCCACCAGACACTTCATATTGCTCCTCAACATCCTCTACATCATCAAAAGCTATTGGATCTCCTGTGCTGTAACCAAGAATACCGTAATTATCTAAAAGCGTAACTTTTCCTTTAGCAGATACCTGAGACTCATTAACTACTATTCTCACATCTCTCTCTCCCACTCCCTGTATTCCTTCCTCATGGGAGTCTGTTGGGAAAGTTGTGACTACATCCAACTTTAGAACATCTCCAGATGTATATTCAAAGTAAGAAGTACCATCACTGTTTCTAATATCTGCGATAGATAATATCCACCTAGCATTGTCATCCACAATGGTTGCCATCTCCGAACTTTTACCCTCTGTTCCTGCACCATCTCCATCTTCTACATAGGCAACAACCACAGCCTCCCCATGGTCTGGAAGTCCATCAATGTCCCCGCTTGCAGAATCAAAAGGAGGAGGAGAAGAGAGTGTAGGTGCAGTTGTTATAGAATATTTCCTTCCGTTATTATCATACGTTTCATCTCCAGATACTATTTCAAAGAAATATTCTGTCTCAGGAAGTAGTCTTGATGTTGAGATCATATGAACATAGTACTCTCCTTTAGAAGAAACACTATCTCTTTCATCTACGGCTTCAGAAGTTAGATTTGAGGAGGATGTCCCATATTTTATATATCCCTCTTCCTTATGTTCAGAGATCCAGACAACACTAAAACCTGTATCTGTGAGATTAACTATTCTTACACTATCTGCACCTGTTGGAGAGCTTACTGCGCTACCAGAGGAAAGAATGTCTGTCCATGTGACATCTCGGACTAACTGGTAATCTCTTTCAAAATCTTCCTTGTCTAATTTGGAATCTTCTTTTAAAGTACCACTTTCCCGTTCGGGAACAACTACTTCCACCTTTTCAATAGGTTTTTCTGGGACAGGTTGCTCTGGAGAGGACCCTAAGAAAGATTCTTTAGGGAATGGTAAATACAAAGAGGGATTCTCTCCTATGTTAAGAGAATTAACATCTTTTAATTTACCATTGCTGTCAAAAAGCTCAGAGAATGTCCCCTCAAGAACGGCACCTTCCTGTAATCCAGATATGGCAACGAGGACAAAGTTTGTGCTTGGGCCTACTGATACTAATGAAGAGTCCTTTACTGTTCTTAGGGCTGAGAGATCCATTATCCAGTTCCCTCCTCTTGGCATTATCGCAGACACTGGGTAAGCAGACTTGTCTTTTAACATCGCATAGACGACGATATCTTCCCCACTAGCTCCTGATACAGTCCCATGTATAGGATTAGGGGTTGGAGCTTGGGCTGTGATAGGAGCTGTTTTAAATCTAAAGCTCTGCCCATCTACACTATCATACTTTTCACTATTTGATACTATAAGGAAATTATAGGAGGTATTTGGTTCTAAACTCTCTAATTCCACATAGTGAGTCTTTGTTTTGCCTGTCCCCCTTTTATCTATAACTGGACTCATCTCCTGACCATTAGACATAGGGATTACAGAACCAGTTGCACTAACTTCCGTTGTCCAGCTTACTGTAACAGAGCTAGTTGTCAGATTGCTCAGGACAACATTTTGAGGTTTGGCTTCAACAGAGGCACTTACAAAGAACTGGTAAACCTGGTAAGAAGCAAAAACTAGTATAGGGAGGCCTACTAATAGGATTGCTATTATGATTAGATCTTTTCTTCTTTTAGTTGGAACAGTAGCTACTTTCATTAGTATTTATAATACCTATAAAGGAAGAAGAAGACAATTGAAAGGAAACAAGCTTAGTTATTTCTTACTAAGCCCCCCTAGAAAATCTCCTACAATTGTTACTGTATTTCCTATCTTCTTTATTGGTAATAATATGCTGTCGTTTATAGATATGATAGTTGCCTTAACTGTTGATACGGCTTCTTGAGCATCGTTTACCATCGAGGTTGCTTGTTTCATCATTTCATCTACATTTTTTATGATAGCTCTAGAATCTCTTACTACATCTCTAGATTCTTTAATTAACATTGCTATATAGTAAAGAACAAAGCAAATCATGAAGGCTATTACACCTATTATTACCATCCAGAATGTTGCTGGTATTGTTTCCATATTTATTTGGTTTTTAAATTATGACTTACTCTAAAGGATAGCAAAAGATATGGGTTATTTCTAGTAATTTATATCTTTCTTTTAGTAGATATCTCTCACCTGCTACTGGCTTCTCAATTTAGGTTGCCAGTTACCTCTTCCTTCTAAGATTCTTACGAAGACAGACTCTAAGGGATTGATTGGGAAGTCAAAACCATATTCTTGTCCTTCTGAGAATTGGAATCCTGTATAGCTTTGTTTTTCTTTTTCCCATTTGGAGACATTATCTGCTGTAAAGTTAGATGCATTTATATCTGCTATCATGGTTTTAGCTGTGTATGTTTTTACTCCTGTTCCATACAACCCTATTAGGTTCCAGCCTTCAAAGAGAGTTATGGGGGCACTATCTGCAACAGTATCATATTTAACTGGTTGACCAATAACACTTACTGTGATCTCTTCCTTGGCCTTGATGACATATCCTTCTCCTGGGAGTAATTGGAAGTCATTATTACCATATAATACGGTGTTTTGACCTACGATCTTCCATCTACCACCTTCATATTTCGAGATGGAGAATAGTGAATTACCATATATTTCATTTAGTTTTTTGAGAAGTGAGGCAGCCGTTCTAAGTTCCTCGTCTTGCACTATGAATGGGAATGAAACGAAATTAAAACCCTCCTCTAACTCATAAGCAAACTTCTTACTCAATGCAACGATATTTAACGTAGAAGCTATCTCCGACACCTTTACATCTACACCTTCGTCATATTCATTGTTACCATTTTGATCTATATATATTAGAACCTCTTCTTCACCCTTATTGACATCAAATAAATAAAGTTGTCCTTCATACTCAAAGGCATATAGCCCCTCAGAAACCCCTACCAACATTCCCGTCTGCCTATCAAGAACATATTCATTTGAGGCTTCTACTCCTAAGACCAAGTTTTCTAAAAGATTTACAGAGTTAGACTCATCGTAAACCCCTTCAACATCACCGTCCGGCGCAGGTAGACAACGTCCACTTTGGCACGAATATCTTGTAGTGCTATTTTTACAAGTCCTGCCTTCTGTACTATCATTACAACCTAAGGGACGAACACACGAACACCACACACCTTCTTGAATATAGTCCGATCCACAAAGACAACCATTGTAGTTATCACATGGCCGACCACACCCATAAGCTCTCGATGGTTGATATGCTGCCTTTACGTGCTTCGCTCCCGGGACAACAGGCTTAAAAAGATTGTCTCCCAATGAACCATAACAATAATATAATTTCCCAGTAGATTCTAAATAACAATAATCACCTGCCGTGCAAAAATATTCCTTTTCTTCTGAGAAATCTTTACAAGCAGATGCAGAATTACCCTTATTAGGCTTTACTTCAACAGAAACAAGCTCGCCATTGACACATTTATAAGTTTGTCCGTCAAGCACAAGATTAAGACGTGTTCCCCATCCTGTCTCATAACATTCTTGTGCAATCTTTAGAGACTCCTCCTCTTGCAAAGTTACCTCTGTGCTCCCTGCGGTACACGATTCAGTCGTTGGGTTGTATACTAAATTATCTTCAGTACAAACGGTCGTATTTGTACATACACCTCTCAACCAAGCTTTCCTGACTTTAGCGACGGAATCAGATCCACAACTCTCACCATCTTCTTTACAAAGGCCACCTGCTGTACAATGAGAATAAATAATTTCAGTGGATGTAGTCCTCAAAGCACAGATCTCTCCCAAATTGGAAGAATCTCCACAATTAACTATTCCCACAGTTGAATCAGTCTCTTTTACACAGACATCTTTCTTCAGATTACTATCAAATCTTCTAACATAACCATCCTCTTGATCACAATCAATTGCAGTACACTTCCACACCACAACCTCATCTACCTCACGAGTGATCCACTTACCAGATCCGTTAGAGACATCACAGGGATCACCCACCTTGCGCTGCAAAGTATTTTTTACAGATCCTCTATTTCCAGAGATATCACAATAGAGAGAAAGACCATAAGCATCACAATCTCCATCAGGACACCTGTCCACAGAAAATTGTTTCCCTATCCCCCATATTCCATCTCTGCAACATTTACTTCCCTCTTTCAATTCGGATTGTGGAGTTGTTACACATGAGCTATCCTCAAGAGGTCCTCCTGGATCTCCATCTCCCGACGAAAAAGCAGTTCCACTTTTATTATCATCGCACTTGCTTTGATCCTTAGCTGTCTGCCACCGATAGCCCCTATCCACCCCAGATTGATCAATATACTTCAAGCACTGTTTGCACTCCCCGAAATATACATACTCGCCAGGATCCCCACCAGAGCATTTCGAGGAAGCACTGGCGACTGCTGCTATCGCTTGCTCCATTGTAGTCCCGTCTTCCTGCCCTTTACACCCAGGCCTAGCATCTAGTGTTGACTGAGGACAAGTACAAGGATTTGTTAAAACACCTTCATAACAGGGTCCACAATAACCAGCAAATAAACAACTAGCTGCTTCTGTATCAAAAGTGAAATCTCCTAAAACATTACTCTCAACCTTTTTGATTCCAGCACCATCAAATTCTCCCTGTAAAGGATCATTTATAACAATCATCTCTGCAGGAGCTATAATATCGCTATTAAGAACCCCTTCCCACTTACCCTTCGGTCCAGCATCGATAGCTATCTCTCCAACCACATTCGCAATAACTTCTCCACTCAAGAAGTCTTCACCTTCTTCAACCCTTATACCACTAATATCTATATACCAATTACCATCCTCATTTAATGCTCCAGAATAGACATTACTTCTGTTTCCACTAAGTTCATCCATCAGATTGAAGTAAACAATCCCATCATAAACAGGAGCCAACATCTCTGGATCCTCACTGTTTTGTGCATCCTTAATACTCCCATATGCAGGAATTGGTGCTTCAACGCTATTTGGAACAGCCAAAGTTTCTACTGTAGAAGCCCCATCTACATCGTTTGCTTTCGTATATAGAAACGAATCCCCTATCATAAAAGAATACTCTTTCTCAGAGTCCAACCCAGTGATAGTTACATGGTGCGTATAATACTCTCCCATATTCACAACCTCTATCTCCGTAGAGATATCCTCCATAGAGACACCTAATTCTTCATCATTAAAGAGGTTGGTTGATGTCTCTTGCACAGCCCTCAACTCCGCAACCCTCACATCCCTAGTATCATAAAACCTCTCGCCTCCTAAACCTAAGATGGTCAATGGTAACAAGGTATCTCCTTCAAAAACCAATGCTGAAGCAGAAGTAGGACTCTTAGTATTCCAACTTACCGTTACAGAACTAGATGTTACATTTGTAAACCTAACGTCATTGGGTTTTATTCGAAAATATTCATATACACCAAAACCAACAATACCAACAAACAAAAAAAGTAAAAACATTAGGACAAACTTAAAGGGATTTCCTTTCTTCTTTTCTACATTCTCAACCTTTTCCACCACACCAACACCCTCCGGAGATTCAAATTTATCTACATCTTCCATAGATTCATATTGTTAATATTATATAACTATATCAAACTAGAAAAACAACAATATGTCAAGGATAGTGATATAATCCCCTATGCAAAAATTCTTTATTAGACACAAACTCACCCTAGGAGACATAACAAACCTCTCTGACTCAGACAGCGAGCATATAATAAAAGAGAACCTCTATGAAATAGAGGATGTTATTAAAGTCCAAACATACAAAAGAGAATTCCTCGCACAAATAACAGATATAACAAACGGGACAGTAGAGATAGAAATAGTCGAGGACCGAGGAGAAAGAGAAAACGAATACACCCCCAGTATTACAATTATCCAATCATTAAGTAATGAGACAAAATTTAACTACTTCATAGAAAAAAGCGTAGAGATAGGAATAGAGAAAATAATCCCTCTACAATCTAAATACTCACTAAAAACAAAAGCTAAGGCTATAAAAGACACCGGTTACTGGAACAAACTAGTAAAAGATGCTGTCGAACAATCCAGAAATATCTTCCCTACAATAATAGAAAGACCAATAAGAATAAATGAATTAGATAAGAATGCTTTCAAAGGTATTAAAATTTGCCTTAGTACAGAATCCACAAGCACAGAACCTAAATACCTGAATGAGGTTCTAGAAAATAAGGATCTCTCTCAACCTATATACATCGCCATAGGCCCAGAGAAAGGATGGAGTTCTTCAGATATAAACATCTTTAAGAATTTAGGTTTTGAATTTGTTAAACTAAAAGGCAATATACTAAGAACAGAAACTACTGGATTAGTAATAGGCAGTATAATTAAATACCTTAAAGGAGAGATATAGCCATGAAGAATAAAAGATCTAACTACAAACAACCAAGAAGAAGGAAACATTCCTACAACAAACCACAGGAGAAAAGAGAATTTTACACAAAGGAAAATATCTTCGTTTCAAGAATGGCTAGTATATTACTCCTTCCTAAAGCTAAGATTGTTCCCCTATTCTCCCAGAGAGCAAAGACAACCATTAGGCTAAACCCATTAAAGGGTGATGTTAAAAAAACAAAAAATTCCCTAATTAGAATGGGCTATGACTTAGAACAAATACCTTGGGAAGAAAACACCTATTTTGTACTGAATAAAGATAAGAATGAAGTATCACAAAGCAGAGAGTATGAAGAAGGAAAGTTTTACATACAGAACCTCTCTAGTATCCTAGCCTCTGTGGTACTAGAACCCAAGGAGGGAGAAAAGATATTAGATATGTGTGCAGCACCAGGGAGTAAGACTACACATCTCGCAGCACTCACAAATAACAAAGCAGAAATTATTGCTAACGACTCTGAGATATCTAGAGTCAATTCTTTAAATAGAGTTGTTGACCAGTTCGGAGTTAAAAATTGCAAAGTAACTCTTAGTGATGGAGAAGACTTCGGAAAGAGATATCCCGTTAGTTTTGACAAAGTTCTACTAGACGCTCCATGTAGTGGCGAAGGAATGATATATATGAGAGGCGCTAAGCCTCTGAGATTTTGGAGTATACAGAAGGTAAATAGGTATTCACAGATACAGAGGAAATTAATAGAGAGTGCATTCTTAACATTAAAGCATGGAGGGACTATGATTTACTCCACATGCACATTAGAACCTGAAGAGAATGAAGGTGTTGTTACCTATCTTTTGGAGAAGTACCCCAATGCTAGAATTGAAGAGATTGTTCTACACCCAAGCATAAAGCATGAGAAAGGGATAACTAAATGGAGTGGTAACAAATACCACCCCGAAGTTAAGAAGACCATACGCATAACTCCATCCAGTGAAATGATGGGTTTTTATATTGCTAAGATATTTAAGGAGTAAATTACTTAAGATCTTAGAGTATCAAGGTTGAAATAGCACTATTCCTATTCCTCTATACCTTTTCTACTTAATTTAATCTTTCCTTGGCTATCTATTCCAATAACCTTGACCTTAATAATCTCTCCCTCATTAACAAACTTTCTTACATCTTTAACGAATTCGTCCGAGAGTTCAGAAACATGAAGAAGCCCTGCAACTCCTGGAGCAAGATCTACAAAAGCTCCATAGTTCATTATTGAGGCAACCTTCCCTTCGTAAACTTCTCCTATCTCTGGTTGGAAGTCATATCCTGCGATTAACTTCTCAGCCTGGTCTATAGATTCTTGTGAGGAACTATATATGTTTACAGTTCCATCTTCTTCAATCTCTACTTCTGCACCTGTTCTTTCAGATATTTCTCTAATATTCTTCCCTCCTGGGCCAATGATTTCACCTATTTTGTCCTTAGGGACTTTAACCTGAACAACTCTAGGAGCATGGGCTGACATATCTTTTCTTGGCTCAGAGATTGCCTCTGCCATCTTGTCTAAGACCTTCAATCTTGCACTCTTGGCTTGCGTAAATGTCTGCTTTACAATTTCCATGCTTAAACCCTTTGTCTTGGTATCCATCTGAACAGCTGTAACACCATCTCGGGTTCCAATGACCTTGAAGTCCATATCTCCGTAAAAATCTTCTACTCCCTGCATATCTGTTAGAACCTTGAAACTTCCATCCTCATCCATTACTAGTCCACATGCAATTCCTGCTACAGATTTCTTAATTGGTACTCCTGCTGCCATTAACGCCATAGTTGAACCACAAGCTGAAGCCATAGAGCTGGAACCATTTTCACCTTGAATCTCACTCATTACAACCATTGTGTATGGGAACTCTTCTTCTGAAGGAATAACTGGAAGTAATCCCTTCTCTGCTAATTTACCATGACCTATTGCCCTTCTACTTGGGATTAATCTTGGCCTGTATGCCTCACCGTAAGAAAATGGCAAGTCGTTATAGAAGTGCATATACCTCTGCTCTCCTTCTCCTTCCATATTATCTACCAACATAACATCCCTTAGACTTCCTAATGTTGCAATTGTTAATACCTGGGTAACTCCTCTTGTAAATAATGCCGAACCATGAACTCTAGGAAGAAGATCTGTCTCTACATACATCTCTCTAATTTCTTCTATCTCTCTTCCATCTGCTCTTACATTATCTTTAAGAACTAATTTTCTTAAAGCCTTCTTAAGAAGTAAGTCATAAGCCTCATCTAAAGAAGATTTAGAATATTTACCTTCAAACTCCTTATGTAATTCTTCCCTTGTTGCTTCGTGTGTATCTGTTTGTGCATCCTTAAGATTCTTCTCTATTCTCTCTTCTCCCAAGAATTCTTTTACTTTGTCAACCACCTCTTGATCTAAAGCCATAGATTCATAGGTCTTCTCCTTAGGTTCTAACTGCTTGAGGAATTTGTTCTGTTCGTCTATCCATGATTGGATATACTCCAGGGATTTCTCCATTCCCTTAATTATTAAATCTTCCTCTACATCGTGGCATCCACCATCTATCATCGAGAATGTCTTACCATCTCCTGCGACTATATAGTCCATACTCTCCTCTGGAGTAGTTTTATCCATAGTTTTAAGGATGTTTGCTATTTCGCCATCTTTAACACCAATTCTTACTCCTCCAATAGGGCCTTCAAAAGGAGATTTAGAATTCATAAGTGCAACAGAAACCGCATTCAATGCCAATATTAAAGGATCATTCTCCTCGTCATATGACATAACTGTAACGATTATACTAACTTCATTCTTATAATCCTTTGGAAACAGTGGTCTTACTGCTCTATCTATCATTCTGGCTCTTAAAACAGCATCATCCGTTGGGAACCTCTCCCTCTTGACAAACCTAGAACCACTGATCTTTCCAGAAGCATAAAACTTCTCTATATATTCCACTGAAAGAGGAAAATAATCTAACTCTCCAGAGGCTTTCTGTGAGTTAACATTAACTGTAATTACAGTATCCCCCATTCTTGCAAGGATAGAAGATTCTGACCTGAGAGCCAATTTCCCTGTTTCAAAGGAACACTTTCTGCCCTCTATTTCAAACTCGTGTTTGATTTCTTTAAACATATTATTTAATTAATAAATTAGTTACATAGATAATCTAGACGTAAGTATAGACAAATCTATTTAAAATGGAAAGTTTTTACAAAGAAAGAGGGTTGAATTATATCTTCAACTTTTTGGCTAGCTCTTTATGCCTCTCTGGTTCATTGTTTTTTAAATATTGTATCAATCTTCTCCTCTTGCCAACCATATTCAAAAGACCCCTTCTAGAGTGGTTATCCTTCTTGTGTTTCTTGAGATGCTCACTTAATTCTTCTATCTGTTTTGTAAGTAACGCAATTTGGACCTCTGGAGACCCAGTATCACCTTCGTGTAATGCGAACTTTTCAACTACTTCTTCTTTTTGATCCTTTGTTAGCGACATATTACTATAGATTAGCATTATATATTTACATTATCAAGAGAAATTTCTCGACAAAAACAGCGATTATTTTATAATTTTATAGGTCTTCTGTCAAGCTATATGGCTTATTTTATAACCTTATAACAATATATTTTATCGCCTTCTTTTACTTCAATACCTTTATCCATCAATTGGATTCCACAATCAAAACCTTTTTGAACTTCTGTAACAGTATCTTTATTTATTCTTAAGGTTTTAATTTTAGACTCCGCAACAATTTCGTCATCTCTTACAATATCACATTTGTGATCCTTCTTTAAGACTCCTTCATCTACTCTTGATCCTAAGATAGTTGTTCCATCAGAAAGTGTGAATAATTGCCTTACAGTAGCATTTCCTATTTCTTCCTCTGCAGTAGATGGTAAGGACATTAGAGAAATGGCTTCTCCTATTTCTTCTATTAATTTGTAGATAATGTCGTATGTTTTAATAAGTATTCTTTGTTTTTTAGCATAGTTGGAAACTCCAGATTCAACTCCAACTTCGAAACCTATGACTATTGACTTAGAAAGTTCTGCTAATTCAACATCTTTTTGTGTAATACTTCCTACTCCAGAATCTACTATGTTTACCTTGTATCCATCCTCCTCAATTTTTGAGAGTGAATTTAATATTGCCTCAAGTGAACCTTCAGAAGAACTTTTTACAATTACATTAAGAGATTCGGTATCATCTCCCTCTTCTTTAATGGTAAAGAACTCTTCCATAGTTACCTCTTCCTCTTCTTCTTTTTTCTTCTCTACAAAAAGAGACCTAAGAAGTTTTTCATCCTTATTCTTTAGTGCATAAACAACAGTCCCAAGTTCTAAAAGATTTGATATTCCTATTATTTTCCCTCCGCACCCACAATCTAGAACACAGAAACTTCCTCCTTCTTCCGTCACCATACCCTTGACTTTCTCCAAAATAAATTCCCCATCTGCACGATAACCTAACCAATCTCCTTGGCAAATTCCTCCTTGAACTAAGACTACGGCGGAGGTGTTGCCTTTAAATTTATCCTTAACAGATTCTAAAACATATGCCTTACCTAGAACTCCTTCTGGTAATTCCTCGGCTCCCTTTACTCCTTCTACTTCTGCGACTAAGAGTATTAGCTCTAAGAGTTCAGGAATTCCCTTTCCTGTTTTTCCAGAAACTTCAATTACGGGAATATTTCCACCAAGTCCTTCTATTTGTAAACCGTTATTTACGATTTCTCTCTTAACTTTGTCTAACTGAACATCTGGGAGATCTACCTTGTTAATAACAACAATTGGTTTTGCATCTGAGTTGTTAATTATTTCTATTGACTCCTTAGTTTGAGGTTTAACTCCTGCATCCGCTGCAACAACTAAGAGAACAATATCTGCAATGCTTCCTCCACGAGTTCTCATGAGGTCAAATGCTTCGTGTCCTGGAGTATCTATAAATGTAATTCTCTTACCTTCAGAAACATCAACTGTGAAAACAGATACCTTTTGGGTTATTCCACCAGCCTCACAATCCTGAACATTGCTTTTTCTTATCTGGTCGAGGATAGTTGTCTTACCGTGATCTACATGGCCAAGAATGGTTACTATAGGGGGTCTAACACAATTGGTTGTGCTTGCAACTTTCTGCTTTGTGTCTTTTCCATCCTTAGCCATTCTTTACCTTTAATCCTTAAATTATTTCTCTTTGTCATCTGCCTTATCAGATTCATCTTCTTCTGGTTTATCTTCTTCCTCTTTTTCTTTCTCTTCAGCTTTTACTTCTTTGACCTTTTCCTCCTTGGGTTCCTCTCTCTCTTCCTTAAGTTCTTCCTTCTCTTCAGTAGCTTCTACCTTTTCTTCCACTTTCTCTCCTTCTTCCTTTGCCTCTTCTTTGTTCTCTAATTCTTCTTTTATCTCCTCAAGATCTTCCTTCTCAACAACTTCTCCACCTGAGCCAACAATATCTATCTTGTAACCCGTTAATTTCCAAGCCAATCTAACATTCTGACCATCTCTACCAATTGCCAAGGAAAGTTGGTCATCTGCTACAGTGACTGTAGCAGTCTCATCCTCTATGGTTACCTCTTCTATCTTTGCTGGACTTAGTGCCTTGGCCACAAACTCCTCAGGGTCTTCATCCCATTCTATTATGTCGATCTTTTCCTCTCCTAATTCGTTCATAACATTTGCTATACGAATACCTCTCTGTCCTACACATGAACCAATAGGGTCTACACCATCTTGTGTTGATCTAACTGCCATCTTACTTCTAGAACCTGCCTCTCTTGCTATTGCCATAACTTCTAATACTCCAGACTCTATTTCTGGGACTTCTAGCTTAAAGAGTTCTATTAAAAACTTAGGGTCTGCCCTTGAAACCACCATCTGAGAATCAACAATATCTTTTAACAGAACCTTATATCTATCTCCAACTCTATAGAATTCATTCGGAATTTGCTCCTCAGGAGGCATAAAAGCTGTAGCTTTCCCTATTTCAAATACAACCTCGCCTTTTTGCATTCTCTGCATGAGGGCTGTAAATACTTCTCCAACTTTATCGCTATATTCACTAATAACTGCCTCTTTTTCAGATTCTCTTATCTTTTGCAAAATTACTTGCTTTGCCGTTTGTGCAGCAATTCTTCCAAAGTCTTCTGTAGGCATCTCTATCTGAACAGAGTCTCCTACTTCAACACTTGGGGAAATCATTTCTGCTTCCTCTATAGATATTTCCATATCATTATCCTTTACTTTCTTTACAACCTCCTTTGTTGCTATTAGTTTGAACTCTCCTGTTTCCCTATCTAATTCAACCGTAAGATTACTTCCGAGTTCCTCTTCGTCTCTCTCTTCCTCAGAGAATTTCTCTTTTTTGTAAGCAACTAAAATTGCTGATTCTAAAGCAGTAAAAATTTCTTCTTTTTCTATTCCTCTCTCTGCGGCTATTTGGTTTATAGCAGAGATAAATTCTGACATCATTGCCATCTTAATATTTGTCTCTTAATTTAAATATTAATAAACTGGTGTTAAAAGAGTTGTTAAACTCATTTCTTATCCTTAGTAATTATACACCTTTATAAGTGTTTACAAAAAAAAGGTGAGAATAATATCCTCACCCTCATCTTTGTATAACTTTCCAAACTCAGTATAACACAAATCTGGGCCAGGCACCAGGGAAATCAAATTTCTCGAGATTGGTATAAGGGAGTTTTGGGATGTAGGATTCGGATTTTTTAAGAGCGCTATATGCAAATTTCTTAATCCAGAAGCAGGTTAAAAGTAAGTGCCAGACCCACTAGAAGGTTAATCTAAACTTAATTTCTGTGGCATATGATTAAGATATGCCCAGAAAGAAACGAAATTTTAAGCAACATGGTTATTATCATGTATATAACAGGGGCAATAGAAAAAATCCTATTTTCATAGATACTCAAGATAAGATAGTTTTTATCAAAAACTTAAAAATATACACAAAACGTTTTAACATTGAGCTAGAAGGCTACTGCCTTATGTATAACCACTATCACTTAATTTTGAAAACAAAGAATAATCCTCAAGATTTATCCAAGATGATGCAGGCTTTCACGACTAAGTTTTGCCTTTACTACAACAAGAAATATGGACTCGTAGGACATGTTTTTCAAGGAAGGTATAACGCTGTCTATGTTGCACCCAATTGGAATTTAGAAAGAGTAAAAAAATACCTAAAAAACAATCCCGTAAAAGAAGGTCTTGTAAAACATCCTGGTGATTACAGGTGGTTGAGGATCCAAGAGGGCCAGGCACCAAGGAAATTAAATTCCCCGAGATTGGTACAAAGTGGTTTTTGAGTGTAGGATTTGGATTCTTAAAGAGTGCTATATGTAAATTACTTAATCCAGAGGCAGGTTAAGTGTAAGTGCCAGACCCCCTTGATGTTATGATGCAAGAGATGGTTTTTAATATTTCTTCTTTGCTAAGTGCATATTACTCTTGTAGAAGGGGAAAGCGAAATAGCTTCTATGCTCTTGAATTTGAATACAATTATGAAAGAAACCTCTATACCCTCCATAACGACTTAGTTTCTAAGGAATATGGTATAGGGAGGTCGGTATGTTTTGTAATCACCTATCCTACCATCAGAGAAATTTTCGCGGCTAATTTTAGAGATAGAGTGGTACATCATTTATTAATAAGTCATATTGAAAAAGATATTGACAAAACGTTCATATATAATTCCCTCGCGTGTAGGAAAGAAAAAGGTGGGATATTAGGTATAAAAAGATTGAGAAAGGATATTAATAAAATAACCAACAACAAACAAACCAATGCCTACTATCTTAAATTAGATATACAAAGCTTCTTTTACACCATAGATAAAAATATACTTTACGAGCTATTGTCTGAAAAGGTGGCCAGATTAAATTTTAGTCAAAAAGATAAAGAAGACTTACTTTGGTTATCCAAGAAAATAATATTTCATAATCCTTGTACAAACTATATCCAAAAGGGTAGCCTAGATGCATTAAAGAAACTTCCTAAAAACAAAAGCCTTTTTACTACACCTCCTGATAAGGGTTTACCCATAGGGAATCTAACTTCCCAATTTTTTGCTAATGTTTACCTTAATGAAGTAGATCAATTTATTAAAAGAGAACTAAAAGTTAAATACTATTTAAGATATGCTGATGATATGTTATTCCTATCAAAAGACTTAAAGGAACTGAAAAGAGTCGAGCTCGCTGTAACAAATTTCCTCAAAGAAAAACTTCTACTAGATATTAAAAAAGAGAAAACAAAATACGGAAGCGTTTATCAAGGAATAGACTTTATTGGATATATAGTTAGACCAAATTATGTGCTTACAAGAAATCGCACGGTCAGCAACCTTAAAAAGAAACTATACTATTTTAACAAAGGTCTACTTATTGACAGATCAATGTGCAAAGAAGAAGCAATAGCTATACACAATCCTCCAACAGAAGAAGAACTTCATGATATATGCACTAGTATTAATTCAACATTTGGGCATCTAAAGTGGAGTAATTCCTATAACTTAAAACAGGATCTCTATTTAAATCATTTTGGAAAGTTAAAGGAATACCTAGAAGTTCAAGGACAATTAGAATCTTTTAGACCAAGAAAACCAACCTCTTAACATTTTCTCAATTTCAGCACTCTGTTTGATAATGTAAGCATGTTTTTTTGTACTAAGTATTTTTAGGTCGTGTGCCGCTCTTAGCCTGTATTTTAGGCTATCAAAAGTTGACAAAGCTCTTCCAATATATTTCTCCTTTTCTGTGTTAGCTACAGAATTGGCCAGGGTAGTCCAATCAAGAGTCTTCCAAGCTAAACTTAGTATATCCTCACCAAGAGTATATTTGTACTCTTTAGGAAAATGTTTAAGGGTTGAATAAAGATAAAGAATAAGCTTGTATAAAGCTAAATAAATTGGTTTGTCTAAATCTGCTTGAGGCATACTACATACTCCCTAAGGACACAACGAACTGAATAACTAGTAGTCTTATTATTATTGTTCGTATTTCCATTGTTCAGATTTGTGTTCCAAGCGTTACTATTATTATTCTGATTCTCAGTACTGGACCAAAATTTTAAAGACTTGCTAATTTTTTATCTAACCACCAAAGACCTGATACTGTGTAAAAGATCTTTTGTATCCAAATACCCTATGGGTATAGCAAGTAGGATTATATATCTATGCCTCCCTTACAAGCCATAGCCTATTTCAGGTTGAGAGTGTAAGATCTTGCATAAATACATAATTCCATATTTAAATAGTAATAGCAAGAACAAATTTTAAATTAAAAATAATTTGGTATGGATACTGGACTTACGCCAGTATCCATGCATATTATTATAAATCCCTAAGGACACAACGAACTGAATAACTAGTAGTCTCATTACTAACGTTCGTATTTCCAAAGTTCAGATAAGTGTGCCAAGCGTAACTAGAATTATTCTGATACTCAGTACTGGACCAATGATATGAAGTCCCCACCCAAGTTGTATTTGTCTTCTTATATATCCCATTAACATATGCCTGCATTAGTTCTAATTGAGACGGTAAATACCAATTAGTATTAGCTGTACCATCTCCATTTGCATCTAGAGAAAGTGTTGCACACTCTTCTATAGCATTTCCACAATTAGTAACATCCCCACCGTTATAATCTCCCCTAGGAATCGTTGAGTAAAAAGCACATGAAGTTCTGTTAAACTCATTTGTCATACTACCCTGTACAGCACTCCAATACAAACCTGTTACTTCATCATACCAAACCTCAGGATTTGTGTTTGTTTTTACCCAACTACTTGTCTCTCCATAGTCTGTAGAATCTCTGTTATCTCTCTGTAAGAGAGATTGTTTCTCCCAGTCTATTAACTTCATACTCCCTGTCTTTAATGTTCTAGTACCCTCATAGAAACTTACACCAGCTTTTACATCTCCCTCTGTTACACCTCCATCTGGTACCCATATGGAAGAAGATATTATTCTATTCCATATTGCCCCATTACTCCCCTCCTCACTACCATATCCTAATCCTACCAGAGTATCGTATGTTTCCTTAAGTATAGAGTCCTCCCCTGAATCAGGACTACTACCTGACTGCTCTGCTAATGTACTAGATACTACAAAAGTACCTATTCCTATTACAGATATTAGTACTAGTATTAATATTTCTAATCTATTTAACTTCATACTTTAATATAATATAAAATTATTCATACCTCAAGGCATCTAAAGGATCCATCTTAACAGCCCTCTTAGCAGGATACAAACCTGTAAAGAAGCCTAGTAAGGTTGTAGAGAGTATTACCAAAATAATTAGAGAAAGAGGAATAAAGGAAATTTGAATATATCCTACCCCCTTAGACATAGAGAAAAGATATACTACGAAAGAAACTACATAACCAGCAAAATATCCAAATACTATGCCTAATATCCCTCCAATAAACCCTATAAACATAGATTCTGTTATAAACAATGCTCTTACCTCATTCCTCTTCATACCAATTATCTTCATTAAACCTATCTCCCTTGTCCTTTCCAAAAGAGATACTACTAATGTATTTATCATACCTAAAAATGCTATACCAAATGCCATAATACCGAAAATTAACAAAGCATATCTAATATAGTCAAACAGGGTCTCTACCTCCTCTATGGTATCCACAACCGAAAAAGTCTCCAAACCCAACGCCTCTACCTCACTCCTTACTTTTTTAAGAGAGTTCTCCCCTGAAACTACAACTGTGGCCTGAGAATAATCCTCTGTAGTAAATTCATCTAATTCATTTACTTTTACATATGCAACTGGAGGAAAATCATCATCTACTATAGATATAACGGTACCCCTAAGCAAATTATTCTCCAATTCTACTTCTGGATCCTTTCCTAATATTACTATCTCTAACTCTTCACCTAGTATTTCATCATCTTGCATTCCAAAGAGATTTACATATTCCTTGTTTACTATTATCTCTGGAAGTACAGATTGCTCATTGAAATACTCACCCGCCAACTTCCTAACTTTAGTGCTTTCTAAATACCCATCATCTATACCGTATACTACTAAGTCTGAAGTAGAACCAAGATAATCTACCCTACCTGCTACATTTTTGATTTTGTATATTTTTACTATCCCAGACAAACTCTCTATTTTATCTATTAGATTGTCATCCAAACTTAATTGGCTACCTACTTTTGGATATACATCCATTTGATTAAGATCCTTAGCTTCTGTTATTTGTTCCACTACCAATCTCTCTAAACCATAGCCCAGAGAAAGAAGTAGTATTACAAATCCAGTACCTAGTGCAACACCTGCTATTGTAACTACCGTTCTAAATCTTTTGTAAAGTAAATTTTTAAAGGATAGTTCTGTTAAATCTATACTGCTTATACTTTTAGTCTCTTTACTACCGTTTTCAAGATTATGTACAAAGAGAGATGTTTTCATTCTTAAATTGTCTGCTTTCTCGAGAGATATTTTAGAAAGAATTTTTGTTGCCATTAGTGCTCCTGATTCCATAAAGAAAGTAAACATTAAAGAGAAAAATATCCTTATTTTCTCCCAAAGAGATTCTTCAGGGTAATCTTTTTCTAAATCGTCCTCTTTTTTAAAATCTTTTCCCACTACGATATAACTGCTTTCTTGCATGTCTGATTTTTTAAGCTTTTCCTTTATTTTTTTGTAGCTATCCTTTTCGCTTTGCATTTTCTCTATTAGGTACCCATCTTTCATTACGGCAACTGTGTCGGAGTAACCAAGATGCTCAGGGTTATGTGTAACTAGAATTACAGTAGTTCCTTCCTTAGCTAATTTTTTTAATTTGCGTAGTATCTCCTCTCCATTTTCTGTATCTAGGTTGCCAGTAGGTTCGTCTGCTATTACAATCTTAGGGTTTAATACAAGAGCTCTTGCCAAACCAATTTTTTGTTGTTCTCCAGAGGATAGTTCTGTTGGGACGAAGTTTTCAAATCTGGTCATGTTCATTTTCTGTATAGCTTCGTGTGCTTTTTGAAGTGACTCCTGTTGGTTGTATCCTAGGAGTTGGGTGCTGAGGGCTACATTTTCTAAAACAGAGAGTGATTTAATCCAGTTTTGTTGTTGGAATACTACTCCAATATTTTGTTTCCTGAAGTCTGCTCTTTGGTCGGCATTCATATCCCAAATACTTTTGCCTAGTATTTGTACTTTCCCTGAGTCTGGTCTTTCTATCCCCATTACGATATGAAGCAGAGTGCTTTTCCCACATCCTGAGGGGCCAAATATTGTTATGAATTCACCATTTTTAATTTCGAGATTTATATCTTTAAGAACATTGTTTCTTCTATTGCCTCCAATAGAGAAACTTTTGTTTACATTTTTAATCTGTATATTGTCTTGGTTTTTCATCAGAATACTTTGAACATGTCAGATAATGTACCTAGGACTGTTTCTAATACTGTACTTGCTGATCTAGGAGTTATAGCTACAACAGGACCGTATCTTCCAACATTCTCTGATGGGTCGGAAGAGAGAATTTGGAGGCTGTATACCTTAGATGGTGTTAGTCCTGAGACTATGACTAAGTGTTTGGTCCTTAATTCTTGGTCTATTTTTGTACTAGAGGTGTATACTCCTGCTCCTCCTTCTCCAAATTCAATTCTGCTTGTTGCTGGCTCATCGGTTTCCCAGCTTACTATAAATTGTGCACTTCTTGATCTGTCTGATTGTGCACTTCTGCTAAGGAGGTCTTCTTCAACTACAACATTAAATATTTTAGGTGGTCTTGTATCAGTCGCTGTTGTAAATCTAATCTGTTCTGAGGTGGCCCTGTTTCCAAGTTGGTCTACGCCCTCAACATGGCCAATATACGGGGTTTCTGGTATTAAACCTGATATCTCCATCTCGTGGGGTCCTTTTTTGTACTCCATTTCTATTTGGTCCATGGTCTTAGCCCCTTCTGTATCTTGTCTGTATGTAACTATGGAATTGACTTCTGTGTTGGTGTCCCAGCTAAATACTACTGTGGGACTTGGGACTTCCTTTAACTCTTGTATTCTGACATTAGATATTTGTGGTCTTGGAGGTGTTGTGAAAGTTCTGTTTTCAATTGAGTCATATATGTATCCATCTATGTCGGTTAGCTGTATCTTGTAGTAGTATGTTGAGCCATCATCAAGTCCATCTATTAGTAGAGAGTATGAGCTTCTCCTAGGAGATGTGTTAATCTCTGCTAATGCAGTATAGTTAAGGTTTTTCCCATAGAGTATTGTTGCCTTTGTCGCGCCATATACTTCAAAAGATATCATGGCATAATCTAAACCTACCCTGTCTACATTAGTTTCGTAGACCTGAGGAGTTCTTTCTGTTCTAAATGATATCTCATGACTTTCTCCAGTATTGCCATCTTCGTCTGTCCACCTAGCTTTAAAGTAGTATATCGTGTCTGGTTCTAAATTACTAAGTTGGATCGAATGGTCTGTAACCTGTTTGGAATTGTACGCCTCCTCATCAAAGTAATCCCCTGATACCTTGCCATATGCTATCTTAGTATCACTCTTTCTGTTTGTTGTCCACAATATTGTTGCATGTCTTGTGCTTACGTTTTGCATTATAATCCCCGAGGTTAATTCTGCTGGTTCTGTGTATCTACCTTGAACCATAATGGATTCTACAGCAGAATAAGTTGGACTTGCTTTACTTGAATCTGTAGAGTCTGACGAGCCTATTTGATAATAGTAAATCCTACTTGTTGGAACTGTGTCTGTATATGAAGTCCCTGTTGTTGTATCTATTGTTGTCCATGATTGTCCGTCTATACTTCTTTGGATTGTATATTCTAACTCCCCTGCTCCCTTGTAATTAGGGGCATCCCAGTTAAGAGAAGCTCTCCATAATTCAGCTCCTTTTATTGAAACATCTGATAACGAGAAGTTTCTTACGGGGTCAGGGAAAGAACTGTCTAAAATAAAAGTTCCTGATATATAGTTGCTAGGGGAGTAACCATCTTGGTCATCTACAGCTACAACATATACTGTGTTAAGACCTTTTACAGCACCTCTTAGCATTCTTGTACTTACTGATGTCCCCGAGACAGGCACATACATTGTACTATTACTCGTTAAAGTGTCGTATGAGGTAGATGGCTGAGTATTTACCATATAGTAGTAGCCCGCTATGCTCCTTCCTTCTGCAGGTGTAGCAGGAGGCCAACTCAGAGCGAACTCATTAGATTCACTCTCCTGGGGGGTTATAGTTACACCAGCGCCTACCGAAAATGCAGGTGCCTGACCCCCGTATACTATTCCTCCAGTAACATAACTACTAAAGTTTCCTGCGTTGTCTATGGTTCTGAAATATATAATGTTGTTTCCAATAAAAATATTGCTTGAGTCTTTTTCTTGGGTTAAGTAGTGTGTGTATTCCGAGGCTTCAAATGGCAGATACTCTAAATCAAACCTCTCACTTGTTTCTGGCCCTGTCCAGCTACTTACATCATTTATACTGTACTGCCAACCTAAAATTCCGTTTGCATCTGAACTGGTAACCCCAGCAGCACTTGGCCAATTAAAGAACATATCATCTACATTCCCAAAGCTCTCCCTAGGCGTTAGAATGTATGATACATTGGTTGGATTAGTTAAATCAGAATTATATTCAAAAAAAGTATAGTCTTGTGTTCCATTGGTATACACATTCCCGTGGTTATCTACCGTTTGAATACGAAGGTAGTAGGTTTCGTTTTCAGTCACTGACCCTGTAAAGTAACTTTCCTCTTGAAAGGTCCCGGAACTACTTGGAAGTGCTGTAGGGCTTGTTCCCCAATAGACCCAATACCCATATATTCCACTTGGAGAATATCCAGAAGTTCCTCCTAGATCTGTTGGCTCTACCCATTCAAAGTGTGGAGCTGTATGATTGTAAACTAATTCCGAGGAAGATGCTATGTTCTTTGTCTTGCTATCATCTGTAAATCCTATTACCCCAGAAGGATTATTTGGAGGGACTGATTCTTTGACATATACCTCCTCACCCTCCTCATCAAAAGATATCCATCCTACATCCTTTGACCAAACATAACCTGAGAATATTCCTGTTGTAGGATCAATAACTGTATTACTCCCGTTCCCACTAAAATCCAATACATTCCCTGTGTTCATTACATTGGCAGAACCTGATACTGCCCCTGTATCATAATCCACAAATACCCCTGGAGTTGTTCCTGCGGTAAATTCTATCCAACCAAGATCTTGTGACCATGCATATCCTGAGATTGTTCTAACATTATTATTGTTTGGATCTGGATCACTTATAACAACATTTGCACCATATATCTCGGAGGTAAAAAATATAAGGTTTGAAGTATTTAAAACTGTAGCATTGCCTAGTACCTGAGAAGATCCTTCACTAGCAAAGATTTTGTTTAATGCAAAGGAGAAAGATAGAGATACCACAAGAACAAATAAAAGCAAAATTGTAGGTCTTATGCGGACAGTCTTTTTCATTATCTAATAGATTATTATATTAGCATGATAATTTCAAATAAAAAAGTTAGGATAGAAGATCGTCTCTGGAACTATATCCTCTGTGCACCCTATAGAATATGAAAAACAGTATGGAAAAATCATATAGTTATTTCCATACAAAGGCTTTCAAACGAGCTAAAGGTATTTCCTCCTCCCCTCTCTCCTTTACCTTACTTCCCTATCTCCTCCCAGAGTTTCTTCTCTTTTTTACTCAATCTTGTAGGAATATCTACATCGACACGGACATAGTGGTCTCCTCTTTTACCCTCTTGGTTTAATACAGGACATCCTTTTCCTTTTAGCTTGAATATTGTCCCTGGCTGTGTCCCTTTTGGAATCTTTAGTTTAACTTCTTTAAATATTGTCTCCACCCCTATAGTCCCTCCTAGAACAGCAATGTGGACAGGAATAGATTCCTGGGAATATATGTCGTTGCCTCTTCTATCAAATTTGACAGAGGCTTCAACCTCTATTTCAATATATAGGTCTCCTGGAATCCCACCATTCCTTCCAGCATTTCCTCCTCCTCTAAATCTAAGAACCATTCCATCATATGCCCCTGCAGGAATTTTAATTGTTAACTCTTCTTCTTTTTCTAATATTCCAGTTCCTTTACATTTAGAACATGGTTCATCTATAACCTTCCCTGTCCCACCACAATTAGAACAAGTAGACATCACCGCCATCTGACCCAGTATTGTGTTTCTAACCTGCCTCTCTTGCCCTGTTCCTTTACAGACTGGACACTCTTTTGTCTTTCCATCTTCGCTTCCAGTTCCTTCACACTTGTCACAGGGGACATCCCTCTTTATCTTAATCTTATATTCACCACCCCTCATAGCTTCATCAAAACTGACCCTTACTCTGTACCTGATATCTGCCCCTACATCCTCCTTTGGACCACCTCTTCTGCCTGCACCTTGAGAGAAGTCAAAGCCAAATCCCTCACCGAAATCCCCACCCCCTCCAAAAAAGGTATTAAAAATGTCTCCCATGTCAAAAGGTACTCCCTGCTGAGAATAACTATAACCACCATTACCAGCACCTGGATTGAAACCCGCAGTTCCAGCATGACCATATTGGTCGTATGCAGACCTTTTACTCTCGTCAGAAAGTGTTTCGTAAGCCTCTTGAATCTCCTTGAACTTCTCTTCTGCATCCTCCCCTTTATTAACATCTGGATGATACTTCTTAACAAGCTTTCTGTAAGCTTTCTTCAATTCTTCTTTTGTAGCGTCTTTCTTAACTCCTAAGACTTCATAGTAATCTCTCTTTTCCATAACAGATTGATTCTAGCAAACTGAGAAGATATTTGCTACCCTCCATTTCATCTCTCGCCCTAAATCTGTTATATTAACGATATATGGAAAATAGTTGGAATGTTTCTACACATAGTGAGAAAAAAGTAAAAAAGACAAGGATTATTGTTTCTGTTGTTTTGGCTACAACAGGCCTTATTATTGTAGCTAGTCAGGTAATCCCCTTGACAAAATCTTATGTTGAGGGCGTTGTTGAACAGAAAAGAACAGAAGTCAAAGTAGATCCCGTACCAGAGTCATACAAGAAATTCATAGAGGAGGAATTCGCCTATTACGATCCTGGGCAGAGTTATTTTGCAAATCTCTCACAGCAGGTAGGGGATATAGATATGTCAGGGAGATATTCTTACGATCCTACAACTAAAACACAGAAGCTGATAGAGATTAACAAAGATTACAAAAAGGACATGTTCATAACGATAGAGAGTGTTGGGATTGAGAGCATAAAAATATCCCCAAATGTAGACAGTTCGAACGAAACTGTTTACAACCAATATCTCAAGAGTGGCGTTGCACACTTCAGAGGCACACCTTTGCCAGGAGATGGTGGGAATTCCTTTATTTACGGACATAGTGCTGTGGAATCTTTCTTCAGTAGACATAAAGATTTACCAGAAACAATATTTTCAAGACTCAATGATATAGATATTGGGCAAAAGATAGTTGTAAACAGAGATGGTAACGTACTAGAATATATTGTAAGGAACAAAAAAATTGTTGAGCCAGATGACTTTACGATCTTACAACCTATACAGAGTAAAGAAACTATAACCTTGATGACTTGCTGGCCATTAGGAATAGGTTCTAAAAGACTAATAGTGGTTGCGGAAAGAAGAATATAGAAACAGATTAGATTAATTAACAGAGGTTTAAAATGGAAGAAAAACAGAAAAAAACTTTAATAATTGCAGGGGTTGTAGTTGTAATATTGCTAATAGTGACAATAGTCCTGTTTCTGCTGAAGGGTAATTCTGGAAACCCTAATCAAAACCCAGAGGAACAAGCTTCTGTAACCCTCACTTATTGGGGACTATGGGAACCACCTTCAGTTATGCAACCTGTAATAGATGAATTCGAAGCTGCCAATCCTAATATTAAAATAGCGTATTCTCAACAGACATTCTCCAATTACGAATCTAGGTTATTTACTAGACTCCAACAAGCAACGGGAAACGAAGAGCCTGCTCCAGATATCTTTAGAATACATAATACATGGACTCCTAAATATTACTCATACTTAGCACCTATGCCCGCAGACATAATGGGTGTGGAAGAATACCAGGAGAAATTCTATCCAACAGCCTTAAATGACTTCACTGCAAAGAATGGAAATATCTATGCAATCCCTTGGGAGATAGATGGCTTAATGGTTTTCTACAATAAGCAACTACTTGCAGAAGAAGGCGTAACTGAACCCCCAGAGGATTGGGATAGTTTCTTTGAACTAGCAAGCGACTTAACTAAAAGAGATGCTAGTGGAAGGATCATTCAGTCCGGACTCGCAATTGGAACATCTAGGAATATAATGCATTCAGCAGAAATTCTGGCATATATACTTGCATTAGAAGATATCCAAGTAATCGACCAGACTAGGACACAAATATCTCTAAATACCCCAAGGGTTCAGAGAGTGTTTGAGACTTATACTAACTTTGCAAAAGGAGACAATGCCCTGTGGTCACCAACTCTTAGGAGTGACCTTGAGATGTTCTTCACTGGAGATCTTGCAATGATGATTGCTCCTAGCTGGAGAGCCTTTGACATAATTCAGGCAGCACCAAGTATAGAATTTGACACAGCCCCTTTGCCTCAATTGTTAGCCAATGAGGAGGATATCTACTATGCAACCTACTGGGGAGATGCTGTAAACCGAACAAGTGCCAGCCCACTAGCAGCATGGAAGTTCATAGCTTTTCTTGCCCAAAAAGAACAGCAAATGAAATTGTATTCCAACGCTTCCCAGATAAGAGCATTCGGTGAACCCTACTCTCTTGTTGAACTTAACAGTGAGATGCTAGGTAAACCCTATGTGTCTGCAATAGCCAAGATGGCCCCCAATATGAGAGCTTATCCTTGGGGAGACGAAAATGCTGTAAACACAGCTATAAACACAGCAATAACAGATATTATCGAAAACAGAAGTGATGTAGACTCAGCATTAAAGGATGCAGAAAAGACAATAAATGCTACAATAGAGCAGACAAATAGATAATAATTAAAACTGTAATTAAATGCGAGAAAAAAGTGCCCCAAAAAAACGTGCCCAGCTATCAGTAATTTACCTCACATTTTTATTACTCTTATCTATCCCTCTAACAATATTTAGCTTAACACAAGATGATTTTGATTTCAGAGGGAGAGCCTTTGATGACCTAGAACTTAGTAAAGAGCACCCCTGTTTAATATCTTTCCCAAATGTTAACCCCTACTCCCTTCAGGTTGGAAAAACCGTGACTGTTCAAGTAGATGCAATGTTAGAAGACAAGGCAATTTCAGAACTAAGTGTTACAGATGGAGAAGGTAACCTTGTTCACAAAGAGTCGTTTAATAATGCCCCAATTGAAGTAGCAACCTCATTTGCATACACACCTCAAAAAGCTGGGGAGGCAGATTTAATAGGAGAACTTACACTTATGGAAGGTGGTAAAGTTAATTGTGAAATAACAAGCCCATACGACATTCAGGGTTTACAAATAATTCCTGAAAATAATCCCCCAGACTTTTTAACCCTACCTTCACAGTCAATACCATCTCAAAACATTGTTACTAATGATACATATGAATACACACTTGAGGCACAAGATCCTGAAGGAGATAGAATTAACTACAGCTACTCTTTCACCCCAAGAGCAGATTGGCTTAATAAGACAGTAATAGATGATGGCTCCTCTGGAAGATTAACAATCAAATTCAGTGGTAGAGCAGATAAACCTGCAAGTTACCTAGCAAACATCTTCATCCATGATGGGTATAGCAAAAACCTTAGTGCCCAATCGTGGGTTATTAATGTCAGCCCTAGCGAAAATGACATCCCCGTTGTAACAATTACTGAACCTACAGAAAGTTTGAGATTAGACAAAGGAACTACTTTCAAATCCTCTTGGAAAGCTACAGACAGAAACTTAATTGAAAGGTACGAACTCTTCATTACTAAAAACATTACAGATGAAGAACAATGGATACCAATAGATAGAGATATCCCTTATGATACAAATTCTTACAATGTAAAAACTTCGGACTTAACAACAGGAACATATAAATTGATCGCACAAGCTATAGACAATCAAGATCCCCCTGGGATAGGTAAAGGAATATCCCCAGAGATTGTAATAAGTGCTACTGGGGAGAGCCCAATCGAAGAGCCAGATGAGGACACAGATGATGAAATTATTCTATCTGAACCTCAGGTTATTAACATGTCCCCTATGAGTACGGATGAGATAACCAATGCAAGGGTCACAGTAAAAGCAACTTTAGTGGCAGGAGAAGGTGCCACAGTAGATGAGGAAAGCATTCTATTCAAACTGGATAACATAGATTACTCCGACCAGATTAAAATAAACAGAATTTCAGATCAAGAATACACTATTATCTACCAACCACAGCAAGATTTGGATCCTGGACTACATAAAGCAGAAGCCATATTTGAGGATACAAGAGGCTCAGATATTAACAAGTCTTGGAACTTTACAATACAACCTCTAGAAACAGATGATGATTCTACATACAATATCTTTGGCTACGAAATTGGAAGGAATGTTGTAAGAGTAATAGCTATTGGAGTTGTAACCGTCATATTAGCAATAGTAGCCCCCTTCATAATCTTCTCCATATGGAAAGGTGATACAACAAAAGATGATTCAACTGTGTATTCTAACTCTAAGCTTCCCCCCTCTATACCGACAGACAACACGGCATATACTCCCGTAGAGCAAGATTTTGGAATCAAAGAGATGGTCCAAACAGATCCAGAGCCAGTAGAGAATCCAGAAGAGGATCCTTGGGATAAATATTCTGCACCAAAACCTCAAGACGCAGACTCTGAGATAGAGATAGAAGAATCTGAAGTCCAAGTAGAACCAATAAGCGAACAAACAAACGAAATAGAGATTGAACCAATGGTCAAGCAAGAGCTGGAAGTCAAAGTAGAAGAAATGCCTGAGACTCCACAAGAGGAAGAGCCTACACCTCCACCACCTCCTCCTCCACCACCTCCACCACCTCCTCCTCTACCTACACAAAGTGAGATACCAGAAGAACCAAGAATTGAAGTAAAACCAGGAGGACAAACATCTCCTGCCATCCCTGAACCAGAGATTCCTGAAGTAGCAGAGTTACAAAAATTGTCTGAACAACTACAAAAAATAAGAGAACAAGAGAAGCAGGAAAGCAATAATAACCAAAATCCTCAGGAGTAAAATTAGTAGTTAAAGATTCCAGAAGTTGTTATAATCATCCTTATGAAAGATTTAAAATACAACGAAATTAGAGAAAAATATCTAGACTTCTTTAAAAAGAAAGGTCATGCAGAAATCCCCAGTGCCCCCCTCGTTCCAGAAAATGACCCCTCGGTACTATTTGTTAATGCAGGAATGTTTCCACTAGTTCCATTTCTAATGGGAGAGAAACATCCAAAAGGAACAAGATTAACAAACTCTCAGAGATGTGTAAGAACAGGAGATATAGATGAGGCAGGAAATAATTTTCACTGCACCTCCTTTGAAATGCTCGGTCATTGGTCTCTTAATGACTACTTCAAGGAGGAGGCTATTAGATACACCCTTGAATTTTTTGTTGGAGAATTGGGGTTGGATATAAATAATATCTATGCTTCTGTTTTTGGTGGAGAAGATGGTATTCCAGAAGATAAAGTCTCTATATCCACTTGGGAAAATCTCTTCAAAGAATACGGAATAGATGCAAATGTTGGTAAGGGAGAAAGAATCCAAAAGTTTGGGAAGAAAGAAAACTGGTGGGGGTTAGATTCTGGAGGACCTTGTGGCCCAGATTCTGAAATCTTTTATGACACTGGAAAAGAGCCTTGTGGAGAGAATTGCAACATAAATTGTAACTGTGGAAAATACATAGAGATTGGAAATAATGTCTTCATGGAATACCTCAAGGAAGGAGATGACCTTAAACCCCTTGGAAGACATAATGTTGACTTTGGAGGAGGTCTAGAGAGAATAACAGCTGTTATACAGAAAGTTGACAACGTGTACGAAATAGATATATACAAACCAATCTTAGAAAAGATTCAAGAGATTACCGAGAAAAATATTGACACCAAAGTGAATACGGGAGACATGTTGAAATCCCAGAGGATAATAGTGGATCATATCAAGGCCTCTACCTGGATAGTTATGGACGGAGTTGTCCCCTCAAGCAACCAACAGGGATACATTCTAAGAAGATTAATTAGAAGAGCAGTGAGACATGCAAAGAAATTAAATATAAAACAACCATTCACAAAAGCAATTGCTGAGGTGGCAATAGACCAATTCTCCCCTACTTACCCAGAACTGGATGAAAAAAGAGAGGAGATTATCAAAATAATCGAAGAAGAAGAAATAAAATTTAACAACACCCTAGAAAACGGACTTAAGGAATTAGAGAACCTACTTGAACAGAAAAATAAAATCAGTGGAGAAGATGCATTCAAACTATACGAAACATATGGCCTACCTTTAGAAGTTACAGAAGAGATTCTTGCAGAAAAGAATATAACGCTAAAAGAGAGACAGAATTTCTTCTCTGCACAGGAAGAACACCAAGAGAAATCTAGAACTGCTTCCAAGGGACTCTTTAAAGGAGGATTAGCAGACACCTCTGAAGTTTCCGTGAGATACCATACTGCAACACACTTGCTCCTTGCTTCTCTAAGGAAGGTCTTGGGAGAACATGTTTACCAGAAAGGTAGTAATATAACACCTGAGAGATTGAGATTGGACTTCCCAAATGAATCAAAACTGACATCAGAGGAATTAAAACAGGTTGAAGACTTAGTTAATTCTGCTATCAAGCAAGAACTTAATGTAACTTTTGAAGAACACCCTAAAGAAGAAGCTCTTAAAATAATAGAGAAATATTCTTCTACAAGCTCATTTGAAGAGAAATACCCAGACATTGTCAAAGTTTACTATATTGGAGACAAGGAAGCTCCCTTCTCCATTGAACTTTGTAACGGTCCCCATGTTAATAATACAAAAGAGTTGGGAAAGTTTAAGATTGTTAAACAGGAGAATATTGGGGCTGGTGTAAAAAGAATTAAAGCTATATTAAAATAGTCATAAAGTTATTATGTACCCTATACTAGCCATAGATTACGGAGAGAAAAATTTTGGTCTAGCAATCTCTGATTCAAAAGGCACTGTTGCATCTCCCCTTGAAGTCATTTCAATAACAAAAAACAGAGATATCCAAACAGTTATAAGAGAGATTGTAGAAATAGCAGAGGAAAACAGAGCTAAAAGAATTCTGGTTGGAAAACCTCAATCATTCACAGATGCACAGAAAAAAACAGAAGAGAAAATAGAGAACTTTATTAAACTACTCAAAAAAGCCACAGATATAGAAATCCTGACATGGGACGAGAGCTTTTCTACAACGAGTGCACAAAATATGCTAATATCTTTGGGACAAAACAGTAGAAGTTCTAAAGGTAAAATTGATAAGATTGCTGCTACTGTTTTCTTACAAGAATTCTTAAATTCAAAAAAACAAAAAGAATGAAAGTAGAAAAAAGAGAATCTAAAACTTCTGGGAAAAAATTGCTCTTATTTTTCTTAATCCTTATTGGTATAGGAATTGCTTTGGTTGTTACAGATTACAAAAGAAATCTTAATGTCCCCAATAGCTCAAGCGATGAGAAAGTTAGGATTGAAATAACAGAGGGAGAGAGTGTAACTAACATTTTACAGAATCTTCTTGAAGAAGATTTAATAACACAGAAGAATTATTACTACGCAAAAGTATATCTTAAACTTAATAATCTAGGAGCAAGCTTGCAGGCAGGTGTTTACAATCTCCCTAGAAATTTAACCATTACCGAATTAATAGAGACCCTACAGTATGGAAGAGAAGAGGAGGTTTGGATAACAATTCCAGAGGGGCTTAGAAAAGACGAGATTGCGGAATTAATAAATAACGAATTAAAAAATGAGAATTTCTCTCCAGAAAGATTCTTAGCTCTTACAGAGGATGCCATTTTCATACAAACATTAGAACTCGGAGTTGAAACAGACAACCTAGAAGGTTTCCTCTTCCCAGATAAATACTCATTCTCTACCGAGATAGATGCTGAGGGAGTAATCCTTAAACTAATAGATAACTTCAAAACAAAGGTTACTAGAGAGTACGCATACGAGGACATAATCCTTGCTAGTATAGTTGAGAGAGAGGGCTACAATGGGAATGACAGACCGATCATTGCAGGAATAATTCTGAAGAGATTTGAAGAAGGTTGGTTACTACAGACAGATGCAACTTTACTTTATCCTCTTAAAGATTGGAAACATCCAATAACACAAGAGGTTAAGGAGGATAATAATCCTTACAACACATATAAAAATATTGGTCTTCCTCCTACTCCCATTTGTAATCCAGGGTTACAATCAATAGAAGCTGTATGGAATCCAACAGAAACAAGATACTACTATTACATTCATGACAATGATGGAAACCCTCATTATGCAGAGACTTTAGACGAGCACAATGAGAATGTTAATAGATACCTAAGGTAATAATCTGCTCAAATGACCATAGATATAGACTTAAAAGATACTAACCCAGATGTCCCCAGAAGACCTCGGGAAAAGGTCAAAAAAGAGAAATCTCCTACCAATGTAGATAATGCCCCGAAAAAGAAGAGGAAGAAAATCATAATTCTAGTTATACTTAGCCTTGTTCTTCTTGGTTTAGGTTTCCTAATCTACAAGGGGTACATATTCTCCCATGACTTCGGCTTCAGATTCAGACCTGAAGAATTATTTATAAGAGAGGAGAAAAGTTTAAAGAAAGACCCCACTGGAAAGTACACTAATGTGTTGCTAGTAGGGTTAGATACAAGAGAGAATATGGGGCTACTAAACACAGACACCATCATAATGGCCTCTTACAACTATGAAACTAACAATATAACCCTACTCTCAATTCCAAGAGACTTCCACGTTGAAGTTGAAGAGGGAGTAAGTTGGTATGTCAGAATAAATAGCATATATAACACCGCAGAACAGAAAGAAGAAGGAGCAGGAATAGTAGCTCTCCAAGATACTGTTGAGAGAGTTACTGGGCAAGATATTCAATATTATGCCATGGTTGACTTTAAGGCTTTTGTAGAAATAATAGACGCCTTGGGAGGGGTAGATATAAATGTTGAGAACAGTTTTACAGACCATCTCTATCCCCTAGGACCTGGTTACCAAACGGTATCCTTCGAAGCAGGTCCACAGACAATGGATGGAAAAACAGCACTAATATATTCAAGATCCAGACACTCTCTTCAAAACAATGAGGGAAGTGACTTTGCTAGAGCAAAAAGACAACAGAAAGTAATAATTGCACTTAAAGACAAATTATTATCCTCAAAGTCTCTAACAAATCCCAAAACTATCTTAGGAATCCTCTCCTCAATTGATGGGAATATTAGGGTCTCAGAATTTTCCACAAAAGACATAGAAGCAGGATTAGAACTTCTTAAAAAATTCGAAGAGAACTCCGGGAAAATCTATTCATTCGTCCTAGACACCTCAGTTGGGAATTACTCCCTAGTTGAAAATAAACCGATGGAGAGCGGAGCATATGCAATAGGACCGAAGGCAGGTTTGGGAAACTACACAAATATACAGGAATTTATTAGATTAATAATGACCACCCCAGCCATATATGAGGAGAAGGCTAAAATCCTTATATACGACACAGGAGCAGGATACCAAAGAGTTCTGAAATTAACAGAGAAGCTAAACGAAGATTATCCATATCTAGATATCACCTTTGCAGGGACCCTCAGGGCTGACAAAGAAGAAATAATAGTCTACTCTCATGAAGAAGGAAAGAACAATAATACAGTCAGAGAACTCTCCAAATACTTAAAAACAGACTTAAAAACACAACCTGAATATATTACAACAAACCTAAATGGTGAAGATGTTACAATACTAATAGGAAGTAACATTGTAATCGAGGAGGAATAAAAGTGAAATACAAACTTTATCATGGAAATTCAACATACCTCTCCCTAGAGGAAGTTCACTCACATCTAAACAAACTCAAAGAAGAGAACCCTACAATCAGTGTAGATATCCTCGAAGCCGACTCAAAAGCACCTAAGGAGATAGTTGACTTCCTAACTTCCCCTTCCCTGTTCTCTACAAAAAGAACAATCTTAATAAAAAGACTTTATAGAAATAAAGAGAAGACGGTCTTAACAGAAGCTCTTATGGAAATTCTTGAAGAAAGCAAAAACGATGACCACATAATAATCTGGGAAGACCAAAAAATAAGATCTAATACAAAATACTACAAATTCTTTAAAAAGAATAAAGCCATAGAAGAACTAAATGAACTAAATAAAAGAACCTTCTTCACTTGGCTAAGAAAAGAGTTAGACAAACACGGCCTTAAGATAGACCAAAGTGTCATCAAAAAACTTGCTGAAAGAACAAACTACGACCCAGAAAGATGCAAGAATGAAATAGAGAAATTCAAATTACATAATCAAGATAGAATAATCAGAGAAGAAGATATCGAAGAGCTCACCGCTGACACCCTAGAGGAGGAAATTTGGGACCTTACAGATGCCATAAACATCCAAGATAAGAAAAGAAGCGTTACAATTCTAGCAAGGCTAGCAGAACAAGGAACCGATGCAAATTACATTCTCTCAATGTTAGCTAGAAATCTAAGACTTATCTACTTAACTAAAACCCTAGATGAAGAAGGAAAGGGATACAAAGAAATCTCTTCTGCATTAAAAATCCCCCCTTTCACAACCCCTTCTTTAATAAAAACTTCAAGGCAATATTCTGAGGAGAAAATAAAACTACTCTACTCTAAACTTTCCAACCTAGATTACCAAATTAAAACTGGCAAAATTGAACCTAACCTTGGTCTTACCCTAATCTGCCCTTTCCTCTAAGAGATTATTCTCCCCCTAGAACCAAGTTTTATAATATTCCAAGTTGACACTCTCCCCTCATTAAACTAAACTTTAGGGAAGGATAAGTTTTTACTGCCCTTAATGGAAGAAGTTAGAAGAGTTCCCACCACAAGTGAAAAGAAAAAAAGTACAACCCTGTTAGTCATAATTGCTGCTATTTTGGGTGTAGGACTTATTATTGCAGCGGTTTATTTTTATACCTTGGACGAACCCACAGACGAACAAGTTATAACAGAAACAACCTGTGCCTGTTATTACATTGATCCAGACGTAATCTCAGAATGTGGAGATGCTAGGAGAGGTTTCTCATTTGAACTTAACACCGTTCCTAGTAACCAGAATTGTAGTGCACCTTGTTCAGTTGACAAACTTTCGACAAATTTACTAAATAGCACAACAGAGCAAAGTCTCTATCAAATATGTACTATCCCCTTCGTTCAAGATAGTAGATGTACAGAAATGACCATAAAGAACAGTGCTGGGAAAATTGTTACAGGGAAAATTCCACTGGATGAGAAAGAACTAACTATTGAAGCCAAGTTTGATGCTGTTTATACAGATCATAAGTTTGTGATTAATAACCAAGAGGTAGAACCAGATTCCATATCTCCAGATTCCCTAACTATTACAAAAAAATACACAGAATTAGACACCTCTACTCTTAATATTTTTGCCACAGCTTCAGATAATAGTGCAAACCAAATAAATTCTCCAATTTGTAGAAGACTTATCGAGGTAGAACAGACAACTTCTGCAAGCGCTAGCACAATGCGTGTACAAACAAGGAAAGACGAAGATACCTACAAAGTCTCTAGCATCAAGATAGGGATTGGAAATATTGAAGAAGATGCTAATTTAACAATAAGATTCTCCTTTAATCTTAAAGACTCAACCATCGGAGATCTCTCAATGACAGAAGGTTTTACAATAGACGGATCAAAAGGAGAGATTTCAATAATAGAACAGGATTTATATAATAGCGAGAACTTTAGTACAGACTTAAACTTCTCTCAACTTGACAATAAAGTCGGAAATATAGACATAACTGCAGAAGTTAGATCCGATACAGAAGTTATAGGTACAGTAGATACCTCCTTTAATTTCCCACAGATAGATCCTACTTCTGAGGAATTACAGGAGGCTGAAGAATCTAAGTTCCGTGTTTCTAAAACCTCTAATATAAACTGTGTTGAAAGAGTAACTCCAGATAATGTTGCAGAATTTACTCTAAAAACAGTAAACGATAGCACCACAACTCAAATAATCTACTCAGTCAAAGATAAACTACCACTAGGCTTTACATATGTTGCAGATTCAACAAAGATAAATGGAGTCAAGGTAAGTGATACAGAATTTGTAACAACAACAGATGTAGGAGATACACAGGAAGTAGTATGGGAGAAAACTGGGGGTTGGTCTGTTAATAGTGGACAATCATTGACCATAGTCTTTATGTCAGAAGCTGGAGAAAACGCTCTGACAGGAGAAAACCAGAACGAAGTAGTAATAACACCCGCAGAAATACCTGCAGATCCAGAAACCCTTAGAGCCGAATTTGTCCTAAATGTAGAACAAAGTTGTACCGAGAAAGAACCTCCTGTAGAGGAGAAGAAGGAGGACGAGACCCCAGTTGTTGACAAACCAGATTCCGAAACCACACCAGAAACAGGAATCTTTGATTCTGTAATTGGGAGAATACTCCTTGGCACACTAGTTGTCTTAGTTGGTTGGTATATTTACTCAAGACCTATGGGCCAAACAATGATGGAGAAGTTAGTAAACTCTGGAGCTTACAAAGAAGCAGAAGTGTTCTCATGGAGAATATTTAAACCCAAGAAATACTTTGAGACCAAATTAGTAAGAAAGGTATCTAAGAATAAGAAAAAGAAATCTTAAAGATTCTCTATAATAAATTCCAAAGGAGATCCATTATTCCCATAAGCCTGATCCTGAGAGTTGACTAGAAAGTAATATCTCTCCTTTCTAAGTAATCCGTCTATTGTCACATTATGGTCTCTAGAACTACTCTTGTTCACAAGATCTACTGCTACCATATCTAAATTCCCTCTGTCCTTACCATAAAGGAGAAAACCTAGACATTCAGACCTCGTCTTCCAAGATATTTCCACAGAGTAATCTGTCTCCCCAGGCATAACAAAAATATTATATGGGACACAATCCTTTCCTGCTACCCCCTTAACTTCTAACTCATCGATATCTTTTGAGAACAATAAAAAAAGACCTGAACCTAAAAGTAAAACCGCAACAGCAAATAAGATGTATATCTTCTTTTTATTATTCGACATTCTCTAAACTCTCATCTACTAATATATAATCCTCTCTAGTGGAAGTATTATACCCATCCGACACAGTCAAAACAATTTTATAACTCCCCTTACTTCCACTTGGGGCAACTCCTTTAAGAACAAAGCCTTCCAAAGCAAGCCATTCTGGTCCTTCTACATACTCTAATTCAAGATCCTCTATCTCTGTGTCACTATCCACAGCCCTCACCCTATACTCATAAACCTCCCCTTCCCTAACAACTAAAGGTGGAAGGTTAATAATATATGGGACTCCAGTGGGATTCCTAACCCCTAAGACATTCTCAGAGAGATCCTCTCCCATATCTTCTTTGTAATGGAAAACATAAACAGAAACTGCCGAAGCAACAGAAAATACAAAAAACAAAAACAAGAAAAACTTAAACAACCTACTCCTCCTCATAGAAATAGTGTAACACAAATAAAAATGTTTACAAATAAAGTCATAATATATATAATACCTTGACTTATAACTTATTTACTTTACATATATATCTAATTAAAATGCCAAATCTTAAGACATCTATTAAAGACCTTAGACAGAACAAAAGAAGAAAGACTGTTAATGACAGGTTGAGAAATAGAATAAAAAGGGCAATTAAAAAGCAAAACACCCTAGTTGAAGAGGGCAAAGTTGAAGAAGCTACTAAAAACATAAAGCATGTTTACAAAGTTCTTGACAAAGCAGCTAAAAAAAATGTTATAAAAGAAGGTAAGGCAGATAGAATTAAATCTCGCCTTACTAAAAATTTAAACAAACTGTCCCAAAATAATGTCAAAACTGCTAAAAAGAGCGCTTAAAATATCCCTTATTCCTGCAATCTTAATGATTGCGGGGAAAGCAATTGGGATAATAGTGCCTTCAATGATTTACGATTTGGAATTCTTTATAGAGAATGATATCGTGGGTCTTACTTCCATACAAATACTTTTTACAGACAGTAATATCACCCTTTTCGTGAATTCCATTTCTAACCTCACAATGGTTTTATTTCTTGCAGTTCCCACCCTCTACTTCATAATAAAGACCTCCATATACCAAACAACACTTCAAAATCCTAGAACTTTAGTAAAGATAACAAAGTTCAATATCCTGAAATGGATAACAAAAAAGGATGTAACCTTTCTACACATATTCATATGGACTGCCTTCCTCTCAATGGCATCAATCATCACAATAGCACACACATTACAAGGTCAGACATATAACTGGGTAGGAGTCAGTGCTGGGGTAATCGCACTACTGTCTATATGGGGAACCATAAAGACATTTGAATTAGAAACTGATAAGATATATCCTAAAGAAAATAGTTATTACTAATTACTTTGAGAATACGAAATGGCAAAGAAAGAAGAATTTAAAAAGATATTCACACAGATACTAGAACCTTTTGCACTCGGCTTACTAGCCTTGTTTTTCATACTTCCCATAATAACGGTAATGAATCTAACTCCAATCACTAAGCAGATTAAAAAAATAGATGTACTTGGTGTAACTACCCAAGATGAACTCGTTGTCAGGTTAGTAGGAGGACAACATGAGATATTCTCTGGGGAGAGCCTTAATAAGATAGATGAAACAGAATATGCTTACTCTGCAAGAATTGGAAAAAGAGGTGCAGACTCTTACTCCAAACCTATTCTAGAAATACAGAACAACACAGACGAAAAGAAAGTTCTAACCTTCTGGGGTCAGACCCTCAGTAATACCAGATCAAAAATATATTTGAGGGAAAAAGAAACTCCTTATCTCCTACAAGACAATACAGGAGAAACATACGAACAAGAAATAAGCATTCTCCCCTCAGAGAAAGTAATTATTTTTCTTGCACTTGAAAATCTCTCTGGTGTCCAGTTCTCTGAACTATTTGACATGACAATAACTGTCAAATAAAGGAATCTTCCTCCTTCCCCTATGATATAATTCCTCGTATGCAAGATTTAAATAAGATACGCAATTTCTCAATAATTGCACACATAGACCATGGGAAATCCACCCTCGCGGATAGGATTCTAGAAGCTGTAAATACAGATCTCTCAAGAGAAAAGAGAAAGGAAAGAGTTCTAGACAGATTAGATCTAGAACAAGAGAAAGGAATAACTATAAAACTACAAGCTTGTAGAATGGAATGGAAGGGTTACCAACTAAACTTAATAGACACTCCAGGGCATGTAGATTTCTCCTATGAGGTTTCCAGATCACTAGCCGCATGTGAATCTGCGATTCTACTAATAGATGCTAGCCAAGGGATCCAAGCACAGACAATATCTAATACCAAGAAAGCCTTAGATTTAGGTTTAAAAATAATTCCAGTCCTTAACAAGATAGACTTACCCAATATAGATATAACAGAGAGAGAAGAGGAATTAGAGGGCCTATTAGGTTTTAAGAAGGAAGAGATTATAAAAGTCTCTGCAAAAACAGGAGAGAATGTAGACAAATTACTGGATGAAATTGTAGAGAAATCTCCTCCTCCAAAAGGAGATATTAACAAACCTCTAAAAGCACTGGTCTTTGACTCCTTTTATGATGAACACAGAGGAGTGGTAATTGCTGTAAGAGTCTTTGACGGAAAGATAAAACATATCCCTGGGAAATCTGAAGAATTATATATGATACAAAGGGAAGAATCTTTTAAACCAACAGAGATAGGAGTCTTTAATCCTAATCTCTTAGAAACAAATCTATTAAAAACAGGAGAGGTTGGTTACATAGCTACAGGACTTAAAGATATTAGCTACTTCACAGTTGGAGATACAGTATCAGATAAAAAAGAAACAAAACCCTTATCTGGATACAAAATTCCAAAACCCAATATGTTTGCAACTTTTTTCCCAATAGATTCTGAAGAATACGAGAATCTCAAAATTGCTCTAAAAAAACTTTCTTTAAATGACTCTTCTCTCTCCTTTACAGAACAGAGATCTCCTCTGCTAGGCTCTGGATTTAGGTGTGGTTTCCTAGGACTCCTACATATGGAAATAGTCCAGGAGAGACTAGAAAGGGAATATGAGGTTAATATCATAGTAACAGCTCCCACAGTAGAATACAGAGTTACAAAAACAGATGGAACAGAAATGGAAATTCAAACCCCAGACGAACTCCCTGACCCTTCTGAAATAGAGGAAATCCGAGAGCCATGGGTTAGAACAATAATCATGACTCCAGAAAAATATCTCGGAGACCTTATGAAGTTGTGCCAATCAAAAAGGGGTGAATATGTAAACACAAAATACCTTTCTGCAGAAAAAGACATACACCTAAAAGAGCAATACATAACCTTGGAATATGATATGCCCCTAGCTTCACTCATTTCCAACTTCTTTGATCTTATGAAAAATGTTACAAGTGGATATGCATCTATGGAGTATGAAATGATAGACTTCTTCCCTGCAGATATTGTAAAAGTTTCAATCCTCGTTAACCATGAAGAGATAGAAGCACTTAGCTTCTTAGAAGTAAGAGAGAAGGCTAGACTAAAGGCCACTACTCTCCTAAAGGAGATGAAAAAAGTAATCCCTAAGCAACAGTTCCCGATTCCACTACAAGCAGCAATAGGGGCAAAGATTATTGCAAGAGAAGATATCCGAGGATACAGAAAAAATGTAACAGAAAAATTGTATGGAGGCGACTACTCTAGAAAGAAGAAGCTCCTGGAGAAACAAAAAAAGGGAAAGAAAAGATTAAAAGAAATTGGTCGGGTAACAATACCCCAAGAAGCATTTCTAGCTATTCTTAAAACATAATGACTATTAGAAATATAAAACTGTTAAATTTCAGAAAATTTGGTGAAGTAGAAATCCCTATTAATAAAGACATAGTAGTCTTATATGGAGACAACGCACAGGGAAAAAGCACAATTCTAGAATCTATCATGCTAATAACAAATGGATTCTCCCCCTGGGCATCTTCGGACGAATATATCTCTACAGATCAAGAAGAGGAGAAGAAATATACCAGAATAGAGATAACTATAGATGAAAAAACTTTCTCCTTTTTCAAAAATAATGGAAGACGAGTATTTCAAATAGATTCTAAAAAGACCACACCAAAGAAATTCTTTGAAAAAACTGCCTCAACCATTTTTAATCCTGAACAAATTGAAATATTAATGATCTCCCCAAGCAAAAGAAGAGATTTCTTGGATGAGACAATTTCCATAATCAATTATGACTACTCTGACACCTTAAAAACCTTTAGGAAAACACTCCGACAAAGGAATGCATATCTTAAGAAACTTTCAAAGGATTTTTATGAAAGAGGAATCGTCGCAAGAAACGATACTCAACTTAATTTCTGGACAGAGAAATTTACAAAGCTTGCAGAGGAGATACAAGAAAAAAGGATTGAGTTATGTAATGAACTTTCTTCAGAAAAACTAAGCATTCAATACATAAAATCGAATGAAGATATTCCTCTCGGAGAAAAAATAGAAGCGTCTAAAAAAAGAGATATTGCAACAGGGTATACAAACATTGGACCTCACAGAGATGACTGGAATCTAGTAAACGGAATGGACATTAAAAAATTTGGTTCAAGAGGAGAAAAGAGATTATCTATAGGGCAACTAATCTTCAGTAAACAACAATTAGTAGCTAAAAAGCTTGGGTTCTACCCTATTCTCCTTTTAGACGATATTTCGTCAGAATTAGACAAACAAAACACAATGAAAGTCTTTGATAAAAACTTTCTCAATAAACAACAGACCTTTATAACAATAGTAGATTACAAAGAACTCCCCAAGGAAGTTATAGAAAAAGCACAACTAATAGATTTGAACTCATTTGAGTAATTATTCATCAAGATACCTTTCCAATTTCTCCATTCTGAATTCATATTCGAAAAATTCTATCCTCCCCTTCCTGTAATTTTCAATAAGCCTATTTATCTCTGGATTATGCCCAGATATAAACATAAAAACTAACTGAGCAATAAATGCAAAGAAGTTAAGAACCCTAATAAAAAAAAAGACCCTCTTCTTGGGAAGGATTCTCGTTCTAAGCAATTCTTTTTTTACATAGAAGTCCCTTTCTAGCCAGGGATTCATAGATAGAACATATCTCTTATAGCTCTTGTTATATATAGGGACCAAGAAAAGTAGCTCATGCATATTAAAAATGTCATTTGGGAATTCTAATCCACGTTCCTCACAGATAAGATTTACACACAATTTATCTCTTACATCTTTATGCCTTTTAGCTCGGATCTTGTTATGAAAAATGTTCCTGAAAGCGATGATTGCCCTATAAATCCACATTGTCCCATTCCTAACTACAACAAATATGTCAATGTCATCACTCTCTTTTGCAAATCCAGCAGCAACAGAACCAGACACGCCGATAAATCTAACCCAGTTAAAAACTTTTAACTTTGGAATATTATCTTTTGCTATCTCCAATTTCTCTAAAGATATTTTATCTAAGCCTTCATCCTTTTTACTAAAGAAGGAAAGCCCTTTTTGTTCCTCAATCTCTGTAATCTCTGACAGATTTAATTCTCTAAGAAACCTCTTCCCCCAGATATATTTCACTTTCTCTTTAGAAATGGTTAAACCCATTGCTTTCCTAAATGTAAGAAGCTCCCTAAACTTGTCATACCTTGTTGCCATATATTCATTATAACACCCAACATTGTAAGTATATCCGATATTCTGGTAAACTTTATGTAGAAAAAATAGTAAAATCTGCCGACATATGAGACAACATGCGATTCCGCAAAATATACTAGATGTTGAGTTTAAACTCTTTACGAAGTTTACTCTCAAAGAGTTTGCTTACCTAGCAATAGGGTTAGGTATTGGAGGAATTATGATATACCTAGTTGTATCCAATGTTATTCCTGCTTTACTTGGAATACCTATCTTTGTAGTATCTGCTGGGACAGGAGCATTTTTAGGGCTAGTTCCAATAAACGATCAGGATGCAGATGTCTTCATAAAAAATTACATTACAGCAATAACAAACCCAACGCAGAGAGTTTGGTTAAATAAAGAATTAAAAGAAAAAGGTGCCAAACCAGAACTTAAACCAGATGAAGAAGGGAAATTAATCCCTAAAGATATTAAAACTAAAAAGAAGAAAATCATTGGAGAGAGCCTACCTAGGCCAAACGAAGCTGCTGATTTCGAAGAAAATGATCCAGCTGATATGTTAGATGAAGAACTTACTGTAGATCCACAACTTACTACCACTCTCCCTGCCTCCACTTCAAACACTGTCATTATTACAGAAGATAATATATCTAAATACCAATTCAAGATTGCAAGTGTAGACAAGCTCCCAGGAAATATAAATGTATGGTTATCTACTAAGGATTCAAAACCCATTCCAAACGTTATTGTGTATCTAAAATCTTCAGACGGAAAAATCCTTTACGCCAATAAGACTGGAGAAAGCGGTTATTTTCTAACGAACAAATTATGGGAACCAGGAACATATATGTTAGAATTTCAACATCCTACATATGAATTTCCAAAAGTTCAGTTGGAAGTAACAGATAAGAAAGATAAGTTGCCAATTAAAATTAGCAATCTATAAGGTGGATAAAAAAGCAAGAGCAAGAGCAACAGCATCAACACAGGATCACTTAGGGATAAAAGATATCCGAGATGATCTAATAATAACTACACAAGGAAGTGTGGCAATGGTTATACAAACTTCCTCCATCAACTTTGATCTTCTTGCAGAGTATGAACAAGACAATAAGATATACGCATTTGCTGGACTCCTAAACTCTCTTAATTTCAGAATACAGATTCTTATCAGAACAAAGAGAATAGATATTTCCAACTATATAGATTATCTAAAAACCAGTATGGACCAGAAACAGATGAGTGAAGGGCTTAAAAAACAGTTAAATATATATACAAACTTTGTTCAGAAATTAATTGTTCAAAATGATGTCCTAGACAAGAACTTCTTCATAGTAATTCCCTATAGCCCAGGAGCACCTATACCAGGAGCTAATATCCTAGACTCCAGGAAAAACAAAGAAGAACAGGAAAAAACAAGTCAGATGAAAATAGACCAATTGTTAGAAAAAGCAAAGATATTTCTATTCCCAAAGAGAGATCACATTCTCAAACAGCTCAGTAGAATGGGTCTCTTCGGCCACCAGTTGACGACCAAGGAATTATTATCTGAATTCTATACGATATATAACCCTGACGAAGAATAATGGATGAAATTAATAACAACAACAAGCAATCATTTGAAACGAAGACCACCAAAAAGTTGGAACAACATTCCGAGCAGTTCAAAACAACAGGAGAGAAATATGCAGGATTTCAAAATGAGGTCTCCAAACTCAAAGAGGAAGTACAAAACACCCAAGAGGAAGAGAAGAACAGATATAATGACACAAAGCCATTAGAAGAGGAAGAAGAAAAAAAGAAGAAGGGGAATATTATCACGAATATGATGGATAACCTTACAGAATTACTAGGGAAATCCAACAAGAAAGAGCCAGAAAAGGAAGTAGAAGAAACTGTTGAAGAGACTCGCTATGTAGATAATGACCCACACGGGATTGGGGAACTAATCCCCTCAGACATGTCTATACAAGACATAATAGCTCCAATAGATCTAGAAGTAGATTTCAATCATTTGGAGATTGGAGACTATTTCTTTAGAACATTATTTGTGAGTGGTTACCCTAGATTTGTTGGACCTAATTGGCTCTCCCCTATAATCAACTTCGAACACTCTCTAAGAATAAGCACTTTCTACTATCCCGTAGATAATAAAACAATTTTAGAAAAGCTTAAAAAGAAAATTGGAGAGATGGAGGCTACCCTATATTCCCAGATGGAAGATAGAAAAGTTGTAGATCCTTCGCTGAAGGTAGCTTTGGCGGATGCCCAACAGCTACAGGATTCTATCGCAGAAGGAACAGAAAAATTCTTCCACTTCTCTATGTATATAACCCTCTATGCAAAAGACAAAGATACTCTTGAGAAAATTTCCAGGAATGTAACATCTACACTAGCAGCCATAAATGTAACCGCAAAACCTGCAACATTACAACAGGAGCAAGGGTTTATAAGTTCACAACCACTTGGGTTAGATAGTATGTACATAACTAGAAATATGGATACTACCTCACTTGCAACAACATTCCCATTCGTGACATCCGAACTTACCATGGATCATGGAATTATGTATGGGTTAAATCTACATAATAGAAGTTTGGTGATTTTCGACCGTTTCGACTTAGAGAATGCTAACGCTGTTGTCTTTGCAAAGTCTGGTGCTGGTAAAAGCTATTTCGTTAAACTTGAAGCTGTAAGAAGCATGATGCTCGGAACAGAGATTCTCATCATTGACCCAGAGAGAGAGTACGAGAGCTTGGCCAAAGCTGTGAATGGAGCCTACATTTCCTTTTCCCAAGATAAAGGAAATAAGATGAACCCCTTTGAACTTTCGGGAGTTAAAGAAGAAGGGGACGATGAGCTGAGGATGAAACTACTAGCTCTACAAGGCTTCTTCAAGGTTATGCTTGGAAATCTTTCCAACATAGAAAGTTCCATTTTAGACCGAGCCCTTATACTTACATACCGAGAGAAAGGAATAACTTTTGATCCTGACACACAAACCAAAACCCCTCCCCTTCTGGAAGATTTATACAAAGTCTTAAAGGGAATGGCGGAGACAGAAGCGCATGATTTAGCAAGAAGATTGGAGAAATACATAATTGGGAGCGGTGCTGGAGTTTTCAATGAGGCAAGTAACTTTGAGATAAATAATCCCTTTACAGTCTTTAGTGTTAGAGACCTGCAGGAAGAATTAAAACCCCTTGCTATGTATCTCATGCTGGACTTCATATGGACAAAGATTAGGAAAGAAAGAAAAAGGAGATTACTCATAGTAGATGAGGCCTGGTATATGATGCAATCTGAAGACTCTGCCAAGTTCATGTATTCTATCGCAAAAAGAGCAAGAAAATATTACCTTGGACTGTCAACAATAACCCAGGATGTTGCAGATTTCTTAAACAATGATATGGGGAAAGCAATAATCTCCAACTCTTCTATACAGATGCTCATGATGCAGAGTCCAACGGCAGTAGAGAAACTTCAACAGGTCTTTAATCTCTCAGATGGAGAGAAAAACTTCCTACTCAGCTGTGACCAAGGACAAGGACTATTCTTTGCAGGCTCTAACCATGTAGGAATTCAAGTGCTATCTAGTGTTTCTGAACATGAATTAATAACCTCTGATCCTAAAGACTTAGAGAAACTTAGAGCTAAAGAAGGACAAACAGATACTAGAACAATAGATGACTTATCTGAAATATTTGAACCTCCTACAGAACAGAGACCAATGAAGGACAGGAAGGGCCTAACAAGGCAGGAGGAAATAATTGAGGAGGCTGTTAAGCGAACAGAGGGTCAGAAGAGTACTATACAAATGGAAAGGGCTGAATACCAAAAAGAGATAGAGAAAAGATTAAAAGAGCAAGAAGAGGAACTAAACCCAGACAAAGTCGAAAGAGAAAAAACTGTTTTAGATAAGATTAAGGACAACACTCTCTCTGGTCAAGCAATACAATCTCGTGAAGATATTCAGAAAGGGAAAAAACACTTAACTCCACAGGGATTAATTGAAAGCTATCCAGAGGATAATAATGAGCAACTCTAATATAGATAAAAATAAAGATGTTGAAATTTCCAATTACCTAGTAACTGAAGCTATCAATCCCCAAAAAATAGACCCCATTCAACAAGGGATGGACCTCTCCTTACTATCAAAAGCTGAGGAGAAGAAAGAAAATAGACCAAATGTTCTCACCCAAGAAAGGGAGAGTCCCAAAGTTAGAAAAGCGGTTTCCTCTCTTAGGCTTTCAAATCCATTTAGGGGAATATAATTCCTTACAAAGTTTCCTATCCTTCTCATCGCTTATCGTCAACTTCCTAGAAGATTACTAACTAAGTGGTCCTTGATCAGCAAGAACATAATCAGTTAGGTTTGAGCTATTTATAACAATAGGCAAAGGTTTCCCTTCAACAATCATCCTTGCAGCACTTCTTACAATCGTTGTAATATTTCTTTCTAACTGTCTAAGACCAGCATCGAATCCAACAGGCCTAATTATTAAGGGCCAAACCTCTTCCTCTATTCTTATATATTCTGGAGATATATTCAGATTCTTGAGAACTCTTGGGAGGATATATTCCTTACCAATCACTTCCTTCTCTTGATCAGAGTAACTAGTAAAACGAATAACTTCTACACGATCTAATAATGCTGCAGAAAGACCTCCTAGGTTATTTGCAGTACAGATGAAAAAAACATTAGAGAGATCTACTGGATAGTCAATATAGTGATCTACAAAAGTGGAGTTCTGTTCAGAATCTAATATCTCAAGAAGCACAGCCATAATGTCACTAAGGAGACCCTTATTACCACTAGACTTCTCTATCTCATCTAGGAGTATTACAGGATTCATAGTCCCACATCTAACCAGAGACTTGATTATTTGACCTGGCTCTGCATCGGGAGAATACCTAGGAGACCCTCTTAAAGTTCGAACATCCCCTATGGCTCCCAGAGATATACGAGAGAACTTTCTCCCCATAGACTGAGCTATAGACTTTGCAATAGAAGTTTTACCTACTCCCTGTAGACCTACAAAAAGAAAGACAGGAGCATTGGCTGAAGAACTTCTTAACATACCCATTTGAACCTCTTGACCGATTGGTTTGTTTTGCATCCCTTGAGGGACACTATTCTGGTACTGCAGTTGTGAAGGAATAATATCCTTTCTTAGTCTTTCTACTCCACCTAAACTCTGTAGTTGCATTGTTGCAATGTAATCAAGAATCAGGTCCTTAATAGTATCCATACCATAATGCGTTTCATCCATAATCTTCTTGGCTCTGTGGATGTCTAAATTGTCTTCACTCACTACCCCCCAAGGGATTCTTGTTATCCAATCTACATATTTACTTACAGTTTCAAACTCTGCACTATATCCACCTAGTTTAAACATTCTTTTAAGCCTTGATACACTCATCATTGCTTCTTCTTTCAACCTCTCTGGAAGACTTGTAGAAGATAACTTTGCCTCTATTGCTTGAACCTCTCTTAGACTTTCCTCTAGAGCGTCATTAACAACAGGGGTATTTGCTTGGTTATAATTATTAGAATATTCCATATTTAGGCAGGTTTAATATACTTCTAAAGTGTATATTCATAATAAGATTAAGTCAAACTTTTACTACATACTATTGATATTAAAATCTCCACATGATAATCTTAAGGAAGATAATATAAACTGCCTTTATTATGAAAAAATTATTTTCTTTTCTGCTCGCTTCTACAATCCTTATGTTCCCATTGGCAACTTATGCTGCTGTAAATATTACATTGAGAGAAGCTGGCACTGGGACCGTAGCGATCGGTATAGATACAGAAACTGACACATTAGAAAGTATCTCTCTCCCAATAAGTTATTCTGAGGGTGTTGAAATAACAGATGTTACAGAGGGTGATGTAACATGTGCAGAATTAGGTTACACAGAATCTCAAGATACTACAAACGCCATAGTTGTGACATGCACTCTTGATTCCGCAACGGCTTTAGATGGTATTCTCGCTAATATAGCCTTTACTTCAACAGGAGACATTCCTGTAACTTTTGAGGTTATCGAATCCGGAGAGTTGGATCTTGACACACTTACCCTAGGACAGACTGTTAACCTTAACCAAACAAGTATTGGATCTACAACTGAAGATGTCACCACAACAGGAGAGGAAATACCAACAACTGGAACTCCAACAACAGAGGAAGATTTTATCGTAACAACAGATACCCCCACTACAACAACTGATGGAGACTTATTAAGTAGCATAACTGAATACTTACCTTATGTCCTAATTGCAGGCTCTGTAATCTTACTTATTAGTATCGTTGTCCTCTTACTTAGGAAGAAAGATCCGAAGGAACCTAAGGTAAAGAAAGACCAAGAAGGAGAAGCAAAACAGATGTCTCCAGTAATTGGAGGAGAACAACAAAGTGAAAAATCGCTTAAAGATATGGTTAATAATCCAGAGAGTGCTCCTACACAGCCAGCTCCTGCTCAGGAGCCCACTCCTACACCTATCCCCATGAGTCAAAATGCACCACAAGCACCAGCACAACCTGCATACACACCTCCACAACAAAATACTCCAACTATCTCGAGTACTTCTCAAGAGGAAGATTTACAGGAAATTCTTCAAAGAGAATCTTCTATTCCAACAGCTATGGGAGAGAACACTCCTCAGGAGATGCCACAGGCAGAAACACCTGAGATCCAACAATCTAACCAAGGTGTTCCTTTCTCCACAGGATTTTCTGTTCCACAACAGCAGGAAGGTCCTGAGGAAATTATGCCAGAGGCTCCACAGCCAGCTCCTGCTCAAAAGCCCACTCCAGTACAAGAAATGAACCCTGTAACCTCTGGACCAGAAACAGAAGGAGGAATGATCCAAGATTTTCAAGAGAGTATTAATGGACAAATAAATCAAATAAACGGAGGAGTTATACCTACACAACCACCAGTGGAGACACCAACCCCTCAGCAACCTACACAACCAGAATCACAACCACAGACGCCTCCAATAACGTTGCAACAAAACCCAAGTACAGATAATACCCCAGAAGAAATACCTCCTGTACCACCAACAATGTAATATGAGAATTAGTGGGGGAATTTAGTTAAAAGTTCCTCCACATTTCACTACCCTTAACTCTAAGATCTCCCAAGTATTTACTATTCAGACCCTTACTCCCATATGGTCTCTCACAATCCTTGTCCAAAGTTTCAAATGCTATCTGTGCAATCTTCATACCAGGATATATCTTTATTGGTATAGGAGAAACATTCGCTAATTCAAGAGTCAATCTTAATTTGTTTCCAGGATCTAAAAACCCTGCAGTAGCATGTACAATTAGACCTAACCTCCCTAAAGAACTCTTCCCTTCTAAACGACCAACATGCTTGGAATCTACCCCAGTAATTTCCTTAACATTTGCTAAAACAAACTCATTTGGATGAATAATAAAACCTTCATTTTCATCCACCTCTATCTCTTTCATGAGATTCTCAGGCTTATCTTTAACATCTACAATTCCTACACTCTCTTTGTTAAAAACAAGAAAGAATTTATCTAGATGCAAATCATAAGATGCAGGTTGTAAAAATTCTTCTGAGAAAGGTTCTATTACAATCTCCTTACTTTTTAGTTTGGCTTTTATCGTACTGTCCGAAAGAATCATATTTCCTAAATAAAAATTTAATTTACTGTTTTATAAAACATAGAAATTTTTAACTATCCTCTACTCCACTAACTCCTGTCCACAAACTGGTGCTTATCATCTACCCTAGGCTCAATAACCTTTCTCAATAATGGCCTCCAAATAGGGTCTATATAATTTAGATTCCTTAACCATTCATATACCAAAACCCTGTAAGAGATGTGACCACCATTCCTGCTTCTTAAGTTTATCAGATATTGCAAATCATCAAATGACCCATAAAATATATACTTAGTTGTATGAGCATGAGGCAACAAATATTTTGTAAACTCATCACAAACTTCTTTGGAAAGATGTTGCTTTGCCATTTTTCTCCAATCCTTTATCCTATCGTAAGTGTCAGATAATCTCCTTATATACTCTTTTTTAACCTTTGAAAGAGAACCTATATCCAAGTAATTACAAAGATAGAAACATTGGTCACTTCTTCTATCTAATTCTTTGTCCATATCAATCTGGTCATGTAGCAAAGGAATAAATCTCTCAAGACTCCTATGTCTATTAAGATCCTTTAGTGTTCCAAGAGTAGCAAAACCCTCAATCTTTATTGCTCCAGACTGACCAATATTCCCAAGCTGGTTATAATGGTCGTGAAATTCAAATATTATCTCTCCAAATCTCTCCTGATCTTCTTCTGAAAATTCAAACTCTTCTTTAGAACCCAGTGGATTTATTAAATATTCATAATGAGATACTAGAGACTCCATACAATCAGGAGCGTATGACACTTTCACAGAATAGCTTTCACTTTCAGGAATCTCCCCCTTTTGCTCTGAGGAGAAAGATTCCTTCATGTATTCCAAAATTCTTTCTGTTGAATTTTTTCTACAACAATTAGCATCTGTATGCCTTATTAAACCATCTGCTTCCCTAATATAACCCCTTGCATCTAGATTGGATTCTCCTAAAAGATTGAGTAGCATACTTGAAACCTCATTCTCTACCACAGTATCACTGGCACACATAAAGCTAATAGCATCCGACCAACTTCTAGCAGACATTAAATAAGCAGTACTAGTACTTAGCCCATATGGGAGGAAATATCTAGTAGTGTCAAAAGTTCTCGCTTTAAGAGCAGAAATTTCCTGTTTACTCTCCTCATTTATTCTAAAATGCTTCTTAAGAGCATCCCTTGTTGGACCTAACATCTCTCTGTAATCCTTCATCTGTTTCAGGATTATCCTCTCATACTCCCTACTAACTTCTCGATTCTTACAAACTTCATTAGGAATTTTAACAAAGTTAGGATCCTGAAAATTCTGGTATCTTGTAGACCTCCCTTGCCCAGATATTACTGGACAGGAATAAAACATCTTAGTCTCTAGATATATTGGGACATTTTCTAAACAAACAAAAAGGTCTGCCATATCTCCTACAGATTTATGACCATAACCAGCAAATATCTTCTCTAACCTTTCTGCAGCATCTGTGTTCTCCCTCATAATCTCCGAAGCAATATCTAGTATTGAATCTGCTGACCTACTATATCTTGCTCCTAAATATGCATTGATGGAAGGTTGCTTCCTTTCCGTATTCTGGAGAAGGGTCTGTATTTTGAATTTATTCCAAGAGGCTTCAGATCTTAAAGTTGCAATGTGTAGATCCTTTCTAAAGCTTAACTTCATTTTTTATTATTAAAAGTTTATTACACTCTTATCCCAGGGATTGGGAATTTGAAAGCAAAGTTTTTAACCTCTTCTTTTGTTTTCTTAATTACAGATTCGTCTTCCCTATTCTTTAATACTGTGTCTATATATTCTGCTACTTTAACCATCTCCACCTCTTTCATTCCTCTAGTTGTTAATGCTGGAGTTCCAATTCTAATACCAGAAGGATCCCATGGTTTTCTAGGGTCATTTGGAATTGCATTCTTGTTTAATGTAATGTTGGCATCTTCTAGTAAAGTAGAGGCTTGCTCACCTCCCAGATTTTCGAGACCTTTTGAATTAGACAAATCGACAAGGAAGAGATGGTTATCTGTTCCTCCAGAGACAATCTTGTAGCCTCTTTTCATCAGGTCCTCTGAAAGAACCTGAGCATTCTTAATAACCTGCCTAGAATATTCTTTAAACTCCTTTGTTGATGCTTCTTTTAAAGCGATTGCTATAGCGGCCGTTATATGGTTATGAGGACCTCCCTGAAGGCCTGGAAAGACTGCTTTATCTATCTTCTCCCCTAATTCCTCCTTTGACATAATTATGGCTCCTCTAGGACCTCTTAGAGTCTTATGAGTGGTTGTTGTGACTACATCTGCAATCCCTATTGGAGACGGATACTCACCTGCGGCTATCAATCCAGCTACATGGGCGATATCTGCGATAAGAAAGGCTCCAACTTCATCTGCTATTTTCCTGAATTCGGACCAATCTACTATTCTGGAATATGCCGAGAAACCCGCCCATATTAGCTTTGGTTTATGATCCTTGGCCAATTTTCTTACTTCGTCGTAATCTATATAGCCGTTATTATCCACTCCATAACTTACAGAGTCGTAATATTTCCCAGAAATGGAGACCTTAAAACCGTGTGTTAAATGCCCCCCAGCATCTAAAGACATCCCTAGAGTTCTATCCCCTGGTTCTAATAGGGCAAAATGTACTGCTAAATTAGCAGGAGATCCTGAGTATGGTTGAACATTTACATGTTCTGCTCCAAAAAGATCCTTGGCTCTTTCTATTGCCAATTTCTCTATTTCATCTATATATTGATTTCCTTTGTAATATCTCTTCCCAGCATAACCCTCAGAATACTTATTCGTGAGAATAGAACCCATACATGCAAGAACATCCTCGGAAACATAATTCTCTGAGGCTATTAGTTCTAAACCCTCCAACTGCCTTCTCTTCTCTTTTTCTAAATAGGTGGATACCTTTTTATCTTTTATTTTGTTCATAGCAGTTCATTAGATTTAACATTAAAGAGGCAATTGTCATTGGTCCAACTCCACCTGGAACAGGCGTTATGTATGAAGGAATTCCTTGAACATCTTCCCAATCTACATCCCCAACCAACTTTCCTGTTTCTGGATGCTTATTTGACCCTACATCCACAACAACAGCTCCTTCTTTAAGAAATTCTGACTTAACAAGAAGTGGGACTCCCGTCGCAGATATTAGAATGTCTGCTGTCTTTGCAACTTCCTGAATATTAGGAGTTTTTGAATTACATATTGTCACTGTGGCGTCCCTCCTTAATAATATAGCTCCGAGAGGAACTCCTACTATGTTGCTAGATCCTAAAATAACAACCCTTTTACCGAATACATCTATTTTGTATTCATCTAGAAGCTTCATTATCCCAAGGGGAGTTGCTGGAGGGATAGCTTTTGGGGCATTCTGAAAAAGTCTGCCTAGATTAACAGAAGTCAAACCATCTACATCCTTCATAGGTTCTATGCTCTCTAGCACAGCATTTGTATCTATGTGGTCAGGAAGAGGTAATTGAACCATAAATCCATCTACATCATCAAAAGAATTTAGCGTTTTAACAAGATTTACAACTTCCTCAGTTGTAGAATCTTGCTTCAAATGATGTGTCTGGCATTCTATTCCTAATTCCCTAGCCTTTTGCTCTTTAATCTGAACATATTTAACACTTCCGAAATCATCACCAACCAAAATTAGGTCCAATCTGGGAACTCGTTTTCCATCCAAAGCAATTCTTTCAACCTTCGAGGAAATATCATCCAATATTTTCTGAGATGTCTTTTTTCCATCTAATATCTTCATTTATGCCTCGTATTTTACCATTATATTGAGAAAAACTACAGGTTACATACCTTTAGCTATTTACTACCATTATTCTGGATTTCGGTATACAACTTTCCCTTCTTCTTCATAAGTTCATTCCATGTTCCAGATTCTACAACCTTACCCTTGTCAAAATAGTATATGCGGTCAAAGTTCTTCAAGAGACTTACACTTCTAGTTATATAAATCATGGATCTATCCTCTCCAAGGAAATCAAAAATCCCTCCAAGAATATCTCTAGCAGAGATGTCATCTATAAAGGTAAAAGGCTCATCCATAATAAATACATTCTTGTTTCTGTAAAGGGTTCTAGCTATAGAGAGTCTCTGCCAATACCCTGGAGAAAGTTCCTTTCCTGAAGGAAATGTCTTTCCTAGAACACTCTTATCTTTAAGATTTATCTCTCTCTTAAATTTCTCGACCCCAGCAATTTTAATTACTTCTTCATAAAGATCTTTATCAACATTTTTCCTCTGTCCCGAAATAACAACATTTTCTATTAGACTAAAATGGTAGTAAATGAAATCTTGGAACATGACAGAAAGCTTCTGCTTTAATTGTTTCCTGTCCAAATCCTGTATACCATGACCATCTATCAGGTACTGATTTTCCTTAACTCTGTATAAACCTGTTAAGATCTTTACCGTTGTAGTCTTCCCAGAACCATCTCCCCCAAAAAAGGCAACTTTCTCTCCGGGTTCTATCTTAATATTCAAATTCCTTAAAATCTTAGTCCCAGGATCATCTGGGTATTCAAAGGTTAAATTCTTGAACTCTAATGATGGGGTCCCATCCTTTAATTTAACATCCCCATGCTTGTAATCTCCAAAACCCTTGTAGTCAACCAACTTAAAGTATTCATCTGTGTACTCAAGATTGTTAGACATTAAAGAGAGTGTATTAATAACCCTGAATGTACTACTGTAAATAACATCTACATAATCATAAAGAGCCTTAAAAGTACCTATGGTCAATCTCTTAGCGATAGCTATAGATAAAAGGTAAACTATGTAACCATATTTCATAAATTGCCCAATTATTGAGAAAGATGTTTTATCCTTATAAAAGCTAAACAATTTCTTTAACAAACCCTCAACAAATTCTTGGTACTCTTCTTTGTATTTCCTTTTTAAATAGGAATATATATTATTAACTCTCAGTTCTGCGAAATTAGAAATACTTAGTCCTAAATTCTGGACATAACTAAGAAACTTTAATCTACCAACTTCCTCGTCCCGATACTCCTTAAGTTCTTTCCTCCTTATATGTACAGCTATTGTTTCTGGGATTACGAAGAGCAGTAATAGCAAAGCTGTCCAGCCAACAGTTCCAAACAGAATAGCAAAAGCACTCACTAATCTTATTAAATTGCTCAAGATTGTAGAGAAATTATCATAGGCAGATGTTATCCTAGATATAGAGTATGAAGGAACGAATACCAAATAATCTTGGAATTCCTCTTTTTCAACATCTTCTAGATTTGCCCCTGACACTTTAGCCAACATTTCCCTTTGGGAATCTTTCCATACATTTTCGTTTATTACATTATATAAATATTCCCTACCTTGTGTGCATATCTGTGATACAACCCAAAGGAGAAGCAGCATAAGAAGGTAGTAGAAGGAGTCTGTTCCAAAGTAGGTGTTTAGATCAAATTGATTCCAGTTTAAGAGGATTTGTGCAGTCTCGTCTATAAATTTACCAAGCACAGTAATTCCATAAATTTCTGCCCCTGTAGATAGCAGGAACATAAGATCTCTTCCCACTGCTGCGAATGTGTAATGAGAGTATATAAACCCTAAGGTTTTTCTTAATGTAAACAATTTATCCTTAAATTTTTGTACAATCATTAGAATATGATAGCATGCTTAAAGAAACAGGAAAATGAGAAATGAGAAATTTTTAGAAAATTTATTGTATGAACTCTGGGAGAATCATTTTTGTGATGTTCCTAGAAGAAATTTAGTTCTAATCAAGTATGGTAAATACTCTAGCAGACAGTTAGGAAGTATTAAGCTTGCAACCGAAGGAACTAGAATAAAGGGATTGCTAAGAAGACGGAAAGAAGATTATGAAATACAAGATGATAAAAGCATTACTGTGATAACTGTTACGAGACATTTCCAAGATGAGAGTATTCCTGAGTTCATTGTTAGGGCAACTATTGCTCATGAATTGTGCCATTATGCACATGGTTTTAGCTCTCCCTTACAGAAGAGATTTAAGAATCCTCACCAGGGCAACATCATAAACAAGGAATTAGCAAGTAGGGGTTTATTGGAAGAACAAAAGAGAGCAGATGCTTGGCTAAAGGATAACTGGATAAACGTCATCTCTAGTAAAAGATAAATCTAGTAAAAAATAAAAGGGAGGCCAAGGCCTCCCTTATTTATTTTAGAAGAAGATATTACATCATCCCTTGCATTCCTCCCATTCCTCCTTGCATTGCAGATGCACTCTCATCCTTCTCCTCTGGAATATCAGCAACAACAGCTTCTGTGGTAACTAACATAGAACCAACAGATACTGCATTCACAAGAGCTAATCTTGTAACTTTAACAGGATCTATTATTCCATCTTCAATCATATCAACATACTCTCCTGTCTTAGCATTAAATCCAATATTATCTTTGCAGTTTGCCGCTACAACTGCACCATCTTCTCCTGCATTCTCAGCAATCTGCTTAAGAGGTTCACTTAGAATACCCCTTAAGATTTCTATTCCTAACTGCTCATCCGCATCCTCCATCTTCACCTCCTCTAGAACCTTCTTAGCATTATGAAGAGCTAACCCTCCTCCAGCTACAACACCCTCTTCTACCGCTGCTCTTGTCGCATTGATAGCATCTTCTATTCTCATCTTCTTTTCCTTAGACTCTACTTCAGATGCTGCACCAACTTTAATAACAGCAACACCACCCGCTAATTTGGCAAGTCTCTCTTGGAGTTTTTCTTTGTCATAATCGGAGGTCGTATTTTCTATCTGTGCTTTAATCTCCTTAACTCTTGCATCTAGATCTTTCTTTGTTCCTTTCCCTTCAACAATTATTGTTCTTTCTTTGTTAACAATAACTTTCTTAGCAGAACCAAGATTACTTATCTCTACAGAATCTAAAGTTTTTCCAACTTCCTCCGAGATAAATTCTGCACCTGTAAGAATACAAATATCTTGCAACATCTCCTTCTTTCTATCTCCAAATCCTGGAGCCTTAACAGCAACAACATCCAATGTCCCTCTTAATTTATTAACAACCAAAGTAGCTAATGCCTGATTCTCTATATCATCTGCAATTATCACAAGGGGTCTATCTGCAGCTCCTAATACTTTCTCTGCTATTGCTTGAATATCCTGAAGGTTAGAAAGCTTCTTGTCAGTAACAAAGATATATGGGTTCTCCATAACCGTTTCTAAAGTTTCAGGATTTGTCACAAAGTAAGGACTTACATAACCATTATCAAATTCCATACCTTCGGTATATTCAACTTCGTCTTTAAACCCTTTTGCTTCTTCAACAGTTATTACTCCCTCTCCACCAACCTTGTCAAAGACTTCTCCTATCATTTCGCCTAACTCTCTGTCGTTATTTGTTGAGATTGTCGCAACCTGTGCTATCTCTTCTTTGTTGGAAATCTTCTTAGAAACTTTTTTTAGTTCTTTTACCACTAATTCTGATCCATAATCTAAACCTCTTTTAAGAGATATTGGATTGGCACCAGCAGCTACATTTCTAAATCCTGCGGAAGCGATTGCCTGGGCTAACACTGTAACTGTTGTAGTTCCATCTCCAGCAACATCATTTACTTGGCTAGCTGCTTCTTTTATCATTTCGACCCCAACATTTTTGAATGGATCTTTATCTTCAATTTCCTTCGCGACAGTAACACCATCCTTAGTGATAACTTGGGATCCAAAGCTTTTTGCTAAGGCAATATTTCTTCCCTTTGGTCCAAGGGTTGTTTTTACTGCGTCTGCAATAGTGTCAACACCTGCTTTGAGAGCTTTTCTAGCTTCTTCGTTATATATTATTGACTTTGCCATTTTAGTAAACTAATAAATTTAATTATTTAACAATTGCAAGAATATCTTCTTCGTTTAGTAAGAAGTACTTATCTCCGTCTATTAAAATCTCATCTGGAGAATATTTCTTAAAATAAATCCTGTCTCCTACAGAAACTTCAAAAGAAACTTCTTTTCCATCAACTTTCCCTTTTCCTAGTTTAACAACAGTGCCTGTTTCAGGCCTCTGATCTTCACTAGCACTAGGTGGGAGAACTAATCCTCCTGATGTTTTCTCTTCTACCTCATCAGGTTTTACTAAGACCCTGTTTCCAAGGGGCTTTATTTTTATACTTTTTGCCATAATTTTTTAGCAGATTAATTTAACGATTGCCAAAGAATTGTATCATAGAGAGCCGACCATCTTCAAGTCTCTAATGAATACAGGTGAATACAGGTTCAAAAGGGATTACCTTGTGCCCTTGAATACAACCCTATCTTCTAGTAATTCAATGTTATCTATCCTTCTTCCGAGAAAATTGTTTTCATTAAGCATTACGATTCCATCCGATATCCCCCTGTTGAGATCCTCTCTTACTCGAGATTGCAGAAAGGTTGGAAGTTCTAAATCTCCAACATGTACTTCCCTAATATATACTTCAGCTGTTTTAATATTGTCTTTCACAATATCTAAAACTAACCAAGGAAGAGATATCTTTTTATATTTACTTTTAAGATATAGTTGCCAAACTCCTTTTGACGGTTTTATGCAGATATTCTCAACTTTTACATCACCTTCCTCCATGAAATTTTCTGAAAATAGATGTAACATTTCCTCCTCTGTTAAGACAATAAAGTCTGTTTTAGTGTCTGACAGTACAAATTGCTTTATTTTATCCTCTATAACAGCCTCCAAATTTTCACCCTCAGAAGACTCTTTTGTAATATCTGAAATACAAATTATTTCTTCTTTAGATAGCTCATCTTCCTTCCATTTAGCGTATCTGTGATAAGAGACAAGACCTATTATAACAAGTACGGACATTACAACAAGAAACAACCTGAAGAGAGTTTTAAATACCTTCTTGAACATCGACTTTTCTTTTCTTTCTTCTAAATAAATTCTCTTTAATATCTTCAACAATTCCTTCTAACAGGGCCACTTCTTTAATTTTAAAGACTTTGCAGCCTATAAAATAAGAGAGGAAACCATACATTGTCGTTATTACCGTTAAGATAACAATAGAGATTGTCCTAGTAGTATCTAATTGGAAGTCAAAAAGCTTAAAAACAAAGTACATACCCAAGCACATTAGAGAGGCATTAATTGCCTTCTTCAGAGAAGGAACAATTGTTTTCTTCCAAGTAATAACCTTCATTTTAGTATTCAGCAGAAAAGCTAAAACAACCATTTCTACAAGATAAGAAATGCTTAAGCTAAGAGATAAACCACCTACAGCAAGATCAGAAGTTCCTCTTGTAGTAGCCCATCTTAGAGAATCTTTTATAAAGGATTCGAAGACAGGAGCGAATCCTGCACCATTAACATCCCGAATCTGTATAAACATTTGTTCAAGAATTGGTCTCCAGTCGTAATAGTGACTGAAAAAATTCGTGAGAAGAAGAGCAAATCCGATATTAACAACAATCCCAATAGTAATAGCGACCAATGGTAACCATGTCTCTTTAAGGGCATAGAATGCTCTTAGTAGAATCTGAACTACACTCTGTCCTATCACGGAGAAACTGAGTAGAACAAGGCACCAAGCAGTTAAAATAGTAGCCCTCCAATCAAAGGCTCCTACCCCATAAGCAAGACGAACAATGGGTAGTCTTAAAACTATTAATACAGAAACTATTGGCAATACCAAAAACAGAGCTTTCTGTATAGAACTATTGAGAACCTTACAATATTTATCCTCGTCGTCACAGCTCTCAGCAAGATTGGGCAAGGCAACTTGTGCGATTGCACTCCCAATAATGTTTATTGGAAACAGATGTAAACTTACAGCAAACTTGTAAGCACTAAGAGCACCTGCCGCAAGTGAGAAACTGATTAATGTATTGACTACAGTGTTTACTTCTTCCCCTAAAACCGCAATTGTTCTAGGTAAAGCCAATCTAACGGCTTGCATTGTTTTACTATTTCTTAATCCCTCAATTAAAGGTGTGATACCGAATCTAAGACGACCATCATAGTAATTCTTAAATCTGGGAATCTGGACGATAAGATGCATAAGAGAACCTAATACTGCTGAAATTGCAATTCCCTCAACCCCCATATCAAATCCTACAACCAAAACTACAGAACCTATTATCATTGCTAAATTGTAGAATAGTGGAGCTAGAGAGGTTACAAAGAATTGTTTTCTTACTTGGAGATAACCTGTGACTAAACTACTAATCCCCAGGAATATTGGGGATAGCATCATAATCCTTGTTAAAGAGACAAATAAATCAAAATCCTCAGGACCAATTCTTTCTCCAAACTTTAGGAAATCCTGTAAGATGTCAGATTCTATCAGGAATGTTGTTAACTGAGGGGTAAAAATAAAGAGAATAATTGCAATAAAAATAAATAGAGACGAAATAATAACCATTAAATGGTTAAAGAATTGGTTTAGAGAATCTTTGCCCTCTTTTCTTAATATCTCTGAAAAAGTAGGAATGACTGCCGCATTTATAGAACCTGCCACTAGAAGCATAAATAACATATCTGGGATAGTAAAAGCCGCCCAGAAGATGTCTAATTCATGAGAGACTCCAAATAGTTGGGCTATTGTTCTTAGCTTTAAAAATCCGAGAATTTTTGTAATGAGCAGAAGAAGCATTACAAATGGAACGCTGTTTTTTTGTTTAAGAATTTTTAACATAATCTAGAAGTATTGGGTATGGATATATAATAATTTAATCTTGGGTTTTTATCAATGAGAGCAATATTCTAGCAAGAATTTAAGAGATTTTTCATTTTACTTTGGGAGAATGAGAAATGATTAACTTGTTGGACTCCCTATACCCAAAAAGTTGTAGTATATGTAAGAAAAAGGGGGACTACCTTTGTAGCCGTTGTGAAAAACTTTTTAAAAGAAATCTTCCAGAGTGTTATATATGTCGGAAACTCTCCCCCAATTACAAAACACATTATGAGTGTAGAGAGGAAAGAGGAAATAGGTCTTTTCATCATGTCTTCGTTGCCTGGGAATACAATTCCCTGTCCTCTATTCCTTTAAAAAAGTATAAATATAATTATGTTCAAAGTATTTCAGACACTTTAGTTGAAATTTTTATTGAAAGTATCAAGCAATCTACTTTTGATAGAAATCTCAAAGGAACGATTTTAACAAATGTTCCCTTAGCAAAAAACAGATTACACGAGAGAGGGTTTAACCAAACAACTGTAGTAGGAAGAAAAGTTGCAAATGCCTTCAATTTTCCATTTGTTGAAGACTTAGTAAAAAGGAAAGAGAGTTATGGACATCAAGCTTTGAGGGACAAAGATGAGAGGAAAGAGATTAGGGGAGATACTTTTACTCTTAGAAACAATCTCTCTCTGGAGGGATACTCCAACATAACAATACTAGACGATGTAATAACTACTGGGACAACTTTAGAAGCAATATCCTTAGCCCTTAGAGAAAATATAGGTAGGGATGTTGAGATAAATGCTTTGTGCCTATTTAGAGGAAAACCTTATTATTTATAGATTCCCTAAATTTGGATCTAACGTTTCCTCTTCTCCACTCTCTTGTAATTCTTCTAGACCTTCCTCTCCTTCAGTACCTTCAAGATCCAAGTCCTCAGGAAGTTCTACATCCCCAGCATCAACTTCTTCAAGAGCAGTAACTATCTCTTGATAGAGTTCTAGCTCTGTGGCTTCTTCCTGTTCAAGAATCAATTTTGCCGCCTGAAGGTAAGCTGCATATGTTTCCAAATCCCCTGCTTCTCTACTTAAGTCTGCAACTAGGAGTATAGAAGGAATATGTCTTGGATTAATCTGAAGAACCCCTTGTAAATACTGCAGAGCTGTCTCCTGATCCCCATTGACTATATGAACCTGGGCAAGTGTATAGTAAAGTTCGTAATTAAGAGGATTTAAGGTTATAGCTAACTCCAAAGAGTTAGTAGCGTCTGAAATATGCTCGTTGAATCCTAGTCCTACCAACCCTGTATAGACTGTGGATCTCGTTAACCAGTTAGCATAAACTGCTGGAGAAATATCTGTCGTTTTTCTTGCAAAATCTATCGCATTGCCCTTAAGAGCCATAACAGCTTGGAGATATTGATCTCTCTGCTCCGTATCTTCTTCATCTATTTGAGAATAAGCCTCAGCAACAATGCTCAACTGTTCTAACAAAATAAGAGACTTCTTCCTATTATAAAGTGGGTTATTCCTATCCAAGGATAAAGCCTTAGAATAGTAGTCGTCCATCGTTAGTATGAACTCTTCCCGCTCCTCAAGTGTTGGCTGAGCCTCTGGATCGTCTTGGTATTTTCTGTTTGATCTAACAGAGTAAGCTTCAGCACTCAAGACATGGAAACTTGATACAGTTTTTGCAAAGAAAACTCCAAGTAATGACACTGAGATGATACTAACAACAACGGTTAGAAAGACATTAAAATTATACAAAGATTTATTTGCGTTCGATGGAGTATCTAAATTAACTGCCCAGAACTTTAGTATGAACTTGTCCCCTGGAGACCTCTGTAGATATTCCCTGATTATCGACCTAATAGAAACTAAAGTCAGAAGTAGGAATGTTACCAGAATGGTGAAAGGGAAGAAGAAAGAGGCAACAAACAATACTAGGAATGTGATATCTATTATTAGAAGTCTCCAAGCTCCCCCCTTATCATTTATTTCTCTTGCATCCTTAAGGTCCTGCACGAAAGCCCTGATTATTAAAAATCCTACAAATAGCCAGATGAAAAACCATAATAATCCCCCAGTAGTAACCTTTGTAAGAACTTCACTTACTCCCATTGCGAAAGTAGAGTCCCCTAAAACAAGAATACTTGTGTCCAGTGGCTTAAACTGATTATATGCAATGGGATATGTCCCAAGACCATACCCTAAGAAACCTTGTGCAAATCCCGTAACAATAACAGAACTAGAAATTACCCAAGAGAGATCAAAACCCAAAGAAAGTTCTGTAAATATTTCTAAGTCCTCTGGGAAAATAGACTCCCTTATGTTGGGGATTTGCAAAAAGATTACTGGAATAATAACGATGAATACAGTTATAAGAGAGAATAGAAAGACCTGCCTCGAAGTTTCTTTATCTATCCTTATAAATTTCAAAACTGGAATTAATAGCCCTATTAACAGGAGTAAGAGAATTACTATTGTTACCAAGCCCTCGTTGATTGAAAATACCCAGATATTTATTGCAGAAAAAAGTCCAAAAATAATAGAGAGGATGAATTCTAACTTCCCCCTTTGAGCTATTAAGTACTCTCCTATTAGTCCAAGAGAAAGGATTAAACTAATAAAGTTTACAAGAATATGAGCACTTCCAAGCCTCAAAAGAGGTAAGCCTGCTTGATACAAATCACCATAAACAGGGATTAATCCCCACACATTTACTCCAAAAAAGGATATTAGACTCAGTAGATTATTTATAAAGAAGCCAATTAAGAAACAAAATATAAGAGAACGGACATCTTTCTCTCCCTTTATAAATCCCCTCGCGATTATACTTACCAATAAAACAGCAATAAATACAACCAGTCCACTTCCCAATCTGCCATCAATACCCCAGAGACTGGTGTTTATATCTACTGAAAATATTGTTGATAATAAATAGGAGAGAAGTATCAGAAAAAAGCCTATATCTATTGTACTCTTTAAGATACTAAGACTCCCTCCCCAGAGGAGTTTTATAATCTCTAAACCCAAAATTATTACTGAGACGGAGAGTATTAACAGGGACATTCCTCTTTCTGTCCAATCCCAAGGGAATGGAAAAATAGTTAGAGGGAGGAGAAATAATAGCCCCTTGAATAAAAAATTCTGTATAGCTGATAAATTTATCCCTCCTCTAGAATTCTGGGTGGATTCTTGTAACATATTAAGGCAGTAAAGATATTTTAATTAACATATAGCAGTAAATGCTACCACAAATGTTGGGAAAGTCCAATGACTTTCCCAACATCTTTTAACTTTACTCCTCATCCACTACCTCTCCCTCTTTGACCTCCTCTTCCTTCTCTTTACCTTCCTTTTTGTTTTCCTCTTGATCCTCTTTTTCTTTTGAGGACTCCTCCTTACTTGCTTGCTCATACATCTTCTTTCCAACTTCCTGCATCTTTTCTGAGAGTTCTTCTGTCTTTTTCTCTACCTCTTCCTTGTCGAAGTCCTCCTTCTCTATTAATTTCTTCAATTCTTCTGCAAGCTTTTCCATTTCCTCTCTCTGCTTTTCATCAATCTTATCTTTGTTATCCTTGATTAATTTCTCAACACTGAAGCAAAGAGTGTCCGCATTATTCCTTACCTCTGCCCTTTCTCTCTTTTTCTTATCTTCTTCTGCATACTTCTCAGCTTCTTTAACCATCTCATCTATCTCTTCTTCCTTAAGACCAGTGGATGCAGTAATTGTTATCTTCTGTTCTTTCTTAGTAGCAAGATCTACGGCTTTAACATTAAGAATTCCATTTGCATCTATTGAGAATGTGACCTCTATTTGAGGAACACCTCTAGGAGCTGGGGGAATTCCATCTAGGATAAATCTTCCAAGAGTTTTGTTATCTTGTGCCATTTCTCTTTCTCCTTGAAGCACATGAATTTCAACTGCTGGCTGATTGTCTGCCGCTGTAGAAAAGATTTGCTTTTTCTCTACAGGAATTGTGGTGTTTCTATCAATGAGCCTTGTCATAACACCTCCTAAAGTCTCTAAACCTAAAGACAATGGTGTTACATCTAGCAAAGTAATATCCTTAACATCTCCTGCTAAAACTCCTGCCTGTATGGCTGCACCAATTCCTACAATTTCATCTGGGTTCACACCCTTGTTTGGTTCTTTGCCAAAAATCTCCTCCACCTTCTTTACGATTGCAGGCATTCTTGACATACCCCCAACTAGGAGTACTTGGTTAATATCTTCTTTCTTGAGGCCAGCATCTTTAAGTGCTTTCTCACATGGCTTAACTGTCTGCTCAATTAGATCAGAAGTTAGTTGCTCTAATTTTGCTCTTGTAAGCTTTTCCTTCAAGTGCTTAGGGCCTTTATCTGTTGCTGTAATATAAGGAACGTTTATTTCTGTTTCCTCTGTTGTAGACAACTCTATCTTAGCCTTCTCCGCCGCTTCTCTCAATCTCTGGAGTGCTGTCCTGTCCTCTCTTAAATCAAAATTCTCTTTTGCTTTAAATTCGTCTGCTAAGTAGTCTATTATTACCTGATCAAAGTCATCTCCTCCAAGGTGTGTATCACCATTGGTTGAGAGAACTTCGAAGACTCCATCTCCTATTTCAAGAATAGAGATATCAAAGGTTCCTCCTCCTAAATCGAAGATAGCAACTTTCTCGTCTTTTCCTTTATCTACCCCATATGCTAGTGCTGCTGCAGTTGGCTCGTTAACAATTCTTTTAACTTTCAAGCCTGCAATCTTGCCAGCATCTTTTGTAGCCTGTCTCTGTGAGTCATCAAAGTAAGCAGGGACTGTAATTACAGCTTCTTTTACTTCTTCTCCCAAAAACTCTTCTGCATCTTTCTTCATTTTTGCAAGAATCTTTGCAGAAATCTCTTGAGGTGTATACCACTTACTGCCCATTTTAACTTCAACACCTCCACTGTCTGACTTTCTCATTTCAAAAGGTAGAAGCTCCTTATCCTTCTTTACTTCAGGATCATCCCAGGGTCTACCAATTAATCTCTTAACAGAGTAGATTGTACTCTCTGGATTTGTTATAGCCTGGTTTTTTGCAGGAGTCCCGACTAGAATCTCTCCTTTATCATCCTCTGCAACAACAGAAGGAGTTAATCTCCCTCCCTGTGCATTTGGGATCACATTAGGTTTACCACCCTCCATGTATGCCATGACTGAGTTAGTTGTTCCTAAGTCTATTCCTATTATTTTAGACATAATATTGTTTATTAAAATTTAATTTCTATTTAGATACTACAACCCTTGCAGGTCGTACTACCAAACCATCTAATATGTATCCTGGTTGAACTGTGTCATATATTTTTCCTTTCTCTCCCTCTGGAACTGTTGCGATTGCTTCGTGTATATCTTCGTCAAAAGCATCTCCTTTCTCTGGTATGTATTGTTCAAATCCCATCTCTTTCAAACCTTTCTTCATTCCTTCTGTGATAGCAAGTATCCCTTCCAACCAAGATTTCCCTTTTTCATCCATCTCTATATCCTTGCTAGCGATGGTAGCTAACATTAAAGCATCTAAAGTAGGGACTATAGTATCAAAAAGGTCCTTTTTTATCTGCTGTAATCTAAGCTTATCCCTCTTTTCGGAGTTCTTTAACAGATTATGGTAATCTGCCAAAGCCCTCTTTAATTGGTTTTCTACTTCTAACTTCTCATCCTCTACCTTATCTATAGTGAATGCCAACTCCCGAATCTTCTTCTCTAATTGGTCCACACTTAAATTCTTCTTTTTATTTTCATTCTTTTTCTTACTCATTGGAATCTTTTATTATCTTATCTCCATCCAGACATGGAATTTTCTAAAGCATTCTTTACTTCCTTCAAAGATTGAATGACTTTTCCATACTCCATTCTCTTCGAACCAATCACCCCAACATAGGCATTTTCTTTCTCCCAGAAGGGTATTCTTGTAAATGCTAATGCGCAATTTGTTAGATTCTCTATTCCTGTTTCTTCTCCTATTAATAGAGAGACTCCAGAACTTGAATATTTCTCTACCAAGTTTGGTAAAAAGACATTATCCTCAATGATATTTAATATGGTTTCTATGGCATCAATATCCTTAAACTCTTCATACTTTAAAAGGTTAGAATAACCGTATCCTCTGACGTCATCATCTAAGATTAGAAATACCAAAGACTCTGTTTCTTTAGCCAAGATCTGTAATATTGCTTTAGCAACAGAATCCTTAGAGAATCTGTCTCTGAAAATGCCCTGTCTTATTTCTACTGTAATAAGAGGATTGAGTCCATTACTGTCTAGAAACTTTGTGACATAGAGCCTTAACGCCTGGTCCGTTGGTAAGCGTCCTGAGGAAACATGGCTTTTTTCCAAAAGGCCCAGTTGCATAAGCTTAACCATTTCATTCCTAACAGTAGCTGAACTTACTCCTAAATTATATTTTTCTAAAAGAGCTAAAGAGCCTACTTCAGAAGCTTCTTCCATAAACTCATTTATCACTGCCATTAATATGGCTTTTTGTCTCTCCGTTAAATCCACATTAGCAAATAGACAAATTAACTGCTAAAGTATAGGGTATCATTGACTTACTGTCAATATTGTAGAAAAACTGTTGCCCCCTCTATCCTTTTCTGCTATACTCCTAGTCGTTATGGAAGAAATCATATTTGAAAAAAGAGAAGTCGTTGGGAAAAAGAATAAAAAACTTTTCGACGAGGGATATATCCCTGCAGTTGTTTACAATTCTAAGGGAGATTCTACAAATATAAAAATCACAAGTTCTTTTGCTACTAAGATTATGTCCGAGGTCACATCTGCCACGGTATTAGACGCAAAATATGATGGGAAAGACATGAAAGTAATCGTAAAGGAAATAGATATAAATCCTTTTACAGAAAGAATCAGACACATTGCTTTCTTCGAAATAGACGAGAAACAGGAAATGACATTTACTATTCCATTCAAGATTGTTGGTGTTGCACCAGCTGTTAAGAACAACCTTGGTATTTTGGTTGAGGTTCTTTCTTCAATAGATGTTAGAGGAAAACTCTCAGACCTTGTTCCATTTATTGAAATAGATGTAACAAAGCTGGAGCACCCAGGTCAATCAATTTCTTTGGATGATTTGGATCTTCCAAAATCCCTTGAATTAGTTAATGAGGACCTAGCAGAAACTACTGTAGTTACAATTACTGAACTACAAGAAGAAATAGTTATTGAAGAACCTGAAGCAGAAGAAGAGGAAGAAGTGGAAGGTGAAGAGGTTGAAGGAGAAGAAGGAGAGGAAATAGAAGGAGAAGAGGGAGAGAAGAAAGAGAAAGAGGAAGAGGAAGTAACAGAAGAGTAGTTTCTTTCAAAATTGTATCGTTGCCTATATAATTGCTTATGATATCGATTATTATCACATCTTTTAAAGAACCCCAAACTATTAGGAAATGCATTTCTTCTATCGCGGATAGAAAATATTCTGGTATCCCTACCCCATTTGAAATCATACAAGTATCTCCAGATGAGTTAACCCTTAAACAAGGGAAGAAAGAAGCTAATAAGCTTGGACTAAACAAGCATCAATATATACAGGTAAGAGACCCTAAAAAGGGAAAGCCTTTTGCTCTTAAGATGGCTCTTAAGAAAGCACAAGGGGATATTATAATTCTAACAGATGGGGATGTATATTTTGAAAAGAATGCTGTTAAAAAACTTATTGAACCATTTAAAGAAGAAAATGTGGGAGGTGTTAGTGGTAGACCTAAGTCACAGGATAAGAAGGATAATTGTTTTGGATACTGGGGACATCTTCTGTCAGATTCTGCAGACCATAGAAGGAAAAAAACTATGGAGAAAATCCAAGGGGAAGATTACTATGTAGGAAGGGATTCCTTCTTTCCAATGAGTGGGTATATTATGGCAATAAGGAATATAGATTTTAATATCCCAGAGGATGTTTTATCTGACGATGCATATATTTCCTACTCTTTGAGGAATATGAACCTAGATATTGCCTACGCTCCTAAAGCAGTGTGTTATGTTAAATACCCAACAAATCTGCAAGATTATTACAAGCAGAAGGTTAGATCTCTTGGGGGATTTAAACAATTAAAAAGGATGGGTGTATTTCAGAGGGATAAACAGAGTAGAAGTTTTTTGATTGAATTAACTTATACATTTTTCGTTCTTAAGTATGCATCTAATATTCAGGAGTTTTTTTGGTCTATATTGTTATTCCCTGTTAGATTAATAACCTGGATTAGAATATTCTGGGAGAGAGATATTCTTAAAAAAGGAATGCCTGAAGGTGGGTGGGAGAGAATAGAGAGTACGAAGTAAGAGGGTTGTTAAATAAAAAAAGGGACCCACTTGGAGTCCCTTCTAACTGCGTATTTAATAAAAGATTACCACCTAAAGTGTGCAAATGCTTTATTAGCCTCTGCCATCCTCTCGGTATCTAACTTCTTCTTAACTGCATCTCCTTCTCCATTGTAAGCAGATACTAATTCATTCATTAGAATCTCTTCAAATGATTTACCTGACTTATTTCTAGCAGCATCAACAATCCATCTAACTGCTAAAGCTTCCTGCCTTCTAGGTGTTACTGGAACTGGAACTTGATAATTAGCTCCTCCTACCCTTCTAGCCTTAATCTCTAAAGCTGGTCTTACATTATCTATTGCTCTCTCAATAAATGTAATAACATCTTTTTCTTTCACTTGCTCTGCTCCGTTTTCTAAAGCTGTATAAACCATTCTCTCCGCTATAGATTTCCTACCACCCTGCATGACCTTATTTATGAGCCTTCCAACTATCTCATTTTTATATTTTCTGTCCTTCTTCTGTTCTCTTTGCTTTGCTCTTTTTCCTCTCATAGTAGTTTCTTTAAATTAAAAACGAATTATTCTTCCATATCTTCAATCTTAACACCATATTTGGATCTAGCCTTTCTTCTTCCTTTTACACCCGCTGTATCATACTTACCTCTCACAACAATATATTTAACACCAGGAAGGTCTCTCTTTCTACCTGCTTTAACAAGAACAACTGAGTGCTCCTGCAGATTATGTCCCTCTCCTGGGATGTAAGCAGTAACCTCCATACCATTAGAGAGTCTTACCCTAGCAACTTTTCTCAGAGCTGAGTTAGGCTTTTTAGGTGTCATTGTCTTAACTTGAAGACATACACCTCTCTTAAAAGGATTAGGAGTTTTCTTATATTTATTCTTTAAAGGATTAAAATCCCTAGCAAGCTGTATATGTTTAGCTTTCTTAGATTTCGATTTCCTAGGTTTTCTAATTAATTGATTTATTGTTGGCATAGCGTCGTATTATATATTAAAACTGTCTAAAAATTAAGTTCTGGAATCTTCCTTATATCTTCTATCCTGGCTTTTTCTCCAACTGGAATAGGTCTCCCAATAATTACATTCTCCTTCATACCTCTGAGATAGTCCTTCTTCCCAAGAATAGCGGTACTTGTAAGTACTCTTACCTGTTCCTGGAATGATATAGCAGAAAGGAAACTCTCTGTGTACAAAGCTGATGTCTTTATACCAAGGATTTTAGGGATAATCAAGGCCTTGTTCTTTCCTTCCTCCAAAAGAAGTGCATTTTTAGCCTCTGCAAGGAATCTATTTACCAAAGATCCAACCAAATAGTCAGAGTCTCCAGAACCAAACACCTTTCCTAACCTAACCATCTGTCTTAGGATAATCTCTATGTGCAGGTCATCTATTGTTACACCCTGTTCATTGAATACCTTCTGGACTTCGTCTAGAATATATTTCTGAGCAGTAACCATATCTGAAACTTCTGTCAATTTCTTAGGATCCACAGAACCTTCTGTTAATTGCTCTCCTGCTTTAACTTCCTGTCCATTCTTTATCAAGATTTCAATTCCAGGAAGAACTGAAATCGTTTCTTCTGCTTTCACTCTTCCCTTAACTGTAAGAATTCCACCTTCTAGAGATACAGTACCATCGAATGCAGCTTGTCTCTCTACCTCTTCCATGTCTATATACATTACCTGCCCAGACTTGACCTCCTGACCATCCTCTACAAGAACTTTCTTTGCTTTAGCAACAACATAATACCTTGTCATCTTCTTCTCTCCGATGATTGTTATTACAGCAGATTCGTCTTCAGCAACTTCAATATTTGCTTTTCCATCTATAGAGGCTATCTCTGCTTCCGCTTTAGGTGTTCTTGCTTCAAATAGCTCTTCAATTCTAGGAAGACCTTGGGTAATATCAACCTTTGCAACCCCTCCCTTATGGAAGGTCTGCATCGTCATCTGTGTCCCAGGTTCGCCAATGGACTGTGCAGCAATAACTCCCACAGCTTTACCCATTTCAATCTCTTCATCATTCTCTAGGTTCAAACCGTAACACTTCTTACAAATTCCTAGTGGAGCTTTACATAGTATAGGAGTTCTTACATAAATTTCTTCTATCCCTGCGTCTATTATCTCGTCAGCAATTTCCTTTGTAATCGTTTCATTCTTCTTTGCAATAGTCTTCTTTCCATCCTTTACATCTTGAGCCAAGACTCTTCCATATATTCTATCTTCGAAATCTTCTCTTCTGTCGTCACTTTTCTTCATAACAAATCCTTCTCCTTCGTATCCACAATCATCCCACCTTACAATCACATCGTGGGCAACATCAACTAACTTTCTAGTTAAATAACCAGAAGAGGATGTCTTAAGAGACCTGTCTGCGATACCTTTTCTCCCTCCATTTGCTGCAACGAAGTATTCAAAGGCACTTAAACCGTCTCTATAGTTACTCTTGATAGGCATTGGAACCCAGTTTCCTCTGGAGTCTCTAACAACACCTTTAATAGTAAGAACCTGTCTTGCCTGAATCTTACCACCGTTTCCACCAGATTCAACCATCTGGTAAATAGAATTATCTTTATCTAACTTTTCCCATGCTTTATCTGCTAATTCTCCAGAGAAGTCATCCCACATATTAGTTGAGATTTTAATCTTCTCCTCCTTTGTCATTAAGCCCTGTAGATAGTTCTCTTGTAACTGCTCATCCTTTTCTTCCATCTTCTTTATTTCGGTCTCAAGATCGAAATCTACTTCAGAATCTCCCATGGCGAATGAGAATCCTAAATCTGTAGCATACTTAAATCCTAGTAACTTAAGATCATCTAGTATTTGGACAACAATCTCTAAAGGGTTGTCCTTCTTAATTTCAGTAATTATGTCATTAACAGTTTTTATATTAATCTGTTCATTTATAAATGGGAAATCTTCAGGGAAAATACTGTTAAAAATCACTCTCCCCGCTGAGGTATGATGTATCTCTCCTTTAATCCTTGCAATTATTTCTTCTGAGATACTTATCTCACCTCCTTCATACGCCTTAATAACTAAATCCTGATTTGCAAATAATTTTGGCTTCTCTACTCCTTCCATCTCCGTCATTAGGAAAAACCCAATAACCATATCTTTCGCAGGAGTTGCTAGAACCTGTCCGTTAGAAATATTTACAATATTCTTTGAGGACATCATATCCCTTTTTGCCTCTTCTTCAGCTTCTTCTGTTAGAAGGATATGCACAGCCATCTGGTCTCCATCAAAGTCTGCGTTAAATGCTTTACATACTAATGGGTGAATTCTAATTGCTTCACCTTCTACTAACTTAGGATAGAATGCCTGAACACTATACTTGTGTAGAGTGGGGGCTCTATTCAATAGCACTGGTCTATTTTTTATGACTTTTTCTAAGATATCCCAAATGGTATCTGATTCCTCCTCGACCATCTCTTTTGCAACTCTTACATTTGGAGCAAGTTCCTGATCCAAGAGTTGGAATATTACAAATGGTTTAAACATCTCTAAAGCAACGGACTTTGGCAAACCACATTGGTCAAATTTCAAACTGGGATCTCCCTCAATAACAGCTCTTCCTGAGTAATCTACTCTCTTTCCTAGAAGATTTTTTCTAAAGATTCCTTTCTTTCCTCTTAGATCATCTGTCAGTGACTGGTAAGGTAATCTCTTACTGTTCATCATTGGCTTAGATGGTCTGTGAGAGTTATCTATTAGAGCATCTACAGACTCTTGTAGCATTCTCTTCTCATTTCTTAAGATAACTTCAGGGGCTCCTATCTCTATTAGTTTTGAAAGCCTGTTATTTCTGTTAATAACCCTTCTGTAAAGGTCATTTAGGTCTGAAGTTGCAAACTTTCCTCCAGATAGAGGAATAATTGGCCTTAATTCTGGAGGTAAAACTGGGAGAGTATTTAGAACCATCCATGTTGGACTGATTCCATTATTCTTGAAACCCTCCAAGTACTGTATCCTCCTAGTTGTCTTTGCTCTTTTCTCTCCCCTTTCTTTATCTGACTTAATTCTTAATCTCCTTATCTCTTTATCTAAGTCTAATTTTGCCAAAAGTTTCTCAATTGCCTCGGCACCCATCATTGCTTCAAAGAAGACTAAATCTCTCTCCATAAGATCTGAGTATTCATCTTCTGAAATCACACTTCCTACTTTCACCCTTCCTATTATTTGGTTAATTCTCTCGTAGAAGGAATCTATCTCTTCTTCTTTCTCTGCAAATTCTTTTCTTACTTTAGCAAGAGCTTGATTCCTCTTATGTTCTATCTGACTAATCTTAAAGTCGTTGCCCTTATCCTTAGACTTCTTAAGTTCCTTAAGCTGGTTGTCGTATTCCGATTCTGTAAGCTTGAGCTCTTCCTTAAGTTCATCTTCTAATGCTGCAACTTCTTCCTCCTTGAGTGCTGCTGCTTTCTTCAGCATTTCGGATCTTTTTTTCTTCTCTATCTCAACAACCATATACCTAGTGTAGTAGATAACAGAGAGTATCTTTTTATGAGGAATATCTAAAACGATAGCCATCTTGTTAGGAATTCCGTATGCAAACCAAACATGTGTTACAGGAACAACAAGGTCTATGTGCCCCATTCTCTCTCTCCTAGAATCTTTTGTCGTAACTTCTACCCCACATTTATCACAGACTATTCCCTTATATCTAATCTTCTTATATTTCCCACAGTAACATTCATAGTTTTTTGTAGGACCAAAGATTTTTTCACAGAATAATCCGTCTGGTTCAGATCTAAAGGTTCTGTAGTTAATGGTTTCTGCTTTTGTAACCTCTCCGTAAGACCATTCCAGAATTTGGTCTGGGGATGCAAGGGTTAATTGCAGAACATCAAAATTTTCAAAACCGTTTTTATTTTTCTTCATCTTCTTTAACCTCCTCTTGGTTTTGTTGAGTTGAAATTAAATCCAAATTCAGGCAAAGGGCATTTAACTCTTTAACCAGAACTTTAAATGATTCAGGGATATTTACATTCTCTATTTTATCCCCATGTATTATTGCCTTATATGCAGCAGATCTACCTTTAATATCGTCTGACTTGATGGTTAACATTTCTTGAAGAGCATAAGGGGCAGCATGTGCCTCTAATGCCCAGACCTCCATTTCTCCAAATCTCTGGCCTCCCATTTGTGCTTTACCACCGAGTGGCTGTTGAGAGACAGCAGTGTATGGTCCAGTAGATCTAGCATGTACTTTCTCATCAGCTATGTGATGCAACTTAAGAACATACTTTGTTCCCACGGTTATTTTTCTTGGGAACTTGTTTCCCGTCCTTCCATCATAAAGTTCTTCTTTTTCGCTCATATCTGCCTTTACTTTCTTCATTTCTTCCTTCAACCATTCTAGGTTTTCTCCTTCAAAGATTGGGAATGCTAACTTTTCGTTCAACATCTTTGCATATTTACCAAAGTGAACCTCTTCTGCCTGTCCCATATTCATTCTCTTAAGGAATGTCGGAGTCAAAACAATATCTACAGGTTCTCCATCCTCAGTAAATGGCATATCTTCAACAGGTCTAATTGCAGCAATGGTATTCTTGTCTCCATGTCTCCCTGCAATCTTATCACCAAAGTCAATCTTCTTAGTATCTGCTACCCAAACCCTTACCTCATGTAAAACTCCTGGTCTCAACTTGTCACCTTTGTCTGCAGACAATACTTGGCTTCTAATAACAATTCCTTCCTCTCCATGAGGGATTCTTAAAGAGTTATCTCTTACATCACTGGCAGACTCTCCGAAGATTGCTCTAAGAAGTCTCTCTTCTGCCGTGAGTTCTTTCTCTCCTCTAGGAGCAACAACGCCTACGAGAATATCTCCAGATTTGACTTTCACTCCATCTCTTATTATTCCTCTGTCATCTAATTTCCTAAGAATTCTTTCATTAACATGTGGAATATCTGCTGTTATTACCTCGGGGCCCAATTCAGTATCTCTAACCGATACGGTATACTCCCTAATATGTATGGATGTCAAAAGATCCTTTCTAACTATCCTCTCAGAAATAATAACGGAATCTTCATAGTTGTATCCTTCGTAGAACATAAGTGCCGCTTTAAGGTTTATACCTATTGCAAGCTCGCCATTTTCCATTGTAGGACCATCTACTAGAACATCTCCTTTTTTAAATTTGTCTCCAATATTAAGAATAGGGATTTGAGAAAAACTTGTGTTGTCATTACTTCTGTAGAAAGTTATAAGATTATAATCTTTTAATCCTTCCTTCTTATATTTAACAGATAATTTCTTAGCATCTACATAGAGAACTTCTCCATCATCTTCTGCAAAAATACCCCAAGAAGCTTGCCTACCTACAACTTCCTCCATTCCAGTTCCAACAAGAGGAGCCTCCTGTTTTACCAAGGGGACAGCCTGCCTCTGCATATTTGATCCTGTCAGAGCACGCATAGCATCATTGTGTGACACAAAAGGAATTAGTGCCATACCAAGTCCTGCCTGTTGGCTGGCTAAAACGTCTACATATTTTACAATCCCAACATCTTCCATCATAAAATCTCCCCCATGTCTAACAGGCACAAGAGAATCCACAATATTGTTATCGTCATCTGTTTTGATGGTTGCTGTAGAAATATAGTACTTTTCCTCATCCATAGCGTCGAGATAGTCTATATCCCCTGTAATGAATGGTTTAACCTTCACCGTCTTTAAATCTTTTATCTTTGCAATTTTCTCTGCTAATTTTTCATCTACTTTCTCACCTTTCTTTGCAACTAATTTCTTACCCTCTTTTACAGATTCACCTAGGATTCTGTTAGTCAAATTTGTCTTATTATTATTAACCTCGTTTTCAACTCTTCTGTATGGAGCTTCTAAGAAACCAAATTCATTAATTCTTGCCAACATTGCAAGTTGAACAACAACACCAATGTTTGAACTCTCTGGACTTGTTACTGGGTCGAACTTGGAATAGTGAGAGTTGTGAACCTCACGAATTGAGAATGTTGCTCTCTGCTTTGCAATCCCTCCTGGCCCTCCTGCAGTAACCTTTCTCTTGTTCTCCATCTCAGACAGTATATTAGTCTGATCCATGAAGCTAGAAAGTGCGTTTGAACCGAAGAATGATTGTATTGAAGCAGAAATTGGCTTTGTACTTATAAGCATAGAAGGTGTAACCTTCGCATCTTGTCCATACAAACTCATCTTGTCTCTAATATTTTTCTCAAGTCTCTTTATTCCATTATTAAGTTGCCTCTCTAAAATTTCTCCAACACTCCTTATTCTTCTATTGCTGAGGTGGTCAATATCATCAGGCTCAACCTCACCATTATTCATCTGGATTAATCTCTTTACTATCAATGTGATGTCAGAAGGATAAAGTCTTACTTGATCAGGATCGTTAATATCATAATCGGTACCAAGTTTTCTATTTAATTGATATCTACCGATTCTTCCTAGATCAAACTTCCTAGAATTAAAGAAGTTACTCTTTATATATCTCTCTGCACTCTCTAAAGTGACAGACTCATCTGGCCTAAGTTTATTATAAATGCTAATAATTGCCTCTTCCTTGTTATTAGTAAAATCTCTAGCAAGGGTCGCCTCTATATATTTATTCTCCTCATTTGTATCTACATCCTTAAACAATTTTCTTATGTCATCATCACTCTCCCAACCAAAAACCCTTAAAAGCTCTGTTATTAAAACCTTTGGTCTCTTTGGCAAAATCCTCATAGAGATAACATTGTGCTTGTTTGTATCAATCTCGTACCAAGGTCCTCTTCCTGGCATAAGCCTTACCTTATATAAGGTTCTAAGTGGAAGCTTGTCAGATGCCTCATATAATACTCCCTCAGATCTAACAATCTGATGAGTTACAACTCTTCTTACTCCATTGAAAACAAAAACTCCATCATCTGTCATAACTGGAACGTCGGTGACAAAAATCTCCTGCTCTTTTATTTCTCCAGTTCTATTATTAAGAAGCTGGACTTTAGCATAAACAGGAACCTCATAAGAGAGTCCCTTTGTTATTGCTTCCTCTATACTTCTGTAGGGATCGCCATATTTAAAATCTTTGAATTCCAAGGTCCACATTCTCTCCATCGTATCCTTAACAGGATTGATCTCAGAAAACAGCCTTTGGAACCCATTCTCCAGAAAATCTGCAAATGAAGCTTGCTGTGCTTCTATTAGATTAGGGAATTCTACGTCCCCAGAATAACCTAATCCCAGATTTATTCTTCCGGATCTATTGCGCTTGGGTTTTACCATAGGATATATTTTAGTAATATTATAAGGTATTACAAATAGGGGCC
>NPIE01000246.1_pt1 | contig 88759 bp, 66 predicted proteins | sample 8637661 | NCBI WGS metagenome assembly NPIE01 (sample SAMN07420842, study PRJNA396082) | bioreactor metagenome | isolation source: sample BA12 brine-fed electro-methanogenic bioreactor BA | place: Japan: Kochi | collected 2016-12-09
ACCACTATTTCAGGGCAAGACCAAAATTTTCGGATGACTACGGGGTGCATGATACGGAATGGCGCATCAACCAGCGTTCCGTATTCGTGCTGGATGCGGATAACGTGATCCGGCATGCGGAATATATGGCCGTTATGGGCAACGAGGTTAACTTCGAGGCGGCGCTGACAGTGGCGTGGGAGCTTGCCGGGTAGCGTGGCGGTTCGGCTTTGCAGGTTCGATTCATGCTGGCGCTGGCCCACGGGCTGCGGCCAGCTTTTTGATTCTGTACTATGATCAGGGCATGCTTGGGAACAAAACAGGGTGATTGCACGTCCTGCCTGTAGGGAGCCTGCCGAACCTGAGTGAAAGAGACAGCCATGAGACGCGCATATGGTTTTACGGTGTTACTGCTGATTTTGGGAGTAGCGATGATTTTTGCATTCGACAGTGCGCATGCCCAGGGAGACGAGCCGCTGCCGCCCCATGTCATTGATGTGTGGCCGTTTCCTCGCGTAGAGTTGGCAGGGCGTGAGCCACTGAGCATCACGTTTGACCAGGCCATGGATCGTGCCAGTGTGGAACAGGCGCTGCGCCTGGAGCCGTTCCTGGCTGCCCAGCTGAGCTGGGAGGACGACCGGGTGCTTCAGCTGGTGCCGGAAGAAGGCTGGCCGCGGGCAACTTCGTTCCGGTTGACGCTGGGCACAACCGCCCAGGCTGAAAACGGTCTGGCGCTTGAAGATGCGTACCAGTTTGAGGCGCGGACTATTGGCAACCTGGAAGTTACCAGTGCGACTCCGGCCGAGGGGGCTGAGGGTGTGGCCGCCGATGCGCGTATTGTGGTGACGTTCAATCGCCCGGTGGTTGCGCTTGTGTCCACGGCTGATCTGGCAGCGCTGCCCGTTCCGGTGGAGATCGTACCGGCTGTCGAGGGTACCGGGGAATGGTTGAATACCTCAATCTACCAGTTTACGCCGTCTGAAGCGCTCCAGGGGGGCACAGACTATACAGTTACGGTCAAGGGCGGTCTGGAAACGGTGACGGGTGCGGTGCTCGAAACCGATTATGTCTGGCAGTTTCGCACGCTTGCGCCGCAAATCCTGAATATCGTGCCGCGACCGAATGAGCAGGGCGTGCTGTTGGATCGCAGCGTGGTGGTGACCTTCAGCCAGCCGATGGATCCCGCCAGCACGGAAGAGGCCTTCACGCTGCTGGCTTATGGTCAGCGCGTCCCTGGCGCGTTTTCGTGGAGCGATGACGATACAACCCTGACATTCACCCCTGACGGACTGCTCAACATCGATACCGTATATGCGCTGAATATCGGCCCGGAAGCGCGGAGCAAATCTGGGACGGCAACCCTCGATGGCGGGCAATCAACCACCTTTTCCACCGTGCCCTATCCGGGAATCGCCAGCACATACCCGGCGAACGGTGAACGCAGCGTGCGCCCTGGCCGTGGGGCGCGGATCGAGTTCCGGTCTCCGATGAACACCGAGACTTTTGCGGGCAAGGTGCGAATTACCCCTGAAACGACATGGCAGCCCGTGGTCTGGGAGAATCGTACGCTCAGCCTGGAATTCGCCGCGCTGCCCAACACGACCTATTCCATCACGCTGCTGGCCGGGGCGGAGGACATCTACGGCAACGCTATCCGGGCCGATCATACGTTCACGTATACCACCGGTGACATCGCTACCTGGGCTTACCCAATCACCACCAATAGCAATTTCGCCATCACCGGGGCGTACCGGCAGGATACCCGCATGCCGATCTTTGTCAGCGGCACGCCGGCGGTGGGGTTTGAGTTGTACCGGGTGGAGCTGACGGATGTTGTTGACAGTGGGCGGCGCTATTATTACGATGATCGGCTGCCTGCCTGGGCGACTGATGATCGGCTTGTGCGCAGGTGGTCTCAGACGTTTGATTCACAGGGGCGTGAAGGTGTTCCCAAAGAAGTGCTACTGGCATCTGAACAGGGTGGTGTGCTCGAGCAGGGCGTGTACTGGGTGGTCATGCGCACCCCGGAACGCGGCATGTACCAGTTTCCGCTGGCAGTTGCCTCCGCTAACCTGACGGTGAAGCGCGCGGCCGGCGAGATGCTTGTGTGGGTGACGGACATGCCGAGCGGCCGTCCGGTGGTGGACACCACCGTGACGGTGTACCACAACGGCATGCCGATCGCACGGGGTGGAACGGACTCTGAAGGGGTGTTCCGGGCGCCGGTAGAACTGCCCCGGAACGATGGCCTGGTTGGTCTTGTGGCGGAAGGTGCCGGCGCATACGGGGTATGGTTCAGCTGGGATGCGCCGTATCTGCCGACGGAACTGGGGTATCTGTACACCGACCGGCCGATTTACCGGCCCGGGCAGACCGTGTACTTCCGGGGCGCGTTGCGTGACCGGGACGATATGGCTTACAGTATCCCCAACCGGCGCACCGTTCGGGTGACGATTGAAGCGATGTATACCGGCCAGCGGCTTTATGAGACGGATCTCCCGGTGACTGAGTTTGGCACCTTCAGCGGTGAGCTGGCGCTGCCAGACGACGCGCCGGTTGGGGAAGCCTATATCAACGCTGGAGGCACCCATATCGCGTTTACAGTTGCCGAGTTCCGCGTGCCGGAATACGAAGTGACGGTCACGCCGCAGCAGGATGCGATTTTTCAGGGGGAGCCTTTCAATGCGCTGATGCAGGCCTCCTACTATTTTGGCGGTGCGGTGAGCAGCGCTGAGGTGCGCTGGAACGCTTACGGTGAGCCAGCGAGCTTCAACTACACCGGGCCGGGACGTTACACCTTTGATGAGTCGTTCCAGGAGTATTTCTACCACTACATCGGGGACGGCATGGCATTGACCGATGCAAACGGCCAGGTGCTGATTACCAGTGAGAACACCCGGCCGCCGTCACGCCGTCCAATGCGGATAACGGTAGAGGCCACGGTCGTTGATGAGAGCCAGCAGGCGATCAGTGGACGTGCCACCTTGCTGGCGCACCCGGCAAACGCGTACGTGGGGCTGCGTTCCGATCGTTACTTTGGGCGGGAAGGCCAGGAACTGAGTTTTGATCTGATCGCGGTTACCGCTGAAAGTGAACCGCTGGCGGACAAGCGTCTTGACCTGAGTGTGGTGGAGATTCGCTGGTCGCGCATCCCGGTGGAAGGTCAATTCGGGCGGTACCGCTGGGAGCAGGAGGAGATCGAGGTTGAGACTGCCCAGGTGCGCACCGGAAGTGATGGCACGGCGCGTTATACGTTTACAGCGCCTAACGCCGGGATATTCCGGCTGACTGCCTCTGTGCTGGACGAATTCGAGCGACCCAACAGCAGCAGCATGCGCTTTTGGGTCACCGGTAACCGTCCGGTGTGGTGGGGCGAGCCGTCGCAGACGATCGACCTGATAGCTGATAAGGACGGGTACCAGCCCGGTGATGTAGCCCAGATTCTGGTGCCGATCCCGTTTGCGGAAAGCTCGACGGTGCTGGTGAGTGTGGAGCGTGCCGGCATCATGCACTACGACGTGCTGGAGGTGGAAGGCTCCACGCTGGTGTATGAGCTGCCCATCACGGATGATTTCGCGCCAATGGTGCATGTCGATGTGACGGTGGTTAAGGGAATTGACGCAGAAAGCCTCAATCCGGACTACCGCACCGGACAGATCACGCTGAGTGTTGAACCGGTTCGCCAGCTGCTGACGATCACGGTTACGCCGTCGACGGCGCTGGCGCAGCCCCGCGACACGGTGACGTTTGACGTGCGCGCGGTGGGCGCTAATGGTGAGCCGGTGCAGGCAGAAGTGGGGCTGGCGCTGACGGATAAGGCTATCCTGGCGCTTATGCCGCCTAACAGCAGCACCTTGCAGGAGACGTTCTACGGCTACCAGCCGAATTACATCTACACCGACCATTCACTCGGCGCGCTGCTGGACCGGCTGACCGATGAATATGTCGGCGCGGAGCGTGAAGAGGCCATGCTGGAGAACGACATGTTTGCCGCCGATGGGATGATGGCGAGTGCCGCCATGGCGCCCATGGCCACCCAGGAAATGGCCGGGCGTGGCGGCGGCCCTGGCGGGCAGGACGTGACGATCCGGGAGGACTTCGAACAGACACCGCTCTGGGCTGCCCATGTGGTGACCGGAGTTGATGGCACCGCATCGGTTTCAGTCGATTTGCCCGATAACCTGACGACATGGAATCTCGATGCCAGGGCGCTTACGATGCAGACGGAGGTCGGGCAGGCCACGACCGAGGTGATGGCGACCCTGCCGCTGCTGATTCGGCCCGTGACCCCGCGTTTCTTTGTCGTGGATGACCGCGTGCACCTCGCGGCGGTTGTCAACAATAACACCGCCTCTGTTCAGGAGGTGGAGGTTACGCTGGCAGCGGAAGGTGTCGTGCTGGAAAGCGCGGCCAGTCAGGTGGTCACGATTGAGGCCGGCGCGCGGGCCAGGGTGGAATGGCTGGCGGTGGCGCAGGATGTCAGCTACGTTGACCTGACCTTCTACGCCATAGGTGCGGATGGGTACCAGGATGCGACCAAGCCTACCCTGGCGACCGGCCCGGATAACACGATCCCGGTCTACCGGTACACGGCGCCGGATACGGTTGGTACGGCTGGCGTGCTGCGTGAGGCCGGCGCGCGCACGGAGGGTATCAGTCTGCCGCCGCGCCTGGATACTGACCAGGGCGAGCTGACCGTTCGGCTTGATCCGTCTCTCGCGGCGACCGTCACCGACACGTTCGAATACCTGAAGAATTACCCGCATCAGTGCATTGAGCAGACGGTTTCCCGCTTCCTGCCCAATGTGGTGACGTACCGCGCGCTGGGTGAGCTGGATATCCATGATCCCGCGCTGGAGGCGAATCTGCATATTGTGCTGGAGGAAGCCCTGGCCAAGTTGGTTGCAGAGCAGAATCCTGATGGCGGCTGGGGCTGGTTTGTGAACATGGAGAGCAATCCGCTGGTTACGGCATACGCCGCGCTGGGCCTCATTGAGGCGCGAGGGGCGGGGTTTGAGATCGAGCAGGGGATGCTGGACCGCGCGCTGAACTATGTGCGGACGGACTTCGTGCAGCCCCGGCTGGACACCACACCGTGGCGCCTGAACCGGCAGGCTTTCTACTTCTATGTGCTGGCGCGCGGGGGGCAGGGTAATCTGGCCGAATACGAGGCGCTGTATTCCCACCGGCTGGAAATGTCGTATCAGGGCCGGGCGTATCTGCTGATGGCCTATGCCGAGCTGTACCCGGAGCAGGGCGCAATCAACAACCTGGTGAGCGACCTGACGACAGGTGCGATCCTGTCGGCCACTGGCGCACACTGGGAAGAGGACTATAACGACTGGTGGAACTGGAGCAGCGACACGCGCACGACGGCGCTGGTGCTCTCCGCCCTGACACGCGTGGCCCCTGAAAATGAGCTGCTGCCCAACGCGGTACGCTGGCTGATGGTGGCCCGGCAGGGCGATCACTGGAAGACCACGCAGGAGAACGTGTGGGCAACGATTGCGCTGACCGACTGGATGGTGCTGACCGGCGAGCTGCGCGGTGATTATGAGTATGCGCTGACCCTCAATGGGCAGGCCCTGGCCCGGGCGACCGTGACACCGGAAACCGTCCGCGAAGGTGAGGTCATCCGCGTGGCGGTGCGAGACCTGCTCCTGGACGATCTGAATCGGGTGGCCGTTGCCCGCGGGGAAGGTGAAGGGGTGCTGTACTACACTGCTCACCTGAATCTCCGCCTGCCTGCTGCCGAGGCGGATGCGATCAGCCGTGGAATGACGGTTGATCGTGAATACTTCCTGACCTCTGACCCAGAATCAAGCCCGATCTCCAGGGTGAATGTAGGAGAAACCGTGACCGTGCGGCTGACCATCACGCTGCCGGAGGACATCTACTACTTTGTGCTGGAGGATCCGATCCCGGCGGGGACCGAGGGCGTTGACACATCGCTGCTCACGACCAGCCATCAGGTGGAAGGCCCCACGCTGGAACGCGTGTGGGAACGCGATCCACGCTGGTACTGGGGCTGGTGGTGGTTTGACCACACCGAGATGCGCGATGAGCAGGTAAACCTGTATGCGGACTTCCTGCCGCGCGGCACATACGTTTATACTTACCAGGTGCGGGCGAGCATCGCCGGTGAATTCCAGACGATGCCGGCTCATGCCTACAGCTTCTACTTCCCGGAGGTCTTTGGGCGTACCGATGGCATGCTCTTCACCGTGAATGTGGAGAGCGCCGACTGACACTCTGACAGCCGGGATACGATCAGTGATGAACTGCCCTGGTGCGATACGCTCAGGGCAGTTTTAGCGTTGATTGTCGGAGGACATCCGGCGTTCGATGTACCGCACGCCAAGCGAAAGCACAATGGTCATGGACAGGTAGAGAAATGCCACGACATTGTATGTTTCAAAAAAACGAAATGTGCTGGTTGAATAGACCTTGCCCAGCATGGTGATATCGCGCACGCCCAGCACAGACACAAGGGACGAGTCTTTGAGCATGGCCACAAAATCGTTGCCCAGCGGGGGCAGAACACGGCGAATCGCCTGTGGCAGAATGACGTAGCGCATGGCCTGCCAGTAGGTCATGCCCAGCGAACGCGCGGCTTCCATCTGCCCGCGTTCGATGGATTCGATCCCTGCGCGGAACACTTCTGACAGGAAGGCTGCGTATCCCAGCGTGAGCGCCAGAACAGCGCGGGCGGTGAAGTCCAGGTCTCGTACGGCCATTCCAGCCATGCGGGAGCCAAGCGCGGGGAATATGCCGGTGTTGAGGAGCGCTTCGCCTGCTGAATTGATGCCATTTACCAGGCCCGGGCCCACCACGAACGCGATGTAATACAGCAGCACCAGCATTGGCACGCCGCGCACGATTTCCACGTAGAAGGTCGCCAGATGATAGATCAGCCGGTTCTTGGAGACGCGGGCAAGGCCCACAATCAGCCCCAGAATCAGCGCCAGTGCGTACGCAATGATGGTGACATAAATCGTGATACCAAGACCCTCACGCACGCGCTCAAAGATGATCTGATATGATTCCTGGGTGGTGACAGCCCACAGGATGAATATGCCCAGCAGCACCGCCAGGAGCAGCCACCAGGGGAGGTTCGCCAGCCGGTCAACCAGGGGCAGAGCCTTTGAGCGCCCCACTGAGGAGGGAGATGGATTATCAGAAGTAGCCATCAGGCAGCCTTTTCTTCAAAAAAAAGTGAGAGGTGCGCTGAGTGCGTTCAGCGCACCTCTCCAGGTGGGTCGCGTTACCGGTTAGTCGAGCGTTGGTTCATACAGGAAGAACCACTTGTAGTTGAGATAATCCAGGTAGCCATCCGCCTGCATGGTCGCCAGGGCAGCATTGACAGCCGGGATCAGCTCGGACCCGTTGGGGAAGATGAAGCCGAAGTCTTCAGTTGAAAGCGAGTCCCCAACCAGCTTGAAGGCATCCGGGTTAGCGCCGATGTACCCCCGGCTGGAGGCAGCGTCCATGATGACGGCATCAACGTCGCCGCTGCGGAGGGCTTCAACGGCCGCCCCAAACGCATCCAGCAGCAGGATGCGCGGGTTGCTTTCGTCGCCATCCAGCACGGCATATACCGCGGTGTAGAACGGCGTGGTTCCCGGCACAGAGCCGATAAGAAGCCCTTCATCAGCCGCGAATTCCTCTGCATTGCTGAAGCGATCTTCATCGGCGCGGACGAGCAGGAACTGTTCCAGGGTCATGTATGGATCTGAGAAGTCAACGACCTCGTCGCGCTCCGCGTTGATCGTGATGCCGTCCATACCGATATCGTACTGGTTGGCAGCTACTGCGGGGATCATGGCATCCCAGCTGAGCAGATTCCACTCGATCTCGCAGTTCAGCCGGGCGCATATTTCCGCCATGGCCTCATATTCCCAGCCCATGGCTTCACCAGTGCGCGGGTCCTCAAAGTTAAGGGGCAGATAACCGTTTTCGGTTACCGCTACAACCGTTTCGCCCCCCAGATCGGGCAGGTCTGCGAGGAAGGCGTTGCCGCCGGCCGGATCATAGGTGATGAACCACTTGGTGTTCAGGTAGTCCACATACCCATCTACCTTCATGGAGGCAAGCGCCGCGTTGAACGGCTCCACCAGCTCTGAGTCATTCGGGAAGATGAACCCAAAGTCCTCAGTCACCAGGCGATCGCCGGTCAGTTTCAGAGCGCCTTCGCTCGCGCCAATGTATCCGCGGCTGGATACCGCATCCATGATAACCGCGTCAACATCTCCGGCCAGCAGGGCCTGCACCGTGGCGCCAAAGTTCTCGAACAGGATGATGCGGGGGTTATCTTCATTGCCGTCCAGCACTTCATAGACCGCGGTGTAGAACGGGGTCGTGCCGGGCTGGGCGCCAAACAGCAGGTCTTCATTGGCGGAGAATTCTTCGGCGTTGGTGAAACGATCCTCATCACCGCGCACCAGCAGGAACTGCTCCATGGTCATGTAGGGGGCCGAGAAGTCGACGACTTCGTCCCGGTCCTCGCGGATGGTGATGCCGTCCATGCCAACATCAAACTGCCCGGCGCTGACCGCATTGATCATGGCATCAAAGCTGATCAGGCTCCACTCCACCACACAGTTCAGCCGGCGGCAAATCTCCTCAATGGCGTCATATTCCCAGCCTACGGCCTTGCCTGTTTCAGCGTCTTCAAAGTTCAGCGGGATAAACGCGTTTTCGGTCACGGCCTGGATGACTCGGCCTTCCAGGTCAGGGAGTTCTCCCCACTGGGCGTTGGCGGCTGGCTGGGGGATCAGCACGATCACCAGGGCAAGCGCCACCAGCAAGCTCATCATGCGCGGGTTGCGAAACATCAGTAGCTCCTCCTCTAGTTGAGAAACAGTCTATTTCACGGACCAGTCTGCTGTGGAAACCTGTACGGGTCACTATGTTACCATTTACAGGCAGCTTCCACACCAAAGAGCGAGCGCGTTAGCCCAGCGGATCGCCGGAGCGCACCAGCCCGATGCCGCGGGTTTCAAACCCGGCAAACTCCTGCTCCGCGATGGCATCAAAGTCAATTTCCGGGTGTACGACAGACGACGTGCAGTCAACCAGGACGCGGAACTTGCGGAGCGTTTCAGGTTGATCGTGGAAGTAATTCACGATGGATCGGATAGTCTCCAGCACACAGTGGCTCTTGGCCTGCCCGGCGATATACACCAGGTCATGCGCAACCAGTTCTTGCAGAAAGGCCTCGTTAAGCACCCCGCCGTGTGCAGCTTCCTCTGGCACTTTGACTTCAGGCTCCAGAATGGAGTAGTGCTCAGTCCTGGGGATGAAGCCCTTGGAAAGGAACTGGGGTTGCGCATCGCGCGCGCCAGCATGAAACGCGATTGCTTCATACAGCGCCGGGGTAATGGCGTGGCCCACGGTGCCGATCATGGTGTGGTAGGGCCAGATCATGAGGGTCTTTTTCGCTTCGGCTTCAAGCCGCTGCACATATTCCACCGACCAGTCCGGCTCGTGGATCGGGATCCACCGGCCTGCGGTGACCTCGGCAGCGCTGATGGTGGTGTAAGGAGCAGGCGGCTTCCCCTGCTGATCCGCCCACCAGGTCGGGTAGAAAATCTGTACCGGGATGTGGCTGTCCAGTGACGCCGCAATAGCAGTCAGTTCCGCTGCGTTACGGAATATCCACTCGATGGTCCGACGGGTATCCGCTACCGCGCCAGGCACGGATAGCGCCCCATCTTCATGGATGAAATCCACCTGGGGATCCACCAGCAGGAGCATGATCGGGTGGCTATCCTGGCTGGCGGGCCGCAACCCTGCGGACAGGCCCGCCGAGATAGCGGCCTGTGTATCGGGCGGGAAGCGGGTTCCAACCTTCGCTGGGGTGTAGAAGCCGGGAAATGTCATACTACCTCCTGCGCTTGTTCCTGGGCGGCTAAAATGGTGATGGGTGTGATCAGGCTGGACGGCGCTGAACCCCCAGGCCGGGTGTCTCCGGGAGGGTAAGGTGACCGTCGTTCCAGGTTACGCCGCCTGTATAAGGATCATTGGTCACCGTCAGGAAACCGTCCAGATCGGCAAAATCAACCAGTGGAGCAAGGTGAGCAGCGGCCGTGACCCCTACCACGCTCTCGACCATGCAGCCCAGCATCACTTTCATGCCCAGGGTGCGGGCGATGGCGATCATCCGGCGGGCTTCGCGCAGGCCGCCACACTTGGCCAGCTTGATATTGATCCCATCTGCGCCGCCATGCAGGGGCAGGATGTCCTGCCCGGTGTGGATCGATTCATCCGCGATCAGGGGAGGCATGCCTTCCGGGAGCCGTTTTGCCAGCTCATGCCAGCCGGTGGTGTTATGCTGGGCCAGGGGCTGCTCGATGAACATGAGGTCATACGCGGCCAGGCGTGGGATGATCTCCAGTGCCTGTTCCACGCTCCAGGCGGCGTTTGCATCCACACACAGGCGGGCGCCGGTTTCTTCCGCTGCCAGCCTGACGAGGGCTTCGTCCTGTGCCAGATCGCCAGTGCCGAGTTTGAGCTTCAGCAGAGGATACTGCCGTGCTTCGCGCAGGCGAGCCCGGTATTCGGTCTCATCCGCCATGCCCAGGGTATAGGTGCTGGTGGGCGCTGAAGCGGGGTCCAGCCCCCACAGCCGGTACAGCGGCTGGCCAAGGTGCTGCCCCCAGAGATCGTGCAGCGCCAGATCGACCGCGGCCCGGGCTGGCCCGGGGCCGGGGGGAAGCCGTTCCAGAATGGCCTCGATATGAAGAATATCACCGTCCAGAGCTTCCTGAAGCGCCGGTGAATTCACATAGGCCAGTATGTCGGGGATCTGGGCCGGATAATAAGGCGTGATTGCCGCTACCCCAACGCCGCCGTCGATAGTCACCAGGACGTTGTCACGGGTGAGACTGGTGCCGTGGGCAATCTTGAACGGTATACTGAGTTCCAGCGCAACGGGTTCGGCGTGTATCTGCATGCTGACTTTCTCCCGGAGTGGCGATGTGACAGATCCAGGGTTGATTATAGCGCTATTGTGAGGATTGTCAGGGCACGAGGTGCTTTTAGGTGCTGTGACATCTGGTGCCAGTGGTGATATGGTTACCTTGTCAATCGGGTTGTTGTTTGGAGGAAAAGTCCTATGCAGGATTTAACCGAGGCATTTGTGGAGTTGATCCGCCGCTCCTCAACCGATTTGCCTGAAGATGTTGAACAGTCTTTGCGCGAGGCCTACAACAGAGAAGACGAGGGGTCTGCTGCGCAGAGTGTATTTGGCAGCATTCTGGAGAATGTGGATCTGGCCCGGAAGCAGTCCACACCCATCTGCCAGGACACAGGGACGCTGATTTTCTACGTGTCATATCCGTTCGGGTGGTCAACGATTAAGCTGCGGGAGCAGATTCGCGCCGCTGCCCGCGAGGCAACCGCAAAATCCTATTTGCGCCCGAATGCGGTGGATAGCCTGACCGGCAAGAACAGTGGTGACAATACCGGTAAGGATTTCCCTGTAATCCACTTCAACGAGTGGGAAGAAGATTACGTTCAGGTTGACCTGACGCTGAAAGGTGGCGGGTGTGAGAATGTCGGTGTGCAGTACAAGCTGCCCGACAACGGCCTGAGCGCCGGGCGTGACCTGGAAGGTGTGCGCAAGGTCGTCCTGGATGCCGTGGTCAAGGCGCAGGGCAAGGGTTGCTCGCCGGGTATTCTGGGGGTGGCGATTGGTGGCGACCGCGGCACTGGCTACGAGGTCTCCAAAGAGCAGTTCACGCGGAAGCTCGGCGAGCGCAGCGAGAGCGAGGATCTGGCGTCGCTGGAAGAACGGCTCCGGGACGAATCGAACTCGCTGGGGATCGGCCCGATGGGCTTCGGGGGCAAGACGACCGTCCTGGATGTGCAGATTGATGCGGCGCATCGTTTGCCTGCCAGCTATTTCGTTACGGTGTCATACATGTGCTGGGCGTGCCGCCGGCATCGGATGATTGTGCGCGGTGATGAGATCATCTACCAATAGGATGAGTGAGGAACGCAATGATTGAGTTGACGACGCCGATAACGGAAGAACAAATCCGGTCATTACGCACTGGTGATGTCGTTCGACTGAATGGCATTGTTGTAACTGCGCGCGACGCAGCACATAAGCTCATGATTGAGAACTTCATCCACACCGATGAGATCAAGCAGCCCGAGCTTTACGCAAAACTCAAACCGCTGCTTGAGGGTGGGGTGATCTATCACTGTGGACCCGTGGTTGCTCAGAACGCCGACGGCTCATACCGGTTTGTGGCCGCCGGGCCGACGACCAGCATCCGCGAAGAGCCGTATGAAGCGGATGTCATGGGGCATTTTAAGGTGCGGGGGGTGATTGGCAAAGGTGGCATGGGCGCTAAGACACTCGCCGGCTGCAAGGAGCATGGCGGGGTGTACTTCCATGCCGTTGGAGGCGCCGCCACGCTAATCGCGTCTGTGGTAGAGGAAGTGGTGGATGTGTTCCTCAAAGACGAGCTGGGCGTGCCGGAGGCATTCTGGGTGATTCGTGTGAAGGGCTGGGAGCTGGTTGTGACCATGGACTCGCATGGCAACAGCCTGCATGATGAGATTGAAGCGCAGTCTGAAGCCCGCTTCAAGGCGCTGGTGGGTCTCAGCTAGCCCAGACTGCATTGCAAAAAAGCCAGAACCGCTTGCCAGCCGGCAGGCGGTTTTTGATTCTGAGCGTATTCTGAAAGACGTTTTGGCTGGCGCCAGGGACGCGTTACACTGGTAATGTGGATAAAAATTATCAGAAAGTGACGGCTTGTATGTGCGCAACACGAATCGAAAGAGACTCGCTGGGTGAGATGCACGTGCCGGAAGAGGCACTGTACGGCGCGCAGACTCAGCGGGCGGTGCAGAACTTCCCGATTAGCGGGATGCGGTGCTACCCTGCCTTTATCTGGTCGATGGCGATGATCAAGCGGGCGGCCGCGGAGGTTAACCGCGATCTCGGCCTGTTTGGTGACCGTCAGGTGGGCGACCGACTGGTGACGGGGGAGGCGATTGCGGCGGCGGTGATGGATGCCGCTGATGAGGTGATTGCAGGCAGGTGGCATGATCAGTTTGTCGTGGATCCTTTTCAGGCCGGGGCTGGCACCAGCCAGAACATGAACACGAACGAAGTTATCGCCAACCGGGCCAACCAGCTGCTTGGTTACAGAGTCGATTCGCTCCATAAGCCGGTGCATCCCAATGATCATGTGAACATGGCGCAATCCACTAACGATACGATCCCTACGGCGATTCGACTGGGTGTCCTGTGGCGGCTGGATGAGCTGCTTACCGTCCTGCATGAGCTGGAGGCGGCGCTTGGCGACCGGGCGGCTGCTTTTGACGCTGTGGTGAAGAGTGGGCGGACGCACCTGCAGGACGCTGTGCCAGTACGCCTGGGCCAGGAATTTGGCGCGTATGCGCGCGCGGTGGCTCGGAACCGCGAAAAGCTCGCCCTTGCAGCGCAGGGGTTGCGCCGGCTGGGTATCGGAGGGACAGCTACCGGATCCGGCCTGAACGCCCACCCTGACTATCACGGCCGCATGGTGGCAACCCTGGGGCGCCTGACCAGTCTTGAGCTGCACGAGAGCGACGATCTGTTTGAGTCCATGCAATCGATGCAGGATGCCGTGTTCTTCTCCGGCGCGATGCGCACCCTGGCGCAGGATCTGGTGCGGATCGCGAATGACTTCCGGCTGTTAAGCAGCGGGCCGACCACCGGGATCGACGAAATCCGGCTGCCGGTAGTGCAACCCGGGTCCAGCATTATGCCCGGCAAGGTCAACCCGGTACTGGCGGAAATGCTCAACATGGCGATGTTCCACGTCATCGGCAATGATACGACGGTGATGTTGGGTGGGCAGGCCGGGCAGCTTGAGCTGAATGTGATGATGCCGATTATCGCGCACAACCTTTTTGAGATGATGCATGTCACGATAGGTGCTGTGCGGGCATTCACCGACAAGTGCGTGACTGGGGTGACCGCCAACGAGGAGAAGGCGGCAGGCTGGCTGGCCAGGAATCCGATCCTGGTCACAGCGCTGAATCCTATTATCGGGTATGCGCGCGGTGCGGAAGTGGCCAAAAAAGCCCTGGCCGAGAACAAGCCCGTCAGGCAGGTGGTGGTTGAGCTGGGGTATATGACGGCGGCGCAGGCCGATGCTGTTCTGGATGCGCGGGCAATGACCGAAGGCGGAATCCGGTCATAGCCGGCTGGGAGAGTTTGCAGGAACGGGGGCGCTCGCCTGTGGAGCGCCCCCATGTTCTATGCGGGCAACGCTACGAGCCAGCGATAGCCATAGGGCTCCAGAGTGAGCCTGTCTTCCAGGGTGATGATCTCATCGGTCAGCACATCGCGCACCGCCCGGCCGGCAAACGGGCCAACGGTGGTTGTGGTTGGGGTGCCGCTCAGGTTATGGAGTGCCAGCAAGGTATGCTCCGAGGAAGTACGCAGGAAGCAGACCGTGTTACGGGGCGCCTCGGCCAGCCAGTGCAGCCGCCCCTCTGAGAGTGCATGCTGTTCCTTAAAGCGCCAGACCATGTGCCGGATGGTGTTCAGGAGCGAGGCAGGATCCTTCTGCTGGGCTTCAACGTTGACAATGTGGTATCCATAGACATCATCTGTGATTGCCGGGTTGTAAAGAGCTTCCGGCGGGGCGGTGGAGAACCCGCCATTCGGGCTGGCATCCCACTGCATCGGCGTGCGGACGCCGTTACGATCCGGCAGACGGATGTTATCCCCCATGCCGATCTGGTCCCCGTAGTACAGGACGGGAGTGCCTGGCAAGGTGAAGAGCATGGAATAGAGCAGGAGGATCTTGCGCTTGTCGTTGTTCATCAGGGGCGCCAGACGGCGACGAATGCCCAGATTCAGGCGCATTTCCTTCTCAGGGGCATAGAAATCCCACATGAATTCACGATCTTCAGGGGTGACCATTTCCAGCGTCAGCTCATCATGGTTTCGAAGGAAGGTACCCCACTGGCAGCCAGACGGAATGGCTGGAGTGTCATCCAGGACATCGACGATGCTGGTCCGGTCCTCGCGGGCAAGTGCCATATACATGCGCGGCATCAGGGGGAAGTGGAAGTTCATGTGGAATTCGTCACTGTCCCCGAAGTAGGGCACGGTGTCGCGCGGCCACTGGTTTGCCTCAGACAGCAGCACAGTGCCAGGATAGTGATCATCCATATACCGCCGGATCTGCTTGTAATACTCATGTGTCTCCGGCAGGTTCTCGCAGCTGGTGCCTTCGCGTTCGAACAGGTACGGGGTGGCATCCACGCGGAAACCGTCCACACCGAGATCAAGCCAGTACTTCATGACATCGAGCATGGCCTTCTGCACCTGGGGATTGTCGTAATTCAGATCGGGCTGGCTGCTGTAGAAACGATGCCAGTAATACTGCTGGCTGATGTCATCCCAGGCCCAGTTGGATTCCTCGGTATCCAGGAAGATGATGCGTGCGTTGGCATAGCGATCCTGTGTGTCGCTCCACACGAAATAATCGCGCAGGGGAGACGTGCGTGCTTTGCGGGCCATCCCAAACCAGGGGTGCTGATCTGATACGTGGTTTATCAGCAGGTCAGGAATGACACGCATCCCCCTGCGATGGATTTCATCCACCACCAGGCGGAACTCCTCGATGGTGCCGTAGTTGGGGTGGATGCCGTAGAAGCTGGAGATGTCGTATCCATCATCGTTAAGGGGTGAGGGGTAAAAGGGTGTGAGCCAGACACAATCGACGCCCAGCCACTCCAGATACTCCAATCGTTCCAGCATCCCGCCAAAGTCTCCCCACCCATCGCCGTTTCCATCGGCAAAGGCGCGTGGGTAAAGCTCGTAGAACACAGCATTGGTGTACCAGCTCATGCAGCAAGGGGCCTTTCTAGAAAAAAACACCGGCAGTCTGACTGCGATTGCCGGTGATTCGAGACGGTAAGGTCTGACTGCCTGTGGGGTAATTCTACCCTTTTACGGCTCCGGCAGTAAGCCCTGCGACAATACGATTCTGGAAGATGAGCACCAGCGCCAGCAGCGGGAAGGTCACAACCATGGCCGCCGCCATAACCTCCGCAATTGGCTCCTCACGGGCGATACGCCCTGAAAAGAGCGCGATGGCTACCGGAACAGTCCGGGCGGAGGGATTTGTGATCGTGAATGTGAGGGCGAACAGGTATTCATTCCATGCCGCGATGAACGCCAGCAGCCCGGTGGTGACCAGCGCCGGCGCGGTGAGCGGCAGCAGAATCAGGCGGAAGGTCTGGAACGTTGTGGCGCCATCCACCAGCGCGGCCTGTTCGATCTCGCCCGGCAGTCCCTTAAAGAAACTGGTCAGCACCCAGACCGTAAAGGGCAGGGTGAAGATCGGGTAGGAGATGATGAGCGACAGCGGTGACGCGAACAGACCAAGCTCCCTGATAATCGAAAAAAGCCCGGACAGAATCGAGATTTGCGGGAACATGGTCATGGACAGCACGGCGTACAGCATGGGTGTGCGGCCCTTGAAGCGCAGACGCCCCAGGGCGTAAGCGGCAAAGGAACCAACTGCAAGGGCAAGGATCACCGTGATCCCGGATACGATGGCGGAGTTCCCCAGCGCCCGGATGAAGTCGTCATTCTGAAACACACCCTGATAATTGATCAGTGTGGGGTTTCGGGGGAGGTACTGCGCCGGCAGCATGATCTCCTGCTCGGTTTTGAATGACGAACTGAACGCCCAGTAGAACGGGAACAGCGTGTAGATCGCGATGATGGCAACCAGGATGAAGAACCCGATGCGCCCGGCTAGGTGCTGCAATTGTTTGGTTGTCATTCTGTGTCTACCCCCAGTGTCCTCACGTAGATCACGGCAAAGATGAGGATCAGGATGAAGATCACCACCCCGATAGCAGAGGCATAGCCACCATCCTGATTCTGCACCAGTGTCTCGTAATTGTACGTTGCCATGGAGAGTTTTCGGCGTCCCAGCAGCACATTGAAGACGTCAAAGGCCCGAAGGGCGTCAAGCGTACGGAAAACGAGCGCTACGGCGATGGTTGGCCGCAGCAAGGGGACGGTGACCGAGAAGAACTGGCGGAACCGATTGGCGCCATCGACCGAGGCTGCCTCGTACAGGTCGGACGGGATCGTCTGCAGGCCGGCCAGCAGCAGCAGGGCCATGAAGGGAGCTGTCTTCCAAACATCCACCAGGATGAGGGACCACAACTGCACATCCGGGCTGGCCAGCCAGGCCTGCGGAGCGTTCAGAATCCCCATATCAATCAGGATCTTGTTGAAGATGCCGGATTGGTTGTCGCGCAGCATGATTTCCCACAGGCGGGCGGAAATCACCGTGGGGATAGCCCAGGGTACCAGCATTGCCGCCCGCATCACGCCGCGGCCGGAGAACTTGGAATTCACCACCATGGCGATGAACAGCCCCAGCACAAGCTCAATGGACACCGAGAAGAGTGTGAAGTACAGGGTGTTTCCAACACTGCTGATGAAGTCAGCATCCCTCGCGCTCAGGGTAAGACCTCGCCCACCGCCCAGGTTGTACGTGTTAACCGGCCGAAATCCCTGTTGGAGGACTTCTCGATCAACCAACTCCCAACGGACTTTGCCCTGGCTGTCGATTACGCACTCGCCTTCGTCATCCAGCCGGCAGTCTACCGTATCCAGACGGAAGCCCAGCAGGCGCGTGTAGTTATCCAGGCCGACGAAATTGACAGTGCGTGTCCCGGCGAAGCGTTTGTCGGTCAGGCTGGTGATGAACGTCTCCTCCAGGGGGCGGGCTGCAACAATAATCAGGACAGCCAGCGTGGGAATCAGCAGATTCCAGGCCATGCGCGTGTCGCGTGTGCTGAGTGTCTCTTCCCCCTCAAACAGGTTGGCGTTCATCATGCGGGAGAGCCAGAACAGCGCAGCGGTCAGAACGATGGCGGCCCCGATGAAAGGGAGAACCGCCAGGAACGCCTGGCCTATATTAAAACCATCGGCGGCAAGGATACTTGTCGGCTGGCCACCATTGATGAAGGCGCTGAGGCCCGTCACGATGACGGCCACGAGCAGCCACAACAGGGTGATCTGCGCCCAGCGAGCAGGGGTAACATGGCGGGATCGCAGGCTCAGCCCCAATCGGATAATAATCGCCCCAAGCACCAGAATCAGCAGAGGGGTGACGATGCCAAAACTATCGAGAAACGCCAGGACAAACGACCCTTCCATCTCACCCTGCGTGAGGGCGCGGATAGTCGGATCGCTGTTAATCCCAACAAATAAAGAGCCAAAAGCACCCAGGCCGATCAGAATGAACAGGCCGCTGATCAACTCAATCGCGACGGCCTCAATATCGGTCATGCTTCGTGTCTGGCCGTTGGTTGGCGCAGACCCGGAGGTTTCAAGGGGATGCTTCTGGGATCCTAGTGGTTCCATGCGCAACCTCCAGTGCAGAATACTGTTAGCAGGGTAACAGCATTGGAAACCGGGATCGCCGTTTGAGGGCTGCTAAGTGTTTAAACGCCTGAAAAGCAACCTTAGTACAAGAAACTGGAGTTAAGCCCACAAACAGCGTATTGTGACTTCAGTGCTTCCGGGGGCATACCGCCCCCGGAAGCGGTCAAAAAACGCTGGCACCCAGGTGGACGCCAGCGTTTTTTTGTGTTAGTGACTACCGATCCAGGATGTCGGCCAGGTCCAGCTCGAGCAGTTCGAGTGCGACCGCCGCATCTTCCTCGCCAGTCAGGATGCTGTGAACGGCGCTGAAGTACAGGGTGGAGACCTCATTGTAGTTCGGCGCGGAGAGGGTGGACGGACGGGCTACCGTGTTGATGAACACATCATACAGGCTGCCGAAGAACGGGGTCGCCTCAAGCACGTCCTCATCCTCGTACAGGGACATGATGGTCGGGTTGTAGGAGCCGACGATGGCGCGATTCTTCTGCTGCTCGTAGCCGGTCATGTAGACCGCAACAGCAGCGGCAGCGTCCGGGTTGTCCGAGTACTTGGAGACGGCCAGCTGCCAGCCACCGAGCGTAGCAGCACCATGGCCACTGGCGCCGAAGGGCAGCGGGGCAACGTCAAACAGGCCGGCAATCGGGCTGTCTTCAGCATTACCGATGCTGTAGGCATACGGCCAGTTGCGCATGAAAGCGGCATTGCCGGACTGCCAGACTGCACGGGAACCTTCTTCGTCGTAGCTGGTAACGCCTGCAGGGCTGATCGTGCCGACCCAGCCAGCCGCGCGCTCAAAAGCGGCGATCGTGGCGTCGTTGGCGACTTCGATCTCGCCAGTCTCGGGGTTCACAATCTGGGTGTCGCTCTCGCTGTACTGCCACTCGAGCGCATCGCAGGTCAGGCCTTCGTAGGCATTGCCCTGCCACACGAAGCCGTAGAATTCGGAGTTGCCGTCAGCGCGCTCGCCATCCATGATGACCTGCGCCATTTCGGTCAGCTCATCCCAGGTCGCGGGCGGGGCATCATAGCCGTACTTCTCCAGCAGGTCAGTGCGGTAATACAGCAGACCGGCATCGGTGAACCACGGGATACCCACCAGCGCGCCTTCCACGGTGTTGTTCTGGATGATCGCGGGGAAGTGAGCTTCGATCTCTTCTTCGGTCATGTAGGGGGCCAGGTCGATCAGGTGTTCGGCCAGGTCGCCAGGCCAGATCACGTCGATCTGGAACACGTCGACATCAGCGCTCTGGGCCTCAAACAGCTGCAGGTACAGGCCAAGACGGTCCTGAACCATGTCAGGGGTCTCAAGCACTGAGACGCTGATGTTCGGGCAGTATTCCATGAACTCGGCCGCGGCTTCCTGGGCAAGCTCGAGTTCGATACCAACCGCGCCGGCAGCGACAACGATATTCGCTGCTTCGTCAGTGAAGCAATTCACTTCACCGCCCTGGGCGCTGACAGTCATGGGGAGCGCTGTCAGGACCATGACGATTACGAGAAGAAGGGCAGCAATCTTACGCATAGTACTCTCTCTCCTTAAGAACATAGGTATGGCTAGAACAGCTTTCGTTCCTGGGTTCGTTCCAGTTTATGATCTGGTCAGGCGCCTCCTTTCCACTTCAGGTACGTAACATATACTTATAATAACGCATTAACGAGTTTGTTGCGCAGTTGACTCGCGAATAATCAATTCCGTCTCCAGCAACACGCGTTTCTGAGCCGGGCGTTCTCGTCGGATAAGCTGCATCAGCATCGTGCCTGCCTGCCGCCCCAGCTCGATGACAGGGATTCGGATGGTGGTCAGCCCGGGGCTCAGGTAGCGGGCGAATGGGATGTCGTCAAAGCCTGCCAGTGAGATATCCGCTGGTATTCTCAGCCCGGCGTCAAAGATCGCGCGCATTGCCCCCAGCGCTACCACATCACTGCCTGCAAACAGTGCAGTCGGGCGGGGGGATTGCCTCAGAATGGTCTGTGCGGCACGATACCCGCCTTCATCCGTGAAGCTGGGATTGATGTGGATGTAATCAGGCCGGACGGGGATCCCCGCGGCCGTGAGGGCGGCACGGTACCCCTCCAGCCGATCGCGGCTGGCTGTATATGAAAGCGGACCGTTGGTAATGTGCGCAATGTCGCGGTGTCCCAGGCTTATCAGATGCGCGACGATGGTGCGCGCACTGGTGACGTTGTCGACATCGACCGAATACAGCTGCTTGTTATCAGGGCTGCCCTGAATAACGAGTGGCACATGATCCCGGTGCAGCGTTAGCAGCTCGCGATCATTGGTTACAGGCCCGGAAACGAGCAACCCGTCCACACGCTGGCTTCGGATGAGATCGGTATAGATGCCATTCGCAACCTCGTGGCCGACCGCCTCAAACAGCACTCGATATTCTTCCTGATAGATAGCCTGGTTAACACCGCTTAGTAACCCGCCCACAAAGGCATTGACGAGGAGTTCATCCGGCTTCTGACGCAGGATGAAGGCGATAGTATGTGAGCGTCCTGTTGCCAGGGAATGCGCTGCGAAATCCCGGGCGTAGTTTAATTCGGCTGCTGCTCGCCAGATGCGTGCCCGTGTCTCTGCTGAGATGTTGACGTTGGGCGTGTTGTTGAGCACAAACGACACCGTGGTACGCGAGACTCCTGCCTGGTCAGCAACCTGTTGCATTGTGACACGCTTGTGAGTCATCGTTTCGACCTATCAGGTATCGGGGCGAGCTTGATCTCCCGTTAGTAAACCGCGTTACTAAACCGTGTTACCTTTCTACTATACGATCATTCGATCTGCACGTCAAGCAGTTGATTGTGCAGATTAGCAGAAATGGATTGGGTAAGCAGTAGGAGGCATAGGTAACAAAACGCGCCAGGTGGCGCTGGCGCGTTTGCATTGAGAGCGACGTGACGGGGGATCAGCGGGCTTCGCTGAGCATTTTCACATACTGCGCACGCTCGAACGCGAAGGGATCATCACACTGGCGCTGGCTCAGCTTTCCGCGGAAATCGGCCACCGTCTCGTACCCCTTCTCTTCCATCCAGTTCTGCATGTCAAGCTGCATGGTGGACAGGTAGGGGATCCCGTTCTTAAGCAGGGTCGCCGCGACCTGGACCACGTTTGCCCCGGCCAGCAGCGCCTTGACAGCGTCACGTCCGGTATGCACGCCGGTGTTGACGGCAATATCCAGCCCGGTGCGTCCATAGAGCAGGGCGGCCCAGCGCAGCGGCAGGCGCAGCTCGGCGGGGGTGCTCAGGACCATCTCATTGACAAGGCTTTCGGTTTCAGGATCAATGTCAGGCTGGAGGAAGCGATTGAACAGCACCACCGCATTAACGCCGCGATTCTCCAGCTCCTTGATGACGTTGGCGGGGGAGGTATAGAACGGGCTGAGCTTTACCGCGATTGGCAGGTCAACCTCTTTGCGCACGCTTTCAACCACGTCATACAGGCGCTGCTCGATGGTGTGGGCCGGCTTGTCGGGGTCTGTGGGGACAATGTAGGAGTTGATCTCAAGCCCGTTGACGCCGGTATCGGCGAGCTGCCTGGCATAGGTCACCCAGGCGCCTGGTGAAACCGCATTCAGGCTGGCGAAGATCGGCATGGAAACGGCCTTGCGGGTCTTTTCCACCCACATGAGATGCTCCGCGCTGCCACCGTGTTCCACATCGGGGAAGTAGGTTGTTGCTTCGGGGAAGCTGTTGGCACCGGTGGCCAGGGTTTCTTCATGTGCAAGCTGATCCAGCGCAACCTGTTCCTCAAAGAGCGAACGGATGACCAGCCCACCTGCGCCGGCGCTTTCGGCCATCTGCACCCGGTCAACATAGCTGGAAACTGAGCTGGCAGCCACGATCAGCGGGCTGTTGACCTCAATCCCCATGTACGTAGTCTTAAGATTCGGCATCAAACGTCTCCTTAGGGTTAAACGGCGTTATGCTGGACCCAAACAGCAGCCAGCATGCAGTATACCACTTTACGTGACCCATTTTACTGTATAACGCCCGGCTTCAAATCATATAGTGATAACTGACACTAAAGTCATGCTATTTTTCACTTATGAGAAGCAGGGCTCAATGTTAATCTGGGTTGTCGAATGTGGCAGATTCTGTGTTGAAGCAGCTAGGAAGGGTTGATATGGCTGAACAAGAAGCTGGCCGTTATGTAATGATTGATGCAAATACGGCGGCAGCGCATGTTGCCCACGCGGTGAGTGAAGTGATCGCGATTTACCCGATTACTCCGTCCTCGCCGATGGGTGAGATTGCTGATGAAAAATCGGCTGCTGGTGAAACCAACATCTGGGGGACAATCCCCACCGTAGTTGAGATGCAGGCAGAGGGCGGTGCTGCTGGCGCTGTCCACGGCGCGCTGACCGCAGGGGCGCTGACAACCACCTTCACGGCGTCACAGGGTTTGCTCCTGATGATCCCCAACATGTACAAGATCGCGGGGGAGCTGACGCCGACTGTGTTCCATGTGGCGGCCCGCTCGCTGGCGGCCCAGGCGCTTTCGATCTTTGGCGATCATTCGGATATCACGGCAGCGCGCGCTACGGGCTTCGCGCTTCTGGCTTCCAACAACGTGCAGGAAGCGATGGATATGGCGCTGGTGGCGCATGCTGCTGCCCTGAAGGCGCGGGTGCCGTTTGTGCATTTCTTTGATGGCTTCCGCACTTCCCACGAAATCCAGAAGATCGAGGAGCTGGAAAAAGATCAGATCAAGGCCATGATCGATGATGACGCAGTTCTGGCGCATCGTATGCGTGGTCTTTCGCCGGATCGCCCGATGATGCGCGGGACGGCTCAGAACCCGGATGTGTACTTCCAGGGGCGTGAGACGGTCAATAAGTATTATGAGGCGACCCCCGGAATCGTGCAGGAAGCGATGGATCAGTTCGCCGGCCTCACCGGACGTGCGTATCGGCTCTTTGAGTATGAAGGCGCGCCGGATGCTGAGCGCGTTATTGTCCTGATGGGCTCTGGCGCCGAGGCGGTTCATGAAGTCGTCGACAAGCTGGTTGAAGATGGGGAAAAGGTGGGCGTGGTGAAGGTGCGCCTGTACCGCCCGTTTGCCAGCGCGGCCTTTGTGGCTGCCCTGCCGCAGTCTGTTAAGAAGATCGCTGTGCTTGACCGCACGAAGGAACCTGGTGGTTCTGGCGAGCCGCTGTACCTGGACGTGCGTGCAGCGCTTGACGAGGCGGTTCAGGATGGCACACTGATGAGCACCCCGCAGGTTGTGGGTGGCCGCTATGGGCTGGGTTCGAAGGAATTCAACCCCGGGATGGTCAAGGCCGTGTTTGACAATCTGAACGCTGACAAGCCCAGGAACCATTTCACGGTTGGTATCATCGATGACGTGTCCGGCACGAGCCTGGATTGGGACGACGACTGGAGCAGCCAGCCAGCCGGCGTGCACACGGCCATGTTCTGGGGGCTCGGCTCCGATGGTACGGTTGGCGCGAACAAGAACACCATCAAGATCATCGGGAAGGCGACCGATTTCTACGCTCAGGGCTACTTCGTTTATGACTCGAAGAAGGCCGGGGCGCGGACGATCTCGCACCTGCGTTTCAGCAAGAAGCCGATTCGCAGCACTTACCTGATTCGCAAGACTGACTTCCTGGCCTGCCACAACTTCAGCTTCCTGGAGCGCTACGAGATGTTGAGTACGCTCAAGCAGGGCGGGACTTTCCTCCTGAACAGCCCGTTCGGGGCGGATGAGGTCTGGGATAAGCTGCCGGTGGAAGTCCAGGAAGCGCTGATTGCCAAGCAGGCCAGGTTCTATGTCATCGATGCGCTGAGCATCGCCAAGTCGCTCGGCCTGGGTGGGCGCATCAATACCACGATGCAGGCGGCGTACTTCTCGATTTCGGGTGTGCTGCCCGAAGATGAAGCCAAGCGCATGATCGATCTGGCCATCGAAGACACGTATGGCAAGAAGGGCCAGGCGATCGTCGATATGAATGTACGGGCCGCAGAGCTGGCGAAGGAACGTATCGCCGAGGTGCCCGTGCCCGCTCAGGTCAGCAGCAGCATTCGTGTCCCTGACCCGGTGCCGGCCGATGCACCCGAGTTTGTGCGCCAGGTGACCGGCGAGATCATTGCGGGCCGCGGCGATATGCTACCGGTTTCGGCCATGCCTGCTGATGGAACGTTCCCACTGGGGACGACCAAGTACGAGAAGCGCAACATCGCGCCGGAAATCCCGGTCTGGGATTCTGAAACGTGCATCCAGTGTAACCAGTGCTCGTTCGTCTGCCCGCACGCGGCTATCCGCACCAAGATTTATCCGGCGGAGTATGCGAATGGTAATGCGCCGGCGACGTTTAAGGCGACAGATGCCCGCGGCCGCGACTTTGCCAACATGAAGTACACGGTTCAGGTGGCGCCTGAGGACTGCACCGGCTGTGGTATGTGCGTTGAAGCCTGCCCGGCTTTTGCCAAGGTGGATGGCGTCAAGACCGATCGCAGGGCCATCAACATGGCGGACCAGGTGCCGCTGCGCGACAGCGAAGCGAAGAACTTCGATTACTTCATGAGCATTCCGGATACCGATCCCGGACTGTTCAACCGGTTCACGGTGAAGGGGTCGCAGCTGCTGCCCGCGATGTTCGAGTTCTCTGGCGCGTGTGCAGGCTGTGGTGAAACCCCATACATCAAGCTGGTGACGCAGCTCTTTGGCGACCACATGATCATCGCCAACGCGACCGGTTGCTCGTCGATCTACGGCGGTAACCTGCCAACAACACCCTATACCGTGCGGGCTGATGGGCGTGGGCCTGCCTGGTCGAACTCCCTCTTTGAGGACAATGCTGAGTTTGGCATGGGGATGCGCCTGACGGTTGACAAGCTCTCCCAGTACGCTTTCGAGCTGCTTGACTACGCCATTGAGGCGATGCCGCAGCAGCGCGAGTTGCTCGTGGCCATCCGTGATGCTGACATGACGGAGCAGGAAGGAATCGAGGCGCAGCGCGCGCGGGTTGCGCAGCTTAAGGCAATCCTGGAGCAGGAAGGCAGCGAGGGTAGCAAGCAGCTGCTTTCGGTGGCGGACTACCTGGTGAAGAAGAGTGTCTGGATCTTCGGTGGTGACGGCTGGGCCTATGACATCGGCTATGGCGGGCTGGACCATGTACTGGCCTCCGGGCTGAACGTCAATGTCCTGGTGCTGGACACGGCCGTGTACTCCAACACAGGTGGTCAGGCTTCAAAGGCGACGCCGCGTGCCGCGGTTGCGAAGTTCGCAGCGGCCGGCAAGCCCGCCCGCAAGAAGGACCTGGGCATGATGGCCATGACCTACGGCAACGTTTATGTCGCGCAGGTGGCGATGGGGGCTAATATGACCCATACCGTGCGCGCCATCCGCGAAGCCGAAGCGTGGCCGGGGCCGTCACTGATCATCGCCTACACCCACTGCATCGCGCATGGGATCAACATGGCCAAGGGGCTTGACATCCAGAAGGAAGCCGCTGATTCCGGTTTCTGGCCGCTGTATCGCTTTAACCCGGCGGTGGAAGAGGGTAAGAATCCCTTCAGCCTGGACTCCAAGATGAACATCGAAGGTCTGGAAGACTTCATGTACAAGCAGAGCCGCTTCAGCGTTCTGCGGAAGTCCGATCCGGATCGGGCCGCTTTCCTGGCCGATCTCATCCATCGGGATGTGATCGAGCGCTGGGATCAGTATGCGAAGCTGGCCGAGGGTTAGGCGCCTGCCGCTCCTCTGACCAATCGCGACAATCTGCCGCCCGTCAGGACACCCCTGGCGGGCGGTTGTTTGTGTGGCTGGCAGGGTTAAAGCATGGTAACATCACCGCTGCGTGGCTCTCTTACCCTGGCAGAAAGTGAACATCGATGCGCGCTCTGGTTATTTCCGATATTCACGCCAACCTCACGGCATTTCAGGCAGTTCTTAAGGAGGCCCAGGGAGAGTGGGATTTTGTCTGGTGTCTGGGGGATGTGGTGGGTTATGGCCCTGACCCGAATGAGTGCGTGGATCAGCTGCGCGCGCTGCCGCATCTTTGCCTGGCAGGTAACCATGACTGGGCGGCTCTGGGGCGGCTTGACGTGCGCACCTTCAATGCTGACGCGCGCCGGGCTGTAACCTGGACTGCCGAAACCCTGCGCCCGGAGAACATCGAATTCCTGGCGGCGCTGCCGACCACTTTTGTGCTGGGGCCGTATACGCTGGTCCATGGCAGCCCGCGCGAACCGGTTTGGGAGTACATCCTTGACCCGCTGATTGCGACGCTTAACTTCCCGCATTTTGAGACGCCATACTGTTTTGTGGGGCACACCCACACGCCGGTTATCTTCGGGATGACCGGGGAGCGCGGCGATACTCAGGCATTGCCGCCACTTTACAGTGAGGGCCGCAGGCTTAACGGCCACCGGCAGATCATTAACCCGGGATCGGTTGGGCAGCCGCGTGATTCTAACCCGCAGGCAGCTTATGGGCTGCTTGATGTGGACAATGCCGTGTTTGAGCACCGGCGGGTCGCTTATGATATCGGTGATGTGCAGCAGCGGATGTATGCTGCTGATATGCCGGAACGCCTGATTATCCGGCTGGAGCATGGCTGGTAAGTCAGTGTAGTGTCCAGTGAGATCATGCCAGGGAATAAAGCCCTGGCAGGTCAACAAACGCCCTTCCTGAACGGCGACCGGTGGGTCCAGGCCGTGTTCAGGGAAGGGCGTTTGTATTGCGTGTTATCCTGCACAATCGCGGGGTGTGACCGCTGAGGGAAGGTCCATCACCCCCGGTACGGATCGGTGTCGATGAACTCCAGAACCGGATCGTTGCTGGCTGCCCGTGGTTGTTGCTGGGCAGAAGCAGGCTGCTGGACAGGAGCAGGCTGCTGGCGTACTGTCATGCTGGGGGGAACTGAACCCGCATTCAGCGTGGGCTGTACGGCAGCGCAATACGGACACTGGCTCCAGGCCAGCTCCAGCATCCGGTCACATTGCACGCAGCCTTTCTTCAATGTTGTGTGGCAGTAAGGACAAACCTGCCAATCGGCATGTGTAGGCCGGCTGCATCCCGGGCAGATAGGCTTCTCTTCGATTTCCTGCAAAAGCGCTTCTTCTTCCAGTGACCGCTCGTACGCTTCGGCCAGGGTTTCTCTGGGGCGGAGCATAAGGTAGATGAGCAGCCCTGGGAGCCCCAGGACGGCCACCATCAGGGCGGCGGCCATCGATGCCAGTCCATCTCTGGAGCGAGCCCGGTGATCACGAAACACCCAGATAATCATCGCCAGCCAGAAAGCGGCGATGTACATTCCTACCACTGTAACGATGAAAAGAACAACACTATTGAGGCTTCCGGTATCTGGCATAGACAGGGTTCCTTCACTAGGGTACACAAATCCCAGACATGGGGAGTAGCTGCGTTTGCCGGGCGTTGATCCGGGTGCAGTATAGCATTCGCTGCCATGCCGGGCAAAACATGCTTACCCTTCGGCGTCAACGGGCTCGTTCTGCTGTGCTGGCTGCGGGGTCTGGCCGGCGAGCAGGGCGACTTCGCCCAGCAGCACTTCGTACTCGTGGCCGGAGGCATAGAACTTCACGCTGGAGATCGCGACTGGCTTCTGATCAGCAGGCAGAAGCTGCAGGAGATTGCCGGATGTATAGGTGTACCAGGCGTCCTGGTTGAGCTGTTCATGGTCCTGTGAACAGGTGGCGCACCGCAGCGGCCAGCCGACTGCCTGATCGTACCGGGTGAAGAAGCCGTGAATCCACTGCTGCGGCTGCTGGTACTGGTTCAGATAGTCGATAACCACCATCAACGGGCATTCGCTGCCCTGCTGGCCACAGGTGCTGAGCATCAGCGGCCTGTCACGAATCTGCAGCGTAACACGCAGTTCCAGATGGGAGAATGCCGTCACTGGAAGCGGCTCGGTAATGGTGTTCAGATACTGGAGGCAGCCAGTTTCGGCGTGATTGGTTGCCGGCTTTCCAGGCTCTTCGACCCGGGTGATGTGCATGATGGCCCGCCCATTAAGTACCTCGCGCCGGTAGTCTCCCTCGGCAGCTTCTGAGTCATCCCGCAGGGAGTAACAGCCCCACTCGGACGAAAACGCCGGGTCAGCCGGGTTGAAGGTATCGAAGCTTCCGTCGGGGATGATGTCAACCAGTGGTTGAGCAACTTCGAGGCTGTTGGTATTGGTGTCGATCCAGCCGGTCATTCCTTCGGGGATCGCGCGCGCTTCCTGGGCGAGATTGATCAGCACGGCCTCTCCAGAGCGATTCAGGACGGAAAAGCGCTCGGTCTGGTTGGTGAGCAGGTAGCGGCCGCTTTTGCCCAGCCGAATGATACCGTGTTCCGATTCTACATCAATAATGATCCCTCTTGGGAGATCCGGAAAGATATCAATATCGATATTCCCCTGGAAGCGGGCGCTCAGGATGTATTTGTTGGTGCTGAACTCGAATCGGGGCCGCATAAAGCTCATGATCTGAACGCGACTGTCACGCAGAAGGGTAATTGACGCGATTGCCTGGCGTGTATAGGGATCGATGAAGGTCAGCTGGCCCTGTGAGGAGCTGTCGGTGGTGATCTGCGTGTCGGAGCCGATGGACAGCATGTTGTGTACGGCCAGGAACGCATCACTGGTGCTGGTCAGCACACTGGCTGTGTTACGGCTGACGTGCAGGGTGGCATTCAGCGGCACTGTGGAATCAAACACGAACCAGCGTACTGCGATGAATATGGTAGCTGTTGTCAGGCAGAAGAGTATCAGGCCGGTGATCAGGACAGTCCATGCCAGGCGACCCGGGTCTTTGAACATAAGGTATCTCTTAATCTACGCCGTCATGCCGAATCTCAAAGCCAGAAAAAGCGTTCGTAGCAGGCTGCCAGCGGACGTCTACGCGGACTACACGGGCAGCCGGTGGCCCCTGGGAAAGAAAAGCATGCAGTCGCTCCAACTGGATGCGCGTTCCTTTTGCCCGCACCTCAACAGTGCGATCCGGGCGATTGCGTACCCAACCTGTCAGGCCGAGACGGCGCGCCTCCTGTGCGGTATAGTAGCGGAAACTGACCCCCTGGACATGCCCATGGATCAGGGCGTGCAGTTCTTCTCTGCCTGCCTGTTCGGGGTCGTTTGGGTTAGTCATCGCCAGTGGACTCCCTTGTATTCACCCGCTGTAAAGCGAAAGAGCCATACAAGCAATGGCTCTCGTGTCGTCCGGCATGTGCATTATACTCAATAGTGGGCCATGCTTCCAAGACGCGTCGCTGCAGCCCAGACGCATTATCCCCGGGCGAGCGGGCTGGATGGCTGCTGAGGGGTTTTGGCTGCCGATCAAGTTGAGTATACTTGGGACTGGGGTGTGCCGAGCAAAAGATCGGTCAGGTGGTGTGATGGCTGAACAGTCTTTTGAGGTTGCGCTGGCTATAATGAGTGGCCCGGATGATGGGCGCAAAGTCCAATTACGCCGGGACGATGGCGATGGCACCGCAGGGACGGATGGATCCTGGGTGCTTGTTCTGGGTCGGCGTGATGATTGCGATCTTAGCCTTCCATTTGATACACAGACATCAAGAGAGCATGCACGCCTGGTTTGCACGCGAGAGGGGCGCTGGTTTCTGGAGGATATGGGCAGCCGAAATGGCACCTATATTGGCCGGAAGCGTATAGACCGCCCTGCGGAGCTGGCCACGGGGACATTGTTTCGTATCGGTCGTACATGGCTGCGCCTGGAAGAGATGGGCTAGAACATAGTGGCTTCCAAATTCTTCGATGATGTGCTGAACCTCGCGCGGAAGGAATCGGCGCAGGCCGGTCATTTTTTTGTCGGCGTCGAACATCTTTTCATTGCATTGACACGGGTTGAGGGCGGCGTAACGGTTAGCACGTTGCAGGAGCAGGGTATTGCTCCCCAGTTTGTGCGTTATATGCTCCGCCAGGAGCTGGGGCAGGGCGATAACCGTCGCTTCTGGCCCGGATTTCGGGAGTCGCCGCGATTTCAGGCGGTGCTGCAGCTGGCGCAAGGCCTGGCAGCGGAGCGCGGCCAGGCTGACTTATCTGAACGGGATCTTCTGCTGGCTATCCTGCGCGAAGGAGACAGCCTGCCCTGCCGCGTCATGCTCGGTATGGATGTTGATCTTGACCGGCTGGAGGTGACAGCGGCAAACTGGTCTGAGCACCAGAAGTTCATCCCGGTGCAGGTGCCGGTTCAGGTCAATGATCGGAGCATTGCCCTGACGCCCGAAGAAGAAGAAGTGCTGCGGCAGATGTTTCGGGGGTATGAGCGTGTGGTGATCGATCGGGCGCTGCACGGTGGCTATACCTCCGCCAAAGTGCTGGTCGCTAGCCCATTCCGGGCGGATGGGCATGCCAACGCTTCTGTCGTTGTCAAGCTGGATGATCGGCAGGCTATCCTGTACGAAAAGATGCGCTACGACTCCTATGTGCGCGATACGCTGCCACCCGCGACATCGCGGGTCCTGGATAACCCGATTCTGCCTGAAAAATCAGCGCTGGGCGGCCTGAAATACACGTTTATCCGCGATCCTGACGCCCCGGGGCCAGTTGATCTGGCCGATTACGGGCGTGAGCAGGGTCCGGAAGCTCTGGCGGAGCTGCTGGGCAGCAGCCTGTTTCGGGTCTTCGGGGAAACCTGGTGGTCGCAGCGTCACCTGTACCAGTTTGGTGTCTGGCAGGAATATGAGATGGTGCTGCCGCCTGCGCTGGTAGTTGAGCTTTATCCCGGTGGTGAAGACGAGGCAGAACGGCGACTGACGCCTCTGGGCCAGTGGAGTCGGCGGGGCCGTTTTGCCCCCGGTGAAATTGTCTCGATGGAAGGATTTTCAGTCGAGGATTTCTACCCGGCACGCCAGGGGATTCAGCTGACGTCTGGGTCTGGCCCGGAGGCGCAGAACCGAGCTGGCAAGATTGAGGTCCGCGGAATTGCCGCGCCATCCCAGAAGTATTATCGCGGCGCGGTGGTGGACCGGATCATCGGGCGTGTGCTTTTTACGCGGGATGATCTGCTGCGCGAGCAGATCCAGCAGCTTGAGCCGGATTTTGCCATTGATGACGAGTGGCTACCGGTGCACCCTGCCTTGTCGTTCCAGCTGCCGAACCCGATAAAGCGGTATGCAAATATTCTTCAGCGCAGGCTTTCCGGATCGCTTTCCACGATTCATGGTGACTTGCACCTGCACAATGTGCTGGTGGGCCCGGGCGGAAACGCCTGGCTGATAGATTTTGCCCAGACGCGCGAGGGCCACACGCTGTTTGATTGGGCAGTCCTGGAAACAAGCCTGATCACTGAATACATCGAAGCGTATCTGCAGGCGGACGACTGGGATGCGATCTGGCCTGTGGCGGCAACAGTGCATCAGATCGGGCAGACGCTGCGCCCGCCGCGCGGTAGCACTGAGCTGGATCGGGCCCTGGGAGTGATCGCCACCATCCGGCAGATCGTGCAGGAGTGCCTGGCGGATCCGGGCGACTGGCGCGAGTATCACGTTGCCCTGGCACTCACCTTATTGCGCGGCCTGCGCTGGACCGGGACAGTATCGCTCAAGGGGCGTCGGTTGCTGTTCCTGCTGGCGGCTCTGGCGATGTCCGCCGCGACCAGCCGCGAGGGTGTGGCGGGCGCCGGGCGGGATATAGATGCTACCGATTTCAACCTGGATGTGACCGACGTTATTTCTGGTGTGCAGGTGCAGGAGGCGCTGCGCTCGGTTACCGGCAAGCACAGCGGGCAGCCGTCCTCGCATGTGGCCACGCCAGGGAGTGATGCCACCCGCGATGGCCTGGAAATGGCCGTGCAATTTCTGGCTGCCTATTCACGCGTGCAGGCGCCGGGGGAATGGCAGCCGATGAGCGCGTACGTTTTCAAAGGCATCGCGTATGACCAGGTGATCCGCGATGCCCAGGGACAGGCGGATGAGGAGCAGGCGCTGCCTGCCGTCGGACGGCGCCCGTTTCCGGTTGGCATGCGGATTGTCGCCCGTCCCAGCCTGCCAGGATTCCAGTTCAACCCGCCTCAGATCAGTCTTGATTTCTATGAGGACTGGCACCGGCTCGATTTCCGAATGCGGGCGATGGGCGCGGCCCCGCAGACACCCCATGTCGGCTTTGTATCCTTCTGGGTGGAGGGCGTGCTGGTGGCGGATGTGCCGCTGATCGTCACCGTGGGGGAGGTGGCAGGAGCACAAGCGATCGGCACGCCCGTGCAGCCTTACCAGCACATTTTCGTGAGCTACAGCCCGGATGATGTCGGCCTGATCACGCGGTTGCAGCAGGTGTATCAGGCGCTGGGGTTGGACTTTATGCGGGAGGTAGTGGATTTGCATGGTCGGAAGCAGTGGGATGATCGTCTGCTGCGGATGGTTGACCGCGCGGATGTGTTTCAGCTGTGCTGGTCGCAGCAGGCGGCTGCATCGGCGCTGGTGACGCGGGAGTGGCAGTATGCGGCCGGGCTGACCTATAAAGAGCGGTTTATCCGCCCGGTCTTTGTAACGCCGGATGCACCTGACCTGCCCGGTGAACTGGTCGGGCTGCCAACCGTGTTTCTGGACGATCTTGTTGGATGAATGTATGGGGTAACCCAGCGCCCGGAACATCTGAGTTCTCTCCGGGCGCCGGATGTTGAGGGTAATGCCGATCAGGCTGGCAGGTGGGAGAGAATAGCCGCGGTCATTTCGCCGGTGGAGACGGTCCTGGCAGCGCCAAAGCCGATATCGGCCGTTCGCAGCCCGGCCTCCAGCGCAGCGGTGACTGTATTTTCCACCAGGATAGCTTCTTCTTCCAGACCAAAGCTGTAGCGCAGCAGCATGGCGGCGCTCAGAATCGTGCCGATAGGGTTGGCCAGCCCCTTGCCTGCAATGTCCGGGGCCGACCCATGGATTGGCTCGTAAAGCCCCATAGTGCCGCTGCCCAGCGAGGCCGAGGGCAGCATCCCCAGTGATCCCGCCAGCGTAGCCGATTCATCGCTGAGGATATCCCCGAACATGTTTCCGGCGACCACAACATCGAAGGTGGAGGGGCGGCGCATCAGATGCATGGTGCAGGCATCCACCAGGACATCTTCGAGCGTTACATCCGGGTAGGATTCTGCCACAGCGTGGACGGTTCGCCGCCACAGGCGCATCGACGCCAGCACATTGGCTTTGTCAACCGAGGCGACATGTTTGCGGCGCTTCTGGGCAGCCTGAAACGCGACATGCGCCACGCGTTCCACCTCGGCGGTGGTATAGAGCATGGTGTCGTGGGCGGTGTCGCCATCACCCTGTTCCTGGCGTGGGCCGAAGTAGATCCCGCCGGTTAGCTCCCGCACGAAAAGGATATCGACGCCATCCTGCATGAGTTCCGGGCGCAGAGGGGCGTAATCGATCAGGGCGGGAAACACCTTAACCGGTCTGAGGTTGGCGAACAGGCCAAAATGCTGTCGGAGCCGGAGCAGTCCCTGCTCAGGGCGGGCGGGCGCGGCAGGGTCTGACCACTTAGGGCCGCCGACCGCGCCCAGCAGAATTGCATCTGCATCCTCACAGACAGCCAGTGTGTCGGCTGGCAGCGGATCGCCGGTTGCGTCGATGGCGCAGCCGCCCATCAGGGCTGGCCTGAAGGTGAAGGTGTGCCCGCTGAGGGCGGCGATGTGTTGCAGTACCTGCTGCGCCTGGGCTACTACCTCCGGCCCGATGCCGTCGCCGGGCAGGAGTGCGATTGTCTTGTTCATGCGTGCTAGCTTTCCTTTGCCAGTGCAAGGCCATATTCGATGCTGTCCACCAGCGCGCGCCATGACGCGTTGATGATATTGGTGCCCGCGCCCACGGTGCTCCACCGGGTGCGGCCATTCTGGGTGTCGATCAGGACGCGCGTCGTGGCGGCGGTGCCATTGTCGCCATCCAGAATGCGGACTTTGTAATCGGCCAGGTGGAAATTGGCCAGCTCCGGGTAAACGGGCGTCAGCGCTTTGCGCAGCGCGCGGTCCAGCGCATTGACCGGGCCGTTGCCTGTCGCCGCGGTGTGATAGATGGTGTCTCCGACCCGCACTTTAACCGTGGCTTCGTTTTCCGCGCGGCTGCCATTCTGGATCACCATGGTCGTGAAGCTGACCAGCTCAAAGGGTGGCTCATAGTCGTCATCCGCCCGGCTGACCATCAGCGCGACCGAAGCATCGGCGCCCTCGAACACGAACCCTTCATGCTCAAGCTGCTTGATCTCCTCCAGAATCGCCCGCGCTTTGTCGGAGGCAAGATCCATGCCCAGCTTCTCTGCCTCGTGCAGGACGGTGCCGCGACCGGCCAGATCAGACATAAGGAAACGCATCTCGTTGCCCACCAGCGCCGGGTCGATGTGCTGGTAGCTGTCGATTGCCCGTCGCATGGCCGCCACATGCAGGCCGCCTTTGTGGGCGAAGGCGCTCTTGCCCACATAAGCCTGGTGAGTGTTCGGGGCCATGTTCGCGATCTCATCAACGGTACGCGACAGGTGACTCAGCCTGATGAGCGCACCTTCTGGCAGGCACTGGACCCCCATCTTTAGCTCCAGGGTGGGGATGATCGAACACAGGTTGGCGTTGCCACAGCGCTCGCCATAGCCGTTGATCGTACCCTGGACGTGTACCGCTCCCTGGCGCACCCCAGCGAGGGCATTGGCAACACCCTGTTCCGTGTCGTTGTGGGTGTGAATGCCAATTTCTGCGTCGGGGAATGCGCCGCGCACATCGGCGGTGAAGCGCTCGATCTCCCAGTACATGGAGCCGCCATTGGTGTCACACAGCACCACAACGTCTGCCCCGCCATCGAGCGCGGCTTTCAGTGTGTCAAGTGAGTATTCCGGATCGAGTTTGTAGCCGTCGAAGAAGTGTTCGGCGTCGTAGATCACTTCCTTGCCCTGGGCTTTCAGGTAGGCCAGGCTTTCGCGGATGATCCGCAGGTTTTCTTCCGGGGTAGTCCGCAGCACCTCGGTGACGTGCATGATGGAGGTTTTGCCAACCACCGTCACAACCGGGGTGTTGGCATCCAGGAGCGCGATGATGTTGGGGTCGTTGTCGGGCTGTCCGCCAACGCGGCAGGTCATGCCAAAGGCAGCCATCCGGGCGTGCTGCAGTTCCATCTTCTGGGCCCGCTTGAAGAATTCAACATCTTTCGGGTTGGAACCGGGCCATCCGCCTTCGATATAGTCTACGCCCAGCTCGTCCAGCAGGCGTGCCACACGCAGCTTGTCATCGACTGAAAGGGAGATACCTTCACTTTGTGTGCCGTCACGGAGTGTGGTGTCATATACGGCGATTCTAGTAGTCATGTTCATATACTCTTTTCGTGATGATTCTGGCAGCCGCTATCCATCAGGCCGGCTGCAGGGTGTTGACACGGTCGGGGTGAGTGGCTTCGAACTGCTCGATCGCGGTCATCTGCTGGAGCAGATAGCCAAACTGGTCGACGCCTTGCAGCAGGCACGCTTTGGCGAAGCCATCGATGGGGAAGTCAACCCCGCGCCCATCCGGCAGGACGAGTTTCTGGGCTGCCAGATCGATTGTGACAGCGGTTTCTGCTTCCTCCTGAATCAGGCTGAACAACTGCTGCAGGGTGGCTTTGTCAACCTCAACGGGCAGCAGGCCGTTCTTGAGCGCGTTGTTGCGGAAGATGTCGGCGAAGCGGGTGCTGACAATCGCCTGGAAGCCGTAGCCCTGCAGTGCCCACGGGGCATGCTCACGGGAGCTGCCGCAGCCGAAATTGTCGCCAGCGACCAGGATTTTTGCCCCGGCGTAGGTAGGTTCGTTCAGAACGAAGTCGGGGTGGGGAGTGCCGTCTTCGGCATAGCGCCAGTCGGCGAACAGGTTATCACCCAGCCCGGCCTTGTCTGTCACCTTAAGGAATCGGGCGGGGATGATCTGATCGGTGTCGACATTCTCAGCGGGCAGCGGCAGCATAGTGCTGGTGAGTGTGGTGAACTTCTGCATTAGAGCAACTCCCTTACATCAGTGAGTTTTCCGGTAACGGCGGCTGCGGCGGCTGTCAACGGGCTGGCGAGGAAGGTGCGTCCTCCCTTGCCCTGGCGGCCCTCGAAATTCCGGTTGCTGGTTGAAACGGCATACTGGCCGGGTTGAAGCTGGTCGCCATTCATGGCGATGCACATGGAACAGCCGGCCTCGCGCCATTCGGCGCCGGCGGCTCTGAAGACTTGATCAAGCCCTTCAGCCTCCGCCTGCTGCTTGACCTGCTGCGAGCCGGGCACCACGAGCATCCGCACGCCGTCCGCAACGCGCCGCCCGCGGACTACTTCGGCAGCGGCCCGCAGGTCCGAGATGCGAGAGTTTGTGCAGCTGCCCACAAAGACCACGTCGATTGTCTGGCCCATGAGTGGTTTGCCGGGGGTGAGCGCCATGTACTTCAGCGCTTTCTCCAGGCTCTGGCGCTGGCTCAGATCGCCGACCAGGGCTGGGTCTGGCACTGTGGCGGTGATCGGCACGCCCATGCCAGGATTGGTGCCGTAGGTCACCATCGGTTCGAGGGTGTTCGCGTCAATGGTCAGCGTGCGGTCATACACAGCGCCATCGTCGGTGGGGAGTTTCCGCCACGCAGCGACAACCCTGTCCCAGTCAGCGCCCTGCGGCGCGTGCGGGCGGCCTGCCAGGTACTCGAACGTGGTGTCATCCGGCGCGACCATGCCAGCCCGCGCCCCCCCCTCGATCGACATATTGCAGATCGTCATGCGCCCTTCCATCGTCAGGGCGCGAATAGCCGACCCGGTGTATTCAAATACATGGCCCGTGCCGCCTTCAATGCCGATACGGGCGATCACGGCAAGGATGATGTCTTTGGCAGTAACGCCCGGCCTGAGCTGGCCGTCGACCCGGATTTCGTATGTTTTCGGCTTGTATTGCAGAAGGCACTGGGTGGCCAGCACATGGGCGACCTCGCTCGTGCCAATGCCAAAGGCCAACGCACCAAACGCGCCATGCGTGCTGGTGTGACTGTCGCCGCAGACGATGGTCATCCCCGGCTGGGTGAGGCCGCGCTCGGGGCCAATGACATGGACGATACCCTGATTTTCACTGCCCAGCTCATACAGCGGCACCCCGAACTCGGCACAGTTCTGTTTGAGCTTATCCAGCTGGGCAGCAGCCAGCGCATCGACGATCGGGATCACACCCTCCGCATTGCGCGGGGTGGTGGGGGTGCTGTGATCCATCGTGGCAACCGTGTGATCCGGGCGGCGGACGCGCAGGCCGCGGGCGCGCAGGTTGTCAAACGCCTGGGGAGAAGTGACTTCATGCACAAGGTGGAGGTCAATGTACAGCGTGGCCGGCGTATCGGCCTCCTGCGCGGTGACGAGGTGGCTCTCCCAGACTTTTTCAAATAGGGTGCGTGGTGTTTCGGTCATAGCTTAACTGTCCTTGAATGCGCGATGTGATGTTCAGACAAAAATCCGGGGGAGCGGCTGCTCCCCCGAAGTGTGTTGCTGCCAAGGGATAGCGCGCTACCTTACGCTAGCGTTGCCAATAATCGAAATCTGAATCTGCGGCGAAGGTGGCAGAAAGTCGGTGGTGTCCTTGGCATGGGCATTGCCTGCCCAGACATCGCCCCCGAACTGCCAGACACGTGGCGCGGGAAAAGCCTCGAACAGGTCCTGGTTGTCACGGTGTTCAGACTGGTTATGGCTACACATGGTTATTGCTCCCCCTATGGCGGGTGATCCCTATGCTTCGGTTGTGTTCAGTCTCCAGCGGCGACGCCGATGGTGGCTGATTCGCCTTCTGGCTGCCCGAACGCGCTGCCTTTGATGGCCAGCATCCGGTTCAGCGCGGCCAGGTAGGCCTTGGCTGAGGCCATGATGATATCGGTGTCGGCCCCGTAACCGCCGAACGTGCGCGTGCTGCCGTTTTCGCTGGTAATTCGCACGGTCACTTCGCCCATGGCATCGATCCCTTCGGTGATGCTGTGCACGCTGTATTCGATGAGCGTATTGGGCATCTGGATGATGGCATCGACAGCCGCGAACGCGGCATCTACCGGGCCGGTACCGACCGCGGCCATCACCCGCTCTTCACCATCAGGGCCGATCAGGCGGGCGGTGGCGGTTGGCATGCCGGGGCGTCCACAGACGACCTGCAAATCCTGCAGGCGGAAGAATTCCGCCGGGCCGTAGAATTCATCGGCTACCACCGCTTCGAGATCGGCGTCGGTGACGGTTTTCTTTTTGTCAGCCAGCTCCTTGAAGCGGGCGAAGGCCGTGTGCAGCTCATCCTCGCTGAGCTGGAAGCCCAGTTCCTGCATGCGCACCTTGAACGCATGCCGTCCGCTGTGCTTGCCCAGCACCAGGCGGCTCTGGCTCAGCCCAACGGTTTCGGGCGTCATGATCTCGTAGGTCTGTTGGTTCTTGAGCATGCCATCCTGGTGGATGCCGGCCTCATGAGCGAACGCATTGCCACCCACGATGGCCTTGTTGGGCTGCACGATCATGCCGGTATAGTTGCTGACCATGCGACTCGTGCGGACGATCTGCGTGGTGTCGATATTCGTGTACAGGTTGTAGTAGGGGCGGCGGGTGTGGAGAGCCATCACGACTTCTTCCAGGCTGGTGTTGCCCGCCCGTTCGCCAATGCCATTGATGGTGACTTCGGCCTGGCGCGCGCCAGCGCGAATCCCCGCCATAGTGTTGGCCGTGGCAAAGCCCAGGTCATCGTGACAGTGGACCGACCAGACAGCTTCTTCGCTGCCGGGTGTTTCCGTGATCAGCCGGTGCATCAGGGCGTAATACTCATCCGGTGTGGTATAGCCCACCGTGTCCGGGATATTCAGCGTGGTGGCCCCGGCTTCGATCGCGACGGCCAGGACTTTAACCAGGAAGTCTGGGTCAGAACGCCCGGCATCTTCCGGGCTGAACTCGACATCAGCGCAGTAGGATTTAGCGTAGGCGACCATCTCGCGGGTCTTTTCGACGACCTGCTCGCGAGTCATCCGCAGCTTGTGCTGCATGTGGATGTCGGAGGTGGCCAGGAAGGTGTGGATACGCGGTTTGGCGGCGTATTGCACGGCTTCCCAGGCTTTGTCGATGTCGGATTTGGTGGCCCGTGCCAGCCCGGTGATCACCGGGCCGTCGGGTGTGCCGACTTCCTGGGCGATGCGCTGGACGGCCAGCAGATCGTCCGGGCTGGCCGCGGGGAAGCCAGCTTCCATGATATCCACTCCCAGACGCGCCAGCTGGCGCGCGATCTCCAGTTTTTCGGCGCTGGTCAGGCTGGCGCCGGGAGACTGCTCGCCGTCACGCAGGGTGGTGTCGAAGATGTAAACACGCGCATTGTCGTCTACGCTGGCTACTGCCGGGTCTGCGCTGGTGTCCTGGTTAGTCTTGTTTTCCATGATTGAGGTGTTCCTTTCTGTCTATTGATGCCATCGTCTGTGCAAGTAATGGTCATGCCAGGGGCATGGTGCTTCAGGGACCTAAGGTCGCTAAGGCCATCTTCAGGCATAGAACACCTCCTTTCCCGGATAATTCTTCGTCATGCGGCTTACTCCTCTACGCGCTTGGCATTGAGGAAGGGCATCATATCGCGCAGTTCCTTGCCGACTTCTTCGATCAGGTGGCTGCGTTCCTGCGCGCGCCGGTTGGTGAACCAGGGCCGGCCGTCTTCGTTTTCCTTGATCCAGTTGCGGGCATAGGTCCCATCCTGAATCTCGGCCAGGACGTGCGCCATTTCCTCGCGAATTTCGGAAGTGATGATGCGCTCGCCCGCAGTATAGCCGCCGTGTTCGGCTGTGTCGGAGACGCTGTACCACATATAGGACATTCCGCCCTGGTACATCAGGTCAACGATCAGCTTCAGCTCGTGCAGGCACTCAAAGTAGGCGATTTCCGGCTGGTAGCCCGCCTTCACCAGGGTTTCGAACCCGGCGCGCACCAGGGCGGTTACGCCGCCGCACAGGACTACCTGCTCCCCGAACAGGTCGGTTTCTGTTTCTTCGGCAAACGTGGTCTGGATGACGCCGGCCCGGGTGCAGCCGATGGCCCGTGCGTAGGCCAGCGCCTGCGCCAGGGCGTTGCCGCTGGCATCCTGTGCCACCGCCACAAGGCCGGGCGTGCCGGCGCCTTCTGTGAAGACTTCGCGCACGCGGTGACCGGGGGCTTTGGGCGCGACCATGCTGACATCCACAAAGTCTGGCGGCTGGATCTGCTCGTAGCGGATGTTGAATCCGTGCGCGAACATCAGCGTGTCACCTGGCTTGAGGTGCGGCGCAATGCTGGTCTCGTAAATCTCGGCCTGCCGGGTGTCCGGCACGAGGAGCATGATGACATCGGCTTTTTGCGCTGCTTCCGCCACAGGATAGACGGCCAGCCCGTCGGCCTCCGCCTTGGCCCAGCTGCGGCTGCCCTCGTACAACCCCACACAAACGTTGATGCCGCTGTCGCGCAGGTTCAGGGCGTGGGCGTGTCCCTGGCTCCCGTAGCCAATAATGGCGACGGTCTTGTTCTGGAGCAGGCTCAGATCAGCGTCATTGTCATAGTACAGTTTTGCCACGACCAGTTTCTCCTTTAGAGAACGGTGGCCCGAGTGCCATTGCCGCTCGGGCGAGGTTGATAACCATTCGGGCTGAGCACATGCTCGCCGCGAGTAAGCGTGACCACACCGGTGCGCACCATTTCCATGATGCCGATCGGCTTCAGCAGCTCGACCAGACCCGTGATCTTGTCTTCGGTGCCGGTCACTTCAACAATGACGGCATCGGCCGTGGCGTCCACGATGTGGGCGCGGAAGATATCACAGAGCTGCATCACTTCGCCGCGCGTCTGGCTGTTCACGCGCACCTTGATTAGCGCCAGGTCCCGGCTTACATCCGGCACATTGGTCACCTCTTCCACCTGGATGACGTTGACCAGCTTGTAAAGCTGCGACATGATGCGCTCGGCGCCCGCTTCCATGACGATAGTCATGCGCGAAACGTTGGGATTCTCCGTCCGACCGACGGTCAGGCTGTCGATGTTGAAGTTGCGGCGCCGGAACAGGCTGGCTACCCGGTTCAGGACGCCGGGTTTATTCTCTACCAGGGCCACGAGTGTCTGTTTCATCGCTATCTATCTCCTCAGCTCAGGTGCGCTAAACCGCGTTTTTGGGCGGCAGCGGGCGACGGATCATGTTGTGCAGGTCGGCGCCGGCGGGCACCATGGGATAAACAATGTCGTGCTTCTCGACCACGAACTCGATGAGAGTTGGGCCGTCGGTGACGCTGTTCGCCCACTCAATCGCATCGTTGATTTCTTCGCGGGTGGTGACACGGCGCGCTGGAATACCATAAGCTTCGGCCAGCTTGATGAAGTCCGGGTTGTGCATCGGCGTGGCGTTATAGCGCTCCTCATAGAAGAACTCCTGCCACTGGCGCACCATGCCCAGGTAGCCGTTGTTGATCAGCGCGATATTGACGGGGACGCGCTCCTGAACCGCGGTGCCCAGCTCGGTGATGGTCATCTGGAAGCCGCCGTCACCCACGATCGCCCAGACATTGGGCATCTTCAGGCCCATAGTGGCGCCGATGGCTGCTGGCAGGCCAAAGCCCATCGTGCCCAGGCCGCCGGACGTGATCAGCGTGTTGGGGCGTTCGTGCGGGTAGTACTGCGCTTCCCACATCTGGTGCTGGCCCACATCGGTGACCACTACCGCATCGCCTTTGGTAGCTTTCCACATATCGGCGATTACATGCGCAGCCAGCAGGCGGCCGGAGCTGTCCTGGTTGATGATGTCCCGTTCGTCAGCATCTTCCATCCAGTCGTGAATCTGGGCCATCCATGTCTTGTGCTGTTTGGTCTGCAGGCGGGGGAGCAGCTGGTTCATCACCGTGCGCAAATCCCCAATGATGGGGACATCCACACGGACATTCTTGTGGATTTCCGAAGGGTCGATGTCGATGTGGATTTTCCTGGCATAAGGGGCGTACGTATCCACATTACCGGTTACCCGATCGTCGAAACGCATGCCGAAGGCTAGCAGCAGGTCAGCGTTCTGGATGGCCAGGTTAGCAGCCCCGGTACCGTGCATCCCCATCATGCCCAGTGAGAGGGGATGGCTTTCTGGCAGGCCGCCTTTGCCCAGCAGCGTGAGCGCAAAGGGAATTTGCATGCGCTCGGCGAATTCCTTCACTTCACGGCCAGCACCAGACATCACGATACCATGCCCGGCCAGGATGACCGGGCGTTCCGCTTCGGCAATCAGCGCCAGCGCTGCCTCAATAGCGTCCTCGCTGGCGGCCTGTGGCGGATGGTAGCCTGGCAGGATGATCTCATCTTCGGGATAAACGAACTCGATTTCGGCGTTCTGCACGTCCTTGGGGACATCGATCAGGACAGGGCCGGGGCGCCCTGTACGCGCGATGTGAAAGGCCTCGCGAATGGTATAGGCCAGGTCCTTGACATCATAGACCAGGTAGTTGTGTTTGGTGATTGGCAGGGTAACGCCGGTTACGTCTGTTTCCTGGAAGGCATCAGAGCCAATGGCCCCGGTCCCCACCTGGCCGGTAATGCACACGATGGGGGAGGAATCCATCATGGCAGTAGCGATACCGGTGACCAGGTTGGTGGCAGCGGGGCCACTGGTAGCAATGGCGACGCCCACTTTGCCTGTCGCGCGGGCGAAGCCGTCGGCCATGTGGGCGGCACCCTGTTCGTGGCGCACCAGCACATGGTGGATTTGCGGGTATTTGCTCAACGCGTCATAGGTGGGGAGGATGGCACCACCGGGATACCCGTAGACAAGGTCCACACCCTCACGTAAGAGACATTCCCAGATAATTTCAGCGCCTTTTAGCTTCATCGTATGCTCCTGTGCAAAGAGTAGTGCTTCTGGTTAATCGAGAAAGACTGCGCCTGTGCTGGCGCTACTGACGAGCCGGGCATAGCGCCGCAGCCAGCGACTGCTGATTTGCGGTTCGAAGGCTGGGAGCTGTGCCAGGCGGCTCTGAATTTCTGCGTCACTAAGCTCAATTGTGAGGGTGCGGGCATCCAGATCGATAACGATTGTGTCGCCGTTCCGGACGATGGCGATGGGGCCTCCGGCGGCCGCTTCCGGGCTGACATGGCCGATGGACATGCCCCGGCTGCCACCGGAGAAGCGCCCATCGGTGATCAGAGCGACTTCGTCACCCAGGCCAACACCCTGGATCTGGGCGGTGGGGCCAAGCATCTCCTGCATGCCGGGGCCACCTCGCGGGCCTTCATAGCGGATGACAACGACCTCACCCGCTTTCACTTCACCGTTCAGAATGCCTCGTGAAGCATCTTCCTCGGCTTCATACACCCGGGCCGGGCCGTGGTGGACACGCTTGCCACCGACACCGCCGACCTTGATCACGGCGCCATCGGGGGCGAGATTGCCAAACAACACGGTTAGCCCTCCAGTGGGGGAGTGGGCGTTGTCTACCCGGTGAATGACATCTTCATCCTGAATATCAGCGCCAGCGATGCTCTCCCGCAGGGTCTTGCCGGTGACGGTCATGCGGTCAAGATTGAGCGTGTTGCCGCCGCGGCTGACCTCATTCAGAATTGCGGGGATGCCGCCTGCCCGGTGCACGTCTTCCATGTGCCAGTTGCTGGCCGGGCTGACCTTGCAGATGTGGGGAACTTTGCTGGCGACCTCGTTGATGCGCTCCAGGGGGTAGTCGATGCCAGCTTCGTAGGCGATAGCCAGGGTGTGCAGGACGGTGTTGGTGCTGCCGCCCATGGCCATGTCCAGCGCAAACGCATCGTCGATGGCTTCCGCCGTGACAATCTGGCGCGCGGTCAGGTTCATATCAACCAGGGTCATGATCTGCCGGGCGGCCTGCTTCGCCAGGGCATAGCGCTCTTCAGTCTCCGCCAGCGCGCTGCCATTGAAGGGCAGGGCCAGGCCGATGGCTTCCGCCAGGCAGTTCATGCTGTTGGCAGTGAACATCCCGGAGCAGGATCCGCAGGAGGGGCAGCCGAAATCTTCCAGCGTTTTTAGCTCGCGTTCATCAATCTTGCCGGCCTTGTAGGCGCCCACACCTTCAAACACACTGATCAGGTCAACCGTGCGGCCATCGGGTGTTTTCCCGGCAGCCATGGGACCGCCGCTGATGAAGATCGTGGGGATATCCAGCCGAACGGCGGCCATCAGCATGCCGGGCACGATCTTGTCGCAGTTCGGGATGCAGATCATGCCGTCGAAGGCATGGGCGGCGATTACGGTTTCCACCGAGTCGGCAATCAGCTCACGGCTGGGCAGCGAGTAATTCATGCCCATGTGGCCCATGGCAATGCCGTCATCCACCCCGATCGTGTTGAATTCAAAGGGTACACCGCCAGCCTCACGAACGGCCTCTTTGATGAAACGGCCAAATTCCTGCAGGTGGACGTGACCGGGGATGATGTCGATGTAGCTGTTGCAGATGGCGATGAAAGGCTTAGCCATGTCCTCATCGCGCACCCCGGTGGCTTTGAGCAGCGAGCGGTGCGGCGCTCTTTCGAAACCCTTCTTGATGCGGTCTGAACGCATGATTTACGCTTCCCCCTGGTGGGCCAATGCTGTTGGTTCGAATAGTTGAGTTGTACGGGTGTGGAGGGTGTAGTCTGTAGCAGCCGAGTGGGGAAAAACAGCGAGAGAAGCAGGAGCATGGGCAGCATGACAGCGTTCAGCGGCGCGGCGCTTGTGTTCTGTCGCCCGCTGACTGGTAGGTTGTGGCTGGTGGTGCTGTCGTTGCGTCATTGTGCTCTTCACCTGGCTGTGCCCCAAAACTGAAACAAAAAAGCCCCCGGTGGTCGGGGGCTTGTGTTATGCCTTATCTGCGCTGGCTAGCCTATTCTGGCCTCCATTCGCGCCCCAACCACCGAAACCCTGCTGCTAATAATAAGCGCAAGGTCAAGTACTACGGCGATAAGAAGAGCGAGGAGATTCAGATTTGGCAAGGCCATCAGTTCGTTATCTCAGCTTTCCGTCAACAGACTTGTGAATGACAGTACTTGGTTTTGCTGCACATGTCAACCATTTGGAGAGGCAGTTCTGGCTTGCGCTTCAGAAGTTCGTTTCTAGTTTCTCAGTATCATTGTGCAGGTTACCCAGTTATTCTGTCTCAGCGAGAGCCGCGCGCAGGTCAGCGATCTGCTGCCGGACGGCTTCGGGGGCGGGGCCGCCAGGCGCCTTGCGGCGTGCCACAGCCGCCCTGAAATCAAAAACGGTATACACATCAGATGCGAATTCGGGTGAAACCGCCTGGAAAGCCGCCAATGGCAGCGCCGACATGGGCAGTCCCGCTTCCTCCGCCTTGCGCACGACCTGGCCGGCAAGGTGATGCGCCTGCCGGAAAGGTGTACCCTTCAGGACCAGGTAGTCCGCCAGGTCGGTCGCCAGCATCGCCTCGTCCAGGGCGGCTTCCATGTGCGCGGGATGGAGGTGCATCGAGTCAACCAGGGCCGTGAGTACGGGCAGCAGCAGGAGCAGGGTGTCAAACGTGTCAAACAGCGGCTCCTTGTCCTCCTGCAGATCTTTGTTATAGCCGCCGGGCAGTCCCTTCAGCGTGGCCAGGAAACCGGTCAGATTCCCCAGCAGGCGGCCCGTCTTCCCGCGAACAAGCTCCAGCGGATCGGGGTTGCGCTTCTGGGGCATCAGGCTGCTGCCCGTGCTGTAGCGATCATCCAAGGTGACGAACCCAAAGGCGGGGTTACTGAACATGATGATGTCTTCAGCCAGGCGTGACAGGTGAGTCATGAGCAGGCTGGCACTAAACAGGAATTCGGCGACGTAATCGCGATCGGATACGGCATCGAGGCTGTTGGCGCTGTGGCGCTTGAAGCCAAGCGCAGCGGCCAGCGCTGCCCGGTCAATCGGGTAGGGCGTGCCGGCCAGCGCCCCGGATCCGAGTGGGCAGATCGCCGTGCGCTCGGCAAGGGCCGCGAAGCGCTCGGCGTCACGCTGCAGCATCTGGGCGAAACTGGTGAGCCAGTGGGCGGCGGTGATGGGCTGGGCGGGCTGGAGGTGGGTATAGCCGGGCATGACCGTCTCAAGATGTTGCTCTGCCAGGCTCAGGATGGCATTCTGAAGATCGCGTATTGCGCCGGTTATTCCAGGCAGGGAGCCAAGTACCCACAGGCGCAGGTCGGTGGCCACCTGGTCATTACGGCTGCGACCGGTGTGCAGTTTTCCGGCTGTGGGGCCGATCACCTCTGTGAGGCGGCGCTCAACGGCGGTATGGATATCTTCATCCCCCGGAGCGGGGATGAATGAATCAGCGGCAAATTCTGCCCGGATCATCTCTAACCCGCTAACGAGATCGGTATGCTCAGCCTGTGTAATCAGGCCAGCCTGCAGCAAAGCGCCTGCCCAGGCCTGGCTGCCTGTGATGTCCACATCAAACAGCCGCCAGTCAAAGCGCAGGCTGTCATTCAGCTTACGTACTGAATCGTCCGTATCGTGCTGGAAAACGCCGCCCCACAGAGTCATATGAAATCATCCCCTTCGTGTAGTCAAAAGCCAGTTAATCGCGTTTGAACTGCGAGTAGTCCGGCTGCTCGTATTCGCTCTCATCTCCGCCCTCCAGGGCGAGCATCGCCTGTACCTTCAGCGGCAGGCCAAAGAGATTGATGAATCCTTCCGCGTCAGTCTGGTCATAGATGTCCATCTGGCCGAACGATGCGTAGTCTTCGCGATACAGGCTGAAGGGACTCTTGCGCCCGGCGATAATGATGTTGCCCTTGTATAGCTTGAGCCGGATGGTGCCGGTGACATTTTGCTGCGTGACTTTGATGAAACCGTCCAGTGCATCACGCAGCTGGGTGTACCACTGACCGTTATAGACGAGTTCAGCATACTTGACGGCGATGAAATCCTTGAAGTGCATGGTGTACTTGTCCAGGCAGATGCTTTCCAACGCCTGATGAGCCTTCAGCAGAAGCGTGCCGCCAGGTGTCTCATACACGCCGCGGCTTTTCATCCCCACCAGGCGATTTTCCACCATATCGACACGCCCGATGCCATGCTTGCCACCAGCCTTATTGAGCTGATCGAACAGCTCTACAGGCGGGAGCTTCTTACCGTTGAAGCTGATCGGGATGCCTTTTCTGAAACCAATTTCCACATATTCCGGCTCGTCAGGGGCGTCCAGCGGGCTGGTTGAAAGGACAAACATGTCTTCTTCGGGTTCATTCCAGGGGTCTTCCAGCGGCCCGCCTTCGTGGCTCATATGGAACAGGTTGCGATCACGGCTGTAGATGCTCTTGAGCGTCTGGGTGATCGGCACATTGTGCGCTTCGGCATAGGCGATGGCATCCTCACGGCTGCGGATATCCCAGTGGCGCCAGGGCGCGATAACCTTGAGCTTGGGGTTAAGGGCCATGGCGGTCAGCTCGAAGCGAACCTGATCGTTCCCCTTGCCGGTGCAGCCGTGGGCGATCGCTTCCGCGCCTTCCGCCTCGGCCACCTTGACGAGCTGCTTGGCGATCAGGGGACGGGCCATGGATGTGCCAAGCAGGTAATCCCGTTCATAGACGGCGCCCGCCTGCAGGGTGGGGAAAACGAAGTCGGTGAGGAATTCTGCGCGAAGGTCCTCCACGATGAGTTTGCTGGCGCCGGTCTTGAGGGCCTTTTCCTCAAGCCCGTCAAGCTCGTCATCCTGGCCGACATCGCTGGTGTAGCAGATTACCTCGCAGCCGTAGTTTTCTTTGAGCCAGGGCACGATGATCGAGGTGTCCAGGCCGCCACTGTAGGCAAGGACGACTTTGTTGATGGTCTGATCGGTAGACATGCTGGGCAAACTCCTTGTGGATAGCATTGCATGACACATGAAAACCCCCCGACCAACTGATGGTCTGGGGGGCGTGTTGACGCTGTGAAACTGCGCCGGTAACCGTTCGGGAAAAATTACGCCAGCATGCATTTCCCGCCAGACCTGTGCTGAATGGTCAGGCGGCGACGACGCAAACGGTATTCCATTCGGTTCTGAGCAGTTTGGCTTAGCATGCTTGCATGATACCGCCAGGGTGGGGGGCAGTCAACGGGATATTTTGACAGTATCTTCCGGCTAATCCTTATGTATTTTGCCTAAACTGCCTGATGCTGGTTAACCTTAGCATTGTTGCCCAGGACATGCTAGCATCACCACATTCCGTCTAGAGGGAGCCAATCGTGGTACAACGCATCGCCTTTCAAGGTATTCCCGGTGCATATTCTGAACAGGCCATCCGCCAGCATTATGGCCAAGCGGTGGAGGCAATTCCGTGTCATTCCTTTGCGGATCTCTTCAGTATGATTGAGACCCAGCAGGCCGATCAGGCGCTGCTGCCGGTGGAGAACGCACAGGCGGGCACCGTGTCGCAGTCGTATGAGTTGCTGATGGAGCATGACGTCCGGGTTCAGGGTGAAGTGATTCTGCATGTGCGGCATGCGCTGCTGGCCCCGCCAGGAACGAAGCTGGCCGATCTGAATCGCGTGCGATCGCATCCCCAGGCGCTGGCCCAGTGTGAGCAGTTTATCAGGCGCTATGAGCTGACCGCCGAGCCCTGGTACGATACGGCCGGCAGCGCGCGTGACCTCGCTGCGGCGCCATTACTCGGCGTAGGGGCGATCGCCAGTGCGCTGGCCGCGGAGTTATACCAGCTTGATGTGCTGGAGCCGAACATTGAGGACGCGCCGCATAATTTCACGCGGTTTTTTTTGCTGGGGTTGGATGACGTAAAACGATCTGAGCACAGCAAGACTTCGCTTGTGTTCGCTACCCGGCACCGCCCGGCAGCGCTTTATGACTGTCTGGGTGAGTTTGCCAGCCGCCAGATCAACCTGACCAAAATTGAATCGCGTCCGCGTCGGAATCGGCCCTGGGAGTACGTGTTCTACCTCGATTTTGAGGGCCACTGGCAGGATCCGGTTTGCGAGTCGGCGCTTGTGGCGCTGCTTCGGCGGGCGTCATTCGTCAAGATGCTCGGTTCGTACCCCGCCGCGGATCTCCCCGTTGCAGAGTCAAACACCTCAGGAGCTTAAGCTATGAATAACCGCGTGGATGTCGCGATTCTGGGTGCAACCGGCGCTGTTGGTCAGCGTTTTATCCAGTTGCTGGAGCAGCATCCCTGGCTGCGCGTGGCCGCTGTTGTGGCCTCCGACCGTAGCGCTGGCAAGACTTATGCTGAAGCAGTCAACTGGGTGCTCTCGGGCGCGCCGCCCGCGGATGTGGCCGGGTTGACAGTACTGCCGCTGGATGCCGACCCCGGCACACCGCTGGTATTTTCGGCGCTGCCTTCCGAGGCTGCCTTTGAGCGTGAGCTGGAGCTGGCCGCGTTTGGCGCCGTGGTATGCTCGAATGTCAAATCACACCGCATGTCGGTTGATGTCCCCCTGCTGATTCCGGAAATCAATGCGGATCATGTGGGCTTGATTGATGCGCAGCGGCGTCAGCGCGGCTGGCGAGAAGGAGCACTGGTCACCAGCCCCAACTGCACGACTACCCCGGTGGCGATGGCGCTGGCCCCCCTGCGAAAATTCGGCCTGGATAAGATCAACGCGGTGAGCATGCAGGCGATCAGTGGGGCGGGGTATCCGGGCGTGTCATCGCTCGATATCTTCGACAACGTGATCCCGTATATCCCCGGCGAAGAAGAAAAGCTCGAGGCCGAGGCCCGTAAGATGCTGGGGGCGCTGGCGGGCGATCATATTCAGGATTATGAGGCCGTTTTCAGCGCACAGTGTAACCGCGTCCCAGTCTTTGATGGTCACCTGGTCGCCGTATCTGCCGCACTGGAAAGCCAGCCTGACCTGGGGGCAGTACGTGACGCATGGGACTCTTTTGCTGCGCCGGAGATCGTACGCGGGCTGCCTTCTTCACCAGCGCGCCCGATTGTGTACACAACAGTGCCGGACCGGCCCCAGCCGCGCCGTGATCGCGATGAAGGTGACGGGATGTCAACGGTCGTGGGCCGGCTGCGGGAATGCCCGGTACTGGGTTACAAATTCATCACGATGGCCCATAATACGGTGCGCGGTGCTGCCGGAGGGGCCATCCTCAACGCCGAACTACTGATTGCTGCCGGATATTTGTCAGGTGTTTCGGTCTAGTGGGCGTATTGCGTTGACAGGAAGCCTCCATCGGGCTAGACTTGCCGCGCATCAGCAGATGCGATTGGTATGTTGTGATCATTCGGGACAGCAAGACTCATGCGTATCTCACTCAGGATTGGCTTTGTGGCTGGCTCACACCATCATCATCACACCGTCATTCCAACTGAGGGATCGCCCCGGATGTAGCATGCTGCTTCAACTCGGTATTGGCAGGCGCGGTGGGGTTACCCTACCGCGCCTTCTTTTTTGTACGAAAGGGTGAGGAACAGATGATCAAAGTGCGTGAGCTGAACAAGGTGCCAGCCGATGAGCTGGCAGCAGTAATGCGCCGGGCCGAGCAGGATATTTCTGATCTGCTGTCTGTGGCGCAGGAAGTGACCGGGCGTGTCATGCGTGAGGGTGACGCGGCTGTTGTTGAGTATACGCGCAAGTTTGATTCGAAGGTGTTCGAGGCAGGGATGCTCAAAGCCTCTCCGGAGGATTTTGCGGCTGCCCGGGAAAGCCTGTCTGCCGACATCAAAGAGGCGATTGTTGAGGCGCACCGGAACATCGAGCGTTTCCACGCCGAGCAGATGCCTGAGCCGATGTGGTTCATGGAAGTGGCGCCAGGGGTGATGGCGGGCGAGAAGGTTACGCCGGTGGCCAGCGCCGGGTTGTACGTGCCACGGGGCAAAGGCGCGTTTCCGTCGGTCATGCTCATGCTGGCAGTACCGGCGGTGGTTGCCGGTGTGGAGCGGGTGATTGTAGTGACCCCGCCCGGACCATCCGGTAAAGTGGATGATGCGTCGCTGTTCGCGGCGGAAGTGTGCGGTGTATCTGAGGTGTATGCGGTGGGTGGCATGCAGGCAATCGCGGCGCTGGCCTATGGCACGGAGACCATCCCCCAGGTCGCCAAGGTGATCGGCCCGGGCAGCAGCTATGTCTCCGCCGCTAAGCGGCTGCTGTATGGCGTGATCGATGTCGGGACGCCCGCCGGACCCAGCGAGTCCATTATCCTGTGTGACGAAAACGTGGATCCGCGGATTGCAGCGCTGGATTTGCTGGTTGAGGCCGAGCACGGCCCCGATTCAGCGGCGCTGCTGGTGACGCACAGCCGGGAAGTTGCGGCTGAGGCGGAGCGAATTCTGCCGGAACTGATCGCCCAGCTGCCAGAATGGCGGCAGGAATTCATCAAGACCGTGCTGGGCGGTTACGGCGGAATTATGCTGACCGACAGCCTGGAGGAATCGATCCGGTTCACGAATGAGTATGCGCCGGAACACCTCGAAATCCTGACCGATGATCCGTTTGTGACGCTGCAAAGGATCAAGAACGCGGGCGAGATTCTGCTTGGCCCCTTCACCCCAATTCCAATCAGCAATTACTGCCTGGGGCTGAACGCGATTCTCCCCACCGGTAAATTTGCGCGCTCGTTCTCTGCGGTGGGGGTGAATGACTTCCTAAAGCGCAGCGGGGTGGGGTATCTCTCGCGCGAGGGGTATGAGGGCCTCAAGGAGACCACTCTGCGGATGGCGGATTACGAGGGCTTCCCGGCACATGCGCTAGCGATACGACAGCGAGAAGTATGGTGGAAGTAGGCATCCTGGAGCATATTCAGCAGCTTCAGTTCACGGACAGGCCGGCGGCCGAGCAACTGCTCGGCCGCTTCATCACGGATGTATTCGCGCTGCCGGTGGCGAGTGTGGAACTGCGCCCGCTGGCTGTTTCGCTGAATTCGTTCAATGGCTTTGTGACGCTGGATGATGAACGCCGGCTGTTCTTCAAATCGCATGTGGAACCGGGCAGCGTCATCGCCGAGTACTACAACAGTGACCTGTTGCAGCAGGCTGGATATCCGATCATCAGGCCGGTGGCGGCCTCTACGGAGCCGGGACAGCAGATGCTGCTGTATGAAGTGGTGGAAGACCGTTCCGTGTTCGATGTGGCCTGGGAGATTGAACGGTCACCAGGCGAGCACAGCGACTCGGCTCGCCTGGCGGCGGCCCAGGCCCGCGCGGATGACGCGCTGCTGACAGCATATCGCAGCGTGCTGCAATGGGCGGCTGCGTCCGTGCATGCCGCTGCCCCCATTCACCAGTTGTTCTATCACAGGCTGACCCGCGGGCGCCTGGATGAGTTTTACGCGCCGGACGTTGAGGTGACGCTGCCGGGCATTGGTCTGACATCTCTGGCCCGGATTCGCGCGGCGCGCTGGCAGATCAACGGAGTTGCCTTTTCTGACACGCTGGAAGACGTGATCCAGCGCGCGATCCGGCTGCTGCGCCCCGATCAGGCTGGCCCGATGATAGTGGGGCATGGCGACGCGCATAATGGTAACGTGTTCCTGCGTGGCGACAGCTTGGTTTATTTCGACCCTGCGTTTGCCGGACGGCATGACCCCTTACTCGACCTGGTGAAGCCGCTGTATCACAATGTAAATGCCATGTGGATGTACTTTCCACAGGTGCTGAAGGACGAACGAGGCGCCCGGCTTGAACAGGATGGGGATCACTTCAGCGTTACCTATCCTGTGGAGTTGCATCCGGTGCGGATGATGTTCTGGCAGAGCAAGACCGAGCGCGTGCTGATTCCGCTGCTGCGCCACCTGCGTGCGCAGGGCTGGCTCCGTGAGGACTGGCGCGCGTACCTGCTAGCTGGGCTGGCCTGCTGCCCGCTGCTTACCATGAACCTGGCTGATCAGCAGCGATTCCCCCCGGAAATCACGCTCCTGGGATTGACGCATGTCATGGAGATGGGCGCAGTCTCTGAGCAAGGCAGTCGGATTGAGCGCTGGCTGGACGATGTGGAGGCGGCATTGTGATGGAGTCGAAGCCATGCGATCTGCTGCTCTTTGACCTTGATGGGGTGGTGACCACGGAGCGCATCTACTGGGACTGCGCCCGGCTGACCATCTGGGATCTGTTTCAGGTGCACCTGCCATTGGTGGGGCCTTACGTGCCGGCGGTGCATGACCGTTCCGCGCGGGACAGTATCATTCCCGAGGACCTGATCTATGCGATCAAGAATCGGGCGATAAATTCCAACTGGGACCTCACTTTTCTGGTCGCCTGCGGTTTGTTGCAGGGCCTGCCGGAAGGCGCAGGGTGGGCCGCTGATACCCTGGAAGCGCTGCTAGCAGGGTTACGTGGTCAGAGGCGGGATGCCCGATCATGGCGCCCGCCGACGGCTGCTTTGCTTGAGGACACGGCAGATCTGGCCGGCGCGGATTTACTCACCTTTGCCGGGCGGACGACAGCCCGGCATCTTGGGGCTGCGGAAGCCCTCTTTGCGCCGGATGGGCCCCTCTGGCAGATGCTCTATGATCGCTTTCAGGGGTGGTACGTGGGCACTCTGACGGGCGCATGGGGGGCGCAGCGGCTGCCGGAATACCCGGTTATTCCTACAGGCGAACTGCAGCAGGTTTTTGCCAGGCTGAAGGCGGCCGGATATGAACTCGGGATCGTGACCGGGCGGCCGCTGGAGGAAGCGGTGTATGCGCTGGAGATGTTTGGCCTGCTGGCGCACTTCGCCCCGCATCATACCGTAACGTTTGATGATGTCAGTGCCGCCCAGCAGCAGCTTGGTGAATCGGGCCTGGGTAAGCCGCATCCCTTTACTGTACGCAAGGCATTGTGTCCGGATATTCCTATCGCACTGGTGGCTCAGGCAGACTGTCATACCGACCGGCGAGCGCTCATGGTCGGCGATTCCACCAGTGATGCTATTGCTGCAAGGCGGGCTGGTATCCCTTGCGTGGGTGTGACAAGCGGAGTTGCGGGAGCAGCAGCGAAAATGGAGCGCGAGCAGGCATTACTGGAGGCAGGCTGCGTGGCCGTGCTTGACGATATTCGTTCGCTGCAGGGCTGGCTTGAGCAGGGATAAAGAGCCGGACCCGGCTGCCGGAGGTGATCGAATACCTTTGGCAACCGGGATTGTGTGGCGATCCTAGGTGAGCAGGTTAGCCAGTGCGGTGAAGCTGGGCGAATGCTCCAGGAATACATAGCGTGCGGGGGTGACAGTCGTTTGCATGCCCCCAATGGAGCGCAGATGGGTGACCGTGGCAAGGAGATCCTGACTGCGAATCATCACGGTTACGGCGTACCACTGCTGATCGGTCGGCGCAGCGGAGCTTGCCGCGTAAATCGGGGCGATGGTGGGACCCTGCAGTCCGCGTGTGACGGGATTCTGGGTAACCAGCGCCGCGACTGCTTCCGCGCTGGCACCGCAGATATTGGATGTCACACTGTAGTAGTTCTTGCCCTGAACAGCCCCGTCAATCAACTCCAACAGGGTGTGGACGGTCGACAGCACCAGCGGATCGGATTTCAGCGCAGTGCGGTTGGCGACCAGGCAGCTTTGCGATTTGAGCACAATACCATCCGACAGCGTTTTCAGGTGATTTTCGCGCAGCGTGGTGCCAGTTGCCGTCAGGTCACAGATCATGTCGGCGTATCCCAGGGTCGGCGCTGCCTCGAGTGCCCCTTCTGATTCGACCAGGGTGAAGTGATGCAGACCCTGGTCATGCAGGAAGCGCCGTGTGAGGTTGGTGAACTTGGTGGCGATGCGCAGGTTGCGCCGCTTGTGCTCACGGAAATCCAGCGAGATATCCACCAGGTCACTCATACAGTCTACATCAAGCCAGGCTTCAGGCACGGCAAGCACCAGCTCACACGCGCCGTAGCCGAGATTCTCATGCACGACGACCAGCTCGTTGCTGGGGTGTTCTTTGACGATGTCCAGGCCAGTGATGCCGAGATGCACCGTGCCGTCCGCGATCTTGTAGACGATATCGCCCACCCGTTGAAACAACACATCGATCTGCGGCAGGGCAGGCATGCTGGCCGTGTACTGGCGGGGATTGACCTTGTGGACGCGGAGATCACAGGTGCGCAGAAAATTCAGGGTAGGCTCGGCCAGCATACCTTTGCTGGGAAGTGCAAGCAGGACACGGTCGTTCATCGGGCATTCTCCAGCAGCTGGAACAGAGACTCAGTATTGCCTTTGGCAAGCGTGGTGATCTCTCCGGTGAGCAGGTTCTGGATGCTGAGGGGGCCTTCCTCCGGGACTGAGACTAGGTGAGTGATCCACGCGGGGTAAGCTGTGGCGCATGGGCTGTCAATGGTCACGGCTTGTCCGCGGTTCCGAAGGCTGGTTGCGATCTGGATTGCATTGTTAAGCGCTGTCGGCCCTTCAGCGCAGAACGCTATACTTGCTTCCTGATGTGTGGTTCTGTCTGCTTCCCCAAGGGCTTCGAGCAAGTTATCCAGATAGAGCATGAATCCAACCGCCGGGACATGATTGGCCGCTCCCAGCAACCCGATCAGCTCGTCATAGCGACCACCACCGCCCAGCAGAAACTGCGACTTGCCAGGTAAGTCCACGCGAAACTCAAATACCACGCCAGTATAGTAATCCAGGTTTCGGGTAAAACTCAGGTCGAATGCGGTGCGTTCCGGGGGCAGGTTGTACGCGCCCAGCAAGTCGAACATCTCAAGGATGCGGGCGGCGATAGGCTCAAGCGTATCCCCCCGGAGATATTCATACAGGCTGGCGGGTGTGCTGGCATGGGCAAGGATGTTGAGCAGGTCGCGCAGCGCCTGCAGCGCCTGCTTGCGCTGATCGGTGCGCTGATGTTTCTCCAGGAGCCGCCTGGCGATTTCTTCGCGCGTACGTCCGCCGTTGGGGCCGCGCTGGGGGGTGGCGTTCATTAGCGCCTGCAGCGCCAGTTCGGCATCACCATCGTTTATGCGCGACGGATTGCTGCTCATCTGGGCTGTCCCCTGCTGCAGTCCCAACTGCGCGGTGACTGACTCCAGCGTGGCTGAGCCATCGCGCAGCTGGGGGAGCGCCGCCAGGACGAAACGCCGCATTTCGCGATCCAGCTCATAGCGGTCGATGAATCGATCGATCAGACCGCTGTGGCCAATGGTGAGTGACCAGGACAGGGCGGCGCGGTCCAGCATTCTGGCTGCCAGGGCGATGATCTCGGCATCGGCCGCCGGGCTGTTTTCGTTGATAAGCTCAGCGCCGATCGCATCACGTTGGGTGATTTCCCCATGCCTGAGGTTTTCATATTGCAGGATCGGCCCGTTCATCTGAAGGCGGACGGCGCCGGCCTGATCCTGGAAGTGCTGGATATACGCGCGTGCTGCGGGCGCGGTGAACTCCGGGCGGATGCACAGGGTGTGACCGGTCAGATCGAAACTCACCAGCCGGTTGATCGCAGCATCTCCAGCCTTGATAAGAAACAGATCAGCATGCTCGATCAGCGGCGTGTTCACAGCGCGATAGCCGAACAAGTGAAGTTCGGACTGCAATCTGTTGAGCAAGCCTTGTTCGGCCCCGAGATCGTTCGGCAGCTGGTCTGAAAGTAACAGAGGTAACGTTATGGCCATGCAGGTCAATCCTGTGTAATCTGATCTGATATATGGTGAAGGCAAACAAACCGGGTGCTCCAAAGCTGGTGAAGCACCCGGTAACAGTCAGGCCGTTGTTCAACAGTGACAGGTGCTATCGATATTCTCCTGTACTGTAAACATACACGTAGGCATCCTCATAGTCATCCGCGGTCCAGTCAAACAGCCAGTGCGAGTCCGTGATCGTAAGGTTCACGCAGCCATGGCTGTGACGATAGCCGAACCCATCATGCCAGTAGGTGCCATGCAGCCCAATGTCAAAATCGAAGTACATGGTCCACGGCACGTCCTGAATGTAGTAGAAATCAGGAGCGCCTTCAGCGCCACTCATCGGCGTCTGTTCGTGGCGATCCCAGATCTGGAACAGCCCTTCACGCGTCGGCCATTCTTCGAGGCCGGATGAAATGAGCGTGGCAAAGATTGGGGTGTCGTTTTCGTAGGCGATCAGAGTCTGCTCATAGAGGTCCAGGGCGATCCAGCGCCCCTCGACACCCTCCGGGCGCTCCACCGGTGTGATCTTGCCCATGCGGGTCTGGTGCACCCATTGGTCTGGCCCTACCAGATACCACAGCCAACCCTCCACCTCCGCAAAGGCGTAAATATTGGTCAGGGTATAGCGCGGGATAGCGGGCGTACCCGGCACCGGCTCCGCCCCAGGATACGCGCTGGGGCGTGTATCCAGTAAGAACCAGGCGAACGGATAAACCGGTGATGAATTCAGCAGGACCCCGGAAAAACGGGAAATGCGTGCGTCCCCTAGTATATCTGCCGGGATCCATTGCCCATAGCTGATCTGAGCCCAGTTATCAACCCGATTCATGACGCTGACAAAATTAAAACCAGGGTCCAGCGTGCCGATCGGGTTGCCATTCGGGCCATCATAAATGGTTACGGCTTCCATCACGCGCTGATAATGGCGGTTGTACAGCCTGGATTCATCGATCGGCAGCTGAGTTACATCGGGTTCCGGGTATAGCGCGATTTCGGCGTTCAGCGCGCGCATTTCGGTGGCGCTGAGGTTGCCGGTTACACAGCGCCCCGAAGCGCCAATCGGACAGGTGGTTTCGGGGCCGCCAGCCAGGGCGACAGTGCCCGCCAGTAACTGGCTGAGGAGGGCGATGATGGCGAGAATGTACCAGTTGTGTTTGCTGCGCATGTCAGTGTCCTCACAAGGCTAAGAACTGACTGTTACAATACCCATAAGCGTGTCATTCGTCAATCTTCTGGTTATTACACGCCGGGATACCGTTGTGATTGCGACGGACATGCGCAGGATTCGGTTGCAGTCTGTGGCAGCACAGATGCGCACCTGTGATGCAGTTGCCTGTTGAAACCGGCAGGGTTATGCTTGCATCCAACCAATTGAGGGGCATTAAGTCTGATATTCCGTTACTGCACAGGAAAACAAATATGGATCTCTATGATATTTTGATTGTTGGGGCTGGTCCGACCGGGTTGTATGGCGCGTTTTATGCGGGCCTGCGCGAGATGCGTACCAAGGTTGTGGAGGCGCTGCCAGAACCGGGGGGGCAGCTGGCGGTTCTTTACCCGGAGAAGTACATCTATGATGTGGCCGGGCTGCCGCGTGTACTGGCCAAGGACCTTGTTACGAATCTGGTGCAGCAGGCAGAACAGTGGCTGCCCACGATGTGCTATTCAGAGCGGGCGACTGGCCTGCGGCAGCTTGAGGACGGTGTGTGGGAACTGACCACCGAAGTCGGGACGCATTACGGCAAGGCAGTGATGATCGCGGCGGGTATTGGAGCATTCAGGCCCAACAAGCTGCAGAACGAGTCCGTTGAGCAGTTTGAGCAGCGGGGCAGCGTTCATTATTTTGTTCAGGATAAACGACCGTTCCATCGCAAGAATTTGCTCGTTGTTGGCGGGGGCGATTCGGCGGTTGACTGGGCGCTTAACCTGAAGGATTATGCCAAATCGGTAACCTTGATCCACCGCCGCGATGGTTTCAGGGCGCATGAAAGCAGCCTGGCCCAGCTGGAGAAATCGCCGGTCAGGGTGTTGACCCACTACGAGATTGACCACCTGGAAGGCACAGGAAAGGTTGAGCGTGCGGTGATCTTTGATAACCGCACAGGTGAACGGACGACACTGGATATTGACGCGGTGCTGCTCAATCTGGGCTTCAAAGCGAATCTTGGTGCGATTAAGGAATGGGGGCTGACCTTCGCCGGGCGCTATATCGAGGTGAACGCCCGGCAGGAAACGAACCTCCCCGGGGTATATGCGGCCGGTGATATCTGCAGGCAGCCGGATGTTGAACCCCTCAACCTTATCTCGACGGGCTTTGGGCAGGCAGCGATTGCCGTCAACCATGCGTACAGCCACATTACCGGCAAGAGTGTGTTCCCGGGACATTCCTCAGAGATGCGTTTATAGCCAGTGGATGTGCAGGTCTGGCAAGGGTCAGGGGCTTTTTGGAAGAACAAGTGCGACCTGCCGTGACACTTCATAGGCAATGACCGCAGGGGTGTCATCCACCAGGAGGTGAACAGGGCCGTTGAACGGGTCACGAGCAAGCACAACGACTATCGCGCCGGGAACCAGCCCGATTTCAGCCAGGTAGCGCAGCATACCCGGTGACTGGTCCCTGATGCGATAGACCATGTGAGGCTGACTGATCGGGGCCTCTGCTGCTGAAATTGAATCCTGGCGAGGCAGAGTGCCGTCTGTTGCAGGAATCGGATCACCATGAGGGTCATGTTCGGGGTGGCCCAGCGCTGCGGCAATCCGTGCTTCGAATTGCTCCGATATGACGTGTTCAAGCCGGTCGGCTTCCTCATGGACCTCGTCCCATGTGTACCCGAGCGCCGCGGTCAGGTACATTTCGATCAGGCGGTGGTGGCGGATGACTTCAAGCGCGATGCGCCGGCCAGCCTCAGTCAGCCGGATTCCTTTGTACTTCTCATATTCAAGGAGGCCGTGATCGCCCAGCTTCTTCGCCATTTCTGTAACCGAGGGTGGCTTGATGCTGAGCGCATTGGCAAGTGCCGTGGTGAGAACGGGTGATTGCAGGCGCTCAAGTTTATAAACTGCCTTAAGAAAATCCTCTACAGCTTCGGTGCGCAAAGCCTGAATGATCGCCTGCTTGTCATCTGAGGTCATCGGCTGGTCTCAACAGGGTTAGCCAGGAACATCGCGGCTGAATTGTAACCGGAGAGAGGTTCCTGCGCCAAGAAGTGCGCCGGGAAGGCGGTATGATCCTACCTCAGCAAGGACGGAAGGCTCCTGATGGATGGTGACATGATCATTCGCGATCTGGTGGCCGCTCGCTTACTGGCCCAGGTTTCTGGTCAGGTGGCGTTCTCTCAACGCTGGTTGCAGGCGTATCTTGGCGGAGATGCTGCAGCGCTTCCAGACCGGTCACCGCTGCGCCAGGCGTGGGGTATGAAGGCGGTGATCGGCCTGACAGGCAATATCGCCATGGGAAAGAGCACGGTGCTGCGTGAGCTCGAGGCGCTGGGCGCTGCCGTACTTGATGCTGACCGGCTGGTTCATCAGCTGCGCCAGCCCGGGCTGCCGGGATATCACGCAGTTGTGGAGTTGCTGGGGCAGGGGATTCTGCTGGCAGATGGCCGTATTGATTCCGCTGCGCTTGCGGCCCAAGCCTTCGCTTCACCGGCTTTGCTGGCGAAACTGGAGCGAATCTTTCGTCCGCTCGTTGTTGACGCGGTGGCTGGGTGGGCCCGCAGCGCCACGAACCCAGTTCTGGTGATAGAAGCGATCAAATTGCTTGAAGGCGACTTGATGCGATCTGTCGATGAGGTCTGGGTTGTGGATGCCCCCAGAGCCGAGCAACTGCGGCGGCTGGTGGCGGAGCGTGGTTTGTCGGTAGAGGAGGCTCAGCGCCGGATTGACGCACAGAATCCACAGTCTGAAAAACTCGCCGCGGCGGATGTGGTGATCCACAACGGGGGCAGCCTGACGGCTATGCGCTGGCAGGCCCTGACTGGCTGGGGGGAGCTGCTGGAGCGACTTGCAGTTGCGGGCTGGCCCCTTGATGAGCTTGTGTCGCTGTTCATCGCCCGTTGCCTGAATGCGGCACAGGCCACTACTTCAGCGGAACAAGCAGAGCAGGCGCTGCGCGAGATCGCCAGCCTGGTGTCTGGCGAAAGCAGGATCGAAATGGGGATGCTGCGCCGGCATCTGAACGCTGACTAGGGCAGGTTGAATGAGCAGGCTCCTGCAGCTGTAACGCATTCGGCAATGGGTTCTCCAAGCTGGCTGACGCTGAAAATTGTCCCATTTTGCCAGAAGGCCTCCTGGCTGCTCACAGCGATCCAGGCATGACGCATGTCGCAGCCTGCTGGCTTATCCTGATACTCAGTATTGAGGTCCCACGCCATCAGACAGTCACCGGGCGGGAAGGCGTACAGAGAAGCGGTCAGAAAGCCGTTGTCCCAGCGGCCGATACTTAGCTCGCCGCCCGCACTTCGAAAGCTCAACCCCGAAATGTCCAGTGTGCGATTGCTGGTGTTGACCAGCGTGAGACTCTCCGATGAATACACCAGGCGCAATTCGGAGGATGGGCCGGGGGGAATCGAGGTGCCTTGCAGCGCTGCCGGGAGCGTCGCCTGCGCTGGTGCATTGGCGACGGCATTGGCGGTGGCGGTACGGAGGACGGCAATGGCGGTGTTGGTTGCGAAGACGGCTGTCACTGTGCTGGCTATGCTGGGATCGCTGGCAGCCGGGCTATCACCACGCAGCCTGATTTCGATTGGCCCAACGGTACATGCCGGCAACAACACGGCCGCCAGCAGGAAGGCGAGCATCGGATGAAAACGCGTGTACCGCCTGGGTATCATGACTGTCCCCTTCAGTGCGTCTAGAATGGCGGGAGGATAGACTGCTGCAATTCCGCGAGGAGCGGATTGCCGACCAGATTACAGGTTTCATCAACAGTAGCCGGGTGAATTTCATCCAACGGTGCCTGTGGATTATAGGTGTTGTAGATCATGCGGGCAATTTCGGCCATCAGCGGCCAGGATTGCTCGTAGGGCAGCCAGCTACGACCATACAGCGCCATCGTTAGCACAAAATCGCCGCCATCGGTAAAGACAAGGCTGGCATCTCCGTGGGTATCGTCAATCCAGCCATGTTTGTGGGCAACTGTGGTGCCGACGGGCACGCCGGCTTCCGTCAGGACATTGATCTGATTCTGGCTCATCGTGCGGATGATCTGGCGGCACTCGGTGGGGGTGAACTGCCCTGGAAAGACCTCCATGAGTGGGCCGGTTTCATCAACTGCACACTGGTAGACCGCGCCCAGCAGCCAGCCCAGGTCCTCCGGTGTGGACTGATTGAATGGATCCGGCACCGTGCGACTCTGATCTGCAGGGATTTCTGGCGCAACTAGCGGGCGGTTTTCTACCGGTTCGTCGCCTAGCTTAAAAGGCGCCAGAACAAAGGTATTGCGCAGCCCAAGCGCCTGCATTGTCTGCGTGACGTTTTGCGCGCCAGCAAAGGGATCGCCCGCGCCTATCAGGCCAAGAATGTCATTGGCAGTATGGTTACCACTGCAGATCATGGTATTGACTATGATTTCGGCCTGATACGGATCTGGGGGGAAATCGAGCTGGCGGAAGAACTCTACCAGAATCGGGATTTTGATCAGGCTCATGCCGCTGTAGGCAACATTCTGCCCGAGGGAGAAACTCGCACCAGTCTGGAGATCAAGCACAAAGACGGAGCCGAACGTGTCTTCCTCCGGCGCGAAACCTGCTGCCAGCAGGTAGGTCTGGATCTGTTCTCCGAGGGCGATGAGGTCAACCACCGGTGTCTGTGATGGGGGAGGGGCGTCCGGGGTACCCCATGGTGGCAGGGCTGTCACCACAAATGGTGGTGTGGGTGTAAGGGTCGGCCAGCCGACTTCCTCGACTGTGATCACAGGCAGACTGTTGAGCATGCCGGTAACCGTGACAACGTCCTGGAATACCCAGCCTGTGCCAGACGGGGAAGCGGGATAATCAATCAGGAGCCAGGGGTATAATGCGTGACGGCTGATCACACCATAGCGTTCCCCGGGGACGATTCGCCCGATCCGCGGATATTCAATGCCCGGGCCAAATCGGACGTTGATCTCGGCATTCGCTTCCAATAGGACGGCGAAGGCGCTCAGGTCGGTGACAGGTGATATGGCGGTAGGCGTTACCCCAGGCGGCAACGTTACTGCTGGCGCATTGAGCGTTGGAGTGGGCGAGTAACTGGTTGGATTCTGGGCGGCTTGAGTGCCGACGGAAAGCGCTATTGGAATTTGCGCGATGGGCATTGAGACAGTGACCAGGTCCTGGTATACCCAGGCTGTACCCGCGCCGGGCTCTGGATAGGCCAGCAGCAACCAGGGATAAAACTCGCTTCTTCCCAGCACCTGGTAGCGGATGCCCGGGGTGACTTTCCCCACCAGCTCGTATTCCAGGCCGGGGCCGCTGCGCAGGTTGATCTCACCTACCGCTTCGGCGAAAATCGCGGTCGGTGTTGCCTGGTGAAGCGCATCACTGTGGGTGGTAGAAGGCAGGCTCATAGCGATGCAGAACATGACCACTACCAGGCCGAAGCCCAGCAGAATACGTCGCGGTGGGAAATAGGAGGATGCAGGCATGGCGATTCACCCAGTGACAAGATTACAATGACGCGTATTGTAGCGCGCTTCTGCGCGGCTATCACCTTCAGTTCCTTTGTGGACAGAGTCATGCGGCGGTGGCATCAGTGAGAACGGACAAAGCGACGACCCGAGATTTTTTTGCCTTCGGATACTTTCGAGAACGGATTGCCGGCCTCATTCTGCTTGGTGTGTGGGCGATGTTCCTGGCGCTTCCGGTCGCTGCCCAGCGCCATATTCCAGGTGTGGACATGGATGGTCAGGGCCAGCCTGAGAGCCCGCCAGAGCCGGTGGGCCCTGTCCTGGGGCCAACTGGCGATGATGTGCTTAACGTGCTGCTGCTGGGCAGCGATACGGCCAACCCGGTCAATGCTGGACGGACTGACGTGATCATGGTTGTATCGATCAATCGCACGCAGAACACTGTCAATCTGCTTTCTATTCCGCGTGATTTGTACGTTTACATTCCGGACATGGCAATGCAGCGCATCAATACCGTGTACGGCCTGGGGGAGAACAACGGGTACGACGGAGGGGGATATGGACTGCTGCGTGAAACGCTGCTCTATAACCTGGGACTGGTAGTTGATCATTATGCCCGGGTTGATTTCAACGACTTTCAGGCGCTGGTGGATGCGCTGGGAGGCATTGAGCTCACGGTGCCCTGCGCCTTGCAGGATTGGCAGCTTATCTCTCCCGACCTGGACCCCGCCGTGGAAGAAAACTGGCATCTGGTCACTTTGGAGGTTGGGGTGCAGCGACTTGATGGGTATGAAGCATTATGGTATGCGCGCAGCCGCCGTACCAGCAGCGACATTGATCGGGGCAGGCGCCAGCAGGATATCATCCGCGCGATCTGGCGAAAGGTGAATACCCTGGGGCTGATCAACCAGGTTCCGGCATTATGGGGGGGGCTGCGTGAGATTGTGCACACTGACATGACCCTGCCCGATCTGCTTGGCCTGATTCCTACTGCGCTGGCTATTGAGCGTGAGGATCTGGCACATTTCAGGTTTGAGCTGGAGCGCCATGTTCGTTCCTGGCGTACTCCGAACGGCGAGTCCGTGCTTGTGCCACAGCCCGTTGAAGTCGCGCTGCTGATGGAACATTTTATGCAGCCGGTTACTGAGAATCGGTGGGGAGAAACGGCCCCGCGAGTGGAAATTCTCAATGCTACCGGGTATGCGGGGATGGATCAGGTTGCTGCCGATCTGCTGAGCTGGGAAGGGTTTGCAGCCTTCGCTGCCGGCGCTGTTCCCTCCGGTTACCAGCCGGTCACGGCGGTCTATGATTATGCCCCCAGCCAGAAGGGACACCGTCTGAACCAGCTGCTCGAAGCGCTGCGGCTTGGTGACCGGACAGATGTGGTGATCGCGCCCAGCGCTGACCGCACCACAGATTTCAGAGTGATTCTGGGTGGCGATTACCGGTCGTGTCACTTCAATGTTATGGCGCCAGTTCCGACGGAAGTGCCTTAGCCTGGGTCCTGTTCCAGCACAGTGGGGGCGACCTGGCCCGCCGTTAGCTCTGATACGGCATCATGCAGCGCATTCAGATTGGCAGTTGGCAGGCGCGCATAGAGTGTGACACTGACACCGAAATCCTGGTCTTCAAGCTCGGCGTCATGGGCTGCCAGGAGGCGCTGAATCTGCTCGAAGAATGTGTATTCGAATTCCAGGCCAATCAGCGTTTTGAGGATACGCCGGGTGCGCGGCAAGGCGTGGAGTACATCGCGCGCTGCATCACCATACGCCCGCACGAGGCCGCCCGTTCCCAGCTTCGTCCCGCCAAAGTACCGGGTGACAACCACCACAACATCTCCCAGGTCTGCCCCGCGGAGCACGGTCAGTACTGGTGGCCCGGCGGTGCCACTCGGCTCGCCATCATCGGACATCCCTTCAGTCACGCTGCCGCCGTAGCCAGCTTTGAAGGCGTATACGTGATGTGTCGCATCAGGCATTTCCTGGCGTATGGCCGTAATGAACACCTTGGCTTCTTCAGCCGACGGGGCATAGCCGGCAGTTGCGATAAAACGTGAATTCACAACGCGATTTTCGATGCGGATTGTCCCTGCGGGAATATCGTATTCAGCGTAACCCATGATCAATCGACCAGCCCTTTCGGATTGATGCGGCGGAATGCACGGCGATAACTCTCGATTTCTCTCATCTCGAGCGTCAGCTCAGCGCGGATGTCATCGGCATTCTGTAGTACGGCCGGGTATGCAGGGCGGGCAATCCTGATCTGTTCGTCCTGCTCCTGCAGCGCAATGACCTGATGGGTCTCGAGATAGCGAAGCCCTTGCAGCACGCAGGCGTTGGTTGTGCCGATCGCCCCCGCCAGGCGTGCAAGGTCAATCTGGCCATCGGGCTGTTTATTCAGGGTGAATTTGCACAGCCCAGCCAGGCACTCGAGGAAGTGCTCCAGGCTCTGCTGTGCGGGGGGAGGAGCGCCTAAGAGATAGATGCGCTGCGCCTGGGTGGTTTCTAACACAGCATTCAGCACCGCGCGGGAGGGTGGGGCGGTGTAGATCAGGAGCGCAGGGTTGCGCGGAAGTTCGGTGCGGCGCAGCCCGGGACTGGTTCTCAATAGTTCCCTGGCGCAATGATAGCCTTCTGCCCAGATCACCCCTTCAGGTTCCTGCTGGTGAAAACGTTCAACAACGGAAAGTGCCTGCTGATCCCGCCAGTCGATAAACTGCTGTGGGGGCGCGGCTACGCCTGGGGTAACTGCCTCGGTTACACGGTACGCGACCAGTGTTAGCGCCATCTCGCGCCGTCCCTGGTAGATGTTCCAGCCTGCCGTGAATGCCAGATCAAAGACTCCATCGGGCAGGCGATGGTCCATGCCGTTCCACCAGAGAACCTGACGGTGCTCACCTTCAGCACTGGACACAGTCAGGCGGCGGTGGCGCTGGTCGCGGCCAAGATTGGTGCTCTGTTCCAGGCGCAGATCACGGCACATGAGCACAACCGGCGGGTTGCCTTCTCCGTACGGGGCCAGCAGGTCAAGGTGTTCTACCAGCTCTGGTGTGACCTCCTTCAGTGTCACTTCGAGATCAATTGTTAACGCGGCGGGCTGTGCAGTGGTGCGCTGCCTGGTAAGTGCCGCCGACAGGCCACGCCGAAATCGATCGATGTGCTCAACGGACAGGCTAAGACCCGCCGCTCCAGCATGGCCACCAAAAGCTGTCAGTAAATCAGCCTGGTCAGCGATTGCATCCCCGATATGCAAACCCTGAGCAGACCGGGCAGAACCGCGAGCCAGTGGTTCCGCGTTGTCCTGGCTGGAGGTTAGCAGCACACAGGGGAGCTGATATTTTTCCGCAAGCTGGCCCGCCACGAGGCCAAGCAGCCCTGTATGCCAGCCCGGCTGATGGATGACTAGCGCCTGGAATTGCAGTAATTCGGGTTGTCGCTCCAGGACGGTTTCCGCCGCGACCAGAATATCGCGCTGGAGGAGGCGGCGTTTCTGGTTCAGGCCTTCAAGATGGGAAGCAATCAGGGTCGCTTCAGAGGCACTCTGTGTAGTGAGAAGTCTGACGGCCTGGGCTGCGTCATCCAGGCGCCCCGCCGCGTTCAAGCGCGGTGCAAGCTGGAAGCCTATGCTCTCGCTGTTCAAATGCTCGGGCTGAATGCGGGCGATCTGGTACAGGGCGTGCAGTCCTGGACGCAACGTGTTTCTTAGCTGGTGCAGGCCCTTCTGGAGCAAGTACCGGGTATCGTTGCGCTGTTCTGCCACGTCCGCCACGATCCCCAGCGCCACCAGATCCAGCAGGGCGGGCAGCGCGGCCGGATCGTGCTGGACATGAGCATGCAGGGCCTCCATGAGTTTGTAGGCCACACCAACGCCGGGGAGGGTTCGCAGCGGGTGCGAGGCCGGCAGCCTTTTCGGGTTGATGTTGGCAGTCGCAGGGGGAAGCTGCCCGTCAGCAGACAAATCGTGATGATCAGTTACAATGACGAGGAGACCCTGCGCATTCGCATAGTCAAGCGCTTCGTAGGCGGTGATGCCTGTGTCACAGGTCAGGAGGATGGCTGGATTGTGGGTGGCGATCAGGCTGGCCAGCGATGGAATGTGAACACCATGCGACTCTGTCAGTCGGTCTGGTATGTAGAAGGCCGTGTTGGCACCAAGTGCACCGAGGCCTTCCAGCAGGAGGGCGGTCGCTGTTTGGCCGTCTACGTCAAAATCTCCCCAGATCAGGATGCGATCTTCGCGCGCAATACCTGTGGCAAGCGTCTCAACGGCGGCAGTCATATCCGGGAGATCGCTGGCCGGCGCCGGTGTGTATTGATCCGGATCCAGGAATCCCGCGATCTCGGCAGGATCTGTAATGCCTCGCTGGGCCAGGAGTGTCGCGACTACAGGGGGCAGCGTAGTCACGAGATCGGCATTTGAAGGGATATTTGTCAACTTCCAATCATTATTTCGCGTAGTCATATTCAAACAAACAGCACCTAATATTCCAACTCATCCAGCATATCAAGATCCACTATCACTCCCATATCCACCTCAGATCCCAGCAACCCCGCCTCAACCCCACGCCCACAAAACGACCTGAACACACAATACCGACAACGCTGCTCATCTGGCGTCATCGACCACAAATCACCCTCATCCCCCAGCGCCTCATCCACCGCACCCAGCACTTCACCAAGGTACTGGCGATCCGCCTGATACTGCGCGGCACTATAATGATACACATGCGGCTCATCCGGATAGTTCGCATACCAATAAACCATTGTCACCCGCGCAGGATCTACCGGCCCGCCAAAATGATCAGCTGCTCCTTCCACCACCACAAACGGATATACACGAGTCTGTAACGCAGCAGCTACCGTGTCACGAGCAGGGCGTCTGTGTGCAGTCTTCCAGTCCACAATCACAATGCGCTGCTCACGTTCAACCGCCAGCAAGTCAAACACGGCCACCAGCCTACGCCCACCAACCTCAATCGCAAGCCGTGCCTCTGGCAGCAGCAGTTCATCCGGAATGTTCAACGGCGGTTCGTCCAAAAAAGCCTGCCACCATGCTTTCACATGGTCATCACCAATCGACGCCCCGATCAACTCCCGCGCCTCAGGTTCCGACAAATACTGCCGCATCAGGAAATAGCGCTCTATCGCGCTGTGCAGCTGTTGTCCCCTGATGCTATGCGACTCATATTCCAACGCCGGCTCAACCTCAAGGGCCGGCCACGCCTGCTGGCGAAGCACCCTAAGCTGGAAGCGCCGCCTGCAATCCACGAAATCCTGCAAACTGCTCTGGCTGAAAACAAATCCCTCAGGCAATGTCATGTATCCCTGCCTTCCTGCGTGTAACTCCATAACACGGTCAATGGCAGGGCAGGGCGATTCTGAGAATCGCCGCCTTTTTGCCAGTAGCGGCCCATATTCCAGGTAATCATCAGGTTCCGTTTTGCCCGTGTGATCCCAACATAAAGCAGCCGCAGTCGCTCAGCCGCGTAATCCAAACGCGCCTGGGTGGAAGCCTGCCCCTCGACATATCGGAAATCGGCAGAGACAAGCGCCTCGATCTGGGCGAGCAGCTCAGCCTCCAGATTCAGCTCATCCCTGATAAACCAGCGCTCCGCCAGGTAGTTGTCATATACCTGTGCTGAGGGAAAACCATAGTTGCTCACTCCCAGCAAGTACACCCGATCCCACTCGAGACCCTTGGCCGCGTGCATGGTGGCGATGGTCACGGTGCCGGGCTGGGGTTCATACCCGGCCTCAACATCGTCAAAACCCACAAATTTACGCTGGTTCTCACTGATCGCATTCAACTCGCCCAGGAAGTCAGGCAGCCGCCATTCAGGATTGTTCTGCGCAATACCGCGCATTACCACGGCAATCTTGTAAGCCAGGGCGATATCCGCAGGCTCCTGGAAGAGGTACTGGGCCAGTGTCAGGATAAGCTGATCAACGGGCAGCGATGCCGCCTGCGTCCACAGACGCAAATCTTCCCTGAACGCCTGGAGGATGTCCATCAGTGCAGGCTCCTGCTGAAGAAGCTCTACCTCCTGGAGCCAGTCATCCCCGGCGCGCGGCCACAAGAAGCGCTCAATCTCCCGGCAGCTGCTCAAGACCTTGCCGATGAGGGCTGCCCTCTCCGCATCGAACTCAGCGTGGTCGCTCGCAGAACCTGACCAGGCGTGCAAATACAACTGAGCCAGCAGGCGCGCCTGATGTGGATTGCACAGAAAGGCCAGGGTATGGCGCAGACGAGCGGCGACAGCGCGTGTTTCTGATGTGCTGCGCAGCAAATCCACATGCGGAATGCCGAGTTGTTTCAGGACTTCGGAGAGCTTGACTCCCCGGCTGTTTTCCGGGACAAGAGCGGCTACCGTGTATTCAGTGTTGGAGGCGAGAAAGCGCTGGATATTTGCGGCGACCAGTTCCAACTCGGTTTCCGGGGTAACGTTTTGTCCGGGTTTGGCATGAATATACAGGCTGTTAGGCTCGGCCGGCGGGTTGGGGTTAGGATCGTCCGGCTCAACAGGCTGGATATACTGAGGGAGAAACGCGCTGCGCAAAGGCGGCAGCGGGTGTTCACGCGTCGTCCACCGAACCATCTCATTAGCGAGATCGATGATTGGCTGGGCAGAGCGCCCGGATGTGGTGAGCTGCTGCGATGTCGACTGTTCCAGAAAACGGCGGAGGAAATGCGGGTTGGCCGTCGTGAACGTCGTATAGATCGCCTGGTTGGGGTCGCCAACGCGCACCCAATTTCTGTTCGCACTCAGGAGGCGCAGCATAGTCTCCTGCAGGTGCGAACTATCCTGGGCCTCATCCTCAAGAATGAAGGGCCATTTCGCCTGAAGGCGTTGACAATAGTGCTCATCCTCCTGCAGGGTCACGATCGCCAGACGAATCAGATCATCGAAGTCGACGGCACCGCGATAACTGAGGCTGCGCTGGTAGTCCTCATATACGGCAAGGCCAAACTGTGCCAGTGGCAGCAAAGGCGCATTATGCTCTGCTGCTATTTCTCGCAGCGAGGCTGCATCCAGAAGGTGATTTTTGGCATGTCTGATAAACTGCAGGCCCAGGCTGGCTGCCAGATCCGGCAGAGTCTCGCGTAAGAGCCGGCGGCTTTGCGGCTCGGAGAGGTCGTCTCGAAGATAATCGGAAAAGATCTCCTGATACTGACCGAGCACATTTCGCGCAATGTCGGCAACGATCTGATTCGATACGCGCTCATCCAGGATCTGAAAATCTTCGGCAAGGCCTGCCAGGGAAGGGCGCTCACGCACGATGTCGTGGGCCAGGCTGTGCAGCGTGCGGACACGGTAGCCGATATACGGGAGCAGGCCCCGTTCCCACTGCAAAATGGCCGCGATCCGGCTTCGGAAGCTGTTTACGGCTGAATTCGTGAATGTGACAACCAGGATTTCCTTTCGATCAACACCCTGCGTCAATCCCTGGGAAGCCAACTCAGCGACCAGGCGTGCTGCCAGGTGTGAGAGCGTAAATGTCTTGCCGCTGCCCGGGACAGCCGCAATACCCAGGCGGCCTTTGCGATAGCCTCTGATAATGGCTGCCTGTTCCGGCCGGAAGCGGGGCTCTTCGGTGGCTGTCATTGCGTTGCCTCCTGCCCGTAACGCTGTAGTATCTGTTGAAACACATACAGCATTGGTCCACGTTGCTCAAAGCCCTGCTCACCGAGATCGGAGATCCCCAGGTAAATCTGCTGGCGACAACGCCTGATCAGCCCGGTCATTAAGCGGTGCAGCATTTCTCGCTGCTTTTCCTCCTCATCCACATCCGTCCACACGTAGCTGGCCGGATAGTGACGAGTCAGCACATAGGGGTGTGTCAGGGGCTGGTCCAGCCGTCTCCACCAGCTTTCGCTGCCAATATCCAGCCAGAACTGGTAATCTACAGTACGGTTGCGCATCAGAAAAGTGAAGGCGGGCGCCAGAAAGACAGCATCAACGCCTTCATCCGACCAGCTTGACGTATACAGCGCGCTCAATACACCTTCGTTCACGAGCTGCAGATACTCCTGCCCCATGCTGTTCCAATCAGGCTCCAGATACTGATGTGGATACAGCACCTGGCGAAACTTGCGTGCTGATTCGATGATCTGAGCAGCGATTCGACCCTTCTCAACATCTGCGTGAAATCCAAACCCGGGCTGGGACAGCACCTCCCCGAACAAGCGGCTGAGAAAATAGTCAGGCGGTATCGGCTGCTGCTCATGGCTGAGGCTGGCATCCTGCAGCCAGGTGCGGAAATATTCAAAACGCTCACCGATCGCATAAGTAATGCGATCGCGGGTGGCTGGCTGGATCAAATCAAAGGAGGTGAAGGCGCCACCCTGATTCGGCTTGTAGACAATATCGGCCAGCAGGCGGGCTCGTACCGGGTCCAGCCCATCAATCACGGCGATCAGCGCATCCACAATATCCTGGCGTGGCGGTGGCGGAAAACCCCACTGTGGGAACGCGAGATTGAGCAGCGTTAGCAGTACGCGTGCGGCTGGCTCTTCTCGCAGGGCGCGTGACGGGCGGTGTGAAACAGATGGAATACCCAGCCGATCGAACTGCGATTGCAGCGCAAAACGCAGGGAGTCAGTGAGAAACGGCGCCAGAATAACGATCTGGGCGGGCGGGATCCCGCTTGAAACCAGATCACGGATGTGGCTAATCGTCCACTCAATCATCTGGGGGTAGTACGCGTGGTACGTATAGGTTAGCGCTGCCACAGGATTGTCAGCAGGAGCGGAGCGCGCGCTGAAGACAGGATTCAGGGCGCGCTGAACTTCATGTTCCAGCGCCTGCAGGGGACCTTCTGTATCGGGTGAAGGCTCAGACACGAGATGCTGATCACATAGGCTGGCCAGGCCGCTGGCGTTTTCCGGTGAGGCGCCGAGGAATGTCCGGTATCCAGCTTCTGTATCCATCACCAGCAAGGCTGTTTGCCACTGTTTCCACTGGTCCCTGATGAAATCGTGAACTACCGGGCCCGACTCTTCAATGTTGTCGGCAATGAGATGCTGATACTGGGCCATGAAGTAGCGCTGAAACACAGGATGGGGGGCCAGCGTTTCCATGAACAGCTTCAATTGCGCGGCGTAATCGAGCAGGTTATGCTCCTGGCAGTACTCTTGATACTCTGTTGTGATGGCCTGAATGACCTGGAAGACACTCACCCGACTCGAGTGGCGATCGCCCCAGGCGTTTATGAGTCGCTGACCGATTTCGTCGAAACCAAAACCGGCAACAGCAGCCTTTGCCAGATTATCCAGCAGTTGTGTCGCAATGCGAGGAGGGGGCAATCCAATGGAATCAAATATGCCCTGGGCCACTTTCGGCCGCACAAAACGCATCATGTAGTACTGAGCCGTCTCAATGGTCAGGAACACGGGCTCCCGGTGAGGATCATAACCTGCCGGCGCGGCAACCAGCGGCCAGAAGCGCGCCACGTTGCGCCGGGCCAGCCCGCTTAAGGTTGCCATGGTTACCTCCCCAGGAAACGGCTCCATCTGGTGGCTTGCCAGCTGGTAGGGACGGCCAATCGAGCGCTGTGGCACCAGAATCAGCACCGACTGCGCAGTTGCGCCCGATGCCAGGATCTGTTCAAGATGGCGCAAGGCCCACGTGGTCTTGCCTGTGCCTGCCGGCCCCTGCAGAAATATGCGGGGGGCTTCTGACGGTGGGGGGACTGTGGTCACGACGTCCTCAATCCTTATGAATAGCTCGCGCGTTCTATTATAGTGGATATGGCGACAACGCCAAGTATTGCACCGATCCTGCTTCCGCGCGAACAGAAGCGGCGCAGACGATGCGTATATGCGGCCGATTCGACAGCCTGATTGGCCCCGGACAACGGCAAAAGGTTGTCGGAGACAGGTTTGGCCTATAGAATGGAAATAGCTGTTAGGTATTCCTTGTTCGACTATATGCAGGTTTTTCAGTATGGTTCAACCAGATGACGGTGGTCGCAGCCTGTGGGGTGAAACATCACACGGTCAACAACCACCCGGCGGTAATGACATCAATCAACCCCAGGCTCACCGGAACGGACAGCGAGGCGGGCAGATCGCTGGTCTCATCCTGTTCCTGTTTATTGCGCTGCTTGTTTACCTGTTTACAGGCCGTCCGGATGAAGGGGCAAAAGCTGGGAGTGGAGCGACCACGCCTTTTCATGAGGCGCTTAATCGCCTGCTTCCGACTCTTATAACGATCGGCCTGCTGGGGCTGCTGTATGCTTTTCTGTTTGTTCGGGGCGCTACGCGAACCGGACGCGTAATCAGAAGTGTTCTCGCTTTCTGGATGACGGGGCTGCTGGTGGCTGGCACAGCGTATCTTGTGATGGGCTGGCTGATCCCGTACAGCGCTTTCAGTGAGCGATTGATCATTCCTGCGCTCCTGGCGGCTCTGGCGCTGATCCTGGGCGTTTTTGCTCCGATTATGCCGATCTGGCCACTGAATGTGCCCGATGGGCAGTTGTGGACAATCCTCGATTTTGGCGATCACTTTGTGAACTATGTTGGGGCTGGCGTTCACTGGATCCGCCCGATGGATGGCTTTGAGCAGTACCAGCAGGGGGGTGCGCTTGTCATCGAGATCGATGATGAAGGTTTTCAGTCCCACGACAATTTCCCCTTCCGGGTCAGGGCGAAGATCAGCTGCACCTTTAACCCGCTCAGTGCTGAGCGTGAGCGCTGGCGCGACCTGCGCAATTTATCACGCGAAAGACTGCGTGATGATATCGCCGATGAAATCCGCTTTATTATCATGAATGAACTGAGTAACGATCTGCACGATCATATTCGCGCACCCGGTAACCGCCAGACCGTGCTGCATCGCATTTCAACGGATATACGCGATGCGATCCGTGCGCGGGCCAACATGGGGATCAGCCTGGTGCCGAACAGCCCCATCAACGTCACCCTGCTGCCAACCAATAAGGTGGTGAATGCCAGCGAATACCTGGCTGCCTTCGAAGCGATCACAGGGGGGACGCGGCGTGATGATCTACTCAGGATGCTGGGTACAGGGGTTAATGACAGTCGGGTTCTGAGCGAAGTGGTGGAGCTGGCTACCCGGGATGGGGATATCAACATCAACTTTGACGCCCAGGGCAACGCCTATGTCGCCCTGACCAGTGGTGACGATGTTGATATTGGCGAGTCATTCAGCGACACGCTGATTAGGGCCGCGAACATCGTCATGAATACCGCAGGGCGGCAGCTAAGTGCTCCAGCGGCACCTGACGAGACCCGGAGCAGACCGGCCGGTTTGCCTGAGCAGGCTGCGCTCCCCCGGGGAGATGGCTGGGAAGAGGTCACCGCGCCAGAGCGACAGGCAGATGCACAACCCGCCCCCCCGGCAGAGCAGCCTTCATCCGGCCAGGCAGGCGATGCTATCCATGTGGAGCCTGGCTTGTCTCAGGATGAGGTGATCGAAGTCGAGCCGGATTCGGACGGAGTGTTCAAGGCGCGGCCGCGCCGCAACCCGATCATTCCCGACGAATTGCCTGATGATATGTGATCTGGCCGGGCTGGCTGCAGGCAGCACCGCAACCTTTCAGGCTGATTGATCAGGTGGTTCCTTGACCGCCGCAAACTGGCGCGCATACTCTCTGAACAACGGAGGAGTGACTTCCAGCTCTTCTTCTCCCTCTTCCCCGGCGCTGGTGTCTTCCGCCTTCTTCAACAATTGTTTTTCCAGTAGAAGAGCGACTACCTGAGCGTCCTTACCGACTGGGGACGGGCGCTTCAGGATCTCCTTAATGGTCAGGCGCTCGTCGAGTGACAGGCTGTCCCAGATGGTCTGGCATTCATCCTGTATCGGCTTGCTGTTGAGTAGAAAGCGAAAAGCATCACTTTCCAGCGTGTTGTAGCTGATGTGGGCTGCCAGCCCAAAACTGGCGCGCAAGAGACCTGCGTGCCCCCCGGAATTACGCAGCAGGAAACGCCGGAACGAGGGGGGGTATGTTACTCCCTTGCGCTTGGACAGCTTGTCCAGCATTGCTTTCGCATCTTCTTCAGAGTACGGGCCAAGGTACAGTGTATGATCGGTGAACAGTTCCACGAATGGCTCAAGGGCAAGCCGGTTGTAATTGTTTTCCTGCAGGATTTGTGGCAAGGGTCGACGGGTGAAGGTTATGTAGGTCAGACGGTACTTGTAGTCATCGCGCAGCCCGCGCAGCGTCTGGAAGAAGCGGACAGGCAGATTACTGAGCATATCTTCGAACTCATCAAAAACGAAGGTAATGCTGCGCTTGGCGCCTTCCGGGGTAGGCATGAACAGGAGTTCCAGAACGTGCTCAAGATAGCGCAATCCGATGTGGGGCAGCAGCGGGTTCGTGCCATCGCGCAGGGTGCGATATGCGTACGTGAATTCTTTGATCTCGTTTTCAGGGAAGCCGGCGAACGGATAAAACGCTTTGTAGAGGCGGTGAGTCATGATCTCGTATCCCGCCCAGGAGCTGCGCTGATCTGACTCGCCCTCTGTTGCAGATGGGGTTTGTAATGGGAGTGAGTCCAGCATGTTATTGGGATCAACCAGGATCATCGTGAGGTTGCGGGCTGCTTCCCCCAGATGGTGCGCCTGTGTTCTGGGCTTGCGCAGATGCCGCAGCAGGTTTGACTTGCCAACGCTGCCAACTCCCACGACCGAACACGAATCGCCTGCTTTCACCTTCGACAGAATGTACCCGATCTCTTCTTTTCTGAAGTCCAGCTGCTGTTGCTCGTTAATGTCGTTCTGGCCCGTCGTAGTCATCGGCTTCTCTCTCTTGAATTATGCATCTACTCCACAATCGGTGCTGCCTCGCAGCGTGCCTCGACAGTGATGTATTCGCTCATCACCCAGCCCCATTCGTCATTATATTCAATAAACCACCATTGGCTATCAGCGCTCCTGCCTCCGACCGCCACAATACTGTTAAACGGGATCACAAGGGTTATGTCCGCATTCACCGAGGCCTCACGACGCAGATTGAGGTTGTAATCCACGACCGCACCGCAGAAGCGCTCGACAGGCGGTGTGGGCGTAGGGGTGCGGGTGCTGTATCGTTCACGGGTGGCGGTAGCTGAAGGCTGTGCGGTTGGTGGAAGTGTTGGAGATGGTGTGACGGTTAGGGTTGGCGCTGATGTTGCGGATGGGCGAGGTGACGGCGTGATGCCTGGCTCCATAGCAACGCTGCTGGTAGTGGGAGAGGGCTGGACTGCCAGTGTATCTGCCGGCCAGAACTGCTGTGGAAGAATGGGGATGAAAATGGTAAGCGCCCCGATCAGTACGGCCAGGGCAAGAAACAGCAGGCCAGGCGAATGCGCTGACGAGAATCCATTCCTGCGCCGTTCAAATCCCAACAGCAGCGCCCCCAGAATAATTCCTGCGCTGCTCGTCAGGGCGAGGATCGCGAGCAATCCGGGAACCTCTGCAGCAATAAACGTATCAATGAGCAGGGCCGCTAACGCCGACAGAGCAGCCAGCAGAGAAAGGCCAGCATTGATCCAGCCAGCCCGCGGCGCTGAGTGACGCGCTACCTGCCCGGCAGCAAAGAGGAAATGCAGCAGGAATGCAGCTAACCCAGCAACAAGCAGGTACAGACTAACTTCTGAAACAGGCATGCGATCTCACCTACATCAAGGACGGGCTGCGCTGAGGTCCTTCAGATAATAATCGGGACGTCAAGCGGTGGCAATACAAACAGAGTGTATAAAAAGCCCCGACGCACAGTATGCGCGGGGCTGAGTGGCACATGGTGGATAAGGGTTATCCTGCAAACGGTGGCAAAAACCCGACACGCTCCTTCACCGTTTTCAGGGTCTGTTCGGCGAACGCATTGGCTTTCTCAGCGCCACTGGCCAGCACGCTGTCCAGGTAGGTGAGATCCGATGTCAGTTCATGATAGCGGCTTTGGATCGGGCGGAGCATGTCAACCACCAGATCGGCCACTTCGCCCTTCAAGGCTCCATACCCCTGGCCTGCAAAGTGAGCTTCGATAGCGGCGGGTGTCTGCCCTGTGAGTGCCATATAGATCTGGAGCAGGTTGTTCACACCTGCGCGCTCCGGATCCTCACTGTTGAATCTGATCTCGGCCAGAGAATCGGTCTTGGCCCGCATGATCTTTTTGTGCGCGGCCTTGAGGTCATCCAGGAGATAAACTGCATGATACTGTGAGTCGGTTTCGCTCTTGCTCATCTTCTTGGTGGGTTCATCAAGACCCATGATCCGCGCACCGCTTTCGCCAATCATCGGCTCGGGGATGACAAACACCTCCCCGAACAGATGGTTGAAACGTTGAGCTAGGTCACGGGTGAGCTCGAGGTGCTGGCGCTGATCATCACCCACCGGCACAACATGTGCCTGGTACAACAGGATATCTGCGGCCATAAGGACGGGATAGGCAAAGAGACCAGTGCTGACACTGTCTTCCTGTTGTTTGGCGGCTTTGTCCTTAAACTGCGTCATCCGGTTAAGCCAGCCTACCGGGGCGAAGCAATTCAGGATCCAGGCAAGTTCGGCATGTGCGGGCACATGTGATTGAACAAAGATCGTAGCAATTTCCGGGTCAATCCCGCATGCAAGGTAGAGCGCGGCGACCTCCCGTGTCTTTGCCTGGAGTACGGCCGGGTCCTGAAAGACCGTGATAGCGTGCATATCCACCACACAGAAGTAGCTTTCGTAGCGGTGTTGTTCCTGAACCCACTGGCTCAAGGCGCCCAGATAATTGCCGATTGTCAGATTCCCTGACGGCTGAATGCCAGACAGGACTCGCTTTTTCGTGGAGCCAGTTTCGATCGCCATAGTTCCCCTTTTGCCTTGTGGTGTAGTGCAGTATCAGTAGTCGCAGCAATACCCCCGGTAGGATTCGAACCCACAACGCACGGCTCCGAAGGCCGTCGCTCTGTCCATTGAGCTACGGGGGCATTCCGCCGCGTATTGTAGCGATACGGACCCGAAGTGGCAACCTGCATCTGGTCATTATCCTGCGGGATGTGGTGCCTGCTGTTGCAGGATCTGGCTGCATTCAATCAGGCGAATCGCAGACTGCCGGGCTGCGTCGAGTTCTCTGCGATCAAGCGCCTGTTCGATCAGAACAGGATATGCCCGCAGCAACAGGGTAAGCGTTCGGCGCTGCCCCGCATGGTCGCCAGTTGTTTGCTGGCGTGTGTGGGCCTGCTCAAGCAGCACAATGGCAGCTGCAGGCGCTCCGATTTCCAGAAGGATGGCTCCCCGAAGCGCCAATGCCCGCGCGCAGCCAAGAATGTCAGCCGTAGACTGCAGGATTTCTACTGCGTGCGCCGCGGTCTCCCGGGCTTCATCAAGCCTCCCCGCCTGCAGATACGCCTGGCTGAGCAAAGCCTGTGCGCGCCCCAGATTAGGTTTGGATGCGACTGTGATTTCCATCAGCAGGGCGATCGCTTGCTGATACTCCCCCCGCATGAGCAGGGCTTCACCGCGTAACGCGCTGACCTGCGCCGTTGCAGCGTGTTCTTCGAGCAGCGCCAGCGCCTTGTCAGGCTGCTCACGCTCCAGCGCAAGTTGCGCCATCTCGATCTGACAGCGCTGCAACCCGGCAAGATCATTGAGCTTCGTGAACTGGCTGCACGCAAAAGCAAGGGTACTCTCTGCGGAGAGCAACCGGCCGAGCAGCCGATGCACTGTACCCGCCGTAAGGGTAAACCGGGCGTAACTCACGGGGTCAGGGGCTCTATTCGCGAGCTGCAACGCCCGGTCAATCCAGCCCTGAGTCTCATCAAACACGCCCAGCCAGCGCCCGCAGATACTCAGCCATTCCAGCAGACTCAGCCTGTCCTGTAACTCCAGTGACAGGCTTGCCGCGCCATCGGCCAGATCAATCAGGAGAGGATACCACTCCGCCCAATCGCCCTCATACATGACCTGCGGCCACACAGCCGCTGTCAGCCGAAGGCATTCGGGGAGGGAAAGGTGAAAGGTGCTGCGCAACTGGATCAGTCGCAGCGCAAGCGCGCTGCCAAATGACGCGCCCAGCAGTACGCCGGTTAACGCTTCAACTGCAGCACGCAGCTGCTGTGGAGCAAGCCCTAGTGCGCCGAGACGATCGTCAACCTCGGGCAATTGGCCGCCGGGAGATGCCAGGTCGAAGGCAGCGGCTCGCACCCCCTGGTCGACGGTAGCATCTGGCGCACCAAAACCAGCAGTCTGGCAGATTTGCCAGGCCCTGGCGCGGTCACCGACCACAGACACGAGCAGCAGAAACGCGGCCGCAAGTTCGGCGGGGAGTTCCGCGGGGGGAGGGGGCATCGTGCTACCAGGCGGCATCCGGGAAGGTGGTGATGCCGCTGTGGTATCCGATTCGCTTGTACATCTGGAAGCCGGTGAAAGGATGCCCCAGGATGCCATCATGAATCGCCCAGGAACGCCCTCGAATGGTCTTCCAGGCGTCAGGCTGCCGGAAGGGCGTGCTGCCATTCAGGCGCTGGTGAAGCTCTCCACCGGGCAGGAATTCCCGGTGGATCCGTTCCATCTCGCCGCGCCCATAAAGATAACTGAATCCGTAACCTTCAAACGTGATCGCATTATGATACGCCAGCGGCTCAATCAGAAACATCTCATGGCCCATGCGCTGTACAAATTCCTCAAATACGGGGACCATACTGCGTGAACCTCGCAGCCCTGACCGTATTTGGCCAGGAGCCAACCCGGCCTCCATCGCCTGTATCTCGGCCTCGACATTGCGACCACGTGTGCCCAGGAAGGTGGGCGTGCCTTCGAGATCCCGGTCAATGGCAAATCGGGGCGATTCGGGATCGTTGATGACCACCAGCAAGACCAGCAACTGGTTGTTGAATGTGTCCACCATATTGATATACAGCGTTGGATCCTGAGCGCCCGGCTGGTGCCAGAGGTGCATTTCCATCGCCCGACTGTTTGCGGGACAGTTGATGTTGACTACGGGTTTGCCAGCCTGTGTCAGCGTGTCCGGATCAATTGAGAAGCGCTCGAAGATCCAGGGAACCAGCAAGGTTCGATAGATCGCGTGCTTCTCCGGTCTTGCCAGGTTGTTAATCCCGCGAATTGACCCGGGCCACTGTTCCGGGGGGGAGGGGGCGATCTCCATAAGCGATCCTTTTCAGGAGATTTATCGTTCGCGCAGGGCGCGTTCAATCTGGCGCTGGCTATCCCGCTGGGCAAGCGCCTGGCGTTTGTCGTATTGCTTCTTGCCACGTGCCAGCGCGATTTCGACTTTGGCGCGCCCGCGTTTCAGGTAAAGCACGGTCGGGATCAGGGTGTAGCCCTTTTCCTGCGTCTTGCTGATGATCCGTTCGATTTCCTTGCGGTGCAGCAGCAGCTTACGCGGGCGCAGCGGGTCATGCCCATAGTGCGGCCCGGCCTGCTTGTAGTCTGCAATGTGGACGTTAATGAGCCAAAGCTCGCCGTTCTGTACCTGGACGTAGCCCTCCCGGATGTTCACCCTACGTTCCCGGATGGACTTGATCTCCGATCCTACCAGGACGAGACCAGCCTCAATCTGATCTTCAAGAAAGTAGTCATGCTGGGCTTTGCGATTTGTCGCAATGATCATACGACCATCACTGGATTTTGTTTTGCTCATTTTTCACTACCGTGTTGAAAGATTCCTATCGATATACTCAAGCGCGGTCTCCAGCCATGGATCCACACCGGCTTCAAGAGACTCTGGCAACACAACCTCGATATCTGGCAGGATTCCGGTGCCATTCAGCGTTTGTTCGTCAGGCGTATACCAGGCTCCGTAGGTTATCCTGAGCTGTGAACCGTCTGAGAGATCATGTACCAGCTGAACCGAGCCTTTTCCAAATGTTGAAGTACCGATGAGAACCGCCCGCTCGCGATCCTGGAGCGCGCCTGCCACGATCTCAGAGGCGCTTGCGCTCCCGCCGTCGATCAAGACCAGAAGCGGAATATCCTCACCAATGTCTCCGCTATCAGAATAGAATATGCGCGGCTCCTGCAGCAGCGATGTGCGTTGTGTAGCCACAAGCCCCTGTGTGAGAAACAGGTCGCTCACACTGACCGCTTCATCCAGCAAGCCGCCAGGGTTACCGCGCAAATCAAATATGAGCGCCTTTGGATTCCTGGCCAGCAGTCGCTCCAGTTCTGTTTCAAGCTGTCGTGCGGCTACCCCGTTGAAGCGATACAGGGCTACATAAGCCACGTCATTATCCAGCATCTCGCCCCGAACGGTGGGGACTTCAATTTCTGCGCGAACGACATTCACTTCGAACGTTGTGCCTGTCGCTGGCCGAAAGATCTCCAGATGCACGGTTGTTCCCAGGCGTCCGCGGATAAGAGCCGTGCCTTCTGCCAGTGTCAGGTTATCCACCGATTGCCCGTCAATGGCGAGCACAACATCACCACTTTGCAGGCCCGCCTCAGCTGCAGGGTGGTTTGGGAAGGGATACGCAATGATCAGCTGGCCAAATTCATTTACCTGAACATAGGCGCCTATGCCGCCAAAACTCCCCTCCACGTTTTCCCGTTCCACAGCGGCTATAGTCGGCTGAACAAATGCCGTGTAGTTATCGCCCAGGGTCTGCAGCATACCACGAATTGCGCCATATGTACGCTCGGTGCCGGCTGGGAGATCATAGTAGAACTCGCTTTCAACATAGTCCCAGACTTCCCAGAAGACATTGAAGTCATCCGGGCCGGTTGTCTGGGCAGCCCCGAGTTGCGCGCTGCTGCCAGCGAAGTAGCCTGCTGCAAAACCTCCTGCAGCAGTCAACAGCAAGGCGAGCACCACGACGACCACCTCTCGCCGATTCCCTACGCGGGGCAGTACCAGATCCGTCTGGCTGTCTTCGTTTTGTCTGAACTGCGTCATTCCGTTAACCGACCCTGTTCTCTATTCCAGCGCCGGGCGTAACTGCCTGACAGCCTCATCCAGCTCGACATCACGCCCATCTTCAGCCGGGATCATGGTGATGTCCGGCTCCAGCCCGGTGTTATTCAATGGCAATCGCCCCGGTGCCAGCCACTCAGCCGAGGTTATATGGACCGATGAGCCGTCTGACAGCGGGAAAATCAACTGTACCGATCCCTTGCCTGCGGTTCGCTGGCCAACAATCAGCGCCCGACCGTTTTGCTGCAAAGCGCCGGCCAGCAATTCGGCCGCGCTGGCAGTTCCCTGATTGACCAGGGCAATCAGCGGTAGGCCCGGCTCCTGTCCCTCTGACACCGCTTCCCGAACCTGTTCCTGACCACGCGCGGTCTCATAGAAGATGACACCCCGATCCAGGAAAATATCCGCGACCGTCAGCGTTTCGTGCAGAAGCCCGCCCGGATTATGTCGCAGATCCAGAATAAGCGCCTGAACAGCTGCAGCACGAAGCTCGTCCAGAGCGGTCTGAATTTCGTCAGGGGTACGCCCGGTGAACATCGTTACATGAATATAGCCGATGCGGTTATCTTCCATCAATGTGCGCCAGAGTACTGACGGTGTATTTACAACTGCGAACGCAATCGTGTATTCGCGTTCATCGGCGGCATCAAAAGCCTGTACCCGGATGGTAACACCGTTGCCATCTCGCACTTCGCCTTTGAGCATCTGACGGAGTACATCCAGGGAGATCTCGGCATCAATCCGGGCGCCGTTGATGGCGAGCAATACATCCCCGCTGCGGATACCGGCCTGCGCCGCCGGGCTTTCAGGATAAGGGTACAGGAGATAGCGCCCATCTGCAGCATATTGCACATCAACGCCAATTCCCCCATGTTGCCCGGCCAGCGCATCCGATTCATTGCGGGTGACGACAGGCGGATTAAAGAAGGTGTAAGGATCTTCCAGTGCTCCCATCATGCCGCGCGCTGCGGCATAAACCAGGTCGGGTTGTTCCGGAAGCTCACGAAAATAGTGTTCTTCCAGAAGCGCCTGAATCTCGCTCAGCAGGGCGTAGTGTCCTGCTGACTCCTGGGCGGTAGCCATATCACGGGAGGCGCCGATGAGATCGCGTGCGACAAACCCGAGAAGGAAGACAAAGACCAGCAGCAGGCCGGTCAGCGCACCTTTGAAGAGGGCCATCCAGGAAGAATGATCAGAACTCTTGTGTGTCGCCATCGTCGTAGATTCACAATCTGCCTCGAGCCGCATAGTGTCATGGATTTTATCACATTGGTGGATCGCAACCTATGCCCGCTTTTTACGTTAGGCTGCTTCGGGCTATAATCTTCTGGCTTGCTAGTGGCTTGCCGGGATTGATGCGGAGAGATCAGACCGATGCCTGATGATCACAATGGGCTAGTACTCATCGCAGATGACGAAGCGAATATCGTATTACTGCTTCGCAGGCTTTTTGAGCGTGACGGCTTTTCCGTTGAAGATGTTGCCGACGGTAATTCGGCGCTCAGAAAGGCAGAAGAGCTTCGCCCGGAGCTAATCCTGATGGACGTGATGATGCCGGGCCTGAACGGTTTTGAAGTGGTGCGCCGGCTGCGTCAGAATGAAGTTACTGCGCGTATCCCCACGATTTTTATCACCGCGGCTGCGCGCGAACCCGCTGATATCGTGCGCGGGCTGGGGCTTGGCGCGGACGACTATGTCACCAAGCCATTCAGCCCGCATGAGCTACTGGCCCGTGCCCACAGCAAACTGCGCGCCCGGCGTCTGGAAGAGAATCTGGAACGCCGCAACAAGGAACTGGAAGCACTGGTGCGAATCGGTCGCGAGTTTAACCAGCGTCTCAAACTCGATGATTTGCTTGATCTCGTGCTGACGGTCTGTGTCAATGAACTGACAGCAGATCATGCAATGCTGTGCCTGTTCGATCAGCGAGGCCAGGTGACCACCTGGCGCACGCTGAGGGAGGATTTTCTCGGCGCTGAGGAAATTCAGGCTATGGTTGATGATCCGCAGTCGCTCCTGGGGTATATGCTGTTGCATGACAAATCGGTCAATGTCGCAGACCTGGGCGACGTTGTGCTTGGGCATGAATGTCATGCTGCGGTAGGCACGCGTATCGTCCATCATGGCGCAATCATAGGGGCAATTGTACTGGGGCGTACCGAGGCGGAGCCCTATGATGAGGGGCACCTGCGCCTGCTCGAATCGATTACTGAGCAGGCGACACTGGCGATACGGAATGCAGAGCTTTATGACGAACTGCATCATTATGCGCTGAATCTGGAAAACATGGTGGCGGAACGCACAACGGAATTGCGCGCGGCCCAGTCGCAGCTTATCCGCTCCGAGAAGCTGGCCTCGCTTGGCCAGTTAGCGGCAGGCATTGCCCATGAGGTCAATAACCCGCTGCAAGCCATCCGAAACTGCCTGGAACTGGCGATTGAGGACATCGATGCCCAGCGCGCAGTCGACAAGGAGTTACTGACGGTTGCGGAGCAGGATGTGCAGCGCATACGCAGAATTGTGAGCCAGCTGCTGGACTTTTCGCGCCCGGGGTCTGGAGGGCTGCAGCCCGTCGAACCCGGGAAGGTGATTCAGTCGGTGCTGAAACTAGTAAGCCGTCAGCTGGAGCGCCACAGGATACGCCTGATCGGAGAATTCAATAAGACCGCCAGGGTACTCATGAATGAGGATCAGTTCAAGCAGGTTGTTCTAAATCTGATTCTGAATGCTCAGGAGGCGATGCCCGAAGGTGGCGAGTTGGTTGTTCGGGTGTGGGAAAAAGACGACGAGATTCATATCACATTTCATGATACGGGTATGGGTATTCCTGAGGAGCATCTGTCGAGGATCTTTGATCCGTTCTTTTCTACAAAAACTGACGGCACAGGTCTGGGCCTGGCCGTCAGTTATGGGATCATTGAAGGCCATGGCGGCCGGGTTGAGGTGAGCAGTACGGTCGATCAGGGCTCAGTGTTCACCGTTATCCTGCCGCAAACGTGATTGTTTCTGGCCCTACGGATTAAGCTGCCAGGCTGCTTGGTATCCCTGCATATTCAGCCGACCAGAGGCAAATGCGGCTGCATCATCTATTGAGGCAACTGCCTCCGCCAGAACGTCCGCGCGTTCACAGTTTGCCAGCGAGACACCTATGTGTGAAAGCTCATCCTGCGCCGAAATCCCGTAGCGGGCTGCCTGTTGCATGCCTGCCTGCAATGCCGCAGGAATGTCTGCTCCGGCCCCACGACAGACGGTGATCAGCAGCGCTGTGCCATCTTCATATTCAACCAGTCGTACTTCTGGCGGGCCGCCCAGTTCATCGGGGCTAAGCCCTTGCTGCGCCGCCTGCATAACCGCCTGCAGCTGCTCACTGGGTTCACTGACCGACACCCATTCGCGCTGATCGCTGGCCAGCGGCTGCGAACCATCATTGAGCTGCCACAGAACAACGGCCAGCCCAAGGCCAATCACCACAATCAGCAGCACTACCAGCAATCCACGCAGGGCGCTGCGCCCTTTCTGGGGCGCAACAACCGGTTCGTCAAACCCGGCGTCTGCGGCGGTGGCAATTTCTGGTGCTCCCGTCTGTTCGGCTTCTGCCAGGTCTTCCAGCCAGTCGGAAAAGTCAAGCGCGGTGCCTGGCTCAGTGTCGTCAGGCATATGTTCCAGCTGGCGGATGGTGGGCTCATAATCTTCTGATATCGCCTCGAGGTCCTCGGTGGTCGCTGTATCGGGAGGCAGAATGTCAGGGATATCGGCTTCGATTGATGCCGGCTCGACCACTTCCCCGGCTATGTCATCAAAGTTGTCATCAGCGCCTGCCGCGGGTGAATACGGTTGGGCTTCCGGCACCGCAGGATATACATGTTCCAGCCGGGAAATAAGCTGCTGCGCCTGCGAATGCCCCGGGTCAAATTCGAGTACGCGCGCCAGCGCATAACGCGCATCCTCGGGCTCTGTTACAGCATTGGCCCACAGCCACCAGGCATCTGCGCTTGGTGCATCAAAGATTATGGGTTGCAGCACAAGCTGCGCTTCTTCGAAACGTTCCTGCCGAATCAGGTCATAGGCCTGCTGAAGTTTACGCTGATTATCATCAGTCATGTGAGTGGACTCCCCAAGCGCACTGGACAACTACTCGCATTATAGTGCGGCTGCTCCTGCAGGACAATTCAACTTACGGTGCTATTCGGGTGGTTTCTGCCCCCAGTGAACGGCCATCGTGTCAAACATAAACGTTCGCCAGCCAGTATTGACGAAACCCACTTCCCGCATGATTGTCTCCAGCTCACCCGGGGTTTTGAATGCTGTAGTGCTGCTGGGCAGGTATTCGTAGGCATCCGGGGCATTGGTGATCAGCCGCCCAAGTGTCGGTATGATGAAGCGAAGGTGCAATGTAATGAATGGGCGCATGGCGGTGTCAGGAGGCGGTGTTGTATCCAGGGCGACGACCATTCCCCCCGGTTTAACAACCCTCAGTTGTTCGGAGAGGCAGGCCCGAAGATCAATGACGTTGCGGAGCAGATAACCTGACACTACTGCATCGAACGCGCCGCGGGGATGGGGGAGCGCCAGCGCATCGGTCTGGCACCATGCCACGTTTCTTCCAGGCGGGCGGTCGCGGCCAACCTGCATCATGGGCAGGGCGAAATCTGCGCCGACAACCTGGAGGTTGGGGACACGTTCCAGCCCTGCAAAGGCGATATCGCCGGTGCCACTGGCGAGATCAAGCAAACGCTCGCCAGGCGAAAGCTGCGCCTGTTCGATGACAAAGTGTCGCCATTTCATGTCCTGCCCAAAGGTCATGAGGCGGTTCATCAGATCATAGCGCCCGGCAATCCGCCCAAACATTGTCTGAACGTAGCGTGCGCGATCTTTGCCTTCCAAATGGGCCATGCCGCATCCTTCAGTCCACGCTGCGCCATTGGGTTACCCGGCGCTCAAGCGTATCAATTGCAAAATAGAGAATAAGACCCAACAGGCTCATGGCCAGAATACCCGCATACATTTCTTTGTAGCGCAATGCCTGCCAGGTGCGCACCACGATATAGTAGCCCAGTCCGCTGCGGGTTGCATAGGTCTCGGCGATGAACAGAACGGCTATCGCGGTCCCAACAGAGACTCGCAACGCTGTCAGGATTGCGGGGAGCGATGCGGGAATGTAGACAAACCTGAAAAGGGCGCGCCGGCCTGCGCCAAGGCTGCGCACAGAGAGAATCAGTTCCGGGCGCAGGCTCATGGCCTCGTCACGGACCATCACCAGAATCTGGAAAAACAGGATCAAGGCAATCAACACAATCTTTGAGAGATCGCCAGAACCAAGCAGTACCATCATCACGGGCAGGAAAACAATCTTGGGGATGGGGTGGGTGAGGGCGATCAGGGGAGCGAAGATCGTATTAAGTGCCTGCACCTGGCCAAGGCCCAGCCCAATCGGCGCGGCCAGTATGACTGCCAGAATGATGGCCGTGAGCACTCTGTAGGCACTCACGAAAAAATGCTGACCAAGCTCGCCAATCGGAATTGGCAGGCGAAAGTCCGGAACGGTCACGCTGCCGGTACTTGCTGGAACAAAGAACTTGTCTATGAAGACCGGAATGACTTCCCAGGGATAGGGTAGGATGGTTCGATTCACCCCTGCCGCCAGGAGTATCCAGAAAACGAGGAAGATAACTATTGCAATCAGAAGATTGCGCCATGTCCATTGCATCGCTTAAACCGTAAGTCCCATCAGGAGCCTGATCCGGGTTGACTGGTCCAGAAACGCCGGGGTGCTTCGGAAGCCAGGGTTGTTGGCGCCAGGGTTATCCACGATATGCGGCTCGACATTGGGGGGCGTGTGCAGAACGAGAATCTTCTGGCCCAACACAACCGCTTCCTCGATGCTGTGCGTGACCACAATTACGGCGATGCTGGTCTCTTTCTGAAGCTGGATCACGACATTCTGCAGGTCTTCCCGCGTAGGAGCGTCCAGTGAGGAGAACGGCTCGTCCATCAGCAGCAAATCGGGGCCCATCACCAGGGTTCGCGCAATGGCAGCCCGCTGGCGCTGCCCGCCTGACAATCGCCCGGGATATTTGTCAGCCTGTTCGGCGATGCCAAGGCGCTCCAGCCAGTGCATGACATTCGCGGTGGACTCAGATGCCATATAGTCCTCAGGGACGTGCTTGCCATCCGGCCCGTAGAACGCGCGGATACGCAGGCCCAGCTCGACATTCTGGCGCACAGTTGACCAGGGCAGCAGGCCGTGATCCTGCAGAATAAGCCCGGTTTCAGGTCGTGGACGTGTGATAGGCAAGCCGCCTACCACGATGCTGCCCGTGCTGGGTTTGCGCAACCCGGCAATGAGATACAGCAGCGTGCTCTTGCCGCAGCCCGAGGGGCCGATCACTGCCCACGAATCACCCTGATTCACCTGCCAGGAAAAATCCTGAAAGATCGGAGGGCCACTCGAATACTCAAAAACAAGATTGTCAATTGAAATCATAGCCGTGTGCAGTCAAGACCACCCGCATAGCGG
>NPIE01001661.1_pt1 | contig 88730 bp, 88 predicted proteins | sample 8637661 | NCBI WGS metagenome assembly NPIE01 (sample SAMN07420842, study PRJNA396082) | bioreactor metagenome | isolation source: sample BA12 brine-fed electro-methanogenic bioreactor BA | place: Japan: Kochi | collected 2016-12-09
GGGAAGAATCGCTCAGTTTAGGTAACAATGAAGCAAAAATCTACAGAAAAACGGGAGGCCGATATCGACCTCCCGCATAGGACCAGCTTGCCTAGAAGAGAGACTTGATCTCTCCCCAGGTCGTTCTGTTAAGAGCAGTGGGGCCTTCAAGGATGAAGGGGAAAGTGACGCCGTTACCCGTGCCGCCCATGAGTGCCTGAGCCCATCCAGAGGATGTGTACTGCATGGCGACTCCCTCGGAAGGAACACCGGCGATGGTAACAGGGTTGGCCCAGGGACCCGAACTGCCTGTTCCGCCTGCCTGGAAAACGAGCCAGTAAGAGCCCTCTGTGAGGCTAAGCCCGGAAACTTCGCAGACATTTGCCATAATGGGGCGGGCAGTGCTTGTGTAGTCGCCGGTGTTGACCCGGTAGCAGTCGGTCCAGGAAGAAGATGTGAAGACATTGCTGGACATGTCGCCCCAGATCAGCGCTCCAGTGGTGGGGACATCATCGTAGACAGCAAGTCGGATGTCGTTGATGGTAGGGGTTGTTCCAGAGTTAGTCTGGTAACCGAAGATGGTGATGGTTTCAATGTCCCAGGTGGCGCCGGCGGGAACTTCGAAAACATCGGCGATCATGTTGCCATTTGCCACCTGAAATCCGAAACCGTAGGTTGACTCACCGGCATTCATTTCAGAGACATCTGCTCCGCCTGAACCCAGTCCTTCACCTGTAACGAAAGGACCGTTGTCGTGGAGTACGTCCATTGGATAATCCCAGTCGCCTATTCCACCACCGGGGCCTGATCCGATACCTGTCCAGTCGCCAACGTCCTCTCGGGCGCTGCCAGCAAGAGCGACAGCCACTGCGAGAAAAAGAATAGCTGTGATCTTCATTTTTCCTCCCTCTCAAGAAAAGATTAACATTTCGGAGACCGCTTCGGATATACACAGGGAATAACAGCCATGTCAATAGGGGAAAAGGGGAGATGGAGTTCAAATCCGTCTCCCCTTGGCCAGTATATATCTATACCGGTTTAATATGAGAATTAAACCACGGTTTTTGGCTGGTACTCCCCGAACTCTTCCCGAAGAACTCCGCATATCTCGCCCAGTGTGGCATAACACCGCACTGAATCCAGTATGGTTGGCATAAGGTTGTCTTCGGACCTTGCCGCTTCCCTCAGGGCTGTCAGGGAGGCGGTTACCATCCCGTTGTCCCGGGAGGCCTTGTCCTTACTCAGCTTGTCGCGCTGGGCGGCCTCAACCTCGGGGTTTACCCTGAGCAGACCTGTTGGGGGGGCTTCCTTCTTCTGGAATTTATTCACACCCACCACTATCCTGTCCCCGGTCTCGATGGTTCGCTGGTAGTCGTAGGCGGCATCCTGTATATGGCGCTGGGGGTAGCCCTCTTCCACTGCCTTGACCATTCCTCCGATGCTGTCGATGTTGGCGATGTAGTTCATCGCCTCCTCCTCGATGCTGTCGGTGAGGGCCTCAACGAAGTGGCTGCCCGCCAGGGGGTCGATGGTGCTGGTAACGCCGCTTTCGTGGGCGACTATCTGCTGGGTGCGCAGGGCTATGGTTACAGCGTGCTCGGTGGGAAGGGCCAGGGCCTCGTCGCGGCTGTTGGTGTGGAGGCTCTGGGTGCCCCCCATGACCGCTGCCAGTGTCTGGATGGCCACCCTGACAATGTTGTTGTCCGGCTGCTGGGCGGTGAGGGTGGAGCCACCGGTCTGGGTGTGGAACCTGAGCATCATGCTCTTCGGGTCGGCTGCTTTGAACCGTTCCTTCATGATCCGTGCCCATACCCGCCTTGCCGCCCGGAACTTGGCAACCTCCTCAAGGAGGTCGTTGTGGGCGTTGAAGAAGAAGCTGAGCCTGGGGGCGAAGTCGTCCACATTCAGCCCGGCTCTGGTGGCGGCGTCAACATAGGCTATTCCGTCGGCGATGGTGAAGCCCACCTCCTGGGCGGCTGTGCAGCCAGCCTCACGGATGTGGTAGCCGCTTATTGAAATGGTGTTCCATTTGGGAACATGCTCGCGGCAGAAGGCGAATATGTCGGTTATCAGCCTCATGGACTGCACCGGCGGGAAGATATAGGTGCCCCTTGCCATGTACTCCTTGAGTATGTCGTTCTGTATGGTGCCGTTGAGCTTTTCGCTTGGAACTCCCTGTTTCTCCGCCACGGCTATGTACATGGCAAGGAGCACGGATGCAGGGGCGTTTATCGTCATGGAGGTGGAAACCGTGTCCAGGGGAATGCCCTGGAAGAGAAGCTCCATGTCCGCCAGACTGTCGATGGCCACGCCGACCTTGCCCACCTCGCCGGCGCAGAGGGGGTGGTCGGAGTCGTAGCCTATCTGGGTGGGCAGGTCGAAGGCAACCGAAAGGCCGGTCTGCCCTGCGTCGAGGAGGTATCTGTAGCGCCTGTTAGATTCCACGGCGTTGCCGAATCCGGCGTACTGCCTCATTGTCCAGAAGCGGCCCCGGTACATGGTTGGCTGAACCCCCCGGGTGTATGGGTATTCCCCGGGGAAGCCTATGTTCTCGATATAGTCCGAGGGGGGTTCCTTGGGAAGATAAAGCCTTTCCACCGGTGTTCCCGAGGCGGTAACGAACTCCTTCTTCCTTTCAGGGAACCTGTTCAGGGTTTTTGCCAGTATGGTTTCTTCCCATTGCTTCTTTGCTTCGCTGAAACTGTCGTTCATATCGAAAATCCTCCGTTATTCCGGATCGTAGGTGCGGGGTTCCTCTTTGCCCTGAAGAACCCTGAGGGCTCCCAGGGCAAGGGCTTCCATTTCCATCTCGCCGGGGTAGACCTTTACCGGGGCGATGAAAGATACCATTTCCTCTATCCAGGCGACGAACTTCTTATCGTAGGCTATTCCGCCGGTAATTATTATCGCGTCAACTCTGCCGGACAGCACGGCGGACATGGCGCCGATCTCCTTGGCTATCTGGTAGGCCATGGCCCTGTAGACTTCCAGCCAGCGGACGTTGCCCCTGTCAACTTCGTTCTCCACCTGCATCATATCGTTGGTGCCCAGGTATGCAACTATTCCTCCGCCGCCCTTTATCATTTTCTTTATGTCAGCCAGTGTGTATTCACCGGAGAAGCAGAGCTTCGCAAGGTCGCCTGCTGGAAGGCCGCCGGAGCGCTCGGGGGTGAAGGGGCCGTCGCCGTCGAGGGCGTTGTTCACGTCCACAACCTGGCCCTTCTGGTGGGCTCCAACGCTTATGCCGCCGCCGAGGTGAACCACGACGAAGTTGCATTCATCGTACTCTCTGCCGAGCTCCTCGGCTGTTTTCCTGGCTACCGCCTTCTGGTTAAGGGCGTGGAAGATGCTTCTTCTAGAAAGGGCCGGGTTGCCCGTGTACCTGGCGAGGGGGGCCATTTCATCCACCACGACGGGGTCGACTATGTATGCATCGCACCCGGCCTGCCTGGCTATTTCGTGGGCTATGGGGCCGCCGAGGTTGGAGGCGTGCTGGCCCAGTATGCCCGTCTTCAAGTCCTTGAGGAGTTTCTCTTCCACCAGGTAGGTGCCCCCGGGGATGGGTTTCACCAGGCCGCCCCTTCCAACCGCACCGTGGAGGCTTTCAACGGGATAGCCGGCATCTTCCATGGCGGATACTATCACATTGTACCTGAAGGCATACTGGTCAAAGATGTTGGTTCCGTAGGGCTCGAGTTCCTCGGCGGAATGGGCCAGCTTGTGGCTCCATACCTCCTTCTCGTTCTCGAAAATGGAGATCTTCGTTGAAGTGGAACCTGGGTTAACGGCGAGTATCCTCATCTTCCCTCCTCGGGGGTTATTTGGTATCTTTCCAACTGTTTGCGCTCCGCAGAATCTATTTTACCCGGGGAATTAAGGCAACAGGAGGAATGGGAAAGAGGCTGAGGACGGAGAAGGATGTGGAGGGGGAGCTGAAGCTCCTCGAGAACACCCTTGTGCGTATCAGTCAGTCATTCACCCTTGAGAAGGACGCCGCCCTGGAGCAGGGAAACCCGGGCATAAGCGAACTCCGGGACAGGGTCAAGTGCTTTTACCAGCCCAGGGTTCGAAGAATGGTCAACGACCTCAGGCAGCTCCGCTACCTTTCGGGAAGGGTGGATGGTGTTCATACCGGTATATTCCTTCGAATGAACGAACTGGAAAAGGGGCTGAAGGAAGCCCGGGCGCACTTCACCGGCACTGTCAACCGGCTCATGCGGCATCCGGGTAACACAACGGGAGATGACGAATGTACAGAGTAAACTCAGGCGGCAGGCAGAACATCCTCTCCGCTGAAGAACTGGCCGGTTCCGCCGGAGAGACAGTAACGGTTCACGGAATGATACAGCGGATACGAAGGCTGGGCTGGGGGGCCTTCATCGTTCTCCGCAGGCACGACGGGCTTCTTCAGTGCGTCATGGGCCGGGAGGGGAACGAGGAACTGATGGATTCCCTGGCGGAGGAACAGTCAGTTGAGATCACTGGAACCGTAAAGGCCGCCAGGATCAAGGACAAGTCGATAAAACCCGATTCAGTTGAGATACAGGTTGAAAGCGCAAGTGTAGTGTCCCTCCCCGCGGAGCACCCGCCGGTGGACCTTTCCAAGAAGATCCTCGACCTTCACATAGACACCAACCTCGACCTGAGACCCCTGAGCCTCCGCCACCCGGTGGAGAGGGCCAGACTGAAGGTATCCGAATCCTTCGCCAGGCATTTCGCCGGGTTCCTGAGAAGTAACGGCTTCACAGAGATAAGGACCCCGAAGATAGGCGTTGCAGGCGCCGAGGGGGGAGCCAACATATTCAAGGTGGAATACTTCGACCGCGAGGCATACCTGGCCCAGTCACCGCAGTTCTACAAGCAGATGGGAGTGGGGATATACGAGAGGGTCTTCGAGGTTGGTCCCGTCTTCAGGGCCGAGCCCCACCAGACAAGCAGGCACATAAACGAATACACATCCCTTGATCTCGAAATGGGTTTCATTAACGACCACAGGGATGTGATGGCCATGGAAACATCCCTTCTGGGCTACTGCCTGGCCGGCGTCATGGAGGACTGCTCAAGCGAGCTTGCCCTTCTGGAGGCGGAGATGCCCCGGACACCCGAGGACATACCCGCGGTAACCCTTGCCGAGGCCCATGCCATTGCCGGGGAGGCAACAGGGAAGGACTATTCCGGGGAACCCGACCTCGAGCCCGAGGAGGAAAGGGCCCTCTGCGCCTATTCAGCCCTGAACTGGGACTCCGAGTTCGTCTTCGTTACCCATTTCCCAACGGAAAAGAGGCCCTTCTACACCAAGGATGACCCTGACAGCCCGGGAACCACACTCAGCTTCGACCTTCTCTTCCGTGGGCTGGAGATAACCACAGGCGGCCAGAGGATACACGATTACGCCGAGCAGGTGGAGAAAATGATAAAGTTCGGCCTCGAACCTGAGGATTTCCAGGGCTACCTCCAGGCCCATAAGTACGGCCTTCCCCCCCATGGCGGTCTGGCCATAGGCCTTGAGCGCATCACCGCAAGGCTTCTGGGTATAGATAACATCCGGCTCACCACCATGTTCCCCAGGGATGTGAAGAGGCTTACTCCGTAGCACGAAAAAGGGGGAAGGGCCAGCCCTTCCCCCGTCCGTTCCCTAACCTGTCAGTCGTTGAAGACCCGTACCCCCTGAATCGGCTGCAGCTGGCCGTCGATCACCAGGGTGTCCGTCATGGTGAGTGTGTCGGGGAGTGTCTGGGCACCGTTCATCAGGCAGAAGTAGTTGTTGTCGAGGGAGAGGTAGAAGTTGCCTCCATACCTTATGCTGTCGTCCCACAGGAGTGTGTCGCCCGGGGAGGGGGCCACGAAGCCCCCGCGGTCGGAAATGAGGGTTCTCGCGCCGCCGGGCCAGATCTCCGGCCTTGCGGAACCGGGGAAGACGTATCTCTGGAGGGCGAAGTCCATGGCCACTACGAAATGCTGGTTGAACCCGGGGTCGGAGGGGTCGCCGGCTATGAGCGAGTCTCCCTGGATGTCTACCCTGAAGCCCACCGGCCTGCCTGAGAAGGCCTCTCTGATCTCGCTGAGCCCTGTGGTTTTCGTGTTGTCGGAAAGGCCTGTGTCCGAGGAGGTGTTGTTCCCGCTGAAGGCCATTACGGTGTAGTAGCCCGACCTGCTGGCTATGTGTACACCGGGGCTGGTCTCGCTGGTGGATGCGAGATACCAGGGGCCCTCGAGGTTCGTGCGGTTCCAGAGGAAATACCCCTCGACCTCGGCGGACTGTACGGGATCCCACATCACTACTATGGTGTCGCCCCTGCTGCTGAGAGTGTCTACGGTGATCCCGGTGACAACGGGAAGGGTTCCCGCCACCTCGGTTGCAGAATCGCCGCAGCCTGTGTAGATCGCTGCCATGACAACAGCGGCTATGAGAAATTTCTTCATTGTATGCCCCTCCGTGAAGATTCCGGTTTCAGTTGGTAAATAATCAAATAACACCGCCGCCGTGTCAATCCTGCCCCTGTTCTTCCTTCAGGCTGTCCAGCTCGCGGTCCTTCAGCCCCTGAAAACCCCCGAAGGCGCTTTTTTCCAGAAGAAGTATCTGGGCTGCCTTCTCGGTCATTTCGACATAATCGCAGGCCATCTCGATGTCCTCGGCGAAGCCAAGTATTCCGTGCTTTCTCCATATGACGGCGTTGGAGTGCCTGAACTCTTCCATGGTCACCCTGCCCAGCTCCCAGGTGCCCGGGGGGGTGAAATCTATGAAGGAAAGGCCCTTCCGCATGAGGGTGGTTATCTCGGGGTGGGCCCTTTCAACGGCGTCGCCGAGCATTTCTCCGGGTATGTCGCTGGATGAAAGGGCCAGCATGCCCGTGGAGTGGGTGTGAACTATTGCCGAGCCTTCCCAGCCCAGGTCGGGAGAAAGGGAGTGAACCTGTATGTGGGTACCTATCTCACTTGTGGGTTCAGGATAGCTGGAGGGCCACAGGGCGGCAGTTCCGAATTCGGTAACGGTAAGGGGAACTATCTGGGTCTCCCGGTCGGTCCTCATTCTGCGGAAGCGGCTGCCGGTGGCGGTTATAAGCAGGGTTCTTCCGGCAAGGGAACGGACAGGTTCGGAGAAATGGTATGCCTTGGGACTGGGACCGAGTTCGATATCGGTGCCCCTTGGGAGAAGAACGGAGATGTTGCCGGCGTTGGCCTCGGACCAACCCATGTGGGCCAGGTGCCATGCAGTTTCCGCAATGCTGTTACGTACATCGTCTAAATTTTTCATGGAAGCAATATGCTGGAAAGCGGTTCCACTTTCCACCCTTGACGAAAATCACTGAAGGAATATATTCGGAATAGTTCCTATTACGAATGGAGTTCCAATGGTACGTACCGGGTCAAGAAGGGGATCGAAGCAGAAGAAGGCTGTCTACGATGCGGTGGTGCGCTCCTGTGACCATCCCACCGCGGAAAGCATTTTCCTTCTTGTGCGTGGGGAACTCCCGGGAACAAGCCTCAGCACCGTTTACCGCAATCTGGGTATACTGGTCAGCGAAGGGGCACTGGCTGCTGTTGCCGGGCCGGGAGCGGAAATCCACTACGACCACAACACAGGGAATCACTGCCACGCCCAGTGCCGGGTCTGCGGCAGGATATGTGATGTGCAGTACGCTCCGGTGGATTACTCCGCACTGGTCCCATCCAGGGCTTCGGGCTTCAAGGTTGACGGAGTAACGGTAACTTTCACAGGTATCTGCGACGGGTGTTCGAAAAACGAAAGAACAGGAGAGAACAATGGATCTTAAGGGCAGCAGAACGGAAAAGAACCTCCTCACCGCCTTTGCGGGGGAATCCCAGGCAAGGAATCGCTACACATACTTCGCCTCCCAGGCCAAGAAGGAGGGCTTCGTTCAGGTGTTCAACGTGTTCAACGAAACGGCGGACCAGGAGAAGGAGCACGCCAAGAGGCTCTTCAAGTTCCTGGAGGGAGGGGAAGTTGAGATAACCGCATCCTTCCCCGCAGGGGTCGTAGGCACCACCGCCGAGAATCTCAAAGCCTCCGCCGGCGGGGAGAACCACGAGCATACATCCATGTATCCCGAGTTCGCCGCCATTGCCAGGGAGGAGGGTTTCGGGGAAATAGCCGCTGTGTTCTCCAACATTGCCGTTGCTGAAAAGCAGCATGAGAAGAGGTTCCTGGGCCTTCTTTCCAACATTGAGAAGGGCACTGTCTTCAGGAAGGAAGAACCGGTGGTTTGGTTCTGCCAGAATTGCGGTTATGTTCATATGGCGCAAGAAGCTCCTGAAAAGTGCCCCGCCTGCGCCCATCCCCGGGCTCATTTCATGCTGGTCTGCGAGAACTGGTAGAAAAGGAAAGGAAGGAAAAGATCATGGCAAAGAGAATGCAGGTTTACAAGTGCGAGATGTGCGGAAACATCGTTGAGGTGCTCCACGGAGGCGCCGGTGAGCTGGTGTGCTGCGGAGAGCCAATGAACCTCCTCGATGAGCAGACAGCCGACAAGACCACCGAGAAGCATGTGCCGGTGGTGGAGAAGATCGATGGCGGATACCGCGTAACAGTTGGAAGCACCCTTCACCCCATGGTGGACGCACACTATATCGAATGGATCGAGCTTCTTGCGGACGGAGTTGTCCAGAGGGCGTATCTGAACCCCGGCGACGACCCCGTGGCCGAGTTCTGCACCGACGCGGAAAGTGTTTCCGCCAGGGAACACTGCAATGTGCACGGGCTCTGGAAGGGATAGAAATGCTCTCTGATAAAATGGAAAAGGCCATTAACGGCCAGATAAACAAGGAACTCTTCTCATCATACCTCTACATGTCCATGTCCATGTTCTTCCAGCAGGAAGACCTGTCCGGGGCGGCTTCCTGGATGAGGGTTCAGGCCCTGGAGGAACTGACCCACGCCGAAAAGTTCATGAACTATGTGAACGAACGGGGGGGAATGGTTGAACTTGAGGCCCTTGAGAAACCCCAGGTCAAATGGGAAACCCCCCTCGACGCCTTCAAGGCTGCCCTTGAACACGAACGGTTCATTTCCGCTTCCATCAACGACCTTGTCAGACTTTCCCGTGAGGAGAGCGACTACATGTCCGACAACTTCCTTCAGTGGTATGTTGCGGAACAGGTTGAGGAGGAAGCTTCAGTCAGCGAGGTTATCAGGATGTTCTCCATTGCCGGAAAGGGCGGCGGAGGTCTTCTGATGATAGACAGGGAACTCGGCGCAAGGGTGTTCACTCCCCCGGCAGCCGCAAAATAGAATTCGGAGACACAATGGGCCCCTGCACAGCGGAGAAACTCACAGAAAAGGTCTATTGGGTCGGAGCCATCGACTGGAGTGTCCGTGACTTTCACGGATACTCCACCAGCCGGGGCAGCACCTACAATGCCTTCCTGGTCCTGGATGACAGGGTGACCCTTATAGACACCGTGAAGAAACCCTTCATGGGAGAGATGCTGGCCAGGGTTGCATCGGTGATCGATCCCGGGAAAATAGACCTCATAGTAAGCAATCATTCGGAAATGGATCATACCGGGTGCCTTCCGGAGGTCATCGACCTTGTGAAACCCGAAAGTGTATTCGCATCGGCAATGGGGAAGAAGGCCCTTGAAGCCCATTTCCACTTCGATGAACGGCTGATAACCCCGGTGAAGACAGGAGAATCGGTTTCACTGGGGGATTCCAGCCTGACCTTCGTGGAAACCCGGATGCTCCACTGGCCGGACAGCATGGTTTCCTATCTGGACACAGAGAAGGTCATGTTCTCCCAGGACGGTTTCGGGATGCACCTGGCTTCCACAGAACGGTATGATGACCAGATAGACCCGTATGTGCTGAAACAGGAGGCGGAGAAGTATTTTGCCAACATACTTCTTCCGTTTTCTCCAATGGTCACCGGGCTTTTGAAGAAGCTGGATGAACTGGATCTGGACATCGAACTCCTGTGCCCGGATCACGGGCCCATCTGGCGCAGCGACATCAGGGGGATACTGGACAGCTGGCGGGAGTGGGCCCTTCAGAAGTGTTCCCGCAGGGCGGTCATAGTATACGACACCATGTGGGGGAGCACCGCGGAAATGGCCAGGGCCGTCTGTGACGGGCTGGTGGAAAAGGGGATATCCGTCAAGGTCATGCCCCTCGCCTCAAGCCACAGGAGCGATGTGGCAACGGCTGTTCTCGACGCAGGGGCCCTGATCGCAGGAAGCCCCACCATCAACGGCCAGATGTTTCCCCGAATGGCAGACATCCTCACCTACCTCAGGGGGCTCAAACCCAAGAACCTCATCGGCGGAGTGTTCGGCTCCTACGGCTGGAGCGGGGAAGCGGTGAAGCACATCGAGAAGTATTTCGATGATATGAAGATCCCCCTTGCCGGGGAAAGCCTCAACATTAATTATGTTCCCCGGGAAGAAGACCTGCGGAAGGCCCGGGATCTCGGTGCGGGAATAGGTATGGAACTACTCGAAAGGTGCCCTGAATGAAGACCATGGATACAACAGCTCTGTTCACCCTGAGCTACGGACTCTACACCATCGGCTCGTTCTCCGGCGACAGGGTGAACGCCCAGATAGCCAACGCGGTCTTCCAGATAACGGCCTCCCCGGCAAGGATAGCCGTTGCCGTTAACAGAGAGGAACTCACCAACCAGTTCATCAAGGACTCAGGCTATCTCGCCATCGGCGTCCTCAGCCAGAAGGCGGACATGCCCTTCATCGGGCATTTCGGATTCAAGAGCGGCCGGGAGATCGACAAGTTCGCCACGAAGGAGTACATGACGACCCCTTCGGGCTGTCCATGTCCCACGGAGAACATACTTTCCTGTCTCGAGCTGAAGATCGAAAGCATGGTCGAGGTGGGTACGCACACACTGTTCATCGGTGAGCTCACCCACTGCTCCATAATCGGTGAGGGCACCCCCATGACATACAGCTACTACCAGGAGGTCCTGCGGGGGAAGACACCCCCGACGGCACCTTCCTACAAGGCCGCGGTTACGACATGTGAGACCAGGGATTCATCAAAGGAGGACAAGGAAATGAAGAAGTATGTGTGCAGCGTGTGCGGCTATGTGTACGACCCCGCTGTGGGCGACCCCGACGGCGGAATAGATCCTGGAACCGCCTTCGAAGACATCCCCGACGACTGGGTGTGCCCGGTCTGCGGAGTGGGCAAAGATCAGTTCACCGAGGAATAAGGAACGGAAGAGCAAATGAAGAAAACCGTTATGGTGGTCCTCATCAGCAGCAGGCACGATGCCGCGGCCAGGGTCCAGGCGGTTCTAACCGGCTGGGGATGCATGATAAAGACAAGGCTTGGAATACACGAGGGCGTCGGCGAGAACTGCACCGAGAACGGCCTTCTGTTCCTCGATCTTGTCGGAGAGCCGGAAAAGCTCGCGGAACTCCAGCGGAAGCTCGGAGTCATCAAGGGTGTTTCCGCACGGATGCTTGAACTGGAGCTTTCCGAATAAAAATAGATTTGAAGAACCTGCTGGAGGATATCTACAGCAGGTACAACAGAAGAGAGTACATACATCCGGACCCGCTTGAATTCCTGTTCAGGTACGATGATGTTGCTGACAGGGAGATAGCGGGTCTGGTTGCTTCCGGGCTTGCCTACGGCAGGGTACAGCTCATACTGAAAAGCGTGGAACGGGTCCTCGGCCTTCTGGGGCCGTCCCCTTCGGAGTTCCTTTTCTCCATGGATAGCAGCCTGCTGGGGGAGATCCTTTGTGATTTCCGTCACCGGTTCACCGGAGGAAGGGAGATGACCGACTTCCTTCTGTCCATCTCAGGGGTGCAGAGGGAGTACGGACTGGCCGGGAACTTCCTTGCGGAACTCCTTGAGGACCGTTCTTATGAAGACGCCCTCGATCTGTTCTCCCGACGGCTGTCTGCACCGGCGGGTAAAAGCTATCTGATGCCCTCCCCCTCCAGGGGCAGCGCCTGCAAAAGGCTGCACCTGTTCATGAGATGGATGGTCAGGCACGATGAAGTGGACCCCGGCGGCTGGGACATGGTCTCCCCTGCGGAACTCCTTGTCCCGGTTGATGTTCACATGTTCAGGGTGGGCAGATGCCTGGGGTTCACCGGGCGGAACGCCGCCGACGGCAGAGCCGTGGCTGAGATAACCGGGGGGTTCAGGGACATCTCCCCGGAGGATCCCGTGAAGTACGACTTCTCCCTGACAAGGTTCGGAATACAGAACCTGAAGGGCTGCTCACTCTTTGAACGGCTGTTCGCCACCGGCGGCTGAGAAGGAACAAATGAAACAGACACTGCTGATAATAGCGTTCTGCGTCTCCTCGTCTATCCTTTTCGGGGTTCTGCACAACCAGGTCAGCGCCAGGGTCAGCCTCGAGTATTTCACCATAGGGCACCGGCCCCTCATCGCCTCCACATCCCCCACCCTCATGGGTATCGCCTGGGGAGTTCATTCCACATGGTGGGTGGGCCTGATACTGGGTTTGCTGCTGGCCCTTGCAGGAAGGGCCGGGAAGTGGGAAAAACGGTCCGCCGGCTCATTCATAAAGCCGCTGCTTATCCTGTTCGCCGCCTGCGGGACCGCTTCTGTGCTCTTCGGCCTTCTCGGTCATCGCCTGGTCACCCTGGGGAAAATACCCTTCCTCGAAGGGATGTCCGGGGCGGTCAGGGCTGAATGCCGCCCGGGATACATGGCCGCTTTGTGGATGCACACAGCAAGCTACACCGCCGCTGCGATGGGTGGGCTCATCATGGCAGTTGCCGTTTTTTCCCGAAGGCGGCGGTCTTCAAGGTGACCTTACCGGGCTATGGCAGCCCTGGTCCCGCTGTATATATTCCCGGCACAAAGAATTCGTAAGACCGCCGCAGGCTATTGTTAACGGAAACTCTTCCCGTCAGGCTTGCGCTGGAGTATCGGCGGTCCTCCCCGGTGTTGACGGTGAACCCAGAACGAAGGATGAAACCATGAACACAGAGAAGATTACCTCACAGAAGGCCATCGAACTCGAACACAGGTACGGCGCCCACAACTACCACCCGCTTCCGGTGGTCCTCAGCCGGGGAGAGGGCGTTCATGTGTGGGATGTTGAGGGAAAGAAGTACTACGACTTCCTCTCCGCCTATTCCGCAGTAAACCAGGGCCACTGTCACCCGAAGATAGTCAAGGCCCTGCAGCTTCAGGCGGAAACCCTGGCACTCACCAGCAGGGCTTTCCACAACGATGTGCTCGGTGTTTTCGAGAAGTACGTAACCGAGTATTTCGGCTTCGACAAGGTCCTCCCCATGAACACCGGCGCCGAGGCGGTGGAAACCGCCATCAAACTCTGCCGCAAATGGGCCTACATCAACAAGAAGATAGAGAAGGACCAGGCTAAGATAGTTGTCTGCGAGAACAACTTCCACGGCAGGACCACCACCATAGTATCCTTCTCCAACGATCCCGACGCCTACAGTGAATACGGACCCTTCACCCCGGGCTTCATAAGGATCCCCTACAACGACGCCGCTGCCCTGGAGAAAGCGCTGGAAGACCCTGATGTGGCCGGTTTCCTCGTTGAACCGATACAGGGAGAGGCGGGGGTCTACGTCCCCGACCAGGGATATCTGTCCTGCGCCAGAAGGCTCTGCACCGAGAAGAATGTTCTCCTCATCGCCGACGAGGTTCAGACCGGCATCGCAAGAACGGGAAAACTCCTTGCCTGTGACCACGAGAACGTGAAGCCGGACATACTCATACTGGGCAAGGCCATAAGCGGCGGCATGTACCCTGTTTCAGCTGTCTTCGCCAACGACGACATCATGCTCAACATCAAACCCGGTCAGCACGGCTCCACATTCGGAGGCAACCCCGTTGCCGCCAGGGTTGCCATGGCGGCCCTGGATGTGGTGAAGGACGAGGAGCTCGCTGAAAGGTCCCAGCGTCTTGGTGAGATACTCAGGCGGGAACTCAGGGAAATCAAGTCGGATATGATATCCCTGGTGAGGGGAAAAGGCCTCCTTAACGCCATCATCATCAAGCCGAAGAACGGCAAGGAAGCATGGGATGTCTGTCTGAAAATGGCGGAGAACGGCCTGCTGGCGAAACCCACCCACGGCGACATCATACGCTTCGCTCCCCCCCTTGTTATCACAGAAGAGCAGATCATGGAGTGCGTGGAGATAATCAGGAAGTCCATCGCCTCCTTCGAGTAGATAAGCACCGTTCCGGAATCAAGGGCCGCGGCGAAAACCGCGGCCCTATTCTCTGAAGGCCCTTTCCCGGAGTGAATCCATCCTCTGGATGAAGGCCGGGGAGACCTCCAGCCGGATTCCGGGAATGGCGTTTACCAGGGGAAGAAGATAGGCCCTTCTGTCCGTTTCCGAGGACATGTCCCCGCCGCCTGCCAGGGAGAAAAGCTCGGGAAGAACGGCGGAGGCAAGCACAGCGCTTACCGCATGGGTCAAGGCCAGCTTCATGGGCTGCCCCGTTGCAAGGGTGTCAATAACCCCTTCCAGCCGCTTGATGAAGGTTTCCCTTGCGAAGCCCTTAAGGGCCGGGTCGAACATGTATGCCCTGGAAAGACCGGGATACCGAAGTATTCCCTCCATCATGTAGTCCAGGAAATAGAACACTTTCTCGGGAAGGGGGAGGGGTTCTTCAATGATCATCTCCCAGTCGTCGAAGAGATGGGACAGGGTGAGGTCGAGGACCTGAAAGAGAAGGTTCGCCCTGGTACCGAAATGGTAGTTCACCGCCGCGGTGTTCACCCCGGCGGTTTCCGCCACCATCCGGGTGGTAAGGGCGTCGGTGCCTCCGGTGTTCACTATTTTCACCGCAGCCGTCAGTATTCTCAGAACGGTATCGGTTTTCTTCACGGACCCTCCAGGTGATTCGGCCATAAGTTAAGCACATTTGCCCCGGGGGGCAAGCCGGGTTGACACGGTGCTTCAATCATGTCATTAAATCATGTGCTTGAATCATATGATAGAATTACCTAAGCAGCAAGGAGCTCCGATGAAAACCCTTGTCTCTCTGTGTTTTGCCCTGTCCATGATGTCCCTCGGCTCCACCGGGGCCCTGGAGGTTTCCGTCACCGCCGCCGGCACCCTTGCCCCTGTTCCCGGTGCCTTCCTTGTCCTCGAGGGAACATCCCTTGGAGGGATAACCGATGCCCTGGGAAGCTGCCGAATAGACAGCATACCCCCCGGAGCATACGTTCTGAGGGTGAGCAGCGTGGGATTTCACCCCAGGGGAATAACCGATTTGATCGTGGGATCAAGGCGTACCACCCTGGTGGATGTGTCACTTTCCTACTCCGTGGTTGAAGGGGGAGTGATACACGTTACCCCCGATTACTTCCCGGATGAACCCCTGGAGCCTGTGGGAAGAACGGAACTCTCCGGCGAGCAGATAAGGCGTGCTCCGGGGTCCGCCGGGGACATATCCCGTGTGATCTCCGCCCTGCCGTCGGTGACAGGGATCGACGACCAGTACAACGGAATGGCGGTCCGGGGAGGGAATCCCATGGAGAACGGCATCTATCTGGATGGGATGCGGATACCGAACATCAACCATTTCCCCAGACAGGGGACTTCAGGCGGCGGCCTCGGCATGGTGAACACCGACCTGATCAGTGATGTGAAGTTCTCCGCTGGAGGTTTCTCCCCCGCCTTCGGCGACAGGCTTTCCTCGGTGATGGAGATCGGCATCAGGGAGGGAAGCCGCCGGGGATTCGAAGGCCAGGCGGATCTCAGCATGGCGGGGTTCGGGACTGTTCTCGAGGGGCCCATCCACGGCGGCGCAGGAAGCTGGCTGGTCTGCGGAAGAAGGTCATATGTGGATCTTCTCGTGGATATCGCGGACATAGACGCCGTGCCGGTCTATTCCGATTTCCACGGGAAAGTTGTCTTCGACATTGACAGAAGCAACAGGCTATCGCTCTTCGGGCTCGGAGCATGGGATCATGTGGACTATGGATATGAGCAGGCCTTCGAAGACGGGAACGGGAACTACGGCATTACCCGGGGCAGGAATACATCCGCCGGGGCCGGCTGGAGGTGGGTGTGGCCGGGGAACGGTTTTTCCAGCACCATACTTTCCTGGAACGGTATACACTACGGCGGGGAGTACTTCGACACCCTCACGGGGAGATGGGAGGCGGTGCAGAACTCCACGGAGAACTCCGTCTCCCTCAGGAGCGTGAATTCCTGGCGATCGGAGGGGGGCCTGACACTGCAGTTCGGTCTGGATGGCACCCTGGAGATGAACGACTTTAAGAACAGCTACGCCGCGGACACCAACCACAGCGGCGACCCTCTGCCTGAACTTCATGTCAGCAGAAGGATGAACAGCGTCGGCGCGGGCCTTTTCGCCTCCGCGGGGTTCACCGTGCTGCCCGGTGTGACGGCAACCGGGGGAGGCAGGGTGGACTACAGCGAAACAACGGGGAGAACCCTTGTCTCCCCCAGGGGATCGGTGAGCTGGGACCCTGTGCCGGGCACCACCTTCAGCGCCGCCGGAGGGGTCTACAGACAGGAACTGCCCCGGGAACTCACCTCGCGGGGCCCCGAGTTCGAAGGTCTGGAAACACCTCTGTCCCTTCACCTGGTCCTGGGGTTCGCTCAGCTTCTGGCCCCGGACACCAGGCTTCAGTTCGAGGCCTACTCCAAAATCGGCAGCGATTTTCCATATGATCCGATGCAGCCGGGCTATTTCATACTGGACGGAGTCAGCGGAGAGCAGGACCTCTATTCCTTCGAGACCCTGAGCCCCGGAGGGGAGACCCGGGCGCGGGGCGTGGAGATAACACTTCAAAAGCAGCTTGTCAGCGGCCTCTATGGACTTGCCGCCGGTTCGCTTTTCTCATCGGAGTACAGGAACCCCGGTGAACCCTGGAGGAGCAGGATCTACGACAGCCGCTGGACCGGCACCATGGAGGGGGGATACAGGTTCGACTCCGGCTGGGAGGTGAGCTGTCGCTGGCTTCTGGCCGGCGGCAGGCCCTATACTCCACTGGACCCCGCCGCCTCGGAGGAGTACAACCGGACCATACTGGACAGCACCAGGATAAACGCCGAACGCTACCCCTTCTACAGTTCGCTGAACCTCAGGGCGGACAGGCGGTTCAGTTTTGAACGGGGAGGTCTTGTCTGCTATGCGTCCATCTGGAACATACTTAACAGAAGGAATGTCACCGCCAGTTTCTGGAACAGGATGGAGAACAGGGAGGACTGGATATACCAGTGGGCACTGATGCCTGTAATAGGCATCGAGTACGAGTTTTAGCCACATTCTGGCTGTTGACTCCCCCTAAGTCAATATTTTATACTCACTTGCACCCCATAGAGGAAGAGAAGCGCAATGGAGGGAACCCTGGGCGCCGACATGACCAGCCTCATTCTGTCCGCCCTGGGACAGACAGGGGAAGGGGTGGCCATTGTCGATCTCTCCGGGAACATAATCTTCGTGAACAGGGCCTTCGCCCATGCCCACGGCTACACCGAAGATGAACTCTGCGGAATGAACCTGTCGGTGTTTCACCGGGGGGAGGACATGCCCCTGGTCAACCGGGCAAACGGGCAGGTTATGGAAACAGGCTCCTTTTCCGGTGAGATCCCCCACCTTCACAGGAACGGAAGGGTATTCCCGGCCCTGATGCAGAGTTCCCTTGTCCGGGACTCGAACGGCAGGGCAATAGGCATCGTAGGCACACTGAGGGACATCACCGACATGAAAAGGGGCATTACAGACCTTCAGGAGGCAAGACACCTCTTGAACAGCGTCCTCGACGCCATCCCCGATATCATAGGCATACAGGACGGCAGCCACGGAATGATAAGCTACAACGCCGCCGGCTACATGGCCCTGAACCAGACGCCGGAAAGCATAAAGGGGAAGAAGTGCTACCAGCTCATCGGCCGCAGCGAACCCTGCGAGGTCTGCGCCACCTCCATAAGCTATGGAACTAAGAAGACCGCCCGTGTCGAAAAATTCGTTCCCGAGCTGGGGAAATGGCTCGATGTGCGGTCTTATCCCATCCTTGGCGAATCGGGAGAAATAATCAAGGTGATCGAGCACCTCCGGGACATAACCGATAAAAGGGAATCCCAGGCGAGAAGCCGGAAGCTGGAAGAGCAGATAATGGTTACCCAGAAGCTGGAAAGCCTGGGGGTGATGGCCGGGGGAATTGCCCACGACTTCAACAACATACTGCTTTCAATTCTGGGGAACGCCGACCTCGCCCGCCGGGAAGCGAAAAGCGATGATATTGCCGGGTACCTTGAAGAGATAATCACCGCTGCCAGGGGGGCGGCGGACCTGGCCTCCCGTATGCTGGACTACTCCGGAAAAAGCGAACCCCGGAAAACCTGTCTGGACCTGAATGAGCTCATAAGGGACACCGCCCAGATGCTCCATGTATCCATTTCAAAGAAAACGACTCTGGAGTACCGCCTTGCAGATAGTCTGCCCGCTGTCTCCGCTGATCTGGCCCAGCTCCGGCAGGTGGTGATGAACCTCATAATTAACGCCTCGGAAGCACTGGAAGACCACCCCGGCAAAGTGGTCCTGTCCACCTCCGTGGAAAGCTATACCAGGCAGGAGCTGGGGGAATGCTATGTAAACGATGACCTGCCCGGGGGGGAGTATGTGGTCCTTTCCGTTCGGGATACGGGCTCCGGAATGAATCCCGGCACACTCACCCGGGTGTTCGACCCCTTCTTCACCACGAAGTTCGCCGGCAGGGGGCTGGGGCTGGCGTCGGTCCTCGGCATAGTCAGAAACCATCACGGGGGTATCCGTGTCGATACGGAAACCGGGCTGGGAACTGAATTCACGGTTTATCTGCCCGTGTGCCCCTCTTCGGAAAAGGTCCCCGGAGAAAAGAACGATGAAGAGGTCGAAGGGCTGGGGAACATTCTCCTGGTGGATGATGAAGAGTTCGTAAGGGCCGTTGCGGGTAAAATGCTCATAAGGGCCGGCTACACCGTGGAATACGCATCCAACGGCCTTGAAGCGGTAAGGAAGATACGAATGAATCCCCGGGGGATCGACTGCGTTATCCTTGACCTCACAATGCCTGTGATGGACGGTCTGGAAGCCTTCGAGAAGATCACCGCCCTGAAACCCGACGCCAGAGTTATCATCTCAAGCGGTTTTACACAGGGCTCCATTATCGACAAATTCCAGGGCAAGCCCCTGGCGGGAATTCTCCACAAACCCTATTCCCTCCACGAGATAACCCTCGCGGTGAGCCAGGCTGTAAAAAGGCCGCCCGGCATGCCGGACGGCCAGGGGGATTCAGGGGAAGGCTAAAGGACCTCGTCCATGGACCTGCCTATTATCTCCATAGCCTTGTCAACCTCTTCGGCGGTGATGTTCATGGGCGGCCGGAACCTTATGGTCCTGTGGCCGCAGGGAAGGATAATGGCGCCGTTGTCCATGATCTTCGAGATCAGGGCGTTCCTTTTTTCAGGGGTTTCCAGGTCGAAGGCTATCATCAGGCCCCTGCCCCGGATGTTCGTAACTCTGCCCGGGTGCTTTGAAGCGAGAGCGGAAAGACCCTCCATTACCTGGGTATGACGGGAACGCACATTCTCGAGGATGTTCTCGGTGGTCATTATCTCCAGATACTTCGTGCAGCGGACCATATCCACCAGGTTTCCGCCCCAGGTGGAGTTGATCCTGCTGGATTCGTGGAAAACGTTCCTTTCCACATCGTCTATCCGCTTGCTTGAGGCAATGCCGCAGACCTGTGACTTCTTGCCGAAGCAGAAGATGTCAGGGGCAACACCCAGGGCCTGCCATGCCCACCATTCGCCGCACATGCCCATTCCGCTCTGGACCTCGTCGTAGATGAGGAGGAAATCGTGTCTGTCCGCCCTTTCACGGAGGGCCTGGAGATACTCGGGACGGAAGTGGTTGTCGCCGCCCTCGCCCTGTATCGGCTCTATGATAAGGCATGCGATGTCGTGTCCGTGCTGCTTTATGGCCTGGTCTATCTGTTCGAGACTGTTCTTTTCAGCCTGGATGATCTCCTCAAGGTGATCCTCAACGGGGAAGATCATGGCCGGCGGATCGACCCTGGGCCAGTCGAAGAGGGGGAAATACATGTATTTCCTGGGATCGGCGGTGTTGGTGAGGCTGAGGGTGTAGCCGGAACGGCCGTGGAAGGCCTTCCTGTAATGAATGACCTTCGTGCCCAGGTTTTCCCCCCTGCCCGCGGCGATGTTCTTCCTTACCTTCCAGTCGAAGGCGGTTTTCAGGGCGTTCTCCACCGCAAGGGCGCCCCCTGAAACGAAGAAGAGGTAGGGGTGGCTGTCGGGGATCACCGTGTTGGCGAAGGTTTCCACGAAAACGGCCATTTCCTCGGTATAGAAGTCGCTGTTGGAGGGCTTGTTGATGGCGGCACAGGAGATGTGGTCCTTCCATTCATCGGTGGTCATGGAGGGATGGTTGAAGCCCAGGGGAGCACTGGCGAAGAAGCTGAAAAGATCGAGATAGTCCTTCCCGGTGATGGCGTCGCGGATCCAGCTGCCTTTGCTGTTCCTCAGGTCGAGGGTCATGTCATACCCGTCCGCCAGCATGTGCCTGCCTATGGTGGGTTTTACCTTGTCTGCGGGTATTCGCTTCATTTGGGCCTCCTGATCTGTGAATTCTATGCGTTCAACCGCCGGTCCGGCGGGAAGCGAAGGGATAACGTTCAAGTCATTTGTCTGTCAAATCTTAATTGCCGCCGGGGCATTGTCAACTCATCGGTAATGTGGCGGCAGATATAGCCTTTACCTATATTTACGCCGGATGTCGATTCAGTTTCTGAACAACCTGATGCGTGTTTTAATTAACATCAGTATTAATAGCATGAAAGGGATAGTATGGAACCCATTCGAAGCCTTGAACAGCTGAAAAAGTATGCAAAAGACCTTCCCTCCAGCGTTGTTTCCGTGGTCAGGGCCGACGAGGTGGAAACCCTGGCCGCTGTAAAGGAAGCGGTGGAGGGCGGCATGATCGACTGCATCCTTGTCGGTCCTGAAGAGGGGATACGCAGGGCCGCGGCACAGGCCGATTTCGATATCAGCGGGATAAGGCTGGTCAACGCGGAAGACGACAAGGAAAGCGCCGCCAGGGGAGTTGAACTGGTGCGGAACGGTGAAGCCCATGTTCTCATGAAGGGTCTTGTGGCAACAAGCACCTTCCTGAAGGCCATCCTCGACAAAGACCACGGCCTCAGGGGCGAGGGGCTGCTCAGCCATGTGGCCGCCTTCGATGTCCCCGCATATCACAAGCTTCTCATCGTTACCGACGCCGCCATGAACATCGCCCCCACCCTCGAGCAGAAAAAGGACATGCTGAGGAACGCGGTGGTCGTGGCTAAGGCCCTTGGCATAAAGGTTCCCAAGTGCACCTATGTCTGCGCCAAAGAGGTTCCCTACGACAAAATGCCCTGTACCATCGAAGCGGCGGAAATGAAGAAGATGGCCCAGGAGGGACAGTTCGGCGACATACTCTTCGACGCCCCCCTTGCCCTGGACCTGGCCGTTTCCCCGGTCTCGGTCAAGATAAAGAAGATCGAGAGCCCCGTTGCCGGAGATGCCGATGTTCTTCTGATGCCGGACATCGAGGCCGCCAATGTGCTCTACAAGGGTCTCATCTTCCTGGCCAGCTCCGAGCTGGGAGCCGTTGTCATGGGAGCCAGGAATCCCGTTGTTCTCACCAGCCGTGCGGACAGCGCGGAAAGCAAGCTCTGCAGCCTGGTCCTCAGCGGAATAGTGGCCGCCTACCAGGGAAGCGGGCAATGAGGATACTTCTCGCCAGCGACCACGCGGGTTTTCCGCTGAAGTCCCACCTCGCCGGCCGGCTTGAGTCCGCGGGTCATCACATTACCGACCTCGGCCCCTTCTCCACCGAATCGGTGGACTACCCCGATTACGCAGCCAAACTGTGCCGGGCCCTGCTGGCGGGAGAGGGGGACAGGGGCATACTCGTCTGCAATTCAGGTGTGGGCATGAGCATAGCCGCCAACAGGTTCAGGGGGATCAGGGCGGCGCTGTGCCTTTTCCCCGAGATGGCAAGGTACGCCAGGCTTCACAACAACGCCAATGTGCTGGTTCTCGGAGGAGGCCTCACCGGCCCCTTCCTTGCAGGTGAAATAACCGATGTCTTTCTGAACCAGGGTTTCGAGGGGGGCAGGCACAAGAGGCGAACGGACAAGTTCGACCCTTCGGACGAACCGCAATGATAGACCTCATCTGCGGCGCCAGACCGAATTTCATGAAGGTGGACCCCATCATAAGGAATCTCCATGGGGAGGTGCGTCTGGTTCACACCGGTCAGCACTACGACTACTCCATGTCAGGAAGCTTCTTCGACCAGCTCGGTCTTCCGAAGCCGGACATCAACCTTGGAGTGGGCAGCTCCACCGTAACGGGACAGACCGCGGACATAATGAAGGCCTACGAACCGGTGTTCCTGGATGGTGCTCCTGAGGCGGTGGTGGTGGTTGGGGATGTTAACTCCACCCTCGCATGTGTTCTCACCGCCGTAAGGTACGGAACACCCACGGTACATGTGGAGGCCGGCCTGAGAAGCTTCGACAGGACAATGCCCGAGGAGATAAACAGGGTCCTCACCGACCAGATAAGCGACCTGCTCCTGATCACCAGCCCCGAGGCCATGGACAACCTGCAGAGGGAGGGCCGCCGGGACAGCGCCATAAGAATGGTTGGCAACCCCATGATAGACACCCTGTTCAGGCTGCTTCCCGAGGCGTCGGACAAACCGGTGCCACAGGGGGATTTCGGCCTGGTTACCCTCCACCGCCCGGGAAACGTCGACAGCAGGGACAAGCTTGCAGGAATCCTCCATGGTCTGGGCGGGCTGGCCCCGCTTCCCCTGGTGTTCCCGGCCCACCCCAGAACACTGAAGAACATAGAAAAATGGGGGTTGAGCAGCCTCGTTCCGGCCAACCTCACCATGGCCGAGCCCATGGACTACCTTTCCTTCATAAGGCATCAGCAGATGGCCCGAGTGGTCATCACCGACTCCGGAGGGGTCCAGGAGGAGACCTCCGTAATGGGGGTTCCCTGCGTAACGGTCAGGCCGAATACCGAAAGGCCCGTGACCTGCACATTGGGAACCAATGTCCTCTGCCCGGACCCCCGGGGTCTGGCCGAGGCCGCAGGGAAACAGATGGCCGGAAGACCGGCATCCCCGCCTGTGATCCCCATGTGGGACGGCGGAGCCGGGGCACGGATAGCTCTGGAGATAGAGAGGTTACTGAAATGAAGAGAACAATTATACTGCTGCTGGCCGCGGTGATCCTTGCTTCGGCCTGCGGCAGCGAAGACGGGCAGAACCCCCAGACCGAGACCTGGGCGGCGGCAGACTTCCAGAAGTTCGCCGTAACCCTCCAGGGTGAGGATGTGGGTTACATGACAATGCAGACGGAACAGCAGGGTGATTCACTGTTCATCACACAGAACATGGAGTGGCACCTGCTTCTGATGGGCACAACAAGAACGGTTTCCATGGATGTTCTGTCCAGGACCGGTCTCGACATGGACCTGGGCTTCATGGAAATGACAATGTCCGACGGCACTTCGATCATTCAGGCCAGGGCGGTTCGCACCGGGAACATCGTGGAAACCACACTGAACACCTCCGGCAGGGAGATATCCTACACCAGGGAATTCGAGGGCGACTACCTTCCCGCCTTCGTTGACCTCGCCGCCGCCAGGATGGAATGGAACCCCGGCGACGAGCTGGTGGTTCCCACCTTCGACCCCTCCACCGGAATGCTCTTTGAAGCCACGGTTACCTGCGAAGAGGTCGAACCCATGTCCCTCATGGGAGACACCGTTCAGGCCTCAAGGCTCACCATTGCCCAGCAGGGCATGAGGAACACCGTGTGGGTCTACCGGGGGCAGATAGTCCGGGAAGAGGAAACCGGCATGGGGATGGTCCTCACAAGGGTCTCCCCGGACACCGAGAACAACATCATTCCCTCAAGCGATCTCTACGAGGTCTATGCCGTCACCTCCAACGATGTCCGGAATCCCAGGCGGACCGGAGAACGGATATGGAGGCTTTCAGGGGATATCGACTGGTCTGAAATAGAGCTTGACTACCCCGGTCTTCAGACCTCCTCCGAGGGTCCCGTGGTCACCGTTACATCCACCCCCCCGGCGGCTCCGCTGCCATTCCCCATGGAAGTAACCGATGAAGAGCTAACGGTCCTTCTTCAGCCGGAATCCATGATACAGAGCGACGACCCGGCCATCGCGGCCCTTGCCGGGGAGCTCACCGCCGGCGCTGCGAACTCCTGGGAGGCCGCCATGAGCATCTCCGAGTATGTGGATAACGCCGTTGAAAATGTCCCCACGGTTTCCCTGCCTTCGGCGGTGGATGTTCTTGACAACCTCCGTGGCGACTGCAACGAACACACCATACTCACCGTTGCCCTCTGCAGGGCCGCCGGGATCCCCGCGGTTACCTGTGCCGGCGTGGTATACGTAGACAACGGCATATTCGGCTACCATGCCTGGCCGGCGGTCTGGGTGGGCGAATGGGTGGCCATAGACCCCACCTTCAGGCAGCAGGTTGCCGACGCCACCCACATCATTCTGGCCCAGGGGAGCCTCGAGGAGCAGTATGTGGTCAATGCGGTCCTTGGCAGGCTCACCATAGAAGAACTGGATTAAGGGCTTGTTCCATCCCCGGGAGAAGAAAGCCATGGAGCTTGCACTCCTGGAGGCTCTGAAGGGCGGCAAGGCGGTGTTCCCCAATCCCATGGTGGGGGCGGTGATACTGAACCCCGGCGGCGATGTGGTCTCCACCGGGCACCATGCCTGCTGCGGAGCCCCCCATGCCGAAGGCGACGCCCTTTCCCGGGCGGGGGATGTGAGGGGATGCACCATGGTGGTTACCCTTGAGCCCTGCTGCCACCACGGAAGAACCCCGCCATGCGCCGAGGCCATAGCCGAGGCGGGGATAACCAGGGTGGTGGTGGGGATGGTGGACCCCGATCCCCGGGTCAGCGGCGGTGGAATAGAGTACCTTCGCTCCAGGGGCATCGATGTTCAGGTAGGGCTGATGGAGAAGGCCGCCGAAGGGATGAACACGGTGTACATGCACCACAGGAAAACCGGCAGAAGCTTTCTTCACCTGAAAATGGCCGGAACCCTCGACGGCAGGAGCGCCGCCCCGGACGGAACCAGCCGGTGGATAACCGGGGCTGAATCCCGCAGAAGGGTTCACGAATACAGAAGGAATTCCCACGGTGTCCTGATCGGCGGCAGAACGGCAGTTGCCGACGATCCTTCCCTGGACGCCAGGGATGTGGACTGCCCCGGGGATGAACAGCCGGTACGGATCATATACACCCGGGAACCCCTCCCGGGGCACCTGAAGGTGTTCAATACCCCTGGAAGAACCATCGTGGCCTCCCCTGATAACCTCGAGGTCCCCCGGTCCGCCGAGGACTGGACCGGCACGGCCACCCCTGCGGAGCTTCTGGAGAGAACCGCCAGGGAAGGCCTTGGCCTTGTTCTGTGCGAAGGGGGAGGAACTCTGGGGGCATCCCTTCTTAAACAGGGGCTGGTTGACAGACTCAGCATATTCACAGCCCCGGCCCTTCTGGGTTCCACAGGGCTCCCGGTCCTGGGAGATCTGGGAGTGGGAAGCATAGGCGGAGTCATAAGGCTCCAGGACCCTGTGGTAACCAGGATCGGGGAAGACATACTCACGGAGGGCGCAGTTGTTTACAGGGCTGATTGAAACCACCGGTGTGGTGAAAAGGACAGGGGCGGTCCTCGAGATAGAGAGCCTTGCCCCCCTCAGCCTCAGCCGAGGCCACAGCCTGGCAGTGGACGGGGCCTGCCTGACGGTTACCGAGGCCTCCGGAGGAATGATCCGTTTCGACGTGTCCCCGGAAACCTTCAAAAGGATCTCCGCACCGGTAAAGGGACGAAGGGTCAACCTCGAGAGGGCCATGGAGGCAGGGGGAAGGCTCCACGGCCATTTCGTCACCGGCCATGTGGACTGCACCGGAAGGGTGGTCATGGTCAGAAAGATGTCCGGCTTCACCGGGATAACCGTTTCCTACCCCCGGGAAAACTCCAGGCTCCTTGTTGAAAAGGGCTCCGTGGCCCTTTCCGGAATAAGCCTCACCGTAGCCGGGCTTACCGAAGGGAGTTTTACCGTGGCCCTGATACCGGAAACCCTTTCAGGCACCACCGCCGGCTCATGGAAGCCCGGCACAGAAGTTAACATCGAGTTCGACATGATCGGCAAATACGTGGTCCGCGCCGCTGCTGCGGACCGAGCAGAAGGATCGTTGAGGGAATACCTTGAAAAGAACCAGTCTGGAACCCGCTGAGAGGGCAATTGCCGCCATAAAGCGCGGCGAAATGATAATAGTTGTCGACGACGAGAACAGGGAGAACGAAGGCGACCTTGTGATAGCCGCCGAATTCTGCGGCCCTGAACACATCAACTTCATGGCAACCCATGCCAGGGGCCTGATCTGCCTGGCCATGAAAAGGGACCACCTTGCAAGGCTGGACCTCCACGAGATGGTCCCGCGGAACACATCCCTCCATGAGACCGCCTTCACGGTGAGCATAGACGCCGTGTCCGGGGTGACAACGGGAATAAGCGCCGCGGACAGGGCCAGGACCATTGCCCTGGCCATCGATCCGGGCACACAGCCGGAAGACCTCGGCCGTCCGGGTCACATATTTCCCCTGGCCGCCCGGGACGGCGGGGTCCTCAGGCGAACAGGCCACACCGAGGCGGCGGTGGACCTGGCACGGCTCGCCGGTCTCCACCCCTCCGGGGTCATATGCGAAGTGATGAACCCGGACGGCACAATGGCCCGGCTGCCGGATCTCGAGGTCTTCGCCGAAGGGCACGGGCTGATGGTAACAAGCGTTGAGGAGCTGGTGAAGTACCGCCACAGGAACGAGGTACTGGTGAAGTGCATGGCCCAGGCCCAGATACCCACCGACTTCGGCGAGTTCACCATGAGGGTCTACGAGAGCCTCATCGACGGAGAGACCCATGTGGCCCTTTACCAGGGGGATGTTTCCGGCAAAGAGAACGTTCTGGTAAGGGTTCATTCCCAGTGCCTCACAGGGGATGTGTTCGCCAGCCGCAGGTGCGACTGCGGAGGCCAGCTCCACGCCGCCATGGCAAAGGTGGCCGAGGAGGGCCTCGGAGTGGTTCTCTACATGTCCCAGGAGGGCAGGGGAATAGGCCTGGCCAACAAGATAAAGGCCTACCACCTCCAGGACCATGGCCTGGACACCGTCGACGCCAATGTGAAGCTGGGTTTCGCCCCGGACCTTCGGGACTACGGCATAGGGGCCCAGATACTGAGTGACATGGGACTTACCACCATAAGGCTGATGACCAATAATCCGAAGAAGATAGTAGGGCTCTCCGGCTACGGTCTCAAGGTAACCGAGCGTGTCGGAGTGGAAGTGTGTCCCACCGAGGAAAACCGGTTCTATCTCAGGACCAAGAGAGACAGAATGGGGCATCTGCTGAAGGGAGTTGAGAATAATGGCCTGGATTCATGAAGGACAGCTCGACGGCGAGAATCTGAAGGTAGCCGTCGTGGTTTCCCGTTTCAACAGTTTCATCACAGGAAGGCTCCTCGACGGGGCCCAGGACTGCCTGCTCCGTCACGGTGTGGAAGAGGAGGACATAAATGTCTTCTGGGTCCCCGGCGCATGGGAGATACCCGCAGTGGCGGCGAACCTGGCGAAAAGCAGGTCCTTTGACGCCGTGATCTGCCTGGGAGCGGTCATCCGGGGAGAAACGCCCCACTTCGATTTCGTGGCATCGGAGAACGCCAAGGGGATTGCCCAGGCGGGGATGAACTCCACAGTTCCGGTCATCTACGGCGTTATAACCGCGGACACCGTTGAGCAGGCTGTTGACCGCGCCGGAACCAAGAACGGCAACAAGGGGTTCGAAGCCGCCATGACCGCCATCGAGCTGGTGAGCCTCTACGAGCAGATGCACGTCTTCACCGTTTCCAACACCGACCTACCGGAGGAATGATTTGGGTCTTCGAACAAGGGGAAGAAAATTCCTTCTCCAGTGCCGGTACGCCGCCAGTGCCAACGGTCTCTCCCTCGAGGAGAACATGGAAACCATGGCCATGTCCTCACGGATACCCGACCCTGAAACAAGGATATGGCTTCAGGAGCTGGGGAGCACCGCCCGGAAGAACCGTGAAGAGATAGACGGAAAGATAGAATCCGCCCTCCGCAACTGGTCCATGGACAGGCTTACCCCGGTAACCAGGCTGATCCTTCAGCAGGCCCTGGCGGAAAGCCTCTACATGGACATCCCCGCCCCGGTGGCGGTCAAGGAGGCCGTAAGGCTGGCAATAGAGTTCGAGGGGCCGAAAACAGGGTCCTTCGTTAACGGAGTGCTTGACAGGATACTCTTCAGGGATGGGCCGAAGGATCCCTGAGTTTTCCCACCCGCCCCGGGGGCGGCACTGAAACCCTTTGCCAGGACAGGGGTACAGTTAGCGGAGCCTTCGGGTTATATAACAGTGTTATGCGGTCTACAGGCGGGCGGGGGAAAATGCTGATAAGGGTCATAAGCGATGTGCATGGCAACCTGGCGGCCCTCAAGGCGGTCCTGGCCCACCCCGACGGCATGAAGGCCGGGGAGACCATCTGCCTGGGAGACACGGTGGGCTACGGCTCACACCCGGCGGACTGCATCAACATCGTGAAGCAGAACTGCGGCCATGTTGTCGCCGGGAACCACGACCACGGCGCCGCGGGGCTCATAAGCATCTCCAGCTTCAATTTCGACGGTCAGCGTGCCATAGAGTGGACACGGACACAGCTCGAGGAGGACCATATCTCCTGGCTCAAGCAGCTTCCCCTCCGTACCTTCTGCCAGGGTATCCTGCTCACCCACGGGTCGCCGGACGACCCCGGCAGCTGGACCTATGTGCTCAACTCATACACCGCCAGGGACGCAGTTCTGGCCACGGAAGGCTACCTCTCCATCTACGGCCATACCCACATACCCATGCAGTGGACCCGCACCGGGGACTGCTCCGCAGAACCGGCGGGAACCTTCGCCGACGCCGCCCTCATAAACTGCGGAAGCGTGGGGCAGCCCAGGGACGGCGACCCCAGGGCGGCCTATCTCCTTCTGAACACCGAAGAGCAGACATTCAGGCACGTCCGTGTGGAATACGACATACAAGGGGCGGCATCGGCCATACGCGCCGCCGGTCTTCCGGAGCACCTGGCCGGCAGACTCTTCCTGGGCAAGTAGGGAGGCAAACATTTTGTTTTCGGCAATACTTCTGATGACCTGTCTGGCCTCCCCGGCAACACAGCTTGCCGTTAACATCACCGGCTTCGAGGAACGGGCAGGTGAGGCAAGGCTGGCGGTCTTCGGCCCAGGCGACTCCTTCCCCATGGAGATAGACGAGGCCCTCTACAAAGGGGTAATGACCGTTGATGCCGACACACTGGTCTTCACCATCGATTCACTGGCTCCGGGCACATACGCCATTTACGCCTACCACGACAGGGACATGGACGGAGAACTGGACATGCACTGGTACGGTCCTCCCAGCGAGAAGGTGGGGGTTTCCAACAATGCCACCGGCTTCGCAGGTCCCCCGGGCTTCGACGACGCGTCCTTCCTGCTTGGTGATGAACCCCTGGTGCTGGATATCCGGCTGCGCTGAAGAACTATCTTCCCGTTTTGAGCACCACTGCCGTGGAAACTCCCAGTTCCTTTCATATTTCATGAATCAACTTTATCTTACCCCTTGGCTCCAGGCAACAAAATGATTTGCGGAGGTATGATGTGAGATACCTGATCCCTTTCCTGTTTCTCATTCTGATCCCAGGCTGCGGCGAAACGCCGGCACATGAAGACGCCAGCGATGCAAGTGCCTGCGGAGCAGATACTCTTTATGCCGCGGACTCCATCGGCGTTCTCATGGGGGACAGCAACTATGTGCTGGGTGCAATAGCGGATTTCACCACACTGCCCGGGGGAAGACCGGCCATTCTGGACAGGGTCAAGGGGACCGTATCCCTCTTCGACAGCTCAGGCACGTTCCTCTACGGTTTCGGAGGTTTCGGTGAGGGTCCCGGCGAGTTCCAGTATCCCTTCTTCATCACCGCCCTTGAGAGCGGGATCTTCGTTGTGGCGGAACTCATGGGAAACGTAACCGCTCTGGATTCCCTGGGAAACCAGCTGGGAAGGTGGAAACTGCCCGGTTTCGGCGGGCTTCCCATGGATGTGATGCCCTTCGACGACTCCACCTTCGTGTGCTACTACTTCGGTATGCACATGGATGAAAGCCCCTCCATAAGCTATTCCCTGGAGAGGTACCATGCGGTCACCGGGGAACCGATCACAACCTATTTCATGTGGACAGGCAGCCCGAACCCCTCCACCGACTTCACCCCGGGCTATATCGCCGCGGCGGCGGACGGTCGGGGGCGCCTGTACATGAGCCGTGTGGAAAGCCCCAGGTGGATGGTGGAGGTTTTCGGCGGGGAAGCTGAACCCCTTGATTCGATACTTCTCTTCCCGGACAGGGAAAGAATAGCCCTTCCGGATTCCGGCGGGTTCGTTCCCGGCTGCCATCCGGTTCATTACGCCTTTTCAGACGGTTCCGGGGCCATGGTCCAGGAAGCTGTGAACATGCCGGAGGAGCATCCCTTCATAAGCGGGCTGGGGGTTGATGAAAGGGGCGACATCTGGTGCCGCAGGGGCGGTGTGCCCGGCGACATCTGGGATGCTGTTTCCCCTGAGGGGGAATATCGGGGAGAGGTTCTGGCGGTGTTCCCGGATTCCGGTTATTTTATGGAGATGGATGTGAGCCCCTACGGGGTGCTCGCCTTCGATCCTTTCACAGAAGATTTTCACAGGCTCTACATCATGAAATAGAGTCCTTACGAGGGGTCATGGCAATAAAACTGTACGATGGCGAGAACTGTCCCTGCCCGGCGGACTGCAGCAGGCACGGCAAATGCTCCGAATGCGTGAAGTTTCACCACGGCAGGAAGGAACCCACGTACTGCGAGTTCCTGGCGGGAAAGCTCGACGACGAGAAGCTCCCCGAGCAGCCTGAACGGGCCCGGCGCACCGGGAAGCAGATAAGGCTCCTCGACTACGCCCCATGCGCCGGTTGAGCAGGCAAGCTTAAGCCCGCAAGGCTTGCGGGAATAGTGCAGAAGCTTCCCAGATACATCACCCCAAATCTCCTTGTGGGGCTGGAGAACATGGACGACGCCGGGGTTTACCGAATAACCGACGACATCGCCCTGGTGCAAACGGTGGACTTCTTCTACCCCATGGTGAACGACCCCCGGATGAACGGCCGTATCGCCGCGGCGAACTCGCTGTCGGACATCTGGGCCATGGGGGCCACCGCCCACACCGCCATGAACGTGCTGGCGTATCCCCCCGGGCTCATCGACGCCGATACCATCGGGGACATGCTTGCCGGGGGCAGCGAGAAACTCGTGGAGGCAAGGGTGTCCCTGGTGGGTGGCCACACCATGGAACAGGAAGACCTGCTCTACGGCATGAGCGTCACCGGAACGGTGCATCCCAACGGGATTAAGACCAACACGAACGCCGGTGCCGGGAACGCCATCATACTCACCAAGCCCCTTGGAACAGGCGTATACGGAAGGGCCATGATGCAGACGGACCTCGACTCCGGTCAGTACCGCGAGGTCACCGATTCCATGTGCAGGCTGAACATGTACGCCGCCGATGTACTGAAGGAGTTCAGCGTCACCGCCATGACCGATGTGACTGGCTTCGGCCTGCTGGGCCATGCGCTGCCTGTGATGAAGAGCAGCGGTCTCACCGCGGTGCTCAGCGCAGGTGCCGTACCCATTCTTTCCCACACCATCGCACTGCAGAAGATGTACGGCGCCAAGGAGGCCTGCAAGGTCAAGGAGTATGTGTCCGATTACCTTACTGTGCACGAGGGAGTTCCCGGAGCCCGGGTCACCCTCTTCTCCGAGGCGGAAACCTCCGGAGGACTGCTGGTTTTCATCGACGCCGCCCAGTCGGAAACAGCCCTTAGAAGAATACGGGAGTGCGGCGATGAATCCGCCGCCATCATAGGCTACACCGAAACCTCACAGGTGAAGAACGAGTTCCTGAAGGTGGTCTGAACCGGTGTTCACCGGCTGGAAGCGGCATAAGCCGACGCCCCTTCCATCTGTTCAGGTTTCCCGGGCTTCCTGTGCATTTTGGCCGAGCAGTGCGATCCATGGAAGGGAAGGCGGATATGGGTGTCAGCGGAGAGTGGCCGGTGAAACCGGTGGTGGTATGCAGCAGGTGCATGGGCTTCGAACACTGCAGATACAACGGGCAGATCCTCACGGACTCCATCGTGGAGGCGCTGAAACCCTTCGTGGAGTTCATTACCCCCTGCCCGGAAATGGATATGGGCCTGGGCGTTCCCAGACACCCGGTAAGGGTGGTTCAGGCCGATGGCGAGAACTCCCTGATACAGCTTGTTACAGGGGACGATGTAACCGCGGGGATGCTTGGGCACAACAGGGTTTTCTTTGATAAGCTTGAGGCCGTGGACGGTTTCATTCTGAAATCCCGTTCGCCCTCCTGCGGCCTCTTCGATGTGAAGTACTACCCCCCAGGCGACAAAAAACCACCCATAGGCAGGGGAAGCGGCTTTTTCGGCGGCGAAGCCCTCTCCAGGTTCCCCGGCCTGGCGGTTGAGGACGAAGCAAGACTGGGCAATGAGAAGATACTGGTTCACTTCCTCACGAAACTGTTCACACTGGCGGACTTCAGGGCGGTTGCAGGAAAAGGAAGCCCCGGTGAACTGGTCGCCTTCCAGAGCAGGCACAAGCTTCTTCTCATGGCATACAGCCAGAAGGAGATGCGTGAGCTTGGAAGGATAGTGGCACACCAGGCCGGGACCGGTATAGGGGCCGCCCTTGAGAGCTACGGCGAGCACCTTCTCAGGGCTTTTTCCGCCGGCGCCACATACAGGTCCCATGTCAATGTGCTGGAACACGCCTTCGGATATGTTTCCGGGAAGCTCACTAAGGAGGAGAGGGCCTTTTTCCTGGACAACCTGGAGATGTACCGCGAGGACAGGACCCCCCTGGTAACCCTGCTGAACCTGCTCGAATCCTGGATACTTCGGTTCGAGGTTGATTACCTGAGGGGACAGAGCTACTTCCGGCCCTATCCCACTGAACTGAGGAAGAAGTTCGACAGATACCGGTCGAAGGATTACTGGGGGAGGTAAAACCCGGTCAGCGATCCAGCCTGAACACGCAGTCGTGTCCGGCGCACCGGACATTCAGGGTGCTTCCCAGTATGTGGAAATATTCCGGCGCCGTGGGCACGGGCACCCGCTGCAGCACTTCACCGGTGGCTCTGTCCAGAAGGTAGACGAAGTCATCTTCATCGGTGAAGCCGTAGCCGGTTACTATCATGTCTTCCAGAAGAAGGAAGTTCTCACCGTTGGATACCAGCGGGTGGGTGCGCCAGAGTATCTCCAGTGTGGTCAGGTCGATGGCCGTAAGATAACCCGTGCTTCCTTCTGAACTGGCGGAATAGGTCCTGTGGGCGTTCGATACATAGAGGATGCCCCCGTCGGATTCGGCCCATTTAAGGGCCTGGAAGGTGTAATCCATCTGCTCCCCGTCTTCCTGCTCCGGAGGACAGCCATAGGCAAGGAAATCGAAAAGAGCTGTCCGTTCAAGGGTTTCATTATCGTGTAGTGCGAGCAGCCTTGGTTCCAGAACCACGCCGAAGCGGTTCGGGGGCAGTCCGTACATGGCCATGCGATGGCTTTTAGAGTTAACTGTCTGATAGAGATGAAAGATTCCCCCGCCGGGGGTGGTGATCACCCGGGGTATCCCATGAGGGGGAACATCCCCCCGTATAGCATCGTTGACCCCTCCGTTGTGGAAGGTTGCCCCTGGCCAGCTTCCCGGAAGGGAATTGAACCAGTTCAGGTGGTCGGTCCCGCCGTTCGGAAGGCACACCGTGAGTACCAGGGGAGCGCCGGAGCCCGGGTCCCCGGGAGGCGTGGCATCGAAGGGCGGCGTTTCCAGGGGGACAGGAAGCACGGTTGCCGAAACTGCAAGGACGATCATTGCAACGGCAGGCGTCATTTAGTTCTCCTTCGGGTTCCATGGCAATATACGCATTGTTCATCCAGCACCGCAGCGGTAATATTATTCCAGGCCATGGAGGAACGGGAGAGAATGAAGCAGAACATACCGGACATACTGGACTCCCTCAGAGAGAGGGCGAAGGAACTCAGCTGCCTCTACAGGGTGGAGGAGATACTCCTTTCCGATGAACCCATTCACCGGCGGCTTCAGAGGGCGGTGGAAGCCATTCCCTCGGGGTGGCTTGATCCGGAGGGATGCGAAGCCCGAATTACGGTCTCAGGCAGATGCTACTCCTCCCCTGGCTATGAAGCAGGCGGAGCCAGCCTTTCCGAGGAGATACTGGTGCGCGGTGAACCGGTTGGAAGCCTTACAGTAACCTATCCCGGCACTTCACCGGATACCGGTGCGGGGCCCTTCCTTCCCGAGGAGAAAAAACTTGCCGGGACACTGGCCAGAAGCCTGGCTCAAACGGTTCTTCACGAGAACCTCGGCCGGGTCTTCAGTGGTGAACCATCCGGTGAGCTCAGGTGGCTTCCCGTTCTTGAAATGGTGTTCGTAACCGACAGGAAGCTCTATAAAACCCTTTGCAGAAGGCTTCTCAACCATCTGATTCACAGGGGAGCTGCCTCCTCCGAAACCCTTCTTGAAGGGTGGCTGGCAACTGAACCGGAAACCTTCGACCCGGTGATAATGGAGGAAATGCTGGCGGCGGCAACACAGGTGATGTCCCATGAAGACCTGTCCGCCATTATTCAGATGTGGATGGGAGAGAGCCGTATAGAGGGTTTCATGAATGTGCTGGAAGACCATGCAAGCACCCTCAGTGACATAATAAGGGCGATGGAGGAACACCGTGCCGCTGATGGCCCTGGCTCCACCCTCTCCCGTCCTGTGCTGGATTCCCTGATGGTGGGCCTCATTCGCCGGTTCATCGGCCAGGGTACGGGCTGCATCTCCTCTCTGAAGGAACGGGTCTCCCTGGAGGATTTCAGGCGTCTCAGCGGCAGCATGGTGTTCCCCGCGGAAAGCCACGGTGGTCTGGGAGGCAGGGGGGCTGGGCTCTTCCTGGCTGAAAAGCTCCTGGAAGGGCAGCCCGGCGGTTCCCGTATCAGTATCCCTGAAACCGTCTATGTGGCCTCGGACGGGATACTGGATTTCATCCATCTGAACAGGCTGGAAGAGTTCCTGCAGAACAGGTACAGGCACACCGATGAGCTACGGCTGGAATACCCCGGCCTGGTGCAGCTGTTCACGAGCTGCGAGTTTTCCACCGAAATGTCCCAGGGTCTCTCCATGGCGCTGGACCAGCTTGGGGACGGTCCCCTGGCGGTGAGGAGCTCCAGCCTTCTTCAGAACGGTTCCGGCTCTTCCTTCAACGGCATGTACAAAACGGTGTTCCTCGGCAACAGGGGAACAAGACGGGAGAGGCTCCAGGGGCTCAAGAGGGCAGTCAGCAGGGTTTACGCATCCATGTTCGCACCCGATCCCATCCGCTACCGTGGGGAAAGGGGCCTCCTCGATTGCCGTGAGGAAATGGGGATAGTCATACAGAGGGCGGTGGGCAGGGTCTGCGGCGACATGTTCTTCCCCGCCTTCACCGCCGCAGCGCTGGGGAGGAACCAGTTCATACCCGGGTACGATGACATTCCGGTATGCTTCATTCCAGGCCTTGGGACCGGTTTTTACAGAGGCAGGACCCGGCGCTTTCCCGTTGCAGCCCCCCGCCGGGGTGAAACAGGGGGCTTCCGGGGCTCCCTTTCCTCGTCGCCGGACAGGATGGATGTTCTGAACCTGGCTGCGAACAGGGTCGAGGAGGTTCCTCTGGGGCATGTTCTGAAGGCCTGCGGAAAGGACTACCCGCTGGCGGAGCAGATCTTCGACGACCCCGGGGCGGAGTACCCCGCCGCATCCTTCCAGGGGTTGATCCGTCATGGGGATCTGCTCCGGCAGATAAGAGAAGCGGTGCTTTTGCTGGGAAAAGGGTACGGGCATCCCGCCGACGCGGGATTCGCCTTCGACGGCCACTGCCTTCACCTGGTCCGTTTCAAGGCCCAGGTCCTTCTTCCCGAGGGAAGATCCGCTGCCATCCCCCGGCCCGGTGAAAGCCATGGGGTCCTTCTGGCATCCAATGATCACATGGTACCCCGGGAGGTTTCCGGGATAACCCATGTGGTGTTCATTTCCCGGGAGGGTGCTCAGATCCTTGCAGGTCGTGACCAGTACGGCGAGATACCCGGTGTGCTGGCCCGGCTGGGAAGCATACTTCCCCGGGATCGTTTCATGGTCATCGCACCGGGGCTCAGGAACATGCAGTCCGGTTCCATAACGGCCTACTCACAGTTCAGCGGAGCCGCCGCCGTGGCGGAGATATCCTCCGGGGATGAGCCCCCCGTTACCGGTCCCTCCTTCGGGACCGGCTTCTTCCGGGACCTCGTGGAGAGCTCCACAGCCTATCTTAACTTCTCCCCGGAGCGTGCCGGCTGCCGGTTCAATGGGCGGTTTTTCAAAGAATGCAGGAACCGCCTGACCGAATTCCTGCCGGATGTATCCCATCTGGCCCACGCCATCAGCGTAGTACACATCCCCTCTGAAGCAGGAGGCAGGACCATCTGCGTTTCCTCCGGGTCTGGAGAGGCCGTGGTATTCCTGGCCGGCCAGGGTGAAGCAGCCATTGGGCAGGTGCCCGGTGAGGACCCTTCACGGGAGGAACACTGGAAATGGCGGCAGCGCATGGCGGAGGAGATGGCCGCCTCGATGGATACCATTGAATACGGGGTAAAGGGGGTTTACCTTTTCGGAAGCTCCAAGAACGCCACCGCCGGGCCCGGGAGCGACATCGACCTTATCATTCATGTCAACGGAGACCCCGGCGGGAAAAGTCTTCTGAACGCCTTCCTCCGGGGCTGGGACAGCGCCCTCCGGACGGCGAACCTCCGGAGGACCGGCATAAGGATGGACAGCATACTTGATGTTCACCTGATAACCGACGACGACATCCGGAAGAGAACGTCCTACGCCGTGAAGATAGGAGCCGTGAGCGACCCGGCCAGGCCCCTTGTTACAGGGGGCAAAGCAGATACCACGAACTAGAGCAGCCTTCTGGAGGCGTCGGCGGGGCTGTCGGGGTCAAAGAGAACAAGGGCCAGCTCAGGGCCATCGTGGGCGCCGCCGAGGATCACCGTGCGCCCTATCGAGTCCTTCCATCTTCCGGTGATGGAAGCCGATTCATGTATATGACCGTGGAGGGTAAGAAGGGGCTGGGAAGCCTCTATGAACCTTCTTATGGCTATGCTTCCCACATTCAAGTCAAGGGGCACATGGTCCACCATTCTGCCGTCGAGGGCGGCCCTGTCCAGGGCGGTTCTGTAGGGAGGGGAGTGGAAGAGGAATATGGCCCGGGAAAGATCCCGGCCCCGAGTGATGTTCTGAAGGTCTTCGGCTATTGTGCCATAGCGGATCTCCCCCTCGGGGACACTGACGGTACGGAACCCCTCGAGGGGTGAAACACAGCCTGGGTCCACGAAGCGGGAAACATCGTACTTCTCCCAGTCCTTGAGCCTGAACGGTGTGGGGGGAACGAAGGAGTATCCGTATACCTGATGGTTCCCGAAGGACAATGACCTTCCGTGGCAGTATTCCCACAATCCCAGCTCATCCGCCCTCAGAACGGCGTCTTCCTCCAGGCGGCCGTCGTCGTTTCCCAGAATGATGAAGATCCTGGGGTAGTGGTCCCCCATGAGCTTTCTAAGCCCGGCAAGCCTCACCGTGAGAAAATCGGATACGAAGCTCTGGAAGGGGGAGTTCCCGTGGACCGAGCGGAGAAAGCCCGGCAGTATGTCGCCCCCTATGAAAACCGCCGGGGGAACGTGCTCTTCAATGGACGCGAAGAGCTTCTCATACCGGGAGGTATCTCCGTGGAGATCGGTTACGAAGAAGCATCGCTCCATGTGCTCAGTACCGGGCTATGAGGGCTATTCTTCGGTTTGTCCCGAGGGCGCCGTCGGGGAAGAACACCGCGCTGCCCCCTGCTTCTATCACAGCCTCGATCACCTCGTCCACAGCGTCATCGATCACACCGGGCCTGTCCGGGTCCCCCGCCGGGGCAATGCCTCCCCCGGACCCCGACGGCACCGCAGGGAAGTGGAACCCCTCCTCCACCAGCAGGATCTCCCCCCTGCCCTCACGGGAGGCGGTCCAGATCTCTTCCATGGTGGAGATAAGCTTTCCCTTGTCCTCGGCTGCCCGCATTTTCTCCCGGGTCTCCACCCGTTTTTCATCGAGGTGCTTCCGCACCAGAAGCCATGCTTTCCTTCCCAGTTCATCCTCCGACGCTTTGTCGAAGTTCCCGTTCATGGTGCCCGCCACGGGAACATTGGAAATGGTGGCGTAAACCGAGGCGAACTTCTCCACGCCGAAGATGAATAGGGGAAGGGGATCCATGCTGTGTATCTTCTCGAAGGAGTCCCTTATGTCCCGGAAGAACTGCAGATGGTATTCATCCCGTATCCTGGACTTCCTGATCCCCCGCCCCCGGGACATCAGAGGTTTTCCCGACTCCTCGGAGTACTCCATGGGGAAGGGCTCTTCAGTGTATTCCGTAAGGTTTTTCAGGGAACCCTGGAAAAGCCTTGTGGGCCGCTTGCTGAGAACCAGCAGCCAGTACCTTTCCGAGCGGTTCATCGTGTGGATGAGGTCGCGGGTGTGAAAGGTCTTGTCGATAACCACCCGCTCCCCCGGGGGAAAGGGCAGCTTGTACACCCTGAACATGTGGTGGTTGGCGTAGATCGCCAGACCTTCAGCGTTCATTCCGTGATCAACGGAAACCGCCGCTTTGGCAAGATTTTCCAGAACGTCCGCCGCCTGTTCCCCGTCGAACTCTTCCAGCAGCCTTTTCTCCGCTCTGGAGAGAAGGTTTTTCAGCAGAATGGGATCCTGCCTGTTGTCCGGGAATGTTTCGTGGGTGGGGAGGGTTATAGAAACCGCCGGATAGCCGCTCTGCTCCCGGAGATATTTCAGATCCTGTCTGTTCATGGCAACCGCCTTCCATCCTTTTGTTCAGTTGTGAAGATACCTTGCCGGGGCCGTGACGGTCAATTATGGAGAATCAGCTGTGAGGTTTTCCACGGGCCGGTGATGGTTTATGCTTAGCCTTCAGAAGGAGGAAGGCTATGCTGAAAATATCACTTGGAGTCTGTGTGACCCTTTCGTTGTCATCCGCTGCTCCGGGAGCCATGGATGAGCCGGTGAACCATGTATCCGGCTTCGGGGAGAGCATGCTTCTGGCGGGAAGAAGCGTTCTGGTGTGGAAGGGAACTCCCGGGGAGCTCACCGCCGGTGAGCTGGGCTGCGACAGGTTCTACCGGCCGGTGGAATCCCCCCTGGGTGACGCCGTCGCCGTGTGGGCCGGCTCCGACCAGGGCGAGGGGGTGGTGGTGGTCCGCATGGACGGCCATGGGTTCCTGGGGCCCTGGGAGGAGGCCGGGCTGCCCTGCTGGGACAACGCCGGCAACCTCTGGTTCACCGCCGACGGTGAGCTTCTTCGTAACGGAGAGTCAACAGGTCAGCTGCTCACGGCCCACCACATTTCCGTTTCTCCGGATGGAGGAACGGTGGTATTCACCGACAGGGGGGACAGGCTTCTCTCAATGGAAATTGCCACCGGCGCCGTTGACACCCTGTCCACCGACTACCGCTACTACGCGCCCATCTTCACATCACAGGGAGATATCATATCCCCCTCGCTGGACGGAGGCATAATTAAATACCGCCGGGGTGAAACGGCTTGCATTGACCAGGGCGAACACCCTGTGTGGTGGAGGGAAAGGGAAGCCCTGATCTATGTTAAGACCACCGACGACGGCCACAGTATAACATCCTCCGATATCTGGATGTGGACCGAAGAGGGCGGTTCGGAAAGGCTTGGGGAGACACCTGACATAATCGAGATCAACCCCGCTACCTCAGCCCGGGGCGTTCTGTATGTGGACCTGGCCACAGGCCGGGCGGGGTTCAGGGGGGTTCCCAGATGACTGTCAGCCTTGCGGTTCCGGCAGTTCTGCTCATTTCCTCCGCAGCCTTCGCCTGGACCGTGTGCATAGACCCCGGCCACGGCGGTTCCGACCCCGGCGCCGGCGGCTCATGGTACCTGGAAAAGGACGCCAACCTGGATGTTGCACTGGGCGCCCTTGCCATACTCAACGGTGTCCCCGGCTGCGAATGGGTGGGGATGACCCGAACAGGGGATCAGACCGTTTCCCTGGCCGGCAGGGTGGCTTATGCCAACCAGAACGGTTTCGACCGCTTCATATCCATACACGAGAACGCCTTCAATTCCCAGACCCAGGGAACCGAGACCTTCTGCTACGCACTTGACCCGGGAACCCAGGGCTACCAGCTTGCATCGGTGGTGCAGAGCGGAATCCTCTGGGCCCACGGGTACACCGACAGGGGAATAAAGGACGGGAGCTGGATCTATGTGGTGGCCAACACCAGCATGCCCGCCATCCTGGGGGAGGGCTCCTTCATCGACTACGATGTGAGCTGGAACGAGTCATACCGCTACTTCACGAACTGGGAAGACCACATCGGAAGGCAGGCATACGCCTATGCCCAGGCGATATGCGTGCACATGGGCTCCACTCCCCCTCCCTACGACCCCGGGGGCATAGTGGTGGACAACCTGTCTTCGGGTTTTTCGGTCAATTCGGAATCCCAGTGGAACACAGGCTCATACGGGAACCCCTGGGGACAGGACTACCGGTGGAGTTCAGCGGTTAATCAGGCCGACTGGGCCAGATGGACCCCGGACCTGCCGGAGCCGGGCTGGTACGAGGTATCCGTCTGGTACACCCAGGGCGGCAACCGGGCGCCGGACGCGGTTTACACAGTAACCCACTGCGGCGGTGAAACACAGTACACGGTGGACCAGACCCAGAACGGCGGCCAGTGGAACCTGCTTGGCGGGTTCCCCTTCGAGGAGGGCACCGCCGGGTATGTAACCCTTTATGAAGCCGGAGCCTCGGAAGACAGGGTGGTGGTGGCGGATGCCGTGAGGTTCGAGCTTTCCTCCACAGGCACTTCCTCCGACTCTTTCCAGCCTGTTCCCCCGGGCTGTCACCTCTCCGCTGCGCCCAATCCCGCCTCCAGTTTTACCATCTCACTGGGCGTATCACGGGAGACTGAAATGACCCTGGAGTTGTTCGAGCTGTCCGGCAGACTGGTGGAGACCCTATCAGAAGGGGTTCTTCCCAGGGGAGACCACACCTTCGCCTGGGATCCGGAGAACCTCCCCGCCGGGGTATACCTGGTAAGGGCGCAGTCCGCCCACTGGCACGCAACGGAAAGACTGGTCCTGGTAAGGTAGGCTCAGGAATTGAGCTTCCACAGGGTGTGGTTCAGGACCGAGGCGAAGCTCACCCAGAGGAGATAGGGCACGAAAAGGGCCCCCGCCGCCGGTCTTGCCCTCCAGAAGAGTATCATGGTGGCAAGGATGAAGCCCCAGAGGAGGATTATCTCGAAGAAGGCCAGATCGGGCCTGTTCAGCCCGAAGAAAAGCCATGACCACAGGGCGTTCAGTACCAGCTGAGCCATGAAGAGATATACCCCGAAGGAAAAGCCCCTATCCTTCCAGACCATCCATGCGGCGATGCCCATGAGGATGTACAGAAGGGTCCAGACCGGGCCGAAGAGCCACCCCGGAGGGTTCCAGGAGGGTTTTTCCAGTTCCTGGTACCACTGCCCGGGAGGAAACCTGGAACCTATGAAACCGGCGCTCATTGAAACCGCTATCCATACCGCGAGAACCACCCATGTCTTCATAGGAGCCACCCCGACCGGCAGTAGTCCTCCAAGCCCTCCTCGATGGAATAGGAGGGAACGAAACCGATGGCTTTCTCCGCCAGGCTCATGTCGCAGGTGGTGTCGTTCTGGTAGTTGCCCTGGAAGGGGTTGTCGATGTACTCCGGGGTTCTCTGAAGACCCATGTTCCCGTTCAGTATCTCAACAACTCTGTTGAAGGTGGTTGCCCTGCCGGAGCCGCAGTTCACCACGCAGCTTTCCGGTGCTTCCGCCGCCAGGAGATTGGCCCGCACCACATCCTTCACATAGATGTAGTCCCTCTTCTGCTCCCCGTACTTGAACAGCCGGGGGTTTCCAGACTTCATCTGGCCGGCGAACTGGTGTATCATTGTTGACCTTGAACCCTTGTGGTTCTCCCTGGGGCCGTAAACATTGCAGTACCGCAGCCCGACGGTTACCATCCCCGGGAACTCGTTCTGCAGTGATCCCGCCGCCTCCTCGAGAAGCTTCTTCGATTCGGCGTAGGGGGTGTTCAGGTCGAAGGGACCATCCTCGGTGTAGGGCGCCGGGTTCCTCCCGTAGACCGCCGTGGACGACGCGTAGACTATTCTCCTGCACCCCTTGCCGGCAACATGGCGGAACAGGTGCAGGGAGCCCTCGAGGTTGCCGTGGAGCATCTCCCGCCTGTCCATCATCCGGGTGCTGTTTATCGCCGCCTGATGGAACAGCACATCTATCCCCTCCACCTGCTTCCAGTCGATCCCGGTGAGGCCGGGAAAAAGCCTCTTCCCGGTGAACTCCGGCAGGGGCTGTTCGGACTCGTTGCCGGTTATCATCACCTCATGCCCCAGCTCCTGGAGCCGCAGGGCAAGGTTAGACCCTATGAAACCGGTTCCCCCGGTTACGAGACATTTCATTTTCCGCTCCTGTCCAAAGCCCTGAGGCCATCCGTAAATTTGACAAATAGATTCTGTATTGAATTGTTGGGTAACATATTAAGCATGCCCTTCATTTGCCACATGGGTCCCGGGCAGCTGGTCAGCTTCCCTTCCTGTCCAGAAGCTTTTTCAGTTCCTCAAATGCTCTTGTGTTAAGGACATCCCCGGGCTCCAGCCAGCCCCTCCGGGCCTGGCCCAGGCCGTATTTCATGTATTCAAGGTGGCTAGTGCGGTGTGAATCGGTGCTTATGGAGACATGAACGCCCAGTTCCCTGGCCCTTCGGCAGTAGTGATCGTTCATGTCCAGCCTTATGGGGAAGGAGTTCAGCTCCATGAAGCATCCCAGCTCAAGAGCGGCATCGAGAACCTCCTCCATGTCTATTTCATAGGGTTCCCTGATGTTTATCTTCCTGCCGGTGGGGTGCCCCAGAATGTTGAAGTATTTGTTCTCCATCGCTTTTATCACCCTCCGGGTCTGCCTGGTTTTCGACAGGCCGAACCTGTGATGCACCGACCCGTTCACCACATCCAGCCTGGCCAGTATGTCATCGGGCATGTCCAGACTGCCGTCTTCCAGGATGTCCACCTCAATGCCCTTCAGTATTCTGATGCCGGACATGGTATCGTTCAGCCTGTCGATCTCCTGGAGCTGCTCCAGGAGTTCAGCGGGTTTCAAGCCGCCGGCAACGGTGAGGCGCCGGGAGTGATCGGTTATCGCGATGTATTCGTAGCCAAGCTTTTTCGCCGCCATGGCCATTTCCTCTATGGTATTGTGACCGTCGGTCCTGCTCGTGTGGACATGAAGGTCGCCACGGATGTCGTCTGGCTGTATCAGTGCAGGCAGGCTGCTGTTTTTCGCCGCTTCGAACTCCCCGCGGTCTTCCCTTATCTCCGGTGGGAACCATGGAAGGCCCACCTTTTCGTATAGCCCTTCCTCGGTTTTACCGGCAACTTTCCTTTTTCCGCTGAAAACACCGTACTCGTTTATACTGAGATCTTTGTCCAGAGCCAGTTTTCGAAGCCTGATGTTGTGGGAGCGGGAACCGGTGAAATGAACCAGGGCCGCTCCCCAGGCTGCGTGGGGAACCACCCTGACATCGACTCGGAGACCGGTTTTCCGAAGCAGAAAAGATGTTTTCTTATGGCCTTTTTCAATGACTTCATCAACATCTTCATACCGGAGGATATGGCCCGTCACATCGGTTCCCCGGCGTGCTGAGACAAGGATGTCGATATCTCCAACGGTTTCCCGCCTCCGGCGGAGGCTTCCCGCCGCCGCGGCGTTCCTGACCCCGTCCAGCTCCCTGATGTGTCCGATGATCTCCCCTGAGAGCTCATCGGCTTCCATGAGGAGTGTCCTCTCCTCTTTGCTCTCGGCTCTCTCAAGGGCATCGAGGATCATCGACTGTGTTTTGTCGCCGAAGCCGGGAAGCTCGCGGATAAGGTTTTCCTCGGCGGCAAGTCTCAGACTTTTCAGATCGGTTATCCCCAGGAGTTCGTATATCCTGCCCACCCTTCTCGGGCCCAGCCCGGGGATGTTCAGCATACTCAGCAGGGAAGGCGGGACATGTTTCTCCAGTTTCTCAAGGGCGGGGAGCTCGCCTGTGGAGACTATGGTGGCTATCTTTCCGGCGAGGTCGTCGCCGATGCCGTATATGCCGGTGAGGTCTTCCCCCTGCTTTGCCATGTCCGCAACGGACCGGGAAAGGGTTCTGATGGTTCTCGCGGCGTTCCTGTAGGCCCTTATCCTGAAGGGATTGTCCCCTCTTATATCAAGGAGATCGGCCATGGATTCCAGTATCTCAGCTATATCCCCGTTGTGTACCGGCATACAACCCCCTCCCGGCAAGGGCTCTGGCAAAACACAGTTCCATTAAGGTAAGGCAATCCGCCGCCATGTCAATGCTTCGCGTTCTTCGGCCAGCGGAGGTCGAGGGGGCCGCCGCCACTCTTCGCCGCTGGTTGGGTTATTTCCCTGTATCGTCCTTCGCATCTGGATCGGCCCTGAGCACAAGCACTGGGACCCTGGCGCTCTTTACCACTTTGTCCGCCACCGAGCCGAAGATCTTAGTGACGATATCGTCGTGTTCACCGCTGTCAATCACCACAAGGTCGTAATCACCCCTCTCGCACTCGTCGATTATCGTGGAGCCCACGGTCCCCGTTCGTACTATCCTGCCGGCAATTCGGTCCGGGGGTATGGTTCTCTCCACCAGATCGCCCATTGAACTCTGAACCCTTTCCTCTATGGCTTTCTGATAGGCCGGCACATTCACCTGACCCGAGCCCTCGGGCATCATTATTCCGCTTGTGAGGGGAACCGCGGGAAAGGGCTGAACCACATGCATCACGGAAACCCTGGCATCCATGATCTCCGCCAAATTCCCCGCGGTCCTGAGAACCCTCTCGGTGGATGATCCCAGGTTTACCGGAACCAGTATCGATTTGAACAGTTTCATCTTCCTTGTCCTTTCCTTCAACGGCGGAATTCCGTAACGGAAAGCAGCCGATTCATATACAACCTATAAATCCAATGTGTCGCGTCAAGGTGCCCTTGACGAACCCTGCGCTATTACATAAGATGAATAGTAATCGGCTTCCAAAAGGGACGAACCATAATGATAGCAGTGGAGGGAAGCCCATCCCGCCGATGACTGAAAGGCTCCATGCTTGCCTCCGCGGCCGCCGGGGGAAGCGCACACCCCGATGAAGCGGCTGACCGGTGCGCGGTAAGGTAATCATCATGATATTCGCCGACATACTCATTGCACTGCTGTTCGCTGTGTTGCTCAGCGCTGTACTGGGCTGGGGGCTGAGATGGAGACATCCCGGCCGTGGTGGCGGAACAATTGCCTCAGCTCTGTTCCTTTTCGTGGTTCTTTTCGTGACAATGTGGCTTGCAGCGCTGATCATTCCCGAATGGGGTCCCCTTTACAACGGGACCTCCTGGCTTGGAGTGCTTATGGCCGGGCTATTCATCGCATTGATAATCCTGGCGGTTGCAACCCCGGACTGGCGCAGAAGGCCTGTTACAGCAGCCCGCGCAGGGGAGGAAATAACACAGACCGCAGCTGTTTTCGGCTGTTTTTTCTGGGCTTTGCTGATCCTGTTCCTGCTTGTTCTGGTTCTGGGTCCATTCGAGTAGAACGGGCCGACGGGATCACAGTTCTGCGAGGATCGCGCTTTTATCCACCTTCCAGCACCCGTTCTCCAGGATCATCAGCACCTGGTACTCCCCGGGCATCTGAAGGATGTCAAGGAAGACCAGACAGCTGTCGCCTGTTACATCGAATCGGGAGAGGGCGATGTCCTGCCTTGGCGGGACCCAGCCCAGAAAACCCGGAGCCGAAAGCAGACAGTCCAGGAGATCAACGGTGTTCCACGACTCAAGTTCATCACCTGTAACGCTGACCCCGAAGCTTTGAGAGAACTCCTCCGCAGCAGACTCGGACTGGGCTTTGGCCATCAGAAGAAGCATGTTCAGAAGGGCCACTGAATCCGTTGAGAGGAGGTCGTGGACCCCCCGGGAATCACCGGAGTAGATGGCACTGAGAAGGTTCTCGAAGACCAGGTCGGGGGAATCGGCTGCGGTATTCACCGCGGCCAGGGTGAGGATCAGGGCGAATGCTGTTTTCAAGGGTGTTCCTCCTGTGTTTCCGGTGGGTTCTGGAATATAGATTTATCCCGTCCGCCGGGGGAAGTTCCACCCATGATAAAGGCCCCTGAGATGAAAGGAGCAGCGTCGGTGACATACGGTGAAACGATAACCGTGAGGACCGAGGGTTTCTCTGACATCCTTGACATTACCGGTTCAGTTGAGGATGTGGTGCAAAAGTCCGGGATCCGGGATGGTATTGTGGCTGTCACCGTTCTGGGCTCAACGGCTTCAATTACCACCATCGAGTACGAACCGGCACTGAAGGAAGATATGAGGGAGTTCCTCAACAGCCTTCTTCCGGAAACCATGAGGTCGCGCCACGGTGAAACCTGGGGTGATGACAACGGTTTCAGCCACCTTCGTGCTTCCCTTATGGGGCCGGGCATCACCCTGCCGGTGGAGAATGGCAGACCACTGAGGGGCACCTGGCAGCAGGTGGTGGTTATAGACCACGACAACCGGCCCAGGGACAGGAAGATAAGGATACAGGCAACCGGGGATTGATTCCGTGCTGCCGCAGGTCATCACACGGGAGGGTAGGTGGTTTCCGTAACCATCCCTTCGTCGATGTGGAAGCAGGCCCTGCCGGCAAGACGGGGGTGTTTCCCTATCTGAAGGGCCGCCACCGCCTCTCCGTCGGTTAGGGCGACATACCATTGTATCTGGCTGTCGGGTATGTCAGTCTCTGAATTCATATGCTCGCAGAACCTGCTGAACCAGTATGATCCACAGTTAACGCAGCGAAGTATCGTTCTGGTATCATGGCTGTCTTTTATGAGCACCGCCTCTTTTTCCAGCACCGGATCTCCGCAGCAGTCCAGAAAATCAGCTTTATATGCCATGGTATCCTCTTCCCGACCGGGTGAAACAAACTGCATAACCCCAGTAGTTCCCTCAACCGGTTGTATTATAAGATACGAAGGGCCCGCAGGGGGAATATGCCGCCAGCCTTCAGTCTTTCCCCGCCACATGGAAAAGGGTAAGAGGACCTTCGCTCCGGGGAAGGGAAACACGCTGGACCGTGAAATGGCGTTCAAGGCTTGTGATAAGGTCGAGGTCGGCCACCGTGTCGCTCCCCCGGCCCACTATTTTGTTCTCCCCGCCGAAGAGCGGTCCTCTGGCCAGAGTGGGATCGTTCGCCAGCAGAAGATACTCCCCTCCCCATTGCTGTACGAGGGAATCGGTGTCAAGCATGAGGAATGCCAGCAGATCCATGGGCTCCACATAAAAGAACCATCCTGAGGAGAACCTGTCTTCGTGGGGATGTACTATCTCTATCCCCGAGATATCCTCATCCTCCAGATGGTACATGACCCCCATCAGCGAGTGGGTGTCCAGGAAGAGGATCAGAGGAATGTCCTGCTCCTTTGCTGCGTTGCCAGCCAGTATTGCCGCTTCCCGGTAGTCCCGGTCGAAGGTGCATCTCTGGGGCATGGTGGTTCTTGTAAGGAAGGGAATGCAGAGGACCAGGGAGAGGACAGGAATAATCACCCTGAGACTCCTGGCCCAGCGGTCCGTTCCCCGGAGGCCGGCGACAACCAGTGCGGCAAAGGCCGGGAAAGCAACGGCGAAGTGCCTTGCTGTGGGACGGAGCAGGCTTATGGGAAGCAGCACGAAAAGAAGCATCACGAAGACCCCTGCCCCTGCGGTTTTCCGCCCCCGCCAGGCCGCAAGGAGGGAAGAGCAGAAAAGGGCGATCCCCGCCAGGGTCCACATGGACATGTCCCTCACGGAGAAAAGATTGAATTTGAACACTGCATTTCCCGAGGCGAACCGGAGAAGTGTTCCCGCTATGGAAAATGGGACACCCATCACCCTCTGGGCAGGAGTTGCAAGCTGGAAAAGGTCAACCGACGCGCTTTCTCCGTTAGGGTCGAAGCGGTGTATCTGATCGGACAGATTGGGAACCCATGGCAGAATGGCTATGAGGCAGATGGCCAGGAGGAGCACCGCCGGGAGTTTCCGTTTCTGCAGAAAAAGGACAAGCACCGCTGCCCCCACGCCGCACCAGACGAAATAATGGACCCAGACACCCGCGGCGCACACAAGGGCAAGCAGAATGAACAACCTCCGGGAGAAGCCGCCGGCGAGTTTCTGAATAAGGATCAGGATGAGTATTCCGAAGGTTGCCATCAGTCCATACATGCGGAGTTCCACCGCCAGATGGAGAAGGAAGGGGCTTGCGGCGAGGACTGGAAGACTGTACCCGCCGAAATGCCTGCACCCGAAAAAGATGAGAATGCCCACCGGGAGGAAGGCGAACACCCTGAGCCCGGTCAGACCGCTCCCGAAAACCCTGATCCAGCCCCACAGCAGGAACTGATAGCCGGGCACATGGCTTTCCCTGGAAACATTCCTTACTATGGTGGCGGGATCGCTTCTGCAGAGGGTAACTGTAAGGGCTTCATCCCCCGTCAGGCTTTTAGGCACGGACAGCCCTGCCAGAATGCCCATAATAAGCACTGGAAGAATGCATAAGAGTAGAGACCTGGACTTATCCGCCGGCATGAGCGCCCCCCTTTTCAACAGACCATTTGTGTATGCGTATCATCATCGGGAACCGGTGCCAGAGCAAGCCCGGTAGCTGCTGTTTTCAGCGGGAGAAAAGCCCCCGGCGGAAGCCGGGGGCACTGCGATAAAGGGAGCCGGGCGGTTCAGTCGATGTCGTCCAGTGTAACGCTCCACTGGTAGCCTTCCGGGCCGATCTCGACTTCCCAGAGGGAGTAGGTGTCGCCGTCCTCATCCACCAGCTGAATATCGTAGGTCCCGGGGTCGACCATTACAGTGATGGCCTGGCTGTCTGTCAGTATGTAGCTGGCGCCGAGCCTCTCTTCGCTCCACTCCGTTTCGCTTGAGGGATCTATGAACACCCCATGGATGTCCCAGCCGTCGAGGTCGTTGGTGAAGGTGACAGCGGTGGTACCCTCCCCAACGGTGTAGCCCTCGGGAGCGGGCTGCAGGCCTGCTCCGAGGTTGCCCTCGAGTATGTCTTCCACGGTGATGCCGCTTCCCTCGAGGCTCTCCTCCATTCCCTCACGGATGAACCCCTCGAAGTCGGCCTTCCATTCGCCCTCTTCGAGGATGAAGTACATCGGGTCATCGCCTGTGTAAAGGGTTGCGCTTCCGCCTTCTATTACGATGCTGCTCACATCCCTGCTGTAGTCGCCGAAGTCTTCTCCCGCAAGGAACTCTCCGAACATGTCCGCACCGTTCTGGTAATCTCCCGCCCCGATGGTGTTCATGGATTCAGCCAGCCTGTCCAGGAATACTCTGGTGTTGCTGCTGAGGTTTTCGAAGACCAGCTCTCCGTTCCGGGCTTCCATGGCATCGAGGAGGTCGTTGTAGGCCTGTTCGACCGCTTTTTCCTCCGGGGGCTGCCCGCAGGCAGCGGCAAGCATCAGGACCGCCATAATGAGCGCAAGGGCTATGTGCTTCATCTGGTCTCCTTTCGTGATGGATTATGCAAAAACTCAGGGAATGACCGCTGAAACTAAAGCATAATTATGGCAGGAATATCCCGTCAATGAACTGATTCCCGGGTCTGCCCGGCCTTCAGCAGCCTGAAAGCCACTGAATAGGGTCTGCTTAGGCTGTTGTTCAGCTTCCTTTCATTTTCGGCGAGATGATACCTTTCAGGGGCTATTCTGGGCTCTTCAAAACGGTCCACAAGGAACCCGGCGCCGGTGAAGGCCTTCCAGTAATCGGACAGGGGGCGATGGAACCAGATGAACTCGGACTTGAAGTGCCCCCAGGGCGGATCGGTACACCGGCGGCGCTGGAAGTAGGGGAAGGGCCAGCGGTATGTAACAGAGCCGTCGTCGGCGGAAGAGGCCGACCTTCCCTGGGGAAAGCAGGGGTGCGAGAACACCGCGATCACAACGCCGTCATTCCTGAGAACCCTGTGAAAGCTCCCCACGGAGCTCTCCAGGTCAGGGGTGTCCATCAGGACATAATTCGAAACGATCAGATCAATTGATCCGGTCTCAACCGTTTCAAGGGTGGAGCATGAATCCACCCGGAAGTCTAGCCCCGGGTGGTTCTTCCGGGCTGCGGCTATCATGCAGCCGGAGAAATCCACTCCGATAACCGAAGCACCCTTCTGGTGAAGCTTTCCGGACAGATATCCGGTTCCGCAGCCGGCATCAAGGACACTTAGCCCACGGACATCACCGGCGAAACTCCACAGAACTGGATCGGAGTTCAGTACCCTGTTGCTGTCCCCCTCGGTGCCCACCTGTATGTCCCAGTCCTCAGCGACTTCGTCCCAGAACTCCCTCGTATCCTTCATCACACACTTGTTCCTTCCGTTTTTACTTATGTTTTCCCCCGGTCGAATCTAACAGAGGAGGGAACCAGTGGCGCATATCGAAACCGTTGACCCGAAGGATGCAGAAGGCAGAATTGCCGAGGTTTACAGGACCATAGCGGGTTCCAGGGGAAGAATAGCCCATGTGCACACCCTTCAGAGCCTGGACCCGGACAGCCTGGAGAACCACATGAACCTCTACCGTTCGGTGGTCTTCGGCAGATCCGACCTGTCCCGGGCCTGGAGGGAGATGTTAGGGGTTGTGGTAAGCGCCACTAACAGATGCAGATACTGCGTGGCCCATCACATTGAAGCCCTGAACCATTTCTGGAAGGACATGGACAGGTGCAGGGCCCTTGCGGAGAATCACCGTTCCCTGAAAATGGACCCGGTGGACCATGATCTGTGCGAACTGGCGGAGACCCTCACCAGAAACCCCGGCGACCCGGGCAGCCTTATGGATTCCCTGAAGGCGAACCTCAGCGACAGGGGCGTCCTGGACGCCGTTCAGGTGGTGGCCTACTTCAACTTCGTGAACAGGCTGGTGCTGGGGCTGGGCTGCGGCCTTGAAACCGACCCCGGCGGTTACCGCTACGACTGAGGATCCCCGGGGAACTCCGGCCGGGGCGGGTGGCTGAGCAGGTTCAGCGTTTCCGCCGCCGGGAATTCCCTGCCCCAGAAGCGAACCCGGGACAGGGAGGGATCGGACTGAACGGGAATGTCCTTCACAAAGGGGTCGTAGAACCTCTTCTTCAGCATGTCACGCCAGGCCTCAGCGGAGAAGGCACCCCTTGAGGCCCTCTTTGCAGGGGGAACCCTGGGCCAGAAAACATTGGTCCAGAACAGAAGGTATCTCTGGTCCTCAAAGACATCTTCCCAGGTAATGCCCATGAATTCCGCCATGAACCGGTGGCTGTTCTGAAGCTTTGCTATGCTCTCGTCGTTGGGCCCGAAGGACTCTATTGACTGGGCGCACGCCGGCAGCAGACCGATAACCTCCAGATAGAGCCCGTCCCAGGGATGCTCGGTGTTGGAAAGCTCAGCCATTTTCGTGCCCTCGAACTCGAGCTCGGGTATTGTCCGTACCCGTTCATAGGTTGAAGCGGCTAGTTCCTGCTGGTAGTTCACCGTGGGTGAGTGGGCGTCTCGAGCCTTCTCAAGGGTGTCACGGGCGGACTGTGCAAGGGGAATCCTGCTCATGTCCAGCAGCACCGTGTCCTCCATGAGCAGCGCGTTGAAGTGGATGGCGTTCTCCGCCTGCTCTTCCAGCTGGAAGATGCGGTCATAGTAGACCTTCTGCTTTTCCCGCTGTTCAGGGGGCATTGAATCGTAGGCCATGTGGTATCCCGAAGCGGGGACCGCGGCGGAGGGTATGGTGTCGCCATCGGACATCTCACCCCGGGCAACCATGGCCTCTATCTCCTCCGGGGGCAGTGGCGGCTCGCTGGCGAGCTCTCCCAGAAGGATGGCGGTTTCGCTGAAAAGGGGGTCCATGCTGATCTTAACCATGTCCGCGCCGTTCTCGGCCTTTTCCTCCAGCTTCTTCAGGAGTTCCCCGGCCCTGACAAGCTTCTCATTTTTTGGCCCCAGACTGGAGGCGTAGTTCGAAAGGGAGAAGCGAAAGCCCTCAAGCATCTGCTTAAGTGTGCTATCCATGGCAGACCTCCCTGAACACATTCCCAAGGAAGGACATCTGAAAGTCGGTTAAGGGAAGCCTGTCCCGGTAGGGTTTGTGGGTCATTATTTTTTCCCAGGAAACTTCGGGGTCCGCCTCCCGCATCTGTTTCCAGTATTCTTTGAACACGGCAAGGTTCCTCTGACGGTCCTTTGAACCCGGGGGGTCGGTGCACAGCTGGAAGAGAGAGGAAACTACCGAGCCCAGGGCGTTCAGCGCCAGGTTCTCATTCCTGCCCAGGAGGGTCTTCCCCTCGAATTCCTCAAGGAGTGAGCTAAGCTCGGCATGTGTGGTGGCGGACCCTATCACTTCAAGCCTCTGCCTGTCCTCCAGGGCTTTCTTCTCATGGCCCAGCACATCGTAGACAAGGGCCCTGTTGCGGTAGCGGTCGACGGCGTTAGCCTTCCCAGCGGAGAGCATGTTCCCGGTCTGCTGCACCTTTCTCTTGAAGGCGGCGGGCGAACCGGTTTCCTCAAGCATCTGAAGATAGTACTCGCAGTCCTTTATTGAAGCCTCGTGCAGCTCCGGCCGCAGTCTGAATCTTTCAAGCTGGGCGGTGAAGTATCTCTTCTGCATTTCAAATGAGTCGATCATGCTCCATCCTTCCTTTGATCCTCCCACGGGAATAAGATTGAACATCGGGTCCTTTCACGCAAGGCTGCCGGGGTTCTGCCGGGGAGGAACCCCGGCCCTTATACTAGGGTAGTGCCCCGTGGCGATACCCGCGGGACAGCAGGGAAGGAAAGATATGAAGAAAACGAAGATAGTCGCCACGATCTCCGATCTGAACTGTTCCGAGGAGTTCCTCAGGGAGCTTTACGAGAACGGCATGAACGTGGTGAGGCTGAACTCGGCACACCAGTCCCTTGAGGGTTCCCTCAGGATAGTGAACGCAGTCCGAGCCGTATCCGAGAGAATAGGCATCATGATGGATACCAAGGGACCCGAGATAAGGACAGGTCCCTTCACGGAACCCTTTTCAGTGAAGGAGGGGGATGAGATAAGGCTAAGCGGCAGCGCCGAGGTGTGCTCCTCCCGGGGCTGCATTCCGGTGACACATCCGGAGTTCTCCCATGAAGTGCCCGCGGGAAGCAGGGTGCTCATAGACGACGGCGAGATAGAGCTTCTGGTAACGGGGAAGGACCGGGGCTCCCTTCTGTGCCGTGTCCTCAACGGAGGGGAGATAAGGGGCAGGAAGAGCGTGAACGTGCCCAATGTACTGATCGACCTTCCCCCGGTGAGCGAAAAAGACCGGGAATACATCGATTTCGCCGTTGAGAACCGTCTGGATTTCATTGCCCACTCCTTCGTAAGGAACAGGGATGATGTTCAGGCGGTGCAGGAGATACTGGACAGCCGGGGAAGCGGCATCAAGATAATAGCCAAGATCGAGAACCAGAGCGGTGTGGACCACATCGACGAGATACTGGAAGTGGCCTACGGGGTGATGGTAGCCAGGGGTGACCTGGCCATAGAGATCCCCTTCGAGAAGGTCCCGGGAATACAGAAGATGCTCATCGACAGGTGCATCCTTCGCAGGAAGCCGGTGATAATAGCAACCCAGATGCTTCACAGCATGATAGAGGACCCCCGCCCCACCCGTGCCGAGGTAAACGACGTGGCCAGCGCAGTCTACAGCCAGACCGACGCGGTGATGCTCAGCGGTGAGACCGCCGTGGGAGCCTATCCGGTTGAATCGGTGAAGGCAATGGCCGCCATCGCCGAAGAGGTGGAGAAGAGCAAAGAGCCCATGAACGACATCCCCATCGCCGTGGTGAACAACCGTATCTCAGCCTTCCTTATAAAGGCCACGGTGGAGGCCGCGGTGGAACTGAACGCGAAGGCCGTGATAGCCGACACCACTTCGGGGAGAACCATAAGGAGCCTGGCGGCCTACAGGGGCAACAGGGTCATCTACGCCCAGAGCTACTCCAGTGAAACCGTCCGGCATCTGTCCCTTTCCTACGGGGTTCAGGCCCGTTACATGGAACCCGGGGAGGTGACCCACGAGTTCGTGGGCAATGCCCTTAAGGAACTCAGGAAGCGGACACTGCTTCAGGATGAGGACATGGTCGTTGTTGTCGCGGGAAACTTCGGAAGGAGCAAGGGCGTTTCCTTCGTGGAGATAGGCTCGGTGGAAAGCCTGATCGAAGCAAGCCTGAAAAACTGACAGCACAAAAGGAAGGGCCGGCGGGAAGGTTTTTTTCCACACCGGCCCAGCCGCCACTGAAGCTAGAAAGTGGACTTGATCGCACCCCATGTGGTTCTGTCGAGGGAACTTGGCATCCAGTCGATATCCAGTTTGAAAAGATTGTCGTTCTGGGGATAGACCCAGAGATACTCGCCGTCGTAGTCGATCCCTCCGGCGGAGCTGGCGCTTTCGGTGAAGTTGGCCGACCAGACCGGTGTCATGTTGGGACTGCCGTCGGGATTCAGTTCGAAGATGAACAGGTTGTCGGAACCGGTTATCTGGCATGCCACGAAGAGCCAGTCGATGTACACCGCCATGCCGGACACCGAGGCGAAGGTGGCCGTTGACCATGTAACGGTGTTTTCAGTGCCGGTGTACTCTCCCCAGGCTATTTCATCGGCAAAGAAGTCGGAGGCATAGAGGTTGCCGTGGCCGGCGCCCACTCCGCAGACAGCCTGCCAGCCCGCCGGGCCGGCGATGTCCTTCATGAAATAGGGCGACGCTCCGGTGGTGGAAACATCGTACACAGCTATGCTGCTCCCCGCCCAGTCCCCGAAGAAGAACTGATTCGGAGAACCGGCGTATTCGCAGTAGCCCATGTCGTCGGGGTCCACACCGCTGCTTATGGGCCAGGTCTCACCGGTGGCGGTGCCTGTGGTCATGTCGAACTCGTGGTTCGTGAGGGGAGAATACTGGGAGATCCAGATGCTGTTGGGGAACTCGCGCTGAATGGCAAGGCCGTAGGCAGATTCAAGACCAACGGCGAAGGACTCTACCACTGTGTAGGTGCCCCTGACCTGTGCAGGGGGGTTGTAACCGGAGGAACCGGTTCTGGCTCCAAGGGTCAGAGGGACACACACAGTCAACAGGATCATACTGATAACTTTCATAAGTACTCCTTTCTGAACTGAATGCCCTGCACAAGAATAGGAGTAAGGGAAGCACAGGTCAAGAGTCATTACTCCGATCAGGCGGGATAGCTTCCCGGAAGCCTGTTAACACGATCATGAATGATCATGTCATCGCCGGAATTGAGTAATTCAGACCGAGAACAGGGTATTCAAACCGTGGCTGGCTGCGCCGGCCTCAGACCCTTCACCACCTCGGCGAACTCGGGCGAGTACCTGTCCGGCCCGCTGGCGAAGGAAACCGTTTCTTCCCTTATCAGGGTGCCCGGCCTGCCGCCGAGAACGCAGATCCTGTGCCCCAGGTAGACCGCCTCCTCGGTGTTGTGGGTTACATAGACCACCGTGGAGGAAAGGTTCGACACAAGTTTTCTGAGCATGTCCTGGAGCCTGTGGCCGATTTCCTGGTCGAGGCTTGAAAAGGGTTCGTCAAGCAGAAGGACATCGGGGTCGGTAACAATTCCCCGGGCCAGGGCAACCCGCTGCCTCATCCCGCCTGAAAGCTGGTGGGGATGGCTTTTTTCGAAACCGCCCAGACCCACTTCCTCAAGCACCGCCGCCGCCTTCTCCCTGGCGGCGTTCTTCTTCCAGCCATCCGCCCTGAGGGGGAAGGCGGTGTTGTCCAGCGCCGAGAGCCAGGGGAAGAGGGCGCCCTCCTGGAACACGAAACCTATCTTTCCCCTTTCCGGCCGGGGATGCAGAAGGACAGTTCCCGAATCCGGCTTTTCCAGACCGGCGATGATCCTGAGCAGAGTGGTCTTTCCGCAGCCGGTGGGGCCAAGGAGGCAGAGGAACTCCCCCGGTGCGATGGTGAGCGTAAGGGGGCCCAGGGCGTGGAGGACCCTGTCCTTCTCCTGGAAGTGCTTTTCCACCGCCGTAAGGGTTATTCCGGCACCCATCAGCGCTCCTTTGCCCTGAGAACCAGGCTTGCCTCGCCCATGTCAGCCAGCCCCTTGGAGAAGAGAGCCCCTACCAGGGCTATTATCACTATGCACGCAAGCATAACATCGTACCTGGATATGGTGTAGGAGTACCTGAGCAGATAGCCGATGCCGGAGTTGGTCCCCGGAAGCATCTCCGCGGCGATTATCACCATCCAGGTTCGCCCCATGGCCATTTTGTAACCCGCCAGTATGTCCGGAAGGGAGGCGGGGAGGGTTACATGGGTGAAGGTGAACCATTTCCCCGCGCCGGAAACCCTTGCTGCCTCGTAGTGCACCCTTCGTATTCCCCGGACTCCGTGCATGGTTTCGAGTATTACGGGGAAGACAGCTCCCCAGAACAGAACGAATATCATCCCGAGCTGAACCTCGTTGAAGATGTGCCTGGAGTACCTGAGGTGGTTCAGCCCCAGAAGGGTGGTTAGGGTGGTGTTCCTGAAGAGGATAATGGACAGGGGCAGAAGGGCCAGGGGTGAGAGGGGCCTGGCGAGTTCCGTTACCAGGTAGAGGGTCCGCCTTGTTGTTCCATTGGCCCCCATCAGGAATCCGATGGGCGTTCCTATCAGTATGCCCGCGGCCATTCCCAGAATGACCCTGACCAGGCTCAGATAGATGTTCCAGAGCAGAGAGCCGCTTGAGGCTATGTCACTGGCCGGGTCAGCGAGAACCCTGAGAACATCCCAGGGAGGGGGCAGGACCGTTCCCCCTCCCCTTGTGGAAAAGTGCCAGAAAAGAAGAAGGACCAGGGGCAGTATCAGCCCCTCAGGGGAGAGCACCCCCGAACCCCGTTCACGGTTACTCCCCCTTCTCAGGAAGGCCATGCTCTCAGATCCCTCTGTATTCCCCGGGAAGATGGCTGAAGTCGAAGAGCTCCGCCTCGACCGCCTCCCTGTCATCAGCCGCCATGGGGCCTGTGAGTATTCCCAGATCCCTCATGTTCTCAAGGATGAGGTGCATGTTGGAGATGAACTCCGGGGTAACATGCATGTCGTAGATGCTTGTGGCCATTGATGGAAGGGTTACCTCCAGGGGAACGTCGCACCACTGGGAAACCGCTTCCGCGGCATCTTCCCTGCTGGTGTTCATGTAATCGGTGGCATATGTGAACAGTTCCAGGACCGCCGCCACCCCTTCGGGGTTCTCCGCAAGGATCTCCGAGGTGGCCGCCAGGGCGCAGCAGGGATGGTCGCCGAAGACACCCGGGGGAAGCTCGTGAAGGGGTGCCACCACCTTGCCGATACCGTTATGGGCCGAGAGGTAGGGATGGGGGTTGTTGGATACGAAACCGTCGATGAGACCCTCCATCAGGGCGGGGTTCATGTTCGCGGCGCCCTGGGCGTTGTAAAGCAGCACCTTCGAGCCCGGTGCGGGGCTGGATGAGTAGCTGTAGGGTATCCCCTGATGGGTAAGGGCTGCCTCGAGTATGACCACCGCCACGGAAGTGGGGCTCTTGAAGGCTATGGTAACGGGCTCGGGACTGTTCATTACCCAGGTTACGAAGGAATCCCAGTCGTTCACCTGATCGTTGTCGGCGCTGACCACCAGCATGTCGCCGTCGAAATGAAGGGGGGAGATGATCCTGATACCCGAGCCCCTGTCATTGCTTGAGGCGAAGGCGGCAACACCTCCGAATCCGATGTCGAACACACCGGCGTTCATGTTGTTGGGCACCTCCATGGCGCCCTGTGACTGGATGGCCTGTATCTCGGCCACCTTGACCCCGTCCTTTATCAGGGCATAGAAGTCCTCCCCCAGATGCACCAGATGAACGGGATAGAGTTCGCTCATTTCCTCACCCCGGAGCGCCGCCACGAACATCGCCGAGTGGTGATCCTGCTTCACATAGCCCACCCTTATAAGCGGTGCCTCGGCGTGAATGTCCAGCTGGTTTTCAGTGGTTTCAGCGGTGGTCTCCGGCTGTTCTCCGCACCCAGCCAGGAGTAACGCTGCCATGGACCACAGGGATAATGTTTTGAGTTTCAAATTTGCTGCCCCTCTCCATTGAAGACCGTTTTTTACGGTCGGTTGCCGGCGGGGGCAGTGCAGAAGTTCAGCCCAGGATATCGGGAACCTGCCCGCCACCGGAATAAGGGCCCATACAGAGCCCGCTTTGGCGCTCTCAGGTTCCCCGGTATACCAGGTGGTGGATCATTCTTCGGTTCTCCTTCTGTGTGCGTTTTGTGAAACCTGAGAATAAGGGAAGTGGAGGGTACTGTCAACCGGCGGATGGAATTGTTGACTTCAGGAAGGCCGCAGTCCATGTTCCCGCGGTGCCCCCTTACCCCATACCCTTTGGAGACATACATGGCCTCAGCAACTGCAATCCGGTTTCTGAAGACAGCTCTGCTGCTGTTTACCGCGGCACTCGTGGTGATTCCAGCTGTGATGGTGGCCAACAGGGTGGAGACCCCCGGGGGATTCAGGGAGGTGTTCTCATCGAAGGACACACTCAGGGAATTCGTTGAAAGCTATGGGCTGATGGCCCCCCTGGTGTTCTTCCTGCTTCAGACCTTGCAGATAGTGATCGCCCCCATCCCGGGGAACGTGACCACCCTGGCCGGGGGACTGCTCTTCGGGTTCTGGAAGAGCTTCGCCCTTACCACCGCCGCCCTTGTGTGCGGTTCCTCGATTGCCTTCATGCTTTCCCGGCTGTTCGGCAGACCCCTGGTTGACCGGTTCGTGAGCCCGGCGGTCATCGATCGCTATTTTGACAGACTGTCCCGGAGGTACACGGTTTACCTTTTCCTTCTGTTCCTGTTCCCCCTTTTCCCCGACGACGCCCTCTGCTTCCTTGCGGGTCTTACCGCCATTCGCTACCCGGTGTTCCTGCTGATAGTCCTTGTGGCCAGGCCTCCCGGCCTCGCCTTCAGCGCCCTGGTGGGCGCCGGGCTGATCTCCATGCCCCTGTGGGGGTGGGTAGCACTGGTCCTTGTGTCGGCACTGCTTCTGTATCTGTCGCTGAAATACGGTGAGAGGATAGAGATCCGTCTGGAGAAGCATCTGTACAGGCTACGAGGCCGAAGAAGGTAGCCTTGCCCCGAAGCCCGGTCTCCTTCATGTTGCGGTATACATTCGGGATGTTCAACCCTTTTGATTCGGAGGAGTGCCATGTCTTCATTCCCAAGTGACATAGAAATAGCGAGGAAGGCCACGCCAAGGCCCATCACGGAGATCGCCGCCGGTCTGGGGCTGAAGCCCGGGGATATCGACCCCTATGGCACCGACAAGGCCAAGGTTCACCTGGACACCATTGAAACCCGCACCAGGGGCCGGGGCAAGCTGGTCCTGGTGTCCGCAATCACACCCACCGCCGCCGGTGCCGGGAAGACCACATCCACCATAGGGCTTACCCAGGGGCTGGCGAGGATCGGGGAGAGGGCGTGCTGCGCCGTCAGGGAGCCATCCCTTGGGCCTATTTTCGGCATGAAGGGGGGAGCCGCCGGCGGGGGCTACTCACAGATCATTCCCATGGAGGACATAAACCTTCACTTCACAGGTGACATGCACGCCATAACCGCGGCGAACAACCTGCTGGCCGCCGCCCTCGACAACCACCTGCACCAGGGCAATCCCTCAAGGCTTGACCCCAGGACCGTGGGCTTCCGCAGGGTGATGGACATGAACGACCGCTCGCTTCGGGACACCATAATCGGCCTCGGCGGCCGTACACAGGGCGTTCCCAGGGAGACCGGTTTCGACATCACCGCCGCCTCGGAGATAATGGCCATTCTCGCCCTGGCAACGGACATGGACGACCTGAAGGCCAGGATGAACCGCATATTCATAGGCCTTACATACGACCGGGAACCGGTGACAGCGGCGGACATAGGAGTGACCGGGGCCATGGCAATGCTGCTCAAGGATGCCATAATGCCCAATCTGGTCCAGACCCTGGAGGGCAGCCCGGCCTTCGTTCACTGCGGCCCCTTCGCCAACATCGCCCATGGATGCAATTCCATACTTGCCACGAAAATGGCCGTCGCCTTCTCGGACTGGGCCATAACCGAGGCAGGGTTCGGCTTCGACCTGGGCGCCGAGAAGTTCTTTGACATCAAGTGTCAGTACGGCAGCCTCTGCCCTTCGCTTGTGGTTCTGGTGGTTACCTGCAGGGCACTCAAGATGCACGGGGGACTGAAGCGGAAGGAGAGGAACCAGCCGGACCCCGAGGCGGTCATAAGGGGCCTTCCGAACATGGAGAAGCACATAGAGAACATCGCCAAGTTCGGCCTTCCGTCTGTAGTATGCCTGAACAGGTACTCCACCGACTCCGATGACGAGCTGAAGGTGGTCCTGGACAGATGCGGGGAACTGGGCGTCCCCGCCGCCCTCAGCGACGGCTTCCTTCACGGAGGGGCCGGAATGGAGGACCTGGCGGAACTGGTGAAGGAGAACGCCCGGGACTGCTCCGGCTGCTTCAAGCCGCTGTATGACTGGAACTGGGATGTGAAGAAGAAGATCGAGACGGTTGCGAAGAGGATATACGGAGCTGAACACATTGACTACAGGTCACTGGCGAAGTCGGACCTGAAAACCATAGAAAGACTGGGCTACGACAAGCTGCCCGTATGCATCGCCAAGACCCAGAAATCCCTTTCAGACAACCCTCTTCTGCTGGGGAGGCCGAAGGATTTCATAGTAACGGTCCGGGAGATAGAGATAGCAGCGGGAGCCGGTTTCCTGGTTCCCATCACCGGAGACATCATGAGAATGCCCGGTCTTCCGAAGAAGCCCGCGGCGGAGAGCATGGATGTGGATTCGTCGGGGATGGTGAAGGGACTTTTCTGATTCAGCGCTCCAGGGCGTCGAGATGGGCCTGGTGTATCAGGGAGCCAGCTTGTTCCCGGCTGTGTCTTTCCTGAATTGTTTGCCGTACCTGTTCCGTGTTGATTCCGTGACGGTCCTCAAGGATGAGGCGCATTTTTTCAGCAATGTCCTTCACATCGCAGGGTTTTACCGTCAGGGCCCAGCTTTTTTCCCCCTGGATGGGATAGAGGGCCCGGGTTGTGGTGATGCTTGGACATCCGCAGGCCATTGCCTCCACAAGGTCAATCGAGTGGAAATTGTCGATTGATGGGTAGACGAACCCCCGGCAGCTCCTGAAAAGCTCAGCCCTTTTTTCTGCCAGAAGGAACCCGGGAAAGGTGAATGAACCGGGTTTCAGCTTGTCTTCGGCAAGCTTCTTCATTTCATGGCGCCAGCCGCCCTGTCCGGCAAGGTGAAGCACCGTGTCGGGATAGAGATGCTGTATCATGCTGAAGGCGCCTATGATGTCTTCCACCCGTTCGCTCTGGGCGAAACCGGAGAAGTGGACCAGATCCATGTTCCTATTCTCGGTCCCCGTGGCGGTGAAGCGGCTGGTGTTGACAGGCTCCGGCAGCCACCTTACATCGCCCCTGATTCCGTACTGCCTGAGGTCCTCTTTGCCGCTTCTTGATGAGCACAGGATGACCTTCGCCTGCTTGAAGGTCCTTCTGCACCGGCTTTTCATCATGGGGTTGACCAGCCTTTTGTGAAAGCCTGACCAGTGCTGGCTGACCACGAAGGGAATGCCCAGGGCCGAGGCTGACCTGCCGGCGTAGAAGGCGGACATGTCCTGGCAGTGGATGACCTGGGGGCGACCCCACTGCTTGAGGGCCATTGCCAGCCCCCTCTGCCACAGAATGGTACTTGCCGCGGAATCGAGGATTCTCGATCCCGTGGAGGGGGGGGTGATGTCTATTACTCCAGCGCCTCTTACATTGTATCTGCAGATCCTGGATGAGGGTGTAATTGCTTCGCCTCCCCTGAACATGAGGATGTTGACTTCGTCGTAGAGCATGGCGGACTTTATCTGTTCCCTCAGAAGGGCACCCTTCTGAGGGGGGGTGCTTTCAAGGGCAGGATACCACCATGGCACATAGAGGACCCTCAGTTTCCGTCCTCCCCTGAGTCGATGTCCGGATAGTGTTCCTTCAGGCAGTCGGAGCAGAGGCTGTGGCTGAACTGGGCTGTGGAATGGCTGGAAATGTAGCTCTCGATCTGCTGCCAGTAGCCTTCGTCGTCCCTTATCCTTTTGCAGGATGGGCAGATGGGAAGCATGCCGCTTAGGGCCTGAACTTGCTCGAGTGCCCTTCTGAGAAGTGAGTTGGCTTCCTCGAGTTCGCGGTTCTTTGCTGAGATGGCGTCTTTCTGCAGGGCGGTCTTTACCTCGGTGACCACTCGCATTTCCGCCAGTTCCTTCCTTTTCTCCTGTTCCCTGATTTCATCGGATCTTTCAAGGAACTCCCGGAGGGAGGAGTAGGCCTCGTCGGGCATGCCCTTCTGCTTCAGTGCATCAGCCCTGAGCTTCAGCAGCTCGTTCCTGTCCTCCTGGCCTCCCTGGCTGCGGCTGAAAAGGGCTTCCGCGGTGCCTATGCTTTCAAGTGCCCGGTCCGGCAGCTCCAGGGCCAGGAGGGCCTTCGCCTCCATCGTATGGATCTGCGCCCTGTAATCGGGGCTTTCCTCTCCTTCGGTTTCAGCCAGGATCCTATGGCAGAGCTCCAGGGCTTTTCCGGGTTCTCCCGCTTTTATCAGGGTGGTGCCGTAGTTGGCCGCTATCATCAGTTTTTCCCATGTGTGACCATCCTCGGATTTGATCCTGAGGGCCTCTTCATGGAGCTGGAGGGCTAGGTCATACTCTCCCTGTTCCCGTCTGATGTCCGCCAGACGGTCAAGGCAGAAGCCTCTGCCGGTGGTGTAGCCACCGGTCTGGAACAGGGCGTCGGCCCGCTCAAGCTCATCTATGGCAAGTATATACTCGCCCCTGTTCTGTAGTATGAAGGCTATGTTCAACCTGCACTGGGCCTCCTGAACCGGCATGCCCTGTTCTTCAGCCATGCTCTGGGCCCTGAGCAGCTGTTCGTATGCCTCGGAGTAGACCCCGAAGTTCAGCAGAAGACCTCCGCAGTTTGCCCTGGCCCGGATCTCCTCATCGGTGCGACCGGCTCTGCCGTAGTGGTCGGCGGCGGCGAAACTGCTCAGCAGGGCTTCCCTGTGGAACCCCAGTATGTAATTGAAGTCGGAAAGGGCGGTGTGGAGTTCCGCCATCTGGAAGTGGGTGTCAGGGGTGTTCTTCAATACCGCAAGCGCCTCTGTTACCAGCTCCCTGGCCCCGGTGATATTGCCCTTCTTGTAGAGCCCCACCGACTCTTCATAAACGGACTTCGAGGCGGTGGCAATACCGTCGGGTTCACCACTGAGAGCAGCTTCACGGAGATCCTTAAGTGTCCCCTTCATGGGATCAGAGGGTGCCGCCCACCGAGGCGGTTACGTGGGCTCCTTCGCTGGAGGCTCGCTTGAAGACATCGCCGTCTTCATAGATGGTCACGGTGACGGTACCGGTTTCCCCCCTGTTGTAGGCCGAGAGGTAGACATAGTCGCCGGGATCGGCGGACAGGGTTACCGACCAGGGCAGGGGCATGGCCGAAAGCTGGGAAATGCCGCCGTTCAGGTTCTCGTATGTGATGTTCACCAGTTCCGCGGACCCGGTGACCTCGTAGCGGAGATCGATGGAGGAATCGAAGGGATTGGAACATGACGAGGCAAAACCCATTATGAACAGAAGAAGTATTATTTTCATATGCCACCTTTGCTTCTGCCTTATTATACAAACGTGCCCTCCCTTTTTCCACAAGGAATGGAGAACAGTGGGATCATACCCCATTCCCATGATCACCCTTCTGCTCATGGCATTCACCGCCAGGGGCTCTTTCTATCGCTATATGGACCTCACCCCGACCATGGAGATACTCCCCCGGGGGGAAGTGGAAGCTGACCTGGCGGATGTTATCAGGTGCTTCGAGGTGATAGAGGGGGAGGATTCCGTTGTCGTCAGGGGGCTGGAAAGGGGCTTGCCTGCCACAGTTTTCGGCCTTTCCACTGAACTGGTGGTCGTACCGGGGGATTCCCTGGTGCTGTGGATAATGGATGACCTGAGTTACCACATCCGGCTTGACGGAGCCGGACGGCCCATTCTGCTTTCAAGGACGGGTCCGGCGGGTGAAGTGGTTCCCGGTTCCGACGGGGCGGCCTTCGTGGAGTGGATATGGCTTGATGATAACACAGTGAGGGTGTATTCACTGGGCCCTTCAATGGAGCATCTTCCAGTGAAGCTTTCCCCGATTTACTCCGGCAGGGCGGTGAGGATATCCGGGAACGGCGAGCTGGAGAGTTTCTACTGGCAGCCTGTGACAGCCCTGGGTTTCCAGTATCTCCTCGACGATAACCGCCGGGCACTTGTGAAAAGGGCCATCGACGGCGAAGGCAACACGGTTCTCACCGCCGACGGCATGTTCGAGACACGCTATACCTATGATTCCCGGGGAAACACCATTTCCAATGCCTTTTATGACAGCCGGGGGGGGCTGCTTCCCGGAGAGTATGTCCTGCCCCTGGAGGGCAACTGGGAATTCGACAGCCTCGGCGTGGTGGTGAACGGTGCTGAGATCGCTTATGTGGAACGGGAATACGACGGCAGCGGGCTCTACGTTTCAGAGAGGAACACAGGGGTGAATGGTGAACCGGTGGCTGATCCCCAGGGCAGGGTTCTGACCCTTTACCGCCGCAACCCCCTGGGAGGGATAGCGGAATCCACCTGGTTCGGTCTCCAGGGAGAGCCGGTGGAGGTGGCCGGCGTGTGGGCCACCAGAAGGACCTTCGACGGTATGGGGAGGGTCCTGGAAACCACCACATGGAACGCCTCCGACGAGATCACCGAATTTCCGGGAGGCTTTGCCCGTACCAGGTTTTCATACCATCCCGATGGGAATGTGAAGCTGATATCCTATTACGACAGGGAGAACAGGCCTGTGATGAACACTGTGATGGGATGCCACGCCAGGGAGCACATGTATGACCGCCGCGGGAACCTCGTGGAGGTCCTGTACCTGGATACCAGCCTTTCTCCGGTGGAGAACGCCGCAGGTTATGCCCGGGTGGTGTATGAATACGATGAGAAGGGAGAACTGGTCCGTGAGGTGTTCCACGACATTCACGGTGTTCAGCTGGACTGAAGCCCCCCGGGCTTTTCCAGCCACCTGGCCATCATGGTCAGAAGCCCTTCCCTTGTGAAGGGTTTTGCGAGGATGTCTGTTATTCCCGCCCGGCGGTACATGGAGTGATGGTCCGCCATTGTGTGGCCGGTGGTGGCGATTATGGGCATGGTGCAGCCCAGTTCCCTGATCCTCTCTGAAGCTTCCATGCCGTCCATAACAGGCATCTGTATGTCCATCAGGACAATATCGAAGGGCTCTTCCTTCACCAGGTCAAGGGCCTCCCTGCCGTTAGCCGCGCACCGGTAACCGATCCCGGCACTTTCAAGGAAATATCCCGTGATCTCCCTTATGGTTTCCATGTCCTCCACCAGAAGGACCTTTACACCCTGGAACAGGGCTGAGTTTCCCCCTGATCCGGATGTTTCATCCGGCATGTCGGCAGCCCTTTCAAAGGGTATCTGGAAACTGAACACCGACCCGCCACCGGACTTGCTGTTAACGGAAATATTTCCCTTCATCTCCTTCACCAGCCGGGAGCAGATGGTAAGGCCGAGGCCGGTGCCCCCGTAGTTTTCAGTGAGGGAGGGGTTTATCTGGTGGAAGGGCTGAAAGAGCTGCTGTATCTCGTCCTCCGGTATGCCCATTCCGGTGTCCTCGACGGAGTATTCCAGAAGGGCGGAATCCGGGGACACATCAGTGGAGGTGAGTCTTATCGTAACTGATCCTTCTGATGTGAATTTGATCCCGTTGGAGACCAGGTTGCGAAGTATCTGGCCAACCCTGACTGGATCCCCCATCAGCCTGGCGGGGAGATCGGCTCCCTTCTCGGTATGGATGGTCAGCCCCTTGGCTTCAGCCATTTGCGTGAACATCTCAGCCGTTTCCTTCAGGACCCTCGCAGGATCGAATGGAACCCTTTCAAGAACGAATTTCCCCGCTTCTATCCTTGAGAAGTCGAGTATGTCCACTATTATTCCCAGAAGTGATCTGGTGGAGGAGAAGGCCTTCTCCAGGGGATCGATCTGGTCGGGCCGCGGATCTTCATCGAGAAGGATCTGCAGCATTCCCATGATGATGTTCATGGGGGTGCGTATCTCATGGCTCATCATGGCCAGGAAAATGCTTTTGGCCCTGTCCGAGGCCTCGGCGGCATCCCTTGCCTTCTGAAGGTCGATGTTCTTAAGCCGGTAGAGTTCGGTCTCCCTCTCCCTGGACCGGGCTTCGAATTCGGCGTTCAGCAGTGCGATCTTAAGGTTCTGTTTCTCAGCCAGCGCCCTGCTCTGGAGGGACCACTGCTTTCTGCCCAGGGCAAGGGCTTCCCGGTAGTTCCCGATTTCCTCACAGAACTCGGTGAAGTTCTCAAGTATCTGGATCTGGAGATCGGTGCTGTCCATCTCCTCCGCCATTGACAGGGCTTTACGGAACAGTTCATCCGCCTCGGAGGTCAGACCCGCTGCCCCGCGGACCTGTGCGAGGGTCTTGAGGGCCGTTGCCTCAACATAGGAATAGCCATTTTCCACCCCGAACCGGAGAGCCCTTTCCGCATATCCGTCTGCTTCCTCGATCCTTCCGGTCTTTACCGCCATTACAGCGGTGTTAAGCAGGGCAATTGAAGTCTGGCTGGCGTTGCCGGCGGTTTCGAACAGTTCCAGTGACCTGCTGTAGTGCTCATAGGCTTCGGCGAAGCAGCCCCGCTCTTCGAGGTTCAGAGCAAGGTTGTTCAGCCCCCGGGCCTTTTCTTCGGAATTTCCGATCCTTTCAGCGAGCTCGATGGTGCGTCTGGCGCACTCGATACCGTTCCCGGTGTCCCCCAGGCGGCAGTAGATAAGGGAAAGGTTGTTGCTGAGGGAACAGAGTTTCTCCGGTTCCCTTTCGCCATCGAGGAGGGAGAGGGCTTCCAGGGAATGCTCCAGGGCTTTTTCGAAGTTTCCCTTCATCCCCCAGTAGATGCTTTTCAGCTGATGGCACCGGAAAATCCCTGTGGTGAATGAGTGTTTCACTGAAAGGTCCAGGGCTTCGCTCACCGCCTCCAGCATCCCGTCGGGGTCTTTCAGGTGGAGTGAAAAAGCATAGTCAAGCAGGGGAAGGATTCGCTCCCTCCCCCTGGCTGTTTTCAGGGTTTCTTCCAGCTCTTCCCGGCTGGTCACCGTTCTTATTCCTCCCCTGTTCTATTCCCCGGGGATGCCGCCGTGGAACACCCTGGGGTAGTCCTCGGCATTGGCGTCGAAGGCAAGGAAGCCCTCTTCGCCTATCATTACCGCGAGGTAATCGGTGTTCCTGTCCGTATCCAGCACAGCGGTGAAGAGGGGTTCCCCCTGGAGGCTGTACACATCGAAACAGGGTACTGTTTCGGTTCCCCTGCTTATCCACAGACGGTTGTACCCATCCACATGAAGGGCCCCGATGGCGGCTTTCCAGGGTTCCGGTTCCCAGTTCGCCATTTCCGCGGGCATGCCGTTGTTTATCATCTGCTGGTTAACGAACCGCCGTTCCTCTTCTATTTCCTCCGGGGTTTTCTCCACCATCTGGTAGTCTTCCTTCGTGTAGGTGAAGAGCTCTTCGCCTTCAGGGTTCCAGGCGGTGAAGGTGTACTGGTCGGAATCCATTCCAGCTGTGAAGACAGTGCCGTCGGAGGCGGCTGTGAAGAAAACGATGTCTTCCCCCATGGAGCTCATGTCGGAGGGATCGAAGGGGGACATGTTCTCGTAGTAGACCACTTCGGGTTCGTTGCTGTCCATGGCCCACCTGGCAACCATGAAGCCCATGAGCATCTCGCTGCCTTCCTGGAGGAAGGTGGGCTTCATTCCGATGAAGGATGTGGTATCGATGGCAATGAGATTCGCGGGGGGCGAAGGGAAGAAGCCTTCGAGTTTTCCCGTATGGGCGTAATTCTCGTCAAAGAACTCCAGTTTCCCCCCCATGGCGTCGGAAACGATAAGTGCTCCGTTGGGCTGGAAAGCCATTCCCGCGGGAAGGAGGAACTCCCCGGGGCCGCTGCCATGGCGCCCCACGGACTGAAGGAACTCTCCCCCGGGGGAGAAAATTGAAACCGAGTGTTTCTGAATGTCAAGAACGGCGATGTTTCCCGAGGGGGTGAAGGCCACACCGGCGATGCCGCCGAAAACATAGTTGCTGTCGCCCATCTCGACTCCGATGGAGTCGGAAATGGTGAGATGGACGTCCGCCTGCGGCACGGTTCGGGCTTCCTGTCCGGATGTCTCAGCTGCATCCGGGGTTTCTTCGGGTTCTCCGCAGCCCGGAATGAACACCAGAAGCATTGTCAGAAAAAGAATGTACCTCATTTGCTCCCCCTTTTCAAAGGCAAGCCCGCTGGGCCAGCCCCAAACGTGTATTACAGAAGTGTTTGGCAATATACACAAAAAGCCGCGGAATTATCAACGAATAAAACGGGACGCGGCGGCATTCGCCATGGGGTCAGAGTACCATTGTCATGTTCAGCCAGGAGGTGTTCTGCCTGTCCAGGCCGTCTGTGGTTATCTTCATTTCCACCATTCGGAACCCGGCTTCCTGGAATATTGACCTCCACCATTCCGCCGGCTTGAGTGTGAAGGGTCTGTGATCTCCCGATGGCGGCGTGTCCCGCTCGGTGCAGACCGAGATGAAAAGGATCCCCCCTGGCTCGGTTATGAGTTCAAGCTGTCTGGCGGTTTCCGCTATATCATCAGCTGACAGGTGCATCAGGGCGGCAATGGAGTATATGCCGGAGTACCTTCTCCCCGCCCTGGCCAGCCCAGCCAGACCTTCCGGGAAGATCAGTTCCTCCAGACACCCCTGCAGTTCCGGGTGAAGCTTCAAAGCCTCCCTGAGCATTTCCGGGCTGCCGTCGGTGGCGGTCAGGCCGCCTATCCCGCCGTGCCTCACAAGGAAAGCGGCGTCCCTGCCTGAGCCGCATCCGAGTTCCAGCACTCTTTCACGCCGGGTCATGGCATCCCTGAGATCCATCTGAAGCCTTGTCACATCGGCGGACTCGTATCGCCCGGCCAGCTCAATGGCGTTCTTCCTGTAGTGGTGGATCCCATCGGTCTTCATTCTATTCCCCCTGTTCCACCGGGATCCTTGGTATGTCCGGAGGTATCTGCACCAGCACTTCGTAGTTGAGGTACTGGGAAAGTGCAGAGAAGGAGTTCACGGTGATCTCCTGGCCGTTCTGGTGGCCTATCACGACAACCTCGTCGCCCCGAGTGGCTTCGGGGATCTCAGTAATATCAGCCATGAGCATGTTCATGTTCACCACGCCGGAAACATTTGCCCGCTTTCCCCTTATTAGAACATAGCCGCAGTTGCTCAGATCCCGGGAGAAGCCGTGGGAGTAACCGATGGGGATTGCGGCGAACCTGCTCTTCACCGTGGTCAGGCATGAATTGCCGTAACCCACGAAATTCCCAGGGGGGACCGAGTGTATGGACATCACCTCGGTCTTCCAGGTCATTATCCTTTTCAGGGGAGAGGGAGCCTTAACGGGATCTTCCCCGTCCTCCCCGCAGTAATTCAGCAGATAGTTCATTTTTGTCTCGCTTGTGGGCCAGAAGCCGTAGAGGGCGATACCCACCCTTACCATGTCCATCCGGGTTTCCGGGTAGGTGAGGGTTGCGGCGGAACAGGCGGTGTGCCTTGTTCCGGGGTTCATGCCAAGTGACCGCATAAGGTCGCAGAGGCGGTTGAACCTCTCTATCTGCTTCTGTATCCGGTAGTAGTTGGCTATGGATTCTGCTCCGGCGTAGTGGGTTGCGGTGCCCGCCACCTTTAACCGTCCCCGGGCCTTTTTCAGTATTTCCGCCACCCGCGGCAGATCCGTTTCTGTAAGACCTGTTCGATGGAAGCCGGTCTCCAGTTCGAGGTGGACCTCGGCGGGCCTTTTTGTTCCCTTCACCGCGCAGGCGGCGGCCTCAAGCCTTTCCATGCAGGTAACATAGAAGGAGATGCCGTTCTCAATGGCCCAGGGGAGGGCCTGGTCAGAGATGTAGCCCATTATCATTATGCGGCTGTTCTCGCCCTTTACGGAAAGGGCCGCGGAGGCTTCGTCGGCGGAGAACACGGAAAAGTGGCTTATCCCCGCCGTTTCCGCCATGGGTACCATCTGTCTGATCCCGTGGCCGTATGCGTTGCCCTTTATAACGAAGGAGAGTTCGCAGTTCTCCCCAATCAGTTCACGGAAGAAATCGGCGTTTTCCCTGAGGTTCGCCGACGAAAGCTCAATTCGGGATGAGTGGAGGAGGTTTTCAGTCAAATGTCCAGTGTCCTTTCGATAATGGCTGTGAACAGATTCACTCCGGTTTCTATGATCTGGTCGGGGAAATCGTAATCGGGGCTGTGCAAAGGCGGTGTGTCCCTTCCGGAACCAAGTCCGAAAAGGGCTCCGCCGAATTTTCCGGTGAAGTGGCCGAAGTCCTCGGACCAGGGAAAGGGCTTTTCCGGCCTGATGGTTTTCAGCCCGAGCTTTTCCGCTGCGTACCTTACTGTTTCGTCGGCCTCCGGCGAGTTTACCGCCGGGGGGAAGACCTCGGTGAATTCGGTGTGGAGCTTCAGCCGGTGTGCCCCGGCGGTCCTTTCGGCCAGTTTCATGACCCCCCGGGCCAGTGAGTCCATGAGGGGAGCCGTGGGCGCACGGAGGGTTGCCATGACAACAGCGTTCTCCGGTGAGGTTCCGAAGGCCACCTCGCCTATCCGGGCATGGATCAGGGTTACTATCACACCCTCTTCGTGGCGGCAGATGGACTGGAAACCCTGAATGAGCTCCGCCACCGCCGGCGCCGGGCTTATGCCCCTGAGGGGCTCCCCGGCGTGGGAGCTTTTGCCGGTGAGCCTGATGATGAGCCCCTGGGAAGCACTGGCAAAGGGACCGGAGGCGGTAACTACGCTGTGCATGGGATAACCGGGAAGGTTATGCAGGGCGAAAACGATATCCGGCCTGAAAGCCTGGAATTTTCCGTCGGCAATAACAGCCGCCGCCCCCTGCCCCGTTTCCTCGGCGGGCTGGAAGAGAAGCATTACATTTCCCCTGGGCGGGGGGGTCCGGTGCAGACTGGCCGCCACTCCGGCCATTATCGCCATGTGGCCGTCGTGGCCGCATTTATGGGAAACCCCGCTGACCGCTGAACTGTATGGCTTTCTCAGCTCTTCCTGAACCGGGACCGCATCGGTGTCGCACCTGAGCAGGATCGATCTTCCGGGTTCATTGCCGGAATACACCGCCAGCAGGCCGTTTCCGCCCAGTTCGGTGACCAGTTTACCGGGCTTTTCCCCCTCAAGGAGTTCCTTCAGCTTCGCGGCGGTCCCCACTTCGCTGCCGGAGAGTTCCGGCTCTCTGTGGAGGGCTCGTCTCAGTTGTGCCAGCTTTATATCCATGGACATCAACATATTGACGGAGAACCGCCTGTCAACCTCACCTGCCTGGAAGCACCGTCAGCCTTCGCACGAAATCCCCCCCGCCAGAGCTGAGGCGGAGGAAATATATCCCCGGGGCGGCTTTGTCGGTTCGCCAGGAAAACACCCCTTCTTCCCCTGTTGGATGCCCCTGGTAAAGGGTTTCCACAAGCCTTCCGGAAAGGTCGTGGATGGTCAGGGCAACCGGGGAAGCGCCCCCTGGAGAAATGACAATGCTGACATTGCCCCTGGAGGGATTCGGAGAAACGGAAACAGGGCATGTCCCCTGGGGAGTTCCCCCGCCGATGCCGGTGAACTGCCCGAGGGAGCCGTCGGATTTAAGGTTCTGGGCATAGATACCCGCATCGGTCCGGTTATCCGTCCAGGAGAAGACAAGGCTGTTGTCGGCGCCGGGGCAGACCACGGGGTCGTCCTTCCCGCCGTTGCTTCCCGCCGCCGCAGTGACCGGGCCCCACTGGGGAGTGCCGTCGAATCCCAGGCTTAACACACGGAGGGATGCGGCGGAGGGGTTGATGAGATACGCTGCGAATACGCCCAGCTCGTTTACCAGGGCAGTAGCGAAGGATGTCTGCTGATCTCCCAGGGGAACCAGCTCAAGGCCGCTGTCGGTCCACTGGCGTTCCCCGGAGGTGTTGAACATCTGGCCGTATATGCCCCACTGGTCCTGGTTGCCGTTGGTTTCCGTCCAGAAAACATAGGTTTCGCCTGTTGCGGGGTTTATGGCGGCGGATGGGCTCATGTGGAGCCTGTCGGAGGAATTCGTGGAAGCCTGGGCGCCGTTCTCCGGGTAGAGCATGTTCCCGTCGGTGTCGATGTGCTGTACCCACACGTTGAATTCGGACAGGGAAGGGGCATCGTACCAGGAGCACACGGCGCCTCCGGAGCCGTCGGGGATCATTTTCGGGAAGGTCCATGGTGTGATGGCCCCGGTGCTGTACACCAGTGCCGGGCTGTCGCCCCAGACCCCGGCCCCGGTGTCATCGAACCTCTGGGCGTAGAGGTGGGTCACCGTCATGGGATATGTGCCGGTGGACCTTTTCCACAGGGCTATCACTCCGTTGTCGCCGGATGGAACCAGGACCGGCGAGGAAAGATCTGCGTCGGGGTCCTGGATGGTTATTCCCCAGTTTCCCCAGAGCCTTGTTCCGTCCGGCGCAAGCCTCTGCATCACCAGGAAACTCTGTGATATGGACTTGCCCCAGGCCACAACGCATTCGTTCCCGCCGGTGACGGCGATGACCGGATTCGGTTCGAAGCCTGTTTCGGATGTGTCGGAGAGTAAAATGCCGTCGGGACCCCAGAGGAAATCACCGGCGCCGCTTATCTTGTAAACGGATACGTCGAGGTCGCCATCGGGGGTCCTTGTGTCGGAAAACGCCAGGATGGCGTTGTCTTCGTTGTCCACAGCCAGGGAGTAGTCCACGAGCCAGGTCATCTGGGGGTGGTCGCTTATCAGAAGGCCGTTGTCCGGGAACTGGGGCACACCCTGGTAATCCAGCCTCTGGAGATACATGCAGTAGTCGCCGGATCTCTGGTCGAACCACGAGATGAAGCACCCGCCGTCGGATGTTCCGGCGATCTTCGGGGTGACCTGCTCGCCGGGGAGGTCGCAGATGGTAAGATTCTCGGTTGAATCGGGGCTCCACTGCCCCATGGCCGCCGCGCAGAGCAGCATCAGAACCAAAGGAACCGCAGTTCCGCCCATGACTCCTCCAATTTTTATTTGTCCGGGTAGCTGGCCCTTATCTCCTTCAATACCTCAAGCCGGGAGAGGAAATGTTCCTTCAAACCCGGGTCGAACTTTGTTCCGAAGAGGCCTTCCATCTCCTCGATGACCTGCTTCTCGGGCCAGGGCTCTTTGTAGGCCCGGCGTGAGCTGAGGGCGTCGAAAACATCGGCCACCGCGGTGATCCGGGCCATGAAGGGGATCCTGTTGCCGGAAAGCCCCCTGGGGTAGCCGGTGCCGTCCCAGTTCTCGTGGTGGCAGTGGGCTATTTCCATTGCCATCTCGTCGAACTCGGATTCACAGTTCCGAAGGATGTCCGCTCCGATGGAGCAGTGGCCCTCCATTATCCTGCGTTCCTCTTCGTTCAGGGGTTCGGGCTTCTTCAGTATGGCGTCGGATATGCCGGTCTTGCCCACATCGTGGAGCATCGCCGCCATCCTGAGAACATCCCGGGTGAGCATTTTCTCCCTTTCTCCGAAACCGTTCTTCTCCGCCCAGGCGTCGAAGATTGCTATGGCGTAGCTGCCCACCCTGTTCACGTGGGGTCCGGTTTCCCTGGGGTCACGGAGCTCCGTGATGTTTATCATGCGCATGAGCAGGGTTCGGGTGAGCAGAGCCCTGTCCAGCGCCAGTGTTGCCAGGGAGGCGAAGTACCTGGCCAGGGGCTCCATTTCCAGCCGGAAGGGAACGAACTTTCCATCCCTGTTCTTTGCGTTGATGAGCTGCAGAACCCCCACCACACGGTGCCTGGTGTTCACAAGGGGAAGGGTCAGGCAGGAAACCGTGCTGTAGCCGGAGAGCTTGTCGTACTTGTCGTCGAAGGAGTAGGGTTCCTCCTCCGGGATCCTTCTTACATCGGGGATGTTCAGCACCTCGCCGGTGCAGGCCACATACCCTGATATGCTCTGCCTGTTCTTCGGTATGGTGAAGCGCGTGTAGGGTATCCTGCCTCCGCGGTTCACTATTGTGTCGTTCTGGGAATGGCGGAACTCCAGCTCGTCGCCCTCGACGGTGTATATGGAGCCCGCATCGGCTTCGGTGAAGAACCTGGCTTCGGTAAGTATCTGTTCCAGAAGGATGTCCACATCGCCTATGTTGATCAGGCTGGTTCCGGTGGCCATCATTCTTTCCATGAATTCTCTCTGGTCGGCTGTATTGTTCACTTTCACCCTTCCTGCTGGAAAATTAAGATACCACAGGACCCGCACGGCGCAAAGGGCACTGTGCTACCAGCGGTCGGTGTGCACTTTCCCCGGGTCGTACCTGTCTTCAAAGCCCTTCTCCTCACCGGGAAAACCAATGGAAACCAGGGCCACTGGAAGGGTGTTTGCCGGGAGCCGGAAGAGTTCCGATATTCCCGCTACCCTCTCCTCCCTTGGATAAACCCCCAGCCAAACCGCCCCGAGCCCCTGGTTCACAGCCTCCAGAAGGATGTTCTGAACCGCTGCGGAACAGTCCTCCGCCAGATACCCAGGTTCCGGCTGGATATCCTTGTTGCCGCAAACCAGTATTACAGCCCCGGCGCCGGGGACCATCCCGGCGTAGGGGTGAACACCGGGTATGCTTTCCAGGACCCTGGGGCACTGGCTGACCACGAATTCCCATGGCTGAAGGTTCCTGGCGGAGGGGGCCTGCATCGCCGCCCTCAGAAGTTCCTCCAGCGCCTCACCGGAAACGGCTTCTCCGGTGTACTTCCTTATGCTTCTCCTTCTTCTTATCGCCTCAAGCATGCTCGCCTCCCGCTGTTCTTTCCATTACCTTCAGCATTTTGTCCGCGGTGTCGTCCCAGTTGAAGCCCTTTGCCCACAGAAGGGCTTTCGAGGAGAGTTCCCTCCTCTTTTCCGGATGGGTGAGTATTGTCTCCAGGGCTTCCGCCAGGGTGCCGGGGTCCTTGTGGGGAACAAGTATTCCGGTCTCTCCATTCTGAACCGAATCCCGAAGGCCGTCGGAGTCGCTGGCCACAACCGGTGTCCCGCAGCAGTTGGCCTCTATTACCGTGAGCCCCCATCCCTCCTTGGCCGAGGGGAAAACCGCCACGGAGGCCCTCTGAAGCCAGGAGAGCTTGTCCTTCTGGGGGATGAAGCCCAGGAAATCCACGCTGTCCTGAAGATTGAGCCGGCCCACAAGCAGTTTCAGTTTCCGGGAGTAGTCCCCCTCGCCTATCACCGTGAGCCTGGCCGGTATGTTCCGGGAGTGAAGGATGGTCATGGCCTGGAGGAGATGCTGCACCCCCTTGTACTTTTTCAGCCTTCCCACGAAGAGAAGCCTGTTCTCCTCCGGTGAGACCCCGGGATCGTGCCTGTAGAAATCGGTGTCTATTCCGCAGGGGATCACACTGATGTTGCAGCGGGGAATGCCCCGGCGGATGAGGTCTTCCTTCGTGCTGTCGCTGATGGCCACAAAGGGACAGTTCCTGTAGACACGGGGGATGAAAGCCTCCAGCAGATTCACGTAGAGAGCCTTGGGAAGGGATACCTCCCGATAGGCCGTGGTTCCGAAGAGATGCGGGACAACGGCGAGAACCGGTGTTCTCGACCAGCGGGGGGAAAACACCGGGACCTTGCATATATCCTCGATGATCAGGTCGAAGGAGTCGAGGTCCAGGGAACGGCAGTACTTTTCAAGTGTGAAGTTGTAGGAATACCAGCTTCCCTGTCTGTGTATCTGAACGCCGTCTATCTCATCCCTGGGAGGCAGCCACTGAACCGAGTGGGATACATGGACGACCTCGTGACCCGCCCTGACCGCCCTCTTGAGTATCTCATGGAGGTGGATTTCAGCCCCGCCGGCCTCGGGGTTCTTCGGGTCTCTCCAGTTGAGGGCAAGGATTCTCATCGGTCCTCCGTTTTCCTTGCGAAAACCCCCGTTACGACCCCGGTGAGGGGGCCCAGAAAACTGTTCTCCATCCCCGTGCCCAGCCGGCGGCGAAGCCTGTGCACCGGTGGTATGAGGACCGGCCTCATGGGGAGCTTCAATCCTGTTTTCAGCAGCACTTCCCTTAAGATACGATAGGCAAGGGAGGGAGAGAAGTACCTTCCGTAAACCGCCCAGGGTTCCGCTCCCCTGCTTCTGAGGTATCTCTTCAGCTGCCCCGGTGTGTACTGTGTTTCCCATCCGGCGAACCATGCGTTGAAGGCTATCAGCAGTTTTTTCACAAGTGTGTAGGGGTGGAAGGTCTGGGGAACATCAACAAGGAGGTTGCCTCCGGGCCGTGTGACCCTGATGCACTCGTCGGTCATGGGGTCGGTGTTCCTGAAGTGTTCCATTACCCCCTGGTGGAACACCAGGTCGAAGGTGTCGCTTCTGAAGGGCAGGGCATTGGCGTCGCCGCACACCAGGAGCACCGTCGCGCCCTTGAGGGCCGCCGCCTCCCGTGCCAGCTTCAGCGCCGGGTGGGAATAGTCCAGGGCAACTGGAAGGGCGCCCTCTCCCGCCAGGGAAACGCTGTCCCTGGCGGTGGCGGCCCCGACCTCAAGGACCAGCAGCCCCCTTAGATCCAGCCGCTTCTTCGCCTCCACGCGAATTCTGTCGTCGTTGTCGTATATCTCCGGAAGGTTGCGGTCACGCTTCCAGAACCTGTCCCAGTGGGATCTGTCAGATGATCTTGCCATTTCTGTAATCTACAATACGCCGCGGGAGTTGACCAATCGCTTTCCCATTGAATATGATACCCCACTGATACCGGATGTTACTTATCGGTAAGTAAACAAAAAAGGAACATTTTTGATGAACCTGTCCCTGAGACCCTTCCAGAAGAACGACCTTCAGCACCTCCACCGCTGGAGCAGCGCCGTGGGCGCCGGCAGATTCATGCAGAAGGTAACCCCTCTGGGCTATCAGGTGCCTGATGACCTTTCCCTCTGGGGCGGGGACTATGTGTGGTATGCTATTGAGCTGGATGAACAGGCCATCGGAGGGGTCTGGGTGGACAGAAGACGCCCCGGTGACTCCATAGGTATCCTCGGTGTCATCATCGGCCACCCTGAGTATCTCGGCAGGGGGATCGGCCGAAGGGTGATACCAATGGCAATGGAGCTTGCTTCCGGGATACTGGGCCTCACCACAATAAGGCTCACCGTCCGGCAGGCCAACGAACGGGCGGTGAGGTCCTACCGCAGCGTTGGCTTCCAGGTCACCGGCAGGGGAACCGCGCTGCTTCCCGACGGCACACCGGCCCCTTTCTTCAGAATGGAAGCGACAACCGTCCCGGACCGCCGGGCTGTCTGACGCCTTTATCCCGTCCGCCATCCTTGTTTCCTGCCCTCCCGGGTGTTATTTACAAACCATTACACCATGGGAGGGATGGATGAAAGCGCTGAAAGTGGTTCTGGCCGTTCTCGGGGCCCTTACCGTTTTTCTGGGCCTGGTTTTCGTGATTGGCGGAGAGCCCCTCATCGGGGCGGTAATCCTCGCCACAGGCGGTTTTTTCCTTGTGATGGGGCTGCGAAAGCCCGGCACACGGGATGTTGTCGTGAAACAGGAACTGGAGCTCACTGGAGACATGAGCCTGGAAAGCATGAAATGTACCGGATGCGGCGGTTCCCTCTCTGCGGAGAACACATCGATAAGGGCCGGCACCGTATTCGTTTCCTGCCCCTACTGCGGCAGCGAGTACCAGATGGAGGAGGCTCCCAAATGGTAAGATCCGTACTTGTTCTTATCCTTATGGCCGGCGTGGCCGCCGGTCAGAACTACAACTTCTCCATTCCCGAGTTCAGCTGCACCGCAGAGGTCAACCGCGACAGAAGCATTATCATCAGGTACGACATTCTGTTCGAGACCACCCCGGGTTACAGCCCCATAGACATTGTCGACATCGGTTTCACATCGAACAACTTCACCATAGGAGAAACCGAAGCCACCCTCGACAGAGTGCCTCTGGACCGGATCTACTATTCCACCTACATCACCAACGGAGTTGAGATACACCTGGGGGATCACGCCATTCAGCCGGGGAACAGGGGAAGGCTCCGGGTGACCGGGCTGAACAGGGAAATGGTCTTCCTGGACACCGAAGAGGATGACTATGCCTCGGTCCGCTTTTCCCCCACATGGTTCGACGGCGGCATGCTGAAGGGAGCCAGCGACTTTTCTCTGACCCTTGTATTCCCCGAGGGGGCTGAACCGGATCTGGTCCGGTACCACGATGTCCCCTTCACCTCCTCAGGCGTGGGCGACGACGGCAGGGTGTTCTATGTATGGGAGGAGAGCCGGAAGGTGGACTCACCATACATGGTCGGCATTTCCTTTCCAGAACACCTTGTGGACGGCCCCCTTGCGGAAAGGCCGAAGCCGCCCCCTGTAAGCCTGGACACAATTATTTTCCTGGTGTTCATGGCGGTGTTCTTCCTGATATTCGGGCTGATGATCTTTGCCATAGTCTCTTCCCTGAGAAAGGCCTCACGGCGCAGGGAGGAGTACCTGCCCCCGAGGCTTGGCCTTGAGGGAACAGGGGTGAAGCGGGGGCTTACGGCTCCCATGGCCGCCCTTCTCCTGGAGGCGAAGCTGGACAGGGTCATGATGCTTATCGTGTTCGGTCTCCTGAAGAAGGGAAAGCTCCAGCTCGACGGCCACAGGCTCAAGAGGACCGGATCCGACCAGGGGCTCCGCTCCTACGAGAAGGAGATACTGAAGCTGATACCCACCGGAGGGAGAACCGAGCCAATCCCCGGGGACGAGGTGATGAAGGTGTTCACCGGGATGATAAAGGAGCTTGAGGAGAAAATGAAGGACTACTCCCTGAAGGAAACAAGGGAATACTACAGAAGCATCATAGACACCGCCTGGAGGATGCTGGACAACGACATCTCCGCGGAGAAGGCCGGTGAAATACTCGGGGACCGCTTCCAGTGGCTTCTGGCCGATGGAAGGTTCGACAAGCGGGTGAACAGGCTTCCGGACACCCGCAGCGCAGTTCTCCCGGCCTTCATGTACGGCTATTTCACCGGGACAGCCACCCCGTCATCGGGTACCGCAGGGGGTATCAGCATTGCCCGGGCCTGCTCACAGGTGGCCGGCTCGCTGAAGAGCGCGGCGGGTTCCGCGGTAAGCAGCATCACCTCCCTCACACGGACGGTTACCTCAAGAACTAACCCGGTTCCGGTGTCCACCACCAGAAGCAGTTCAGGGAGCGGCTGCGCCTGCGCATGCGCCTGTGCCGGCTGCGCCTGCGCCTGCGCGGGGGGGGGAAGATGATGTTCAGGGACATGAAACAGGCGGGAAAGAAAATAGCCCCTGCTGGAATTCACCACTACCGTACCGACGGACACAGGGTGCACATCCGCGTGGGAGACTCAGGCGGCGGGATACTCACCGTTGACGCATCCAGGGTGATACACCTGAACCCGGTTGCGGCGGATATGGCCTTCATGGCGCTGTCGGGCTTTTCGGAAAAGGAAACGCTGAGATCCCTGAAGATCCGCTACAATGTTAAGAAGAAACAGGCCCTCTCCGACCTGGCGGAATTCTCGAAGGTCTTTGAAAAGCTGTTGAAGGCCGGTGCGTCGGAACCGGTCTCCTTCGTGAACATGGATGTTTCGGAACCTTTTCAGACAAAGGTGGAGGTGCCCTACAGGATGGACCTCGCCCTGACATACAGATGCAATCTCAACTGCGGACACTGCTACAACCAGACCAGGCAGAAGGAGGAACTGTCAACGGAGCAGTGGAAAGAGGTAATGAAAAGGATATGGGACCTGGGCATTCCCCATGTGATATTCACCGGGGGGGAGGCCACCCTCAGGGACGACCTCCGGGAGCTGATAGAATACGCCGAGACACTGGGAATGGTCACGGGCCTTCTCACCAACGGGGTGAAACTGGCAGAGGAAGAATACCTCAAAGGGCTCATGACCGCAGGCCTCGACCATGTACAGATAACCCTTGAATCGGCCAGAAAAGAAGTGCACAATGAAATGACCGGGGCGGACAGCTTCGACGCCACGGTTCAGGGCATAAGGAACTGCGTTGCCTCGGGTATACACACCATAACCAACACCACCATCACAAGGAAGAACGCCGAGTTCATGGGTGAAACCGTAAGGTTCGCCGGTGAACTGGGGCTCACCGCCGTGGCTGCCAATGCGGTGATAAACAGCGGCAGGGCCCTCGATGGGGATTTCTCCCTTCCCATCGACAAGCTCGAAACCGTGATACTCACAATGAACGAAGAGCTGGAGGAACTTGGAATGCGGTTCATCTGGTATTCTCCAACCAGGTACTGCGCCTTCAACCCCCTCGAGTTCGACCTGGGCGAAAAAAGGTGCACCGCCGGCGAGTACAACCTCTGCGTCGAACCCGACGGCGAGGTGCTGCCCTGCCAGAGCTGGTATGAATCCGCCGGGAACATACTGAAGGACCCCTGGGATTCCATCTGGAACGGTGCTCTTCTCAAGGGTGCCAGGGAACGACGGTGGGTGGATGAAAGCTGCAGGGAGTGCGTTCACTTCGCCCTCTGCGGCGGAGGATGCCCCCTGGAGAAGGAAAATGGCGGTCCCTGCAGGGACTCGGTGTAGCCGGGAGAGCCTCCGAAGGATATACGAAAGGCAGTTCAGGGAAACATCGGCGCTGCGAAGAAGGATACTGTCCCTTCTTCCCCTTTCATCGGTGGAAAGCATCTTCGAGCCGGGGTGCGGAACCGGTCTTCTGGGCAGGCAGATAATGTCCCTGACCGCGACACCCTACCTGGGAATGGATATTGACCCAGGCATACTGCCTGAGGGCGAATCCTTCCAGTGCGGCGACGCCGTCAGGGAATCTCCCCCGGCGGGGCTCTATGTGTCCAGCTTCTTCTTCTCTTCCCTGAAGGACCCGGTGAGGTGGCTCAGAAAACTCCGCACCGGCTACTACGCGGTCTTCTGCGAGTACGACTACGAAGCCATTCGGGAGGAACCCCCGGGGAACCTTGCCGAAGGGATGCTGCAGGGTCTGAGAAACGCAGGGCTTCATACCTGCCACGGAGGCCGTCTCGACGGGTACTTCAGCGGGGCGGGTTACCTGAAGCTCTACGGAGGGGAGATGGAGTCATCGTTCCAGCCGCCGGACATGGAGTTCCTGGAGTCCATCGGCATGGGATCCTCCCCGGGAACCTCCCTTGTGAAATGGAGAATAGTGTGGGGGATATGGCGAAAAAGGCCCTGACCAGGGCAGGGGACATTCTCGTTTTCTTTCCCCTTGTCCATTCCATTGCGACTGTTCTCTACTTCACCTTCCTCTCCGGGAAGATCAGGCTCTCAGATGTTTTCCCCTGGCTCTTCTGGTTCTATTTCCCGGCGCTCCTGGTGGTGCTCTTCTTCATTGTGACATCCATGATCCATCTGTTCTCCGGGGGGTCAGCGGACAGAGCCAGGGGAAAGGTGCTCTGGGTACTGTTATTCATACTGGCACCGGCCCTGGCTCTGCCTTCGTACAGGTTCACAAGGATGAGGTCTATTCTATGCCATGTGCCTCCCTGAGGCGCACCGATTCGAACATTCCCTGCTGAATTCCGTGGCTGAAGGCCTGCTGGTAGTCATCTATGGCCTGGCGTATCCGCCCGGCGCCCTCGTGGCACCTGGCCCTGTTGAAGAAGGCGTCGCCCTTCCAGTCGTTCCTGCCGTAGAACATTGCCGCCTTTGAGAAGTCTTCCACCCCTTCGTCGTACCTGTTCAGGGCAAGGAAGATCCTGCCCCTGCTGTAGTACCCCCTGCCGTCGTTGGGCTGAAGCTCAATGGCCCGGTTGAAGCACTTGAGGGCTTCAGTGTGGTTGCCCATGGCGTCGTGCACATTGCCCAGGGAGATCCAGGCGTCCTTGTAGTGGGGTAACATCTCAAGGGCCTTCTCAATGTTCCCGGCGGCCTCAGTCAGCATGCCTGCCTGGTGGTGGTAGTATCCCAGGTTGTGAAGGCTTTTTGCGGTGTACCGCCAGGCGTAGTCTCCCGAATGCCGGATCTGTTCCCTGAACATCTTTGCCGCGGTGGAGAAGTTCTCCATGGCAAGGGCGAAGTCGGAGTTGTTGCCGGCCTCGATGCCCGCGGCGAAGAAGTCCATGGGATAACTGTCGCCGTAGGTTCGTCTTCTGTCATTCAGGGCATCCCGGTGCCCGAGGAGATCGGCGCTGCCGAAATCCTCCTTTGCGCCTTCGTCCATTCCCAGCTTCACCCTGCAGAGGGCCCGGGCATAGAAAAGAGCCACGCTGTACGGATCTTCCTCTATGGCCGGGTCAAGCACAGAAAGCCCCATTTCCGGTCTGCCGGAAACAGCGTAGAGCTGGCCCAGCTTTGCGGCGGCGCTGCTCTTGTCCGTGGACAGCTCCAGGCCCCGCTTGAAGTCCCTTCCCGCCTCGTCGTCCCTTGAGGCCATGTAGTAGAACCAGCCCCTGTGGAGGTGGCAGCGGGGATCCTCCGGCGCTTCCTCGATGGCAATTCCGTACTGGGTTTCAGCTTCCTGGTTCAGCTTCATGTCCGACAGGTAATCGGCAAGCAGAAGCCTTGTCTCAAGCTTTTCCTCCGGTGTGTCCAGCCCCTGTTCAAGTGCCTGTTTCAGGAGCTCCACAGCGGTACCCGTGTCGTTCTGCCCCCGGCAGTCCCTTGCCAGTGCCATCTTCTCCAGGGGAGAGTCCAGGGAGAATCCATTGTAGCGCAGAATGTAGCCGCAGTAGGGGTCTTTAAGCCTGGCCCCCTGCCTGTAGTCACCCTCGGCGCCATCCCTGTTCCCCTGGTTCCACCTGCAGATGCCCCGCTGCTGCCAGGCCAGGGTGAGGGACGGGTCCGCCTTCACAGCCAGGGAGAACTCGGCCTCGGCACCGGGGAGATCGCCACAGGCGTTGTGCAGCAGGCTCCCCAGTCTGTAATGGTACTCTCCCGTTCCTGGGGAAAGCTCCACCGCCCGCTTCAGATGCTCCAGGGCCTTATCGTTCATTCCCAGCCAGTATTCCGCCCAGCCCAGCCATGAGAAACCCCCGGCATTGTCCGGGTCGGCCTCCACTGCCATTTCGCCGTAGGCAACGGCGTCGTTGTACTGCCCCTTGCGGAACATCACATCGGAACACATTTCGTAGAGCCGGGAAAGCTCACTGTCCGGCGGGCTGGCGGCGGCGGCTTCCAGCGCCTCTTCGATCACAGGGTCCAGGAGGCCCCTGCGGTTCAGGGCCATTATCCCATTGATATCCATTCTTCCCTCCCTTACGCGAAAACTGCTACCTGAGCAGCGTCATGCCTGTGGTGGAAACACCCTGGGGGGTTTCAGCCCGTATGAAATAGATGCCGTTACCCATGGCCCCGGGGACCCCCCAAAGGAAGCTGTGGCTGCCGGCGGGGAGGCTTCCTTCGTGTATGCCGGCCACCACACGACCTGTAAGATCCATGACATTCACCGTTACCGCCCCATCAAAGGGAAGGAAAAGAGAGAAACCGGCGGTGGCGGAAACCGGGTTGGGGAAAACGGCGGAGACCAGGGGGGTTCCCCCGGGGACCACGGCGCCGGATTCCTCTGCGGTGCCCACCTCGATGGCGGCCAGAGCGGCCTGATAGGCATCTACCCTGCCGGCTCCGAAGGTGTTGTCTTTTCCTGCGGCGCCAAGGTCCAGGGAGGTCATTTCCATGATGGAATCAAGCTGCGCCACGGTGAGTTCGGGGTTCACGCTGAGAAGCAGAGCCGCCACACCGGCCACATGTGGAGTGGCCATGGAGGTGCCGCTCATGGTGGTGTAGCCCCCGCCAAGCTGGGTGCTGAGCACATCCACCCCCGGGGCGGAGATATCAGGCTTTATAAGGGGGGAGGAATCTGTGTAGTCGTTCCAGGGCGCTACGGTGCCCCACCATGTTACCGGGCCCCTGCTTGAGAAGCCTGCTATCTGGTCGCCGGAATCGGTGGCTCCCGCGGTTACCACAGCTGTCTGACCGCCCTGGAAGGTCTGATCGGGGTGGAACCAGGGGGGAGGGCAGTCGCCACTGGCCCTTATCGTTCCGGAACCTGAACCGCTGTTGCCCGCGGCAACACTGTGGAAAATTCCCGCCAGCAGCACGTTCTCCTCGGCTTCCCTTAGTGTGGCGTTGCCCACGGGAGTGGTTCCCATGGACATGGAAAGCACAGAAGCCCCGTTCTCCGCGGCGAACTCCATGGCCTCGATCCAGGTGGGGAAGCCTCCGGTGTAGTAATAGATCCGGAGGGCCATGATGGTGGCGGAGGGGGCAACTCCGGTTTCCGTTCCCGCGGTGCCGTTCCCCGCGATGGTTCCGGCGCAGTGGGTACCGTGTCCGTAGTCGTCCATGGGGTCGTAGGGGTCGCCGGATCCGTAGAAGCTGTAGCCGTAGTGGTATCCCGCTGGGGTGTCGTGCCACATGTTGGCGCTGAGGTCTGAGTGGTTGTAGTCCACACCGGTGTCTATCACGCCCACTATCACACCCTCGCCCTCGTAACCCAGCGCCCAGACCTGGTCGGCGTTAACCGTTTCCACCCCCCAGGCCAGTCCGCGGTCCAGCTCTTCCGGTGTGGGGGCGCGGCTGCCCACCGGCTGGATAAGGGCTGCGTCAGGGGCGCCGCTGTCTATGTAGCGCACATCTTCCCGGAGGGACAGCAGTCGTATTACCTCAGGGGTGGTTTCGCAGTATATGCCGTTTACCAGCCAGAAGGGGGTGATCCTTTCAGAAGGTGTCCGCCGCAGGAATTCCAGTACCGGCTGCCCTGTGGCCGCGGCATTGGACTTCAGCGCCTCCACCACGAACTGCTGCCGCTGTGCCCGTGACATGCCCAGGGTGGCTGCCTCCACCCACTGATGGTCAAGGGAACCCTCCACGAGTATCACCACGGGAATGAGTTCCCCCGGTGACCCCAGGGCGGTTCCCTGGAGCACATCGGGATGGACAGGGGCGGCGAAGGCAGCCCCTGCCATTGCCAGAATGATCAGATTTTTCATGGGTACTCCTCTGCTGATGGTGTTAACGGGGAATCAGCAAAAAACATAGCATGGAGGTTGGTTAATGCAAATAGCCCGATGTTAGCCCGGGGCGGACAGCATTGTTATGATACTGAAGGCAACACCGTCATATGCAATAATCGGAGGATCAAAATGGAAGTCAAACTGCCCTCATGCGCCCGCTGCCCCTTTCCCGTTCAGGAAAGGCTGTGCAGGAACCCGGAGGGAAGGGGACCCGATTCCTGCCCGGTCCGGGACGAATCACTGATAAATGACGCCAGGGCGGAATACGGAAAACCGGAACTGAGGGAATTCGCAAGGCAGGCATCCCTCCAGGAGGCATGCGGCTATCAGGGGCGCGCACCGGGGAACCTCTCGCCGAAGCCCTGCAAGCCCAGAATGCTGGAAACCGCGGAATTCGCCGAAAGAATGGGCTGCAAAAGGCTGGGGCTGGTCTTCTGCACCGGGGTGCGCATGGAGGCCGCGGTGGTGGACGGCTTCCTGGCGGACCGGGGATTCGAGGTGGTCTCCGTCATATGCAAGGCGGGAAGGGTTCCCAAGGAGGAACTGGGCATACTGGATTCGGAGAAGATAGTACCTGAAAGCCTCGAGCCCATGTGCAACCCGGTGATCCAGGCGATGGCGCTGAACAGGGCGAAGACTCAGTTCAACATAGTGCTGGGCCTCTGCGTGGGTCACGACTCCATTTTCCTTAAGCACTCCCAGGCGCCCTGCACCGTTCTGGCCGCCAAGGACAGGACCAGCGGCCACAACCCCATGTCCTCGGTGTACACGATGGAAAGCTACAGCAGGTACCTGAAGAACAGCTCCTAGCCGGTACTTTCCGCCCTCAGGCTGAAAAGCAGCGGAATACGGTTCATGGGTTCCGGAAGCCTGTACATGCCGTCTTCACACCTGACCATGCTCTCAAGGCCCTTCCAGTGCAGGAAGTCGAACTCATGGAAGAACCTGATCGTCAGCCCCTCCTGGATCAGGGCGTCAAGTATTTCCGATATGGTCCACTGGAACTCCCTGGTGGGGTTCTTCACCATATACTCCCCGTCGGAGTAGTCGGGACAGTCTCCGGGCCAGTCGATGTGCTCACCTTTCATGAAGTATCTGTACTTCACCTTGAAGCCCTCTGTCTCGTCATCGAACACATGCATAAAGGGGTGGGACTCCATGATGTAGAAAACGCCCCCCGGCTTCAGGTACCTGGCCACCAGGCGGCCCCACTCCTGGATATCCGATACCCAGCAGAGAACACCTATCGAGGTGTAGACCATGTCGAAGGTCTCATCCAGGACCCCGGGCAGGTCGAAAAGGGCGGACCTTATGAACCGGGCTCGCAGCCCTGTCCTCTCGGCTAGTTCCCCGGCGACCCTGATGGACTCGCCGGAGATATCAACCCCGGTGACATCGGCGCCCAGCCTTGCCAGGGACAGCGTGTCGGTTCCTATGTGGCACTGGAGGTGCAGTACCCTTTTACCCGTTATGTCCCCCAGTTCAGCCACCTGGACGGGGTCGAGGTGGTGCCCCCCTCCAAGCAGCGAATCAAGTTCGTATGACCGCAGGTGCACAGGTGCGATCTCGTCCCAGTGCTTCCTGTTGATTTCCTCGGCCTTTCTGTCCCTGGCCATTTTCCTCCCAAAGAAAAGGGACTTATATACTTAACTTCCTAACCCATTCTAGAAGATGCTCAGGCCTGTCCAATATAGCTTTTCCGCGCTGAGATAAGAAAAATGCCCTTTACGGTTCGAATGAGTAGAATTCAAGTGCTCACAAAAACTCATTCACCCAAACCGAAAGGGCATCGGGAATATGGCACATTGCGCCAGTTTATTCAATCAGCTTCTCCAGCAGTTCAGCAAGCGGGACTTCCGAAAGCTCGTAATCAAGCACCAGACAGAGAGAAACGCTAAGGGATTCACATCCTGGAGCCAGTTCGTATCCATGCTGTTTTGCCACTTCGCCCGGGCGGACTCCCTCAGGGAGATAAGTAATGGTCTTGCCTGCTGCATTGGAAAGCTCAGTCACCTCGGTTTACGAAAGGCCCCTCCAAAGTCTACCCTGGCCTATGCGAACTCGAATAGACCGGCAGAACTGTTTGAAGAATTGTTTTACAGGAGTCTGGCAGCGTTCCGAGAGAGAAAGATGCTGAACGTAAGGAAGCCCTTCAAGTTCAAGAACAAGCTGGTAACCTTTGATTCAACGACCATTACCCTTGCCCTGGAAGCGTTCCCCTGGGCAAAGTACCGCTCGAAGAAGGGTGGAGTGAAGCTTCATGTACTGCTGGATAACGCAGATCTAATGCCCAGCTTCGTTTGCATGACTGTTGCCAGGGACAATGACTGCAAAGGCTTGGACAAGATCAGCCTTAAGCCTGGCACCATTGTTACTCTGGACCGAGGTTACAACAACTTCGCCCAGTTCGGTGAATGGACAGAAAACGGGGTTCACTTCGTAACCAGAATGAAAGTGAACACAAAGCACTATGTCCTGGAGAAGAAGATTCCTCCTCAGAACAGACACATCCTGTGGGATCATATCATCATTCTCACTGGAGAACGGGCAAAAGAATGCCCTGACAATTTAAGACTGGTGCGTGCCGTTGATCCAAAAACTGGTGAGATCATCGACATCCTTACCAACAACCTTGAGCTGGGTGCATCCACCATCAGCGGTATCTACCGTGAAAGATGGCGTATAGAAGAGTTCTTCAGACTGCTGAAGCAGCCGTTGAAAACCCGCGAAGCGGCATCTGAAGATCAAGACATTCGTCGGAACAAGCAAGAATGCTCTTTTGACTCAAATTTGGACAGCTCTGATTGCCCTGCTGCTGTTGAGGTGGCTGCACTACGTCTCAAGGGCGGGATGGTCATTCTCGAACCTGGCCGCCATGTTGCGCATGAATCTGTTTACCTACAGGGATTTACTCGAATGGCTCGAGGATCCATTCGGCTCACCGCCGATAGAACCTGTCCCGGAACAGCTCTCTCTGGCATTGTGAGTCTTGGACGGCTGAAATCGAAGATCCGCGAAGCGAAGTTTTCAACTTACAGAAAAACCCCCGAATGGAGGCCTGGTCACAGAAAACTGAGATCTGAAACGCTAAGTTGTTAGCCTGTCACACAGGCAGATGGGATTCTGAGCTGTTTTGGACAGCGTGTGCCACGA
>NPIE01002463.1_pt1 | contig 88565 bp, 80 predicted proteins | sample 8637661 | NCBI WGS metagenome assembly NPIE01 (sample SAMN07420842, study PRJNA396082) | bioreactor metagenome | isolation source: sample BA12 brine-fed electro-methanogenic bioreactor BA | place: Japan: Kochi | collected 2016-12-09
TGCAGGATTGGGGACAGTAGACAAGACTTAACCCAGTATATGCTTTCCGAGAACACTTGCTGTAAACCTGCTCAACCGTGAAACCGAGCGGCTGCCCTTCGGGGCGTAGCCGGAAATATCAAAACCGCGCAGAAGTCCCGAACGGGCTATCATTTCAAGAGCCAGATGGGTCTCTCTGTCGGTCAGACCATTTCTGCCGCCGTCCGCAAGGCGCGGATCCAGCCGTACAATAAGCCCTCTGGTTCCGGCGGCCGCTTTGCGGAGGGCAAGGCGCATGACCTCCCGGATACCGAGCATGTCGACCTCTTCCATGGTATACACGGGGATGGAAAGGCGTCTGATCAGTTCCGCCTCCTGCTTTTCGGCCGATTCTATGCATGCAAGTACCAGGTTCTCCGGGGAGATAATGTGTTCGCCCACAAGAAGTCCGAGAGGACCGTCCAGACCGGGAACAGGGGAAAGGCTGAGAAGTCCGACGGTTCCGCAGCTTTCGGCCAGAGCCTGCACCATCATCAATGTGAGCGGCTCCTTACCGCAGACCACAACAGCGGCGCCGGCTTCGGAGGCTTCGGCAATCATGGCCGCCGCATCTCCGGAGGCGGTTTCCGCCTCTTCGTAGCCGATTTCCAGGGCCGCCGCGGCGATGGAATCCCTGAGAGCGCCGCTTCCCGGGCAGCATATGGATTTGCGGTCTGCCGGCGTATTCGGTGCATGTATATACCGCTTTTCCACATAGCTGCTGGTCATCGCCGCGAGGAGAGATGAATAGGAGGGGAGGAAGGATATTTCTCCCCCCAGTACGGTGGTCTTCCCAATGGCCGTTACATCGGCGAGAAGATGATCGGAGCTTGCCCCGAGTATCGAAATGCGTTCATCCGAGGGGGAAAGTCCGTCAATGTCGACATCTTCCCTTCCGATGTTCAGGATGGCCCGCAGCATGGTTCCCCGGTCTTCAAAGACGGGACGGTTTCCGAAGGCATCCTGTCCGGTAAGTCCGATGGGTACCGAGGGTTTCTCCTTCAGTTCAATAATCTCCGCGGTAATGTGAAAGGCCCGCTGGCTGGTTCCCGGCCAGGGTGTTCGATCGACCGTTTCCCGTCCCAGGAGAATGGCCTCGCCGATCCTCAGATGGTTTATCTCCTTCGGCATTTCCCCGCTGAGCAGGAGGGGGAGGCTGCTGGAGTTGCCCCCCGAGATAATGTCTATCCTGTAATCGAAGGCGTCCTCAATCCGGCGGGCATAATCGACCAGCTCCTGAAGATTGGAGCGGGTCGGGATGACTCCGCCGTAGCAGGTGAGATTGGTCCCGATCCCCCGAAGCCGGATCGCCGGCATATCGATTATCTCCGCCGCCGCCGGGAGCAGGTCCGCGGGGAGCACCCCTTCGCGCAGATCTCCCAGGTCGATCATGAGGATGATGTCGTGGATTCTCCCCTGCTTTTCCGCTTCGAGGTTGAGGGCGCGTATGACCGGCAGCTCCGAATTCAGACTCAGATCCACCGAGGAGACAATTTCGGCCGCCTCCGAGAGGGGAGGAATCCGCAGGAGCAGCAGAGGGGCGATAATTCCGCTTGCCCGGAGGCGGTGGCAGTTTTCTATCCGCGACTCGCCTATTCCGGCTGCCCCGCCCCGCAGAAGGGCACGGGCAACCCGCGGAGATCCGCAGGTTACCTTGGTTACGGCGCTTACGGATATGCCGTTTTCCGAACAGAGCGAACAGACAGCGCGAGCGTTTTTCTCGATGGTTTCCAGGTCGATGGTTACTGCCGGTCCGGCCATAAGCTCTCCTCCAGGAGGGTCCAGGCGGCATCGGGATAATCGATGGAGAGAATCCCGCAGGCTGCCATGATGTATTTGGTATCGATCAGAACTTCGAAATCTTTGGGAAGAAGCAGCTTTCCCGGGGCAGAGGAGAAAGCCCGCCGGAGGAGCGCCTCACCGTCCGGGAGGCGGGTCAGGGGGCCGCCTGTTCCTATCACCGTTTTTAGAGCCGTAAGATCCTTCCCGACGGCGGTTTTTACCTTGCCGGCGGGCCCGTACTGTTCGGTCATGATACCGGCGTGACGGGCGAGGGCGCGGGAGGCGCAGGATTCGGCCAGCATTTCCACCAGTGCTCGTTGGTCTTCGGTTTCGGGTATGGCGGGCAGCTTTTCCACCGCCTCCTCCAGGCCGGATACCTCCATCTTTGAAAGCACCTCTTTCCGGTTGAGGAAAACGCCGAGGTCCCCCTCGACGGTGCGCTTCGCCCTCGGTTCAGGGCCGAGCAGGATTTTGCCTACCTCTTCGCTGCCGTCGCTTACCGAGTGAAGGTCCGTGGTGGCCCCTCCGATATCGAAGACCGCAAGATCGCCTATTCTCTCCGCCGCGAGCACGGCGGCAAGCATGACCGCTCCCGGGGTGGGGGCTATGTGCCCGTCCACCAGTTCCCTGATGTGTTCCATTCCGGGGGCGCTCACAATGTGCCGTTCAAAGGCATCCTGTATAATCTTCCGCGCCGGTTCCACCTGGAGGGTATCGATTCGCGGGTAGACATTTTCCACCACGTAGACCGGAGCCCCGCTTTGCTCCAGGATCTCCCGGACCTCTTCGGCGGCGGCGCAGTTTCCCGCGTAGATAAGCGGCACCGGCCGGCCGCTTGCGGTAAAATGGTCCGCGAGAATCCGGGCGTTGGCAAGCACCGTATCCTCTTCCCCGTAATCGATGCCCCCGGCCAGAAACATGAGATTGGGAGCAATCTCTTTGATCTTACGGAGGTCCCGTTCCCTGATAATACCCGCGGTCACCAGGCGCAGCACGGCCCCGGCGCCAAGGGCAGCTTCCCGGGCCGCCTTCACGGTCATATCGTAGACCAGACCGTGGACGCACATCCTCAGCCCCCCCGAGGCACTGGAAACCGCCAGAAAGCGGTTCCAGAATCTCCCGCCGGCGGCTGTGCCGCGGTCTGCGGCGGGGGAGGTTAACTGCGACCGCAGTTCCGAAAGGGCGCTATTGAGCCCTATGGTCACATCTCCCCGGTCCGCGGAAGTCGGAGCGGAGGCCTGGCCCAGGAGCCGGGGGAGGCCTTCGCCGGAACCGGGAGTACCGGTAATACCGCCGAAGGCGCTTATGACGGTCGTTGTGCTGCCGATCTCGGCGGCCAGCACATCCGCCGGAAATCCGCTCATTTCCCGCTCCGTCTCCGCCGCTCTTTCACCAGGAAGGTGGCCACCTGTATCCCCTTGCTGCCGCGGCCGAAGCCCGCGTCCACTCCCCGGGCTACGGCTGTCTCCGGACTTACCTGGGTGCCGCCGGCCACCAGAATCAGCCTGTCGCGGACTCCCTTTTCGATGCAGAGCTCGTGGAGCTTTTTCATGGAGCGGTAGTGAATATCGTCATGGCTTATGATGGTGCTTGCGAGAATGGCGTCGGCGCCCGTTTCGATCGCCGCGTCAACAAGTTTATCCAGTGGAACCGAGGTGCCGAGATAATGGCAGTTTATGCCGTAACCCTCGATGCCCCCGTGTTTGATATCGATAACCTCGCGCAGGCCGACCGAGTGTTCGTCGTTTCCTACCGTTCCGGCGACAATGGTCATGGGCCGTGCCTTGATCTCCGCCCGGATCTCATCCTCCTCAAGCACCTCCGGCTCCGGCGGGATATCCAGGGAGTCGATATCGATGGTCCCGGGGAAGCGCCCCTTTAGTTCGACCCGGGTTCCCTCGGAGGGGTGCATCTCTTCGGTGTGGATTACTTCCACCTCCTCAAGCCCCATCCTCCGGCCCATTTCCGCCGCCGCGAATGCGGCCTTCCGGCGGGCTGCGGGCACAAAGAGGGTCAGCTGCACGATCCCGTCGCCCTGCCACTGCATCTCCGGGGCGACCAGGGAGCCGCCGCGCAGGGCCCGGGTCTCTTCAAGTCGGCGGTGCACGTTATCCTCCTCGTCAAGCTCGTCTATCCAGGCAACCTTTTCCGGCTTCTGAAGAGTGTCCCCGCCGATAAGCGATGCCGGATCTGCTTCGGCCTCCACGCCCCAGGCAGCGGTATTGTTATAGCCGAAGTGGCCGCTTACCGGAGCCAGGTAATCCTCATCCCGTTCGACAACCGTCCCGGCGCCTACACCGCCCTCTATCATGCGGGCTATCCCGTCGGAATTGCGTTCGGGATAGCGTCCCGAATCGACGAACATCCCCGCCTGTACCGCCTCGAAGTAGCCGCCGAGCTCCTCCATCTCCTCAAGGAAGAGTACCGCACGCTCCTTGAGCTCGCGTACCGCTCCCGCCAGGGGCTCATCGCTCCGGCGGAGGGCGAACATCTCTTTCAGTCCGTCCATTCCGGCGAAGGCCTGTCTCGCCGTATCGCAGGCTTCCATGTTGTAGATGTGCCAGGGCACGTTCCGTCCCTCGTCGGGGGTAATGGTGGACTGGATATCCGCGCTGGTCATCTCGCTTATCAGGAGGTTCAGCACGTGGGTCACCGTAGCCTCCCGCGCGCTGCTGGTCATGTATTTCGTGTTCTGCTGGGCCCTCATTTTATAATCCGGGAAGAGCTCCCGCAGGGCAACCGCGTAGGGAAGGTCAATCCGCATGGCCGGAGCCGGCGGAGCGGTGGGGGGGACCGTTGAAAGGGCGATGTTTTCCTTAGCCATTCCCGCCTGCACCGAGAAGGCGCAGTTTATGCCGTGCTGCACCAGCAGTTCCGGCATTACCTTCCACGCCTTGCGGGCCGTGGCGTTGGCGTTGTGGGCTCCGTCTATCTGGAGCATTCCCGCGCCCGCCATAATATGCTTCGCCGCCGCCGCATCCACAAAACTGCGCACCATGTTGACGTTCCGGTACAGCACATTGTACTGCGGATCCTGGTGGGCACCGTTTACCCCCTCTTCGGCGAAAAGAACCGCTATCTCCGGACCGGCGACCCCGCTCACGTAGGAGTGGTAGTTCAGCCTGCGTCCCACTTCCTCTTCGATAAGGTCCAGGGCTCTCCTCTGTGCCCGGAGCTGTTTGCGGGTGATGGGCACCCCGCCGACCCCCTGGGGCGTCCCCTCGATAAGGCCGTCCATGTGGCTCTGGCCTGCTGTTCGAATCACCATGAGATGGTCCGCTCCGTGCCATGCCGCCATCCGCATCCTTCTTATATCATCTTCGAAACGGCCGGAGGCTATCTCGGTGGTTATCACCGCCGCCGGCTGGGGGTCGATATCGCCGAAGGCGTGGGCCGCCGGAAGGGGAGTGCTGTTTTTCAGGGGCTGTGAACTTTCAAGGTACTCGAACTCGCCGTAGCTGCGGCGCTCTCCCCGGCCCTCGCGCCAGGCCCAGCCCCGCCTGCGGGGCAGGTAGTGTTCGAGATCTTCCATAATGGCATCTATGCTTATTTTTTCTTCGATGTTCACGCCTTTCCTCCCGCAAAACTGTTCCTGACCTCGTCCCGCAGCTCTCCGGCGGCGAGTCTTCTTCCTGCCTCCAGGTATCCCGCCTTTCCGGCTCTGCCCGCGGCCCCCGCCGCCTTGAGCACCACGTGGCCGGCACCCTTGCCCAGGAGTCCCATCTCCAGACACGCCTCGACAATGGCAGCGGCTTCAAGGCTGTTGAAGCCCATCCGCAGGAGCACCGACCGCTCTATCGAGGGGCTGGTGTGCTTTTTGGCCAGCTCTATCATCGGTTTCGTCAGCTTGCGGGTAAGCTCATGAAACCGCGCCTCAAGTTCGGCTTCGCTCAAACCCGCCAGATGCTCACGGCGCGATGTGAAATCATCCGCCCGTTCAACTATGCGTTCGCTCATCACTTCTGCTCCTTATTTTCTTCCAGCGTTTTCAGGATAAAATCTTTTCCGCATCGAAGTTCCTGTGCGAAAAAACCGATATCGTCTTCCGAAGGTCCGGCGCCGTCCCTGCTTTTGAGGGCGTGACGAAGATAGCTGCGCCTCAGATCGTCCAGGTCAAGATCCTTCGCCCGTATCAGGGAGGGGTCGGATGGCAGGATAATGCTCTCTCCCGGCATCTCGTCCGCAGGATTTCCGAAACGGATATCGATCCCGTTTTTCCTTGCAAAGGCGAGCTGGGAGCGGTGATGTTTGCCAGCTCCGGTGTACTCGCTTTCCTGTACGACGATAATGCTCTCTCTGTCCATCTCCCTGGCAAGAGAGAAGGCCGCGGCCAGGCTCGTATTTCCCGCGGGGCCCCGCTCCAGTCCCTCGAGCCGCGCCAGCGCCTCGGTCATGAAGAATACCTCTCCCTGCCTTAGTGTAACGTAGCGGTCCAGGTAGCGCATCGGACGGGCCGCCGAACGCGGAACATCCGATCGGTCGGGAAGGGTGGAGAAGGGGATACCGAAGCCGGTGTGCCCGGTCGTGAACGACTTCCTGTTGAAGTCCCGGTCGCTTGCCATGTGAAGGCCCGTAAGATCGACACTCGCCGCGACCACCAGGGTCTCCGCGGCCCCGCTTTTGATAAGGCCCCGGGCGGTCCCGGTGAGGTTCCCTCCGCCCGCATTGGTGGCCACTACCGCATCCGGCAGCCGGCCCGCGGCGGCAAGACACTGCTCGGCCACCTCCGCGCCCAGACTCTCCACCCCGGCAATTCCGAAGGGGGTGTAGAGGCTAGCGTTGAAAAAGCCGGTCTCCTCCAGAAGGGAGAGATAAACCGAGAAGAGTTCGGGACCGACGGTAAGCTGCAGCACCTCCGCTCCCAGGTCCTCGCACTTGCGCGCTTTCTCGATAATTTCCGGCTGTCCGACCCCGCGGGAGTCGTAGCACTCCTGCACGATCAGGCAGCGCAGCCCCCGCATCGCCGCCTGGCTTGCCACCGCAGCCCCGTAGTTGCCGCTGGTTGCCGCCGCCACTCCGGAAAAACCGAGCTTCGCGGCCTGGTAGGCCGAAAGGGATGCCCGCCGGGCCTTGAAGCTGCCCGAAGGATTGGCCGCCTCGTCCTTAAGGAAAATGCGCGCCCCCTTACCGGGTTCCGCATACTTCCGGGCCAGGGCGGTAATGCCGCGCAGCTCCAGAAGGGGCGTGTTTCCCACCCCGCTCTCTCTCTGGATGCGCCGTACCTCTTCCAGGCTGTAGCCCGCCTTTTCCATCATCATTTCGTAGTCGAAGGCGTAGGAACCCGATTCAAACTGCGAGTAGTCTATTCCCACTGAGCGCCGGATAATCTCCGCCCGCCCGGCCATAACCTTGTCGAAGCCTTCTCCTTTCACCGCTCTCCCCCTTCCGCTCCGGTCTCCGTCATGATGTTCCGGAGCATCCGCCCGATCTCCAGCAGTTCGGGAACGCAGTCGCCGAAATCATGATGAAAGGCCGGTTCTGCTTCAAGCAGGATCCCGGACTCTTCTCTGCCCGCGGCCGTCTCCACCACCACTGTATCGCCGGCGTGCGCCCGCGCGGGTGAGACCAGGAAGCCCTTGGTCCACATCTCCAGGGGGACCGCCCCGGTTTCGGCCGGCAGGCGGCTGCTGCGCTGATCCGGCTCCAGCACCCTGCCGGTTATGCGTACCCACATTCCCCGCACCGCCTCCCGCTCTTTCAGGCCGTCCATCACCGAAGCTCCCGCTCAATTCTCTCCCGCATATCTCCCATAATTGCCCTGGGCACCGGAAGATCGAGCATCGTTTTAAGCCCCGGAGAGGCATTTATCACCTGGGGAATCATGTTTACGCACATCGCGATGGTGCCGATCCCCCCCGAAACCTCGGGTTCGATGGCCATACGGATCTCCGGGCTTCCCTCGATGGTAATATAGTCGCCCGTACTTGCCCCCTCGGCCTCCGGCTCTATCTGCTGGGGGTGGTTCATTATTATTTTTGTTTCGCCGCCGATCACGCCGAAGCCGTTCATGTCGCATCCCGCCGCCTGGCCGGGGGCCACTTCGGCATAGGGGCTTTTCCGCGCCACCGAAGAGACGATGGGCTCCATGGACTGCCGTACCGGCTCCGAAAGCTTCCAGCCCAGGGCCGAAGAGATCATCCCGACGGACTCCGCAAAGCCCACATGTCCTGCAAGCTTTCCCCCGGCGGCCATTTCGCGAAAGCGGTCGGGATCCATTCCCACACCCTGCTCCTCCATGACCGTCGGACCGTAGGGGGAGAGACTGTTCACCCTGCGCGCGGTAATCTTCGAAACATCCTCGCAGGCGCCGGTAAGCAGGACCACCAGGAGGTCCATCATCAGCCCCGGATTTATCCCCGTTCCCAGGACCGAGACCCCCGCATCGCGGGCAAGCGCATCGATCCGGTCCGCCAGCTCCGGTTCGGCCGCCTCGGGCCAGGCCATCTGCTCGGCCGTGGAGATAACATTCAGGCCCCTTGAAATAAGGGTGTCCAGCTTGGGAAACGCGGAAGCGGTAAAGGAGTCGGTTGCCAGGAGGGCTATATCGGCCGTTTTCTCACCCGCCTTTTCGATGGAATCGGTAACGATGACCTCCGGATGCTCTCCGCGGGGAAGCTCCAGAAGCTCGAATATGCTTTTCCCGACCCTCCGGGGAGAAAGATCACAAACCCCGCTTATTTCGACCCCGCTTTTTTTCAGCAGCATCCGGGCCATACCGCTCCCCATCGCACCGAATCCCCATATTAGAACACGCACATTCCGCATAACGACCTCCGCCTGATCAGTAGATTATTTACTATTGTAGTAGTAATATTGTAATCCCGGTTTCATCTCCCGTCAAGAACCTTGAAAACCACTTTTTCGGGGACAGCAGAAAGGTTATACTCGAAAGAGGGGCCAAACCCCCGGGAGGAGACATATGAGAAAAATTCCTGTACTTAAAAGAAAAAAATCACCTGGCCGTACGGGTAAAATCGGTCTCCCGCCGGGTTCACTGTTTCATACCGGAGAACAGAAGGTCGAAACCGTCAGACTGACGGAATTCCGCTATGACGAGGACAATGTAATCGAAGAAAGCCCCGACCCCCATACCGGATCCCTTCCTGTTCCGCGGAAGAAGGATGTCACCTGGCTTAACCTGGACGGCCTGCACGACATTCCGGTGATAGAGAGAATCGGACATGCCTACGGCCTGCATCCCCTTCTGCTGGAGGATGTGCTCAGCACCGGCGGCCGTCCCAAGTTCGAAGAGTACGACGACCATCTTTTTATCGTGCTCAAGATGATAAGCTTCAACGACGAAAGCCGCAGGATCGACGCCGAACAGCTCAGCATTGTTCTCGGAGATTCCCTCGTTCTTTCCTTTCAGGAGCGGGTGGGCGATGTGCTGGACTGGGTGCGCGACCGTATCCGTACCGGCCGGGGGCATGTACGGAAGGAACGGGCGGACTACCTCGCCTACGCCCTCATCGACGCGGTGGTGGACAGCTATTTCGCCGTTCTGGAAAAGCTCGGTGAAAAAATCGACGAGCTCGAAGAGGAACTTATAGACGATCCCGATGAAAGCACCCTCCACCGCATACATGAACTGAAACGGGAAATGATAGATCTCCGCCGCTCCATCTGGCCCCTGCGCGAACTGGTCAACAGCCTTATCAAAAGCGTATCCCCCCTTATCTCCCAGTCCACCCGCATCTATCTCCGGGACGTATACGATCACACCATTCAAATAATCGACACCATCGAAAGCTACCGCGATATGGTCTCGGGCATGCTCGACATCTACCTCTCCACCGTCTCCAACCGCATGAACTCCGTCATGAAGGTGCTCACCATTATCGCCACCCTCTTTATACCCCTCACCTTTTTTGCCGGCGTATACGGAATGAACTTCCGCTACATGCCCGAACTCGAACTCCGCTGGGCCTATCCCGCCTTCTGGGTGCTCAGCATCGTCGTCTTCGTTGTCATGCTCATTTTCTTCCGCCGCAAAAAGTGGCTCTGAATCGGCAGCCGGTTTTCAGGTTTTTTTCTCCGGGCGCGCCCCGGCTCCGCCGGGGCCGGGTGCTCCGCTGCAACTCCTCGCCCCCGCTTTTTCGCGGCCGCCTCCCGGCTTGCTCCGCGCCGCCGGGCGCCCACGGCGGGGCCTGCGGGGTTTCCGCTTCGCCCCCTCGCGCGTTCGAAAATCGTTGCAGTTGCCGGCGTTCCGCAGTACACTGCGGTACACAAAAAACCAATATAAAAATCTGGAGATCATATGGAGAAGTTGAAGTTCAGTTCCGAAATCCTGGGTCAGTACGCCCGGATGCACGAGCTGGTGGTTAAGGCGAAATACTACTTTCTGAAGACGGTGCAGTTTGCCACTCTCGACGACAACTCCAAGGACGAACTGAGAACCAGGCTTATCGGGATATCGAACGAGATCGGAAATCACTACAGGAAAATCAAGTACTCAAAAATAACCAGCTATAACCTGGATGAATATGAAAAAGTAGAGGCCGCATATCTCCGGAAAATACGGAAGGAGATTGAGCTCTTTCTGAAGCTCTGCAGGAAACATGCTCCGGTCAGCATGGATTACAGCAGAAATATGGTGGAAGAACATAGAATTGATGAGGATATTCTCGACAGCACCATTTACGGTACCCGTGCGCTTGAGCTGGACAAGCTGAGGAATCTGAACGGGTTTTATGATTATCTCATTCAGAATGCGGTAGAAGAAAAAGAGAAGAAGATCGGTAAACAGGTTCTGCAGTCCGTGGACGCCGACCTGATGGAGCTGAAGATATCCAATTTTATCGAGATGCTGGGTAGTGAACGGGCGGTTAACCCGGATATTTATTACAAAGTAAAGACCAAAATGGAAAGACTTTTTTCTGACGGCACGAAGATAAACATCATCAGAAAGGAAGATTCTTCAGAGCCGGATATGCTCAATGCGGATGAACTCTATCTGATCTATGACAACTCCTACAATATTCATCTTATGTACTCAACAGTGAACATGGTTCTGGAACTCAACGCGCGAATTATTGATTCCATTGTGGACAACCGCATTATCTTTACCAGGGGTATTGAGGTGCTTACCCGCGCGGGAGCGGATGAAGCAGGCGCCGGGCTGTTCCTTTCCGAAAAAGAGAGAAGCTGTCCCATCGAAAAGTTCAGTGATGTCTTCAACAGAATACTCGATGAGTTCGAGCTCAGAACCATCTATGACCAGGCGGCCGAGCTGATACGGCTGAACATCGAGTTTGAGAAGAACAGAGAGCTGAAGGTGCAGCAACAGAGCAGGGAGAATGTCAGCAGAAAGCTGGATGCGCTTTTAAGCTGACCTCTACTCTTTCCTTTTCAGGGTCGACTTGACCCGTATCTTCTCTCCGTCGACTTTTTTTCCGTTGAGCGCCTGTATCGCACTCTTTGCCTCTTTCGGATCATCCATCTCCACAAAGCCGAAGCCTTTGGAGGTGTTTGTCTTTTCATCCATCACAATATTGAGAGATGAGATTGTGCCGAAGGGGGAAAACATCTCCCGGAGTTCGGATTCCGTTATTTTTCTTGAAAGGTTCCGTATCAGTATGTTCATAAGATCACCATACCCTTTGCCGCAAAAAAAAGATACGTGCGCGGCTGTCGATTACTCTCGGATAAGGGGAAGATTATACGCTTCCATTGCCTTATCTGCACTGCAGAAACTGCACTTCTCATGGAGGGCCTGGGAGATCAGAAGCCGGTCAATAGGATCCCGATGATGCATCGGAAGTTTGAGAATCCCTTCCATATGGGCCTTCTTTATCTCCAACCACATGATGCTGTTTTCCAGTAGAGTCTGCTCAATTATCCGCTGCCAGGCCCCTTCCAGCCGCAGCTTCCCGATGGAAACTTTAATGCACAGCTCCCAGTAGCTGGCGGCGCTGAAAAAGAGCTCATTTCCGGTATCCTGAATTGCCTGGAGAGCTTTCCCGCCCATTCTGCTATCCCCCTGGATGAACCAGAGAAAGGTGTGAGTATCAAAAAGGATTTTCATCAGCTGTACTCCTCAAAATCCTCAAGAGGCGCATCAAAATCATCGGCTATGTAGGAGACAATACCCTCGGCGCAGCCGAAGGTCCTCTTTTTCTTCTGCGGTTCCAGGGGGACTATCTTTACCAGCGGGGTGCTTCCCCGGGCGATAATTATCTCTTCTCCCGCCAGGGCTTCTCTGATAATTCTGGAGAGGTGCGTCTTTGCCTCATGAATGGTTACGGTCTTCATAAGAATAATGTTAGTCAAGTTGGATGACTAAGTCAACATCCGCCGTTGTTTCTCGCAGACTATCTGAAAACTGACCATCTTTTCAAAGACACTCATCAAACCTTCCGCATCTGCCTCCGGATCGCAGACTCCGGCCCTCTGCAGTTCCTTAACAAGGTAGTAGGCGGATTCTATGGTCGAGAGGCAGTGCTCCTGGGGCTGGGTCTTTATGGAAAAGCGTGAGCGGTAGGCGCGGCTGAAGGAGAGCCGCGGAAGAGCCCGGAGGTTTTCGCTGCGGTGCATCATCTTCCGCGCCTCCGTCCAGGTTGCGTCGATGAGAAAAACAAGCAGGGTCCGTTCTCCCATCGCCGCGGAGAAAGGGTAGCTCTCGGCCATGGAGGCATCCTTTCCCGGATAGAGGACCATGGGAAAGAACGACTGGTCCTCTATCAGCTCCCGGACTTCCGGGTTCGCATCGAAGTCCCTGCCGATGATAATGCGGGAGCCGGTAAGGGAAAGGGCGGCAAGCCGGCCGGTGCCGGTTTTCTGCCGGTAAGCCTCATGGGGATGCATGAGGAAGATGAACTTTACCCCCGTCTCAACGGGACGGAGGTCGTCGCAGAAACAGTTATCAAGGGGCCTGAAACAGTTCAGGCAGCGTTCGCCCACAGTCCCTCCCTCAGTCGTGAATGAGGGCTTTGAAACTGCGGCCTTTTATAAGACCTTTCTCCAGGAGCTGAAAGGCACGCTCCGCGGCTTCACGCTTTACGGCGATAAAGGTGATAAAATCCTGCCGGTCGATCCTGCCCACATTGGCGGCGGAAATTCCGCCCTCGGCGGTTAGAGCTCCGAGAACATCTCCCGCACTTATCTTGTTTTTTCTGCCGCCGTTTATTGAGAGGGTAAGCATCGACGGCTCCAGACCGGGCGTTTTTGCATCATTATCGACATTCAGGACCTCCGGCTTGAAACTGCCGCCGGTAAATTCATTTATCTCATCCAGACGGAACCCCTCGTGTGCTTTCATGAGGGAGAGGGCGAGCCCCTCTTTTCCGGCCCTTCCCGTTCTTCCTATGCGGTGGATATAGGTTTCCGTTTCGAAGGGCATGTCATAATTTATCACCAGAGCAAGATCATCAATATCAAGCCCCCGGGCCGCTACATCCGTCGCTGCAAGAATCCTGCCGCTGCCGTTGGAAAAGCGGACAAGCACTTCGGTCCGCTCCTTCTGCTCCAGGTCTCCGTGGAGGGCCAGACAGTGGAGGCCCGCCCGGTTGAGTTCGGACTCTACGGAGCGGCAGGCATCCTTGGTATTGCAGAAAATAAGGGCGGATTCCGGATTGTGCCTTGCCAGAAGGGCTATTACCGCTCCGTTTTTATCGGTCCTTGGATGGGTGTAGAAGTGCTGAACAATAACCGCCGGGGAATGGCTGGATTCCACGCTTACCTCGACAGGCCTGTGCAGGATCGTCCGGCCCAGCTTCCGGATCTCATCGGAAAAGGTGGCGGAGAAACAGAGGGTCTGCCGGGAAGCCGGCGCATACTTGAGAATTTCGTTTATCTGATCGATAAAGCCCATGTCCAGCATCTTGTCGGCCTCATCCAGAACCAGGGTCGTCAGATCGTCCAGGATCAGGGATTCCCGCCGCAGCAGCTTGGCCACCCTTCCGGGAGTGCCGACGACTATATGCGCCTGATGGGAGAGAGAGTGCTCCTGCCTGTTCATGGGAATCCCGCCGCTTATCTTGAGGATCTTTATATTATGGCGGTACCGTGCTATCCGGCGAAGCTCCTCGCTTACCTGTTCGGCCAGTTCCCTGGTCGGACAGAGAACGAGCGCCTGGACCCGGAACTGCTCTGCCTTCAGCCTGTGCAGCAGGCCGATACCGAAGGCCGCGGTCTTTCCGCTGCCGGTTTTTGCCTGGGCAAGTATATCGGAGCCCTCAAGAATGGGAGGGATGCTTTGTTCCTGTATGGCTGTCATGGTCTCATAGCTGAGCTTGTTCAGATTTTCAAGCATCTCCGGCGAGAGGGGAAGGTGTGAGAATGGTTTCATATGCCCCAATCTACCATGTTTGGGGGGGGATGCGCTATAGCGGGGGAAGGGCCTCCACAAAGGAAAAATTCCATATATTGTGGTATAATGAAAGATACTTCAGAACTACTTGCATAGATGTACGGGCAGCTGAGCATCATCCGGACTCGGGAGGTGTTGATTATGTCCAGGTCGCTCTTTCTTCTCTTTCTCCTTTCACTTATTCTTATTTTTCCTTTCTTCCTTTTTTCACAATCAGGAGATTTAAGCTTTTCAGCGTGCCCCCAAATATCGGTCCCTCTTGGGCCGGAACTGGATAACGGAACCGCTCTGTATACATTCGGCGGCGGGCTCTCGCTTGAAGGTGCATACAGGCTGGAGCGATTTTCATATGTGACCACCGGTGCGCTTGCCGATTTTCTGCTGCAGCCGGTCAATGGAGCGGATCAGAACGCAACCTTTATCAGTATTGCTCCACAAATTGGTCTAAGCCTGAATCCGCTGCCCCGATTAGCCGTTGGAATGCATGGATACGGCGGGCTCTATATGGGCATTATCGAAGAAGGCTCCATAAGGGATCCATTCTACGGAATTGGTGTTTCAGCCGATTTCCGGCTGAATCCCGGAGTGAGTCTTTCGTTGAATGCAGATTACCGGGATTACCTGACCAGCGGAGAGTCTGCCCTGAAAAGTCTGAATATTGGTATCGGCGCACGTTATCTTACAGGCAGCTCCTCAAGGAGTGCCGACCTTTTGTTCATTCCCCGCCTTGATCCGATCTTCCCCCTGTTCTTCTCCTATTACGATACAAATCCGGCGGGCGCCATTACCCTTATAAATAATGAAGCGGTCCCCCTCAAAGATGTTGCCGTCAGCTTTTATATAAAGCAGTTTATGGATCAGCCGAAACTGTGTGCCGAATATAAAGCGGTAGCAAAGGGAAGTGAAATTGAGGTTCCCGTATACGCACTTTTTTCGGAGGATATTTTCCGGGTGACGGAAGGAACAAAAGTCGCCGGTGAGTTCCGGATCGATTACACCTATATCGGTTCCAGAATGACAAGAACCGTTCCGGTTACCGTGACGGTACATAACCGCAATGCCATGNNNNGACAGAAAAGCGGCTGCCTTTGTAACGGCAAAGGATCCGCTTGTTCTCAGTTTTGCAAAGAACGTCGCAGCAACGGTGGGAGCAGATGTATCGAGTGCCATCAATGAAAAATTCAGAACAGCTTTCGGAATATATGAAGCTCTGACTGTGTATGGAATGGGATATGTTGTCGATCCGGGTACGCCATATTCGGCTCTCTCCGAACAGATAAGCGCGGTCGATTATCTGCAGTTTCCGAATCAGTCACTTGCCTATAAGGCCGGCGACTGTGATGACCTTTCAATACTCTACGCTTCCCTTCTGGAAGCGGTCGGGATAAAGACGGCTTTTATTACGGCTCCGGGACATATCTACATGGCCTTCGCTCCCGGAATACATCCGGCCCAGGCCGCAAAACTGTTTTCAGAGGAACAGGACCTTATCTTTCGTGGTGATGAAACCTGGATACCCGTCGAGATAACGCTTGTAAGGGAAGGCTTTCTGAAGTCCTGGCAGATTGGTGCAAAGCAATGGAGGGAAACCTCCAGGAACGGAACAGCCGCCTTCTACCCGATCGGAGAAGCGTGGGAGCTGTATGAACCGATCGGTTTCTCGGAAGGAAGTACCGCTGTCGTTCTGCCCTCGGAAGATCGCCTTATGGCACGGTACAGGAAAGAGCTGGCGGCTTTTGTTGACCGTCAGATAGAACCCCGTATAAAGAAACTTCAGGGAGAACTTGCCTCCGCATCGAACAAGCTGGTAACAAGAAACAAGCTCGGTATTCTCTATGCCCGTTTCGGAGTTCTGGATAAAGCGGCTGAACAGTTCAGTGCAATCCTTAAAAGCTCGGAATATGTTCCTGCACTGGTGAACCTGGGCAACATCGCCTACATGCAGGGAGAAATGGAGCGTGCATATGACTATTACACACGCGCTCTTGCGTCCGTTCCGGGCAATCCTGCGGCACTTCTCGGTACGGCCCGGACGACGTATGCCCTGGAGCGTTATGCCGAGACGGATGAGAGCTTAAGACAGCTCCGGAATACTGATCCTTCCCTTGCCGAAGAGTTCGCCTACCTGGGATCGGGCTCAGGTGATACTGCAAGAGCCTCTCAGGCGGTCAAGCGGGAGATCGATATATGGGAGGAGGAGTAGCATATGAAACGGCTAAAGCTTTCATTTGTCCTGCTTTCTGCGGTACTGTTGTTCAATACATGTTCCGAACCTATAGATTTTATCGGAGAAGTTACCACCACTGTAATGGCGGCAAATGATATGTTTCTGGAGGTGACCGAAGTTCTTTATCCCTCTCCGAATTCGACCGATGCCAATCCCGGAAGCCAGGTCGTTGTCCAGTTTGACAGAGCTATAGATATTGCCTCTGTTACTTCAGGTTCCATAAAGATTACCAATATAACAGATTCAACTTCGGTGGATATTCAGAATCCCAGTTTCAATGCCATTAACAGGCAGCTTGTCTTTGAGCCGAGTGAGCTTTCTGCTGTCGGTTATTTTCTTGATGATCGTGACTACACCATTGAACTTGTTTCGCTTCGCGGTGCGGACGGCAGCAGGCTCCGGGAATCTTACCTGTGGTCCTTCCATACGGGAACAGCACCGGCGGGCAGTGTATCCGTATCGGATGGAGGCATAACCGGTACTTATGCGGCCGATGCCGGATTTACCAATGAACTGAGTATTCAGGTGGAGGATGCTTCTCATAACGCGGCTGCTACCCGTTATTATGCAACACTTGATGAGTCGGAACTTACCACCCCGGCAAGCATAGGCGGGTGGGAGGATGTTGGTCTGTCATTCAGCCTCGATCTGCCTGAAACTTCTCAGGATGGTCAGAAATATGTCTATGCGATCTTTACCGATGCTGCAGGGGAGAAGTTCTCAAGACCCGTATCTGGGGTAATAAGCCTTGACAAAACCGCTCCCCAGGTCGATGCGGGGGACGATGTTGTTTTGAATACCGGCTTTACCCGCACGGCTGATATAACAGAGGCGAATGTAAAGACAATGCAGTGGATTATGACCTCAGAGCCATTCATGGGAGATCTCGATTTCGGTTCGCCTGCAAGTGCAACAACATCTATTAACCCGAATTCCATAGATGGTGTGTATACAATCAGGTTTACCGTGAGGGATAAGGCGGGAAACAGCGCCTTTGATACTATGAGCTATACGGTGGACAGGGAGCCTCCTGGAGCACCCTCCATCACCACCTCTATTGGCAATACCGCAAGCACCAGCTTGCGCTGGGACTGGGATGCGGGATCCGGCATCTTCAGCAATTACCAGCGCAGTCTCAATTCGGGAACCTGGTATGATACTCTTAGCGTGGATTACACATATATCATTCCCAGACTCGCATCAGGAGTAGGAAGTAAGCATACCCTGAGGGTCAGGGCCGAAGATGCGGCGGGGAATGTTTCAGACTATGATTCCTATTCAATCAGTTATTTTCCGAGCACCGATGCCTATCTGATACCCTATAATGGAGCCATTAAGGTATCTCAATCGACCAATATCGACTGGCCGGATTTTTCAGGGGCTACGGGATATCTGTGGTATAAAAAGAAATCTACAGCCTTGGATTGGGAAGCACCGGTACAGGTTTCCACAAGCTTTTATAACCCGCCGATTAATCTTTTATCTGATACCACCTATAACTGGTATTATAAACCATACGCGACGAAGACAACTAATATTCTGGGCATAAGTCCTGTATATTCTTTTACGACAATCAGATAAGATAATATCAGTGGCCTTGTCTTCCGGCAGACAAGGCTCCTTGTTTATTTCCCTCCTCCTGCCGGAAGTGGACGGGGGAACGTGGTAATTGATGTCCAATACCTACTTGCTGATTCGGCTCTACGGAAAAATTACCGGATACATCAAGCATCACGCTTTTCCGGACCTGTACCGCAGCAGGGGAGGGATAACGAAAAGACGGCTCAAATAAGCAGCCGTAGTTTAAGTTGGCTCTGGAGGTTGATAAGGGCGTCGTATTTTTTCATCAGGGCGATGGCTTCGGCCGGGGTTGTGACTTCGCGGAAATCCTGAATTACCTTACGGTGCCGCAGAAGACGGGCAAGGCAGGTGAGGATCTGCAGATATTCGGCCTGCTTGTTCGGCGGTGAGAGGATGATGAATATGAGATACACCGGCCGGTTTATGATGGATGAGCGAAAATCGACTCCCTGAGCGGAGCGGCCGAAGAGGATAAGGGTGTCATTGAGCTGGCCGGTAACAAGGTGCGGAATGGCAACGCCGTGTCCCACATTGGTGCTCATTCGCCTTTCCCGGCCGAGCAGCCCCATTACAATCTCTTCCGGATTAATCAGGCTGCGTTTTGCGGCCGGCAGGTTTAAAAGCTCCTGAATTACCTCGTCGCGGCTTCGTCCGCTAAGCTCGAGATGGATGAAGGATTCTTCGGGAAGCAGAGCAAAGCAGCTTCTTCCTGTCCGTGGAAGCTGGTACGCCTCCACCAGGGCTGTGTCATCGCGCTGAAGTCCGTAACGCTCCTGGTAGGCGGGGATTGAGATCATCGGCGGCCGCTCCCGGCTGCTGATATCCTCGGCATCGTAGACATAGCCTTCTTCCTTCTGACGGATAAGATGAAGCTGATGTCCCATCCCCTCAAGCAGGGCAATCTTCCCCAGCTGTTCGGATCGGTGGAGCAGAATTGAAAGAATAACACAGGACATCTTTCTGAGGCCCTCAATGCTCTGGTTTCGGTGGATGCGGACTTCCATATCTACCTGGGCAATGGTCTGCATGCCGAATCGCTGTTCTATATCAATCAGGAGACCTATTTCCACCCCGTAGCCGGTAAAGAAAGGCAGCTGTTCAAGGAGGCTTCTCCGGCCCGCGTATTCGCCGGAAAGGGGCTGCGCGAGCATGGCAAGATCGGGAAAAAGAAGATTGAGAAAGGGGCGGACCATAAGCTCCGTTACCCGGCCGCCTCCCGGAACCATTTTGTGGCCCACCTTGAGGGGGCGGCGGTAGAAGGACTTTACATACTCTATTCCGGGATTGTGCAGCAGCGGGCCGATGAGTCCGTAGATAAAACGGGGGTGAAAGTTGCGGATGTCTGCATCGACCCAGACGATAATATCACCCCTGGTCAGGTAGAGGCTTTTCCACAGGTTTTCACCTTTCCCTTTGAAGGATCCCAGCTCCGGAAGTGAGTGGTCGGCAAGGAAAACAGCGGCTCCCGCCTTCCGGGCAATGCGCCGGGTCCGGTCCGTCGAGCCGCTGTCCACTATGCAGATTTCATCTACCAGGTGATGTTTCTTCATCAGCAGGTCCCTGATAATCCGTATCTCCCTGCCGATGGTTTTCGCTTCGTTAAGTGTAGGAAGGCAGAGCGATATGGTCAGGCCCTGCCGGTTTTTAAGTTCGACCAGTTCTTTCAGGTCCGCAAAACGGGAGTGGTGAAATGTCCGCTCTTTTATCCACCATTCGGAATCCACGGGAAACTCCTTTCCTCAAGTCTACACCCGAAACGTTCCGGCCGATAGCATTTATATCCTCAGACAGAGACTCCCACCGAATAAGCCGAGCGGCTTGCCTCCAGAACCTTGCCCATTTCGAAAGAATCACCGATTACCCGTATATCCGGAGCGGCATTGGTATTCATCAGATCTCGATAGAAGGATTCTTCCGGACGCGCGCCGGCTGCCAGAATTACCAGGTCTGCCGGTATGGTCTCGTCTTTCAGATCTTCCCTGATTTTTTTGGCGAAGGGATTTTCGATATTCTCCGGCAGGATGGGAGACCAGGTTACATAGGGATCGGGAACGGTTTTTGAGCTGTTGCGGCTCAGAAGGACCTCTTTCCCGCGGACTTCTTTCAACCGGGTACAGTTGAGCAGAGGTACCTGCATTTTTTCAAGGTAATGGATCAGCCAACCCCGATTTGCCGTACACACTCCCGGCATAATGTGGGGCAGCATCTCCACCACCGTGACATTGCGTCCCTTTTCATGGGCGAGGAAGTATGCCGTTTCACAGCCCACTACACCGCCGCCGACTACTACGATGTTCCGGGATTCTCCGATAATTGAGGGGTCACGTAATACATCCACCGCGAAAACCACGTTATCGGCATCGATTCCGGGTACCGGAGGGCGGCTTTGCCGCGAGCCTGCAGCATGAATAATGACATCGTAGTGTTCTTTTTTCAGTGTATCGGCGTCCGGCGAGGTGGTGGTATGGACTTTCAGACCATGCTCTTTTTCCGCTTTTTCCACTTCGTGTCTCAGATAATCCAGATAATTGATGATATCGAACTTGATTGCCGGCTTTGAACCGGGAACAAGCATTCCGCCAAGGTGTTCACGCGCTTCGTAGAGAGTAACCTGGTGTCCGCGTTCGGCAGCGGTGAGAGCACTGATAATACCGGCGGGGCCGCCGCCAATCACGGCCACCTTTTTAGGCTTACTGACCGGAGCACGCTCGCTGCCGTTGTACAGATCTTCGAAACCGGTTCGGGGGTTTACGGCGCACTGCGGATGTCCCCCCTCGACAAACTCGTTGATGCAGCCCTCCTGACAGCCGATACAGGGGGTTATATCCTTGACCCGGCCGGCGTAGGCTTTGTTGGGCCACTCGGGATCGGCCAGGAGAGGTCGGCCGAGCATAATCATGTCGCACTGCCTGTCGCGCAGGGCCTGTTCAGCCAGATCGGGGTAACCGAGTTTCCCCACTGCAACTACCGGCACCTCTTCTCCGGCGTTGGACTTGATGCCGCGGGAGGCGAAGTGATCTTTTACAATTTTGGCAACATCAAGGTAACAGCCGGGAGCCATCGATCCGGGAGGATGGGGCAGCCACCAGTTATCATAACAGCCCAGGTCGACATCGAACATGTCGACCCCGGCCCGTACCAGCGCTTCCATATATTCGAGGGTCTGGTCCACGGTGCGCTCATTTCTGAACTTCTTCAGGCTTTTGATGTTTCCCAGTTTTTCCCCGTAGGTTTCATTCAGCATCAGGGAGAGATCGATCCGGTACATGATCGGGTATGAGTCGCCGGTCCTCTTTCTGATCTCTTTTACCATGTCGGTACCGAACCGCTTCCAGTCCGAGTAAGCGCCGATTTTTCTCCGGTTGAATGCAGGATTGGTCATCTGCTCAAGAAGGTAGCCTTCGTGGCCGTGCAGATACACTCCATCAATGGTCATGGCTTTTGAATCCGCCGAGGCCTGGCCCATATTTTTGATGATTTTTTTCGCCTGACGTCCCGAAAGAGGGCGGCAGGGAATCGCGGGGATGTAAAAGTTCGGATTCCATGAAGCCGATACGGGCATTTTGAATTTGTTCACCATGCATTCGGGAGAACCGACGCGCCCGAGGCCGGGAGTAAGCTGGATGAAGAAACGCGCCCCGTAGGCATGGCAGCGCTCGGCGAGATCACGCCAGCCGGCCAGGTTGGAACGGCTGCGGTCTATTCTCGGGAAATAGGTCAGCTTGTCGAGTTCGGTCACCGACGGATCTATCCCGTGGCTCACGGGAACCAGTCCCGATGTGATAAGGCCGACTCCTCCCCTGGCACGGGCGGTAAAGTATTCTATCATTTTGGAATTGGGCCGCCCGGTTTCTTCTGCCATGCTGATATTTCCCATGGGGGCCATGACCAGCCGGTTTTTAACCGTTAAGCGGTTTATCCGTATAGGCGAAAACATGGAGGTATATGGATGCAGGTGTGCAGTCATCCGGCCCGCTTTCAGCTTTTCTCCATCTTCATACCAGGTTCCGAAGGTATCGGAAAGCTCACGAATCTGTTTCTGGTTTTTACTCATTTTTTCTCTCCTTTTTTCTCTACAATTACCGTACCGTCTGCCTTGATTTCTATTATATCACCGGTGTCGGCAAAGGATAGAAACTCCTCTCCCAGTCGATCAACCGTAGGGATGTGTTTTTCGTTCCAGACCTTTGCCAGGACAATTCCTGCAGCCGCCAGCGAATCGATGGATTCGGAAAAGAGGAGGGCTGATGGGGTCTTGTCCAGACTGGCAGCCGCCTGAAGCACCATGCCTCCGGTGGTCGAGCCGATGGTCGCAGGAAGACAGAGCACTTTGCCGGTAACGGACACTCCGTAAAGATCCTTGTTGCCCTGGTCGTGACAGCGCACCACTTTCTTTTTGGCCATCAGATCTTTCTGGAACGATGCCAGAATGTTAAATCCCTGCCGGCTTACGGCCGCTTCTCCTTTCAGATTGCCTGACAGTATGGCGCGTCCTTTGAACTCTTTTCTCATGATATCCTCCCCGATGCCGCGATTTCCGCGGTCTTTGCCTCCGTAAAATAGCGGGCGGTTGTATAGGTTCTGAGCTTGTTGGAACAGGTAATGACCGCCTTCTTCGCACACAGCGGATTGTTCATGTACATGAGGGGACAGATTGAAGAGAGCCGGGCTCCCAGTCTGTCCAGGCGTTCCATTGCCTGCCCGTCTTTTCTGATAAGCTCCTCAACATCCGGTGCTGTGGTAAGCACCGTCGATACCTGGAGACGTGAGTTTCCGGCTTTCTGTACCGCCACTTCCAGGCGATCGAGCCAGCGATAAAACTGGTTTTTTGAAAGATGGGGACAGCCTATAAAGCAGAGCTTGGGCTTTGCATCAGCATTCTTCCACATGACCGGGTATTCGTCCTGGACCCGCTGCAGTTCGGCTTCGTCTATGCGGTATTTTTTCCTGTCTGTTTTCAGCAGGGTGTCTCCGCTTTCCACCGCCTCGGGTGTAAGACCTTCGATGTGGTAGAGTCCAACCGCTCCGTTGGAGGCTGCGGCTGCACCCATATCCTTCAGATAGTCCCGGGCCGCGTCATCCAGACCGTCGGGAAAGAACCTGGCAAGGCCCCGTATATAGGGTACCGCTTCTACAACCTTCATACCGATTGCGCTTCCCAGAATCTGGGCTTCCGGCAGCTCATTGGTCTCTATAATGATTTCCCAGGACGCGTGCCTTCCTTCATCGGTCAGAAAACCGAAGCGCGGTGCTTTTCCGCTTATGCCGCAGAGCAGTTCCAGAACGCCGGAATTCCTGTTTGTGCGGGCGCCAAGAACCGAGTTTGCATACACCACCGCAGAAGACTCCGCCCAGGCCAGAATATCGCCTTTCCCGGGGGTGTTACCCACCTCATCAAAATAACAGGCGCAGGTAAAGGAATTCGAATCTTTCAGCCCGACCTTTTTCAGCTGCAGTTCGTAGTCTTTCTGTTTTGCATACATGATGTTTGAAAAGATGAACTTCTCAAGCAGTCCCGCTGGAACGTTTTCATAATCCAGGGGCCTCGGGTCGACGGTAAAGGGCTTATCCGTTTTCAGGCCGCTTTCAATCAGCTCGTCCATCATGTCAAAGACCGGATGGAGCAGGGGGATTCCAAAGGAGGTTACCAGATGAACCGCATGGTTCAGGGGTACCAGCTCTTTTGCCTCGAAGATGTCCCCATACCGGACCACCGATTCCAGGGCTTTCTGCAGGGTTTTACCTTTGTGCCCTTCCAGAATAGCCTTCTCCTCTTCATTCAGATACATAGAGTATGAAAGCATACGCTTCTCCTTGGTGTGAACAAGAGATCACCATCTATTTTCACCGACCGCGGTCGGTGAATGGTTTCAGTGTAACCCGGGATTCAGGCGGCTGCAAGGGCGGAAATGTTCTATTCGGTATATTTTTATTTATTTCTGGCTGAAACACGATTTTCCCGGACGGTAGATGAATCGGCTGGAATGTATTACCATGCCGGGCAATGAAAGCATTGGAAAAAACGGGTAAAAGAAAGATCCAGGCAGAGGAGACCAAAGCAAGGATCTACGCCGCTGCACAGGAGCTGATTAAACAGCACGGCTATGAGGGCACCTCCGTACAGATGATCTGCCGACGGGCCCGTATTTCCAAAGGGGCTTTCTACCATCATTTCTCCGGCAAGGCTGACCTTATTGTAGAGGGATATTCGATCTGCGACCGCTATTTTGAAGACCATGTAGCCGGAAAACTGAAAGCTGTAAAGGCTGAAGATAAAATAGCGGAGTTTCTTCGCTGTCAGCTGGAGTATGCCGAAGAGACCGGAATTGATCTTATCAAACAGCTCTACAAAAGCCAGATAGACAACGGAACGGCTTTTTTTATTTCTAAAGACCGGTCCCTGCCGGCAATTCTTCGGGATATCGTGAGGGAAGGACAGATCAATGGTGAGCTGGCAGACGAACCTTCTGCGGATTACATAAGCCGGTTTCTGCTGCGCTTCTCCAGGGGCATTATCTACGACTGGTGCCTCCATGATGGTTCCTACGATCTTCTGGAGGAAGGGGTTGAGGCATCACGCAGGGTTGTCGCTATCTTCAGGAACAAGCCCTGGAACCCGGAATAAAGCAGCTGTCCCTGGCCCCCCCCTCCCTATCTTGCAATAAGTCTGATGTAACCTCATACTCATCCCATGGCGGAAAAAGGAAGCGGGAAACTTAAGATCAGCAATAACTGGAACGCTATCAGCATTATTGCTCTTTCACAGAACAACCCCCTGAAGGCTATTGCAGAGTTTGTGGAGAACAGCATCGATGCCCATGCTTCGGAGATTATCCTGATCCGGGGAAAGCAGGGCGGGGAGTATTATCTAAAAATTATCGACAACGGCGACGGGATAGAAGATTTCAAGTACGTGGCAACCCACATTGCCGATTCCATAAAAGCGAAGCTGAAAAAAGAGGGAGCCAGGGGGCTGCAGGGAGAGTTCGGAATCGGCCTCCTTAGTTTCTGGACCGTAGGAGAGACCCTTTCCATAACTTCCACCGGCAGCGACGGGATTACCCGGCGCATGAAGCTGGTGCGGAGCAACCCCGGATATTCGGTTAATGAAGATAACAGGTTGATGAGCTCCAGGGGAACAGAGCTGCTTATCCGGCCGATCCTTTCCGGGGTCCGCCAGCTTACGGGGGAAAAGATTCAGAACTACCTTGCCTCGGAGCTTCGGGAACGGATAAACAAGCAGCATGTCCTGATCAAGATCCTTGACCGGACCAGCCGCAAAGAGCTGATAGTGGAGCCCCACAAGTTTTCAGGGCGTCTGCAGCGTCATCTGCCCAGGATTGAGAGTCCCATGGGAGAGCTCTACCACGAAATCTATCTGAACGAGGCTTCTCCTGAAAACCGGGTCTCCCTCTATAAAAACGGTACCAGGGTGTTCCCCTCCATCACCAGTATTGACCATCTGGCTTGTCCGCCCTGGAACTCGGGTTACCTGACCGGGATTATCGATGCCTCCTTCCTGCAGCTTACCCCGGGAACCCGGGACGGGATTATCTATGATGATGCCTTTGAGAGCTTTCTGATATCTCTGGAGCCTCTGGCGGAGGCCTTGAGTGAGGTGATAGATGAGCAGAAGCGGGCGGAAGAAGAGAAGGCGAGCCACCGGATTTTGCACCGAATATCAAAGGCGATCCGGCAGGCTCTCTCCTATTTGCCCGATGAGGAATACGGCTGGCTTTCGGTCGGATCAGGCGGCGGTAAACGGGGTTCCTCTCAGGGGGTCAAAACCGTCTATCCGGGAGGAGATGGAGAGGCCGGAACAGAGATGTATGGAACGGAAGATGAGGCCGGCTCCGTATCCCCTGTTTTTATTACCGAAGATCTTCCAGAAGATGAGGATGCCCAGAGAGAGTTTTTTAATATTCCCGGGGTGTTGTACAGCGCATCCATATCTCCCGGGAAGGCACTTGTCCCGGCAGGGGAGAAGAAGCGCTTTTCCATTATTGCAAAGGACCGCAAAGGGGTCCGCCTCGATGCGGGATTCAAAGCCCGCTGGGAACTTGTGGACGGGGAGGGGGAGATCGATGATCCGGGAGCCGTGTTTATCACCTTTACCGCTCCCGGGGAACCTTGCGTCACCAGCCTGGGATGCATCATCACCCAGGGGGAGACGGAAGTTCTGGCCGAGGCGATTATTACCGTTACGGCTGAGCTGGAAGAGAGCGGCGGCGGTTCATCGGTTTCAGACCGGCGTAAAAGAGGGTTGCCCGGTTATACTTTCCGTAAAGCTCCGGGGGAGCTCTGGCGCAGCAGATACGATGATGAGCGTTTTCTTATCATCATAAACAACGGTCATGCGGACTTTATCTATGCGTCGAAGCAGAAGGTGCGTAAACTGAAATACATCTCCAGGCTTTTTTCCAAGGAGCTTGTTCTGGCCAACTTCCCGGAGGCAAACCGGGAGCAGATTCTGGAACGGATGATAGAGCTGCAGCTGTATATGGAGGAGAATCTCTAGGTTTTTTTCTCTATACCGGAACCACCAGCGGAAACCCTCCAGCCTCCACTATCTGCGACTCCATCTTATAAACCTCTCTAATGGCGTCGGGGGTAATAATCTCTCTCCCCCCCGCTCCATGTATGCATCCGTCTTTCAGCAGAATAAAGCTGTCGGAGTAGCGGAGAGCAAGGTTGATGTCGTGCATGGTCATAACGGCAGCTCTCGAGCTCTTATGGATAAGGGTCCGAATTTTTTCCATAAGATGGTGCTGATTGCTTATGTCCAGGCTGCCGGTGGGTTCGTCGAAGAGGATCAGCCGGGGTTCCTGGGCCAGGGCACGGGCAATCTGCACCAGCTGGAACTCGCCGCCGCTCAGTTCATCGGCATAACGAAGCGAGAGAGACGCAAGACCCAGGAGCGTGATTGCCTCCATGGTTCGGTTATGGTCCGCTTTGCCGGGAGCCCATCTGAAATGGGGCTTTCGACCCAGAAGGACCTGGTCGTAGACCTTCATTCGGGAGACTTCACCCTGCTGGGGTACCCAGCCGATTTTTTTTGCGATCTTTGTGCGGCTCAGCTCCCGGCTGTCTTTGCCGTCAATAAAGACGGTGCCGCTCTTGGGGGAGAGGACCCGGTTGAGGCATTTGAGAAGCGTTGTCTTACCGGATCCATTGGGGCCGAGAATGGTGAGGATCTCACCCTCCCTGATGGAGAAGGATGCATTACGGATTACCGGTACGCTGCTATAGCGGAAGGAGAGGCCTTCCACGGCAATAATCATCTTTTGCCTCTTGCCGCAAGCAGATAGATGAAGAGGGGACCGCCGAAAAGCGATGTCAATATCCCCACGGGCAGGACCATCGGAGAGAGCATCGTTCTGGCCGCGGTATCCGCCGCAAGAAGAATGATCGCTCCCGCCAGTGGGGAGGCGACCAGGAGAAAGCGGTGGTCCGCTCCCAGAATCCTCCTTGCGATGTGCGGGGCAAGGAGTCCGATAAAGGCTATGGTTCCGAAGAATGAGACGATAACCGCCGAAAGCAGGGAAGCGGCGGTCATGCCTGCAAGTCTGACAGCGCCGGTTCTTATTCCGAGCCCCTTTGCCGCCTCTTCTCCCGAGTCCAGGGCATTCAGGTCCCAGCGGTAAAAAAGGAACAGAATAAACACCGGAAGCAGAACCAGGGCCGTAATGGAGAGAATCTGCCAGTTGGCTCTTCCCAGGTCGCCGAAGGTCCAGGAGACAATGCTTGCCAGCTGAACACTGTCGGCAAGGTACTGCATAAGGGTAAGACCGGCGGAAAAGAGTGATCCTATGGCAATTCCCGCCAGAACCATGCTTTCGGCGGAGATCCTGGTCAGGAGCGTAAGCAGAAGGATAGCCGCAGTGGAAAGGGCACAGAAGAGAAAGGCCGAGAGGGTTACGGTCAGGGGGCTGCTTATGATGATGGTAGAGGTTGTACCGGTTCCCGCTCCGAAGAATACAATGGCGAAAGAGGCGCCGAAGGCTGCGGCGCTGGATAGTCCCAGGGTATACGGGGAGGCCAGGGGGTTTCGAAGCACCGACTGCATAATCGTGCCCGACAGGGAGAGCCCGGCCCCCACCAGAAGGGCTCCGATAATCCTCGGCATCCGTACATCCCAGATGATCCGTCCGGCTCCGGTTCGATCAAAGCGGAGAAGGATTGAAACCACATCTGTAAAGGCTATCCGGATGGTCCCCGATGCCGCGGAGATGAAAACAAGAGCGGAAAGAAGCAGTCCGGAAAAGGCAAGAAAAAGCAGCTTTCTTTTTACGAAGCTCCTGTAAAGGGCCGGAACCGAAGCGCTGCTTTTCATTTCCCCTTAAACCAGTTCACCCTTCCCGGACCCGCCTTCTGCTGTTTTATCACAGAATGGTAGTCCAGAGGCTGCCCGAAAAAAAGCTTCCATATCTCCTCCGCTTTTTCTTCCACCGATACATCCTCGAAGAGCAGCGGGTAGAGGACCTTGCCGCTATGGTAGACGTTAATAAGCTGGTTCTCCCAGTTTGTTCCGTAGTACTTGTAGACAAGGTTTGTATAGACCTCACGGTTTCCGAAAGCGGGAACCTGCTCTTCCAGGACTTCCCGCCTGGTCATGAATCCCGATCTTGACAGGTTGATATTTGCCGCATCGATAAATGCGTAGTCCGGGGAGGCGGCGATAAGCGCTTCCAGAGATGTCATGTAGGGCTGACGGTTCCCGGCGGGGCTGGTGGGCATAACATTTTCGGTACCGGTAAGGTCAAAGGGAAGATAATCTCCCGTAGTGCGGAGAAGGTCCGCGGGACCGAAGAACATCATTCCCCCGGCATAGGCCCGTTTGGGTTTCTCTACCAGGTCTGCCCGTTTCTCAAGGTCCTTCAGGACTGCATCAATGCCCTGAACCAGTTCATCGGCTCTTGCTTCCCTGCCAAGCACTTTGCCCAGAGTCCTGAGCTGATGGAAGAACACTTCCGTATCCTGAAGCTCGACATCGGCATCAATGGCAAATACGGGAATTCCCAATATCGCCTGAAGCTGATCAAGCTGGCTGACATCCACGGTGGAGGAGATAATAATATCCGGAGCCGCCGCAATTATTCCTTCGTGGTTTTCCGCGCTACCGATATCCGGTAGCTCGCGGAGGCCGGGAAAGGCCAGGCGGTAGGTGGCAAGGAAGAAAAAGTCATGGACTGTTTTTTCCCGGCCATGCCCCTGGTCCTCCACCGCAATTATCCTGTCCGCTCCGTCGAGGCAGCTTATCAGCCTCAAAGAGCCTGCTCCAAGGGCGATGATGCTGTCGATTTCTCCGGGTACTGTAACGCTTCTCCCCCGCATGTCGGTTACAGTAAAAGAGTCCCCGGCGGAAAGTCCGGCGGCGATGCCCAGGAGCAGAAGGATGGAGAGAGTAATCCGGCTGAGTCTGATGTTCATCGGTAACCTCCAAAGATGCCAGGGTAGCACGTAATTAAAAAAACGTGTCACCCGTACGGAATGCTACCGCGGATCTTTCTCCCTGTCAACGCGGGGTATTGAGTCCGGCAATTCCAGGTATGGATTGAAGAGTACTTTCTTTGCCATGGCAGAAAAACTGATACCTCTCTTTAGCGTTTCTCGATGTCGTTCGGTATCATTTTTTCTGCCTGAATACACAATTTGTTCCCTCCACACCTGGAATTGCCATCTTCTGCGGGCTTTTTAATGACAAGCCGAAAATTCGGCTTGTCTATATTTTAAACTGCTGTTTTAACTCTTTTTTATCAGCTCTTTTTTCAGTTCATCCGTAGCGGCAATGGTAAGCTTGCCGATTATTTTTCTGCCGGCCAGGAGTTTCTGTGCCCAGGCTTGAACTTCTTTTCCCTTGCCCTGGATAACGAGAACCTTTACGCAGATTTCTTCATCCGCATGAAGCTGAAGATTTGCGGTAATCTTTACGCCCGGAAATGGCTTTACCGAAACCTTGGGCAGGCTGGTTCCGTAATGGTAGAGGAGGGTAAGGGTACCGAGCACTTCCTGATCCCCTTCTCCCGCCCGGCTGCCGATCAGTTCCTGCCTGACCAGTTCCCGGATTGTTTCGGAGCGGTTGGGGTGTCCTTTTTCCCGGGTCATGGTGTCCAGCATGGCCGCCAGATCACTGTCCATGGAAACGCCGAAGCGGATTGTTTCTCCCATACATCCTCCTGGTTCAATAATAGCACATGGAAGCCCTGGATGTTAGCATCGCCTCCATTCTTGCAGCTTTCAGAACCTTAACGTAGGGGACAAATGAAAAGCATTGACAGGATTGACTCTATTACCGAGACGCTGAACAGCGAGGTATACGGCTATAAAACCGGGGCGGATGCCCCGGCAGGAGCGTAACAGAGGCAGACCGAAAACCTGGAGTGACTATACAGCTGGTTCCTTATTGTAAAGTACAGGCATCTGACTCCTCCATTTGTTCCATATCGCATCTTCGGTAATCAGTCTTGCCATAAAATGTGCGACGTTAATCCGGCTCGTACAGCCGGGATCAAAAACAGCGCTTCGATTGGGAGAAGGAACTTCGTCATATTCCGATACGGCTGCAGCGTCGATCAATGTGTCCGGCCGAACTGCAACCCATTCTATATATGGATGGTTTCTGCCAATGGTACACCGGAGGAAGTCTGCGGCTTTTTCATTGTCCGCATGCGGAGGCAGGAGCAGGCGAATGAGGCCGGTGACGCATCTTTGACCAAAGGAGACGGACTCCTGAAGATCGCGATTGCTGTTTCCTGCAGTGTTCATGAGAACGAATCTTGTTGGTTTTTCTGATTCATTTTCCATTACAGCATTGCAGAGTCGCCGGGTAGCGTCAGTAACAAGTTTGCGGGGGGACCCGAATAGTCCTTTCAGGCTCATGTTGTGTCCAAGACAGGAAGCCACTGCATCACATCCTTTAACGTACTGTACAATCTCAGCATCATTGAGCTCGAGTATTGAAGCGTGAATCTGTGTCAGGTTTTTATGATTGGTGAAGATTTCCGGGAGATTGCTCTGCGTGCGTACGATGATCCTGACTGACGCACCAAGCTCAAGGAGTTGTCCAACGAGCAATCGTCCGGTCGCTCCGCTGGCTCCCGCCACAAGAACAGTCATGTTATTCCTCCATATTTTGACTTGATCGGGCTAATGAAGTCGGGACTTGCCGAAAACCCCATGCAATCAGATAGACAGCCAGGACTATTTCAAGAAGTGCGGTCGGCACGTTCATGGCGAAGTAGATTATTGTTACAAGCTGAATCTGATCGAGCATGTACAAGAAGGTTGCCGCAAGTGTCAAAACTGCGGCGGCCAGTCCCCATATAGACATCCACCGGGGAATTATCCTTGTTTTCAAGAAAGATGAGTATAGAAATATACCGCCAATGCTCCAGGGAAGAACCATGCATATGTGGTTCAGCCAGTCCCGCATTTGACGAAGTAAGGTTCCGGCCAATATAAAACCTGTCAAGGTAGCAGGATCCGCCTGTGCAAACTGGCGGCCGAGGCTGAGCAGGAGGAGAAGGGTGACGATTCCGGCAAAAAGGAATGCAGCGCCGGTAAGCCGGAATGCCAGGTATGCCGCTGCTGCTCTTTGATTTGCCATCCTGACAAGCGGGTATGTGATGACCGCTATAGCAATGCAGGAGATGGCCATCATCGCCTGGAAAAAAACGGCAGCGAGTATTTCGGATTCGATTGAGCTTATTTTTGTCAGATAATCCGGTCCTTCTATTGCAGTAACAGAACTGAATATTCCACATCCTATGGAGGCGATAAGTAAGATCCCGAATACGATAGCAGTCCCTCTGTTTGTTTCCACTGTTTACCTTCTTGTATATGACGTAACTTTGTAAAGCTTGAATAGAGCAGTTTCGCTGTTTTTCCTAAAACTGTGGTCCCATGACCTGGGATAGATGCTCCAAAAAAGTTTCCATTTTACCGCTGTTTGTAAAGATCACCAGTCCATAGTGTTTTTCAGGAATAAACATGGTGTAGGACTGAAAATCATGATTGTTACCGGTATGCAGGTGCATAGTGTATTCCGGAGTTGTTTTCTGAGCAAAACCCAGACCCCATCCCGTTTGCCCCACTGCCTGCTTTAACGGATTGTCATCTTTAAAATGGATGTGCTCTTTAAGCATATCTTCAAAAGTTGAATGCAATAATCCCTCTCTATTCAGCATTGCAATTATGAATCGGGCATATTCAAATGCTTCGCTGTGTATACTGGAAAATGCATTAAATGTTTTCCCGCTCCATCTTCCCGGCCCCGGTCTGTTTTGGGTAGGTTCACCATTTTTGTCATGTCCATAAACTTTGTTGGCTTCAAGATAGTCATCCCAGAGAAACGTAGTATGTTCCATTTGCAGTGGTTTTGTGACTTCATCCTGAAACAATGCATTAAGTTCTTTTCCTGTTCCGACACCTTTCAGCATACCAATAACAGCTGCCAGATACTGATAGGCTTCACCTGAATACATAAAACCGGTCCCCGGTTTAAATGCCAGTACTATTTCCTTATCATGTGAATGGTTCGGGAAACCAGTTTGATGTGACAAAACCATCCGAGCTGTTATTAATCTGTAATCTTCTTGTGATTCCGGAGAAATCCCCGGATGGGGTAAGTATTCATAAAGTGGTTTATCCAGTTCCAGTACCCCATCTTCAACCATTTTTAATGCAAAATACGCAAAAACAGGCTTTGAGAGCGACGCTCCCTCAAAAATACTCTTCCTGTCAACGGGCTCTTGTGTCTCAGAATTACTGACGCCAAAGACCTCATGATATACAACTTCATTGTCATTGATTATGGCGATGGACAGTCCCGGAATTTTCTCTGTATCTATTATTTTTCTTATTGAACGGGTGATCTCATTACTTTTCAGGATTTCTCCATCTGGTGTAGTAATGAGAGTATTCTGACCATGTGCCTGCTGCAAAGCAAAACAGCAAAACAGTAAAACCATTCTTTTGAATACATACTGCATTTTCCCACTCCTTCTCCCATGATTACCTGTTTGTCGCATATCGCTATGCGTACAGTAAGGATATCCTTATGGAGAAGGATAGAATTGTAAAAAACGGACATTATTATCAATTATCATCATTTAACTTCCAGAAATCCCGGGGATTGAAGCCTGTAAATGTTTTAAACTCGTGATTAAAATGAGCTTGATCATAATATCCGGTCTGACAGGCAAGGTCCGTAAGAGTCGATAAGCTGGCGTGTCTGTTAATTGCTTCTTCAAAGCGTACAATTCTGGCATACATTTTCGGGGTGAATCCGGAAAAATCCCTGAATCGTCTATTGAACTGTTTTGGGGACAGCGAGCAATCGCCTGCAAGATCCATTATTTTACCGGAACCATAGAGACTCCTTAATTCCGATACGGCACTTATCATAAGTCTGTCTTTTATTTTCCAGGGCTTTAGGAGTGATACAAAAAAATTGGAGATGATTTTAATGCGCTGATCGACGTTCCCTGCTAAAGCGATCTGCTCATTCAGAAAAACTCCCCGGGCTCCGAGGAATGTATCAAGCGGAATAAACTCTTTATTCAGGTCATAGGAAGGTATATTGAAAAGATACGGCAGTGCGTATGAATGGATGGAAACGCCTAACAAGTGATAAAAACCGGAAACGGGAAGCCGGGCAGGTGTATACGTGTGTCCTTGAACCGAAGAAAAAAGAAGCCTGGAGTGTCTTTCGGTGCCGTCAAAAGCAAAAATAATATCAGTTACGGTATTGGCAATGACATAATAAACGGTATTAGGCGCCTGAGATTTACAATCCCAGGTCCCATACCAGAAATGACTTACAAGTTCCTTAAGTTCTTCACCTGGAGGAATTACTCCATACTGCAATGTTTTCTACCCATATTTTCTCGTTCCCTCTTAATCGTAGCGGTTCTCCATGGGATTGTGCAACAGGCAGTATGAGATTCTCTTTCACAGATAATCGCGTGTATGAACCGGCAGAGGGCTGATTCTTTTCACCCTCTGCCGATTGTGTCCTCCCGATCAGAAGCCCATTTCAACCAGCCAGGCAGTCAGCTCTTCCTCCCGTTCCCTGATGCTGCAGATCTCCGGGGAGTATTTCCCGAGGACTTTCTCGTCGACAATCCTGCCGTCCAGCATGAATACGACCCGCTCCGTTTTTGCCGCCACTTTTATGTCGTGGGTAACCAGCATTATCGTTGTTCCCGCCCGGTTTATCTCCGCCAGGAGCTCCATTATTTCCGCGGCAGCCCTGGAGTTGAGGGCTCCGGTCGGTTCATCACCGAATATAATGTCAGGGTCGTTAATAAGGGCTCTGCATATTCCCACTCTCTGAAGCTGTCCGCCCGAGGCCTGGGTTATATCGTTGTCCGAGATTTCGGCAATACCCAGTTTTTCGATAAGCTCCGAGGCTTTTTTGTTAATCACCTTCCGGTTCAAATTTTTTGCCAGGTAAGCGGACATGATTACATTGTCAAAGACCGATAGATTTTTCAGAAGGTGAATGTGCTGGAAAATAAAGCCCATGCTGGTAAGCCTGAGTCCCGAAAGCTCTTTTTCGGAGAAGGTTGTGAGGTCCTGCTTCTTGAAGATCACGTTGCCGGAACTTATCTTGTCCATACCGCTCATGTTGTACAGGAGGGTGGATTTTCCCGATCCCGAAGGACCCATGACCGATATGAAATCGCCCTTTTCAATTGCAAGGTTTACATCCTTAAGGACGTGGAGCTCGTTCTTCTTTCCGGGAAAGTACTTTTTATTCAATGCCTTTGATTCAAGTAAAAGGTTCATCTGTTTTCTCCTTCTTATTCAGCGATCATCGTGATGATGCTGGTATCTTTAATATCTGAAATTGCCAGCAGGGTCGTAATAAAGACTGCGGTCATAAGCATGAGGGGGAACAGGAGGTAGGACTGTACGGGGTTTACCACAAAACTTATCTGCGAAGCTCCCATAAAGCCCCACAGAAGGCTTACCAGATCCTGTCCGATCACATTCGAAAAGATGGTGCCTCCGGTAATACCGCAGAGGAGCAGCAGAAGGGACTCCATCAGGTACTGCACTCTGATGTGGGAGAGGGAAAAGCCGAGGCTTTTCATGATCGCAATACGGGAGGTGTCTTTTGCTATTACCATTTTCATGAAGAGGGCGGTGATAAGGACCGATACGAAAAGGCCCGTCAGAAGGGCTCCGAAGACAACCTTCCGGACCTGGGATATGGTGGAGCCCAGGGTCTGATGGAGATAGTCCTGTATCCCCGTAATGCGGGCGGGATGAAAGAGGCTTGAGTATTCGTGCAGCTTGTCTTCAATCGTAACTCCAGGCTCAAGATCCAGTCCGAGGGAGTACCAGAGCACATCGGCTTCATCGTAATCCAGGACAGCCTTTGCGGTCCTTCCGCCGTTGGTGACATCCTGGTAAATACCGGTAAGGGTCATGGTTTTCTCTTCGCCTCCGGAGATAATGGTGAGGCTGTCGCCGACCTTCCTGCCCATCTCCTGACTGTTTTTGAAGGAGAGGGCCATCTCGTTCTTCTTCTCAGGCGCCCTGCCTTCCTGGTAGTCCAGGGGGAATATGGAAAAGTCCCCGATCTCGATATTGATGCTCTCCCGGGTACCGTCATTCTGAAGAAGGGCAAACCTGGAGGTAACCATGGGGGAAAGTGTCCGGACATCGCCGTCGGCCTTCAGGGCCGTCACCATGTAGTTAAACCGGCCGGCCGTATCATCGCTCCTGCGCAGATCGATGCGGATATCACTCTTTCCTATTCCCATGTAGGAGATAAAGGTGGGTGACTCGATGGTTGTCAGAAAATGTATGGGGATAAGGATGAAGCAGGTACAGAAAAAGAAGACGAACCAGAGGAGCCCGAACATCCGGAATCTCTGGAACACATCCTTGAAACCGAGAAAAACATTTACGTTCAGAATTCCGCTTTTTTTAAGACGGAGAATGTTTCTGTTCTTTGCTGATTCGCCGACACTGCCCGAGCGGAAGGCTTCCACGGCGCTTATGCGATCGAACCTCCGGAGGATTATAAGACAGGAGATAAGCACCATCATGGCGATGGATGCCGCTGCGGCAAAGGGTATGAGGTGCTGGATAACCGTCTTGGGAGCGCTGCCCATGTAAAGAAACATGTTGGTGAGCAGGAGGGGGTTTATAAAAAGAGAGAGCAAGTATCCCGGAAGGGCAGCGAGTACTCCCAGGGCCGTATACTTGATCAGGAATATCCGTTTTATGTCCTTTTTCGCGATCCCGATGGCCTTCATTACTCCTATCTCCCGGTAGTCCTCCTCGATGGCCGCAAGGACGATAAAGCGCAGGCAGAGAAGCGCAATAATCATCAATACCAGACTTAAGAGAATGACCACTCCCGCCGCGATACCGTCGGTAAGGGCGTTGAACACCTTGAAGAGGGTAATATCCACGGCCGGCCCCTTGTCCGGCAGCCCCGATGCGGAGTAGAGGCTGCTGAAATCCCCAAGCTTATCGGTGTCGGTCAGACGGAACTCGATAAGGTACTCCCGGTCGTGAAAGTTTTCGGCCAGAAGCTCGAAATCCGAGGGATGTACCAGGAAGCGTTTGGAATGCACCAGGGCCGGATTCATCTGGGCGTCCCGGGTAAAACCGGCGACGGTAAAGCTCATCTCCAGGGCATCTCCGTCGAGCCGGACCTGATCGCCCCGTTTCAGCCCGCTTTTCTGCATAAAGTAGACGGGGACCCCTATTTCACCGGGGGCGATCTCCTGTTTTCTGTTCTGACTGTCCAGAAGGAAATCGAAAGCTTCGTTCTGGGTGACAAAGCTGATATCCATGACCGTATCTTCCTCCGCCGGAGCGCCTGCGCCCAGGAAGAGGGCAGATCCGTCGATGTTGATCATCTCCACGGTCTGCTGCTCCTCCACCAGCGGCTGCTCTGAGGACCAGCGGTCAATCTCGGAATGATCGAGCTCTCCCGCGTGCATCTGCACAAAATGGGGAGCCCGGGCGTTCACGAAGAGGGCGTTGAGGGAATTGCTCAATTCCACAACCAGGTTCGAACCCGTTGCAAGCAGCAGGGCCGAAAGCATGATGAATGAAAAAATTACCAGGGATATGCTTTTCCGTCGGGAAAAGTCTTTTTTGATCATTTTAAGCGTCAGCATGTACATAACTCCTTGTATCCATTGCCCTGAGGGGCTTCAGTCCGGAAGTAATGCAGCTTATCGTCACCATGCATATTCCGGATAATATAAAGATGAAAGCGATGCCTCTTCCCGGTCCCGTTCCTATAATGCTGCCGATCGAAGGCGCGAGCCGTCCTCCTTCTTCCAGAAGCGGATTGAACACACGGTCCGCCAGAAGACCTGCGAGACCGTAGGCGGCCAGGTATCCCAGCTGGGAAAGTACTCCGATCAAGCCCCATGCGCGGCCCTGCTTTTCGTTGGGGATTCTTGTGCGGATCAGAACATCTGCGCTGGTGTTGATGATGGGAAGCGTACAGAAAAAGAGAAAAAATGCCCCCGTTATAAAGGTAAGGCTGGTGGTAAGTCCCAGAAGGAAAAGGGAGAACCCCGCAGCACCCAGGCCAAGGAGCAGCAGGGCGGTCTCTTTACCGCGCATGCTCATGGTGCCCAGCAGGAGGCTGGTCAGAAGCATTCCCATGGCGCTGACCGACTGTACTGTCCCCAGAGTACGGGCATCGGTAAAGGAAAGCATCATGGGCCCGAAAAGGGTCTGGACAAAGCCGACAAAAAAGGTAATCAGGGAAAGTATCATGATAACAAGTAGAACCCCTCTGTCGGCGGCAACTGCCCCCCATCCTTCCCTGAAATCCCGGAAGATACTTCCTGTTTTGTTTTTATCAGGATCACTGCCGACATGTGCCTGTTCCATCCCGATCCTTATTATCAGGGCAGCAAGGATGGCGAGGCCGAAAGTGGAAATATCGATAATAAGGATTGTTATTATGTTTCCCGCGCTCATGAGTATTCCCGCCAGAATGGGAGAAAGAAGGTGCTGGGCAGATGATGCGAGCTGAACCATTCCACCGGCTCTTGAAAACTGCCCTTCGGTCAGAAGGTCGGTAACCGAGGCTTTGTATGCCGGGCTCTGAAGAGCGGTAAAGGCCGAGCTGACAGTAATTCCCAGATAAAGCTTCCAGTACGCCCCGGGACCGGCAAGTCCGGTAAGCAGGCTTGCAAGGATAAAGACAACTCCGGCGGCCGAACCGATTTCTCCGATTACTATCATGATACGGCGGTCAAAACGGTCGGCCAGTACGCCCCCGAGAGGGCGCAGGAGTATCGAAGGAAGATACAGGCAAAGAGCGATGAGGGCGAAACCCGATACGCTCCGGGTCTGTCCGAACACATACACTCCCAGGGCAAATGCGGTCATACCGTTGCCGAGACCCGACATAAGCTGACCGGCCCAGAGTACCATGAAGCGTCCGAAGGGGTTCGTTTTCATCTTTTTCCGCCTTAAAACTGGTACATGCCCTGAAGGGAGAGCTGGAGACCACTTTTCTCATTTCCTTCGGTAAAGGCATAGCCTCCGCTTATTTTCAGAAGGGTAAGGTCTATGGTCCCGAACAGTGCGCAGTACTGGATCTCCACCGGTTCATCTTCCCCGGCAAGGTTGAAGAGATATACATCATTCTTAAAGCCTATTGAAACTCCGGCCAGGTCCCCCATGGGATGGTCCGCCGGAAAAAAGCGGTAGTGAAGGGCGCTTTCAAAGATGAGGTCACGGATATCCCTGAACTGATCCATCCTGAAGTCTCCGGTAAAACGGATCTGATTTTCCGGTGCGATGGTAAAACCGAGGTTCGGACCGGTTATAAATTCGAAGGAGCTTTCCAGCAGCCTGGAGGTGTAGCTCATCCGGATAAGGGGTACGGGAAGCAGGGGCCAGGGTTCGCCGTCGGCGCCTTCAATTCCGAAATCGCTTACCGCAAGTCCTCCTCCCAGGGCAAGTGAAAGCCGCTGACCGTCAAGCAGGGTGTATCCGTATACCGCGGCGCTCTGAAAGGTATTGAGACCTCCGTATACCGGCTTGTCTGCTTCGCTCTTGAAAACCGCCAGATATGCGTGACGGCCCTTATGTCCGTCCAGTACGAACTCGAGTGAATGATACAGCGTCGGAGAACCTGCCGAGGGCTCTTTCTCCAGCGAGTGAAGGGTGTAGAGCCCGACCGCCATTGCATTCTCTCCTGCCACAATCAGGCCCGCACCGGGCGATTGAATGCTTTGAGAGTCCAGTGAGAGATAGTCATAGCTTACCAGGGGCAGAACATTCACCTCCGCCGCAATTACCGCCGTAACGATGCAGAGCATGATCAGCAGGGTGCATCCCTTTTTCTTTACTGAGATTCTCCATTCCATGGGAATCCTCCTTTTGTCTGTTTTTCTGAAGCAAACATAGAGGTTCCGTGAAAAGGACACCATCGAACATTTGTTCTGTTCTGACCTGAATCTGCTACGTAATTAATCCTAGGCTGATCGGACCCGGGATCGGCCCCCGAAAGCGCCCTGATTAGTACATTTATCTGATTACAATTCCCGGCCTTCTGCTCTACCTTCTGTTTAGAAGGAGATTGAGATGGACATATCATGTTGGGCTGCCGTACTATATGCGGTTGTTTTTGGAGCCTTTGTTCTGTTTGTGCCTTTTTACCGTAAAGCGGACCGGAAACCGGCGGGCGCGTTTCTCGTTTATACAGCCGTCTTTGCCCTGAACGCTCCGGGAGGGATCGGTACGGCAGGTCATTATATTTTTCTGTTCTCTATTCTTACCGGCGGCGTGCTGATTGTCGGGGGCTGGGCGCGGGTGTCCCGGGATTACTGGAGCAGGGATGAAAACACCGGACGCCTGGTCAGAGAGGGGCTGTATCGCCATATCCGTCACCCCCAGTACGCAGGTTTTCTGCTTATACCGATCGGAATGCTTTTCGGGAGTTTCTCCATTCTGCTTCTGTTTATGTGGCCGGTTCTGGCGGTCCTGTATCATCGTCTCGCCCGCAGGGAGGAGGCGGAACTGGAAGATGCGTTCGGATCACAGTGGCGTGAGTACCGGGAGGCAGCGGGGATGTACCTGCCCCGGATCGTAAAGAAGCGGCGGGATTAACCCCTCAGCTTGTTTATCAGCTCCACCCGGCTGCGTGCGTCCGCTTTCCGGTAGAGATTGTAGATATGGGTGCGGACGGTAGCCGGTGATATGCAGAGTTCCGAGGCTATCTCCTTGTTTGAAAGGCCCCGGGCGATCATGATTGCCATTTCGGTTTCCCGTGCTGAGAGGCCGAGGGATTTTACCCGTTCGGCCGGAACGGAATCGAGGGCCGGAGCCCCGGAATCTCCGATCCTGAAGAGCCGGACCGCTGCGCTCATGGAGACGATGTTCCAGGCAAGGTAGAAAAGGTAATCGATCGAGAATTCCGAGAAACCCAGGATACCCGAAGAGGCAATGGCGTACTCGATAAGCCCGAGGGGGGCAAAAACAAGGGCGCACAGGCCATAGGCTTTCATAAGCGGTCTGAGAACAGGCGGTTCATTCGGCTGAAGAGGAGTGCGGAGCATTACTCCCAGGGAAGCAACGGCAAGACCGACAAGAATCTGTTCTCCAAGGTTCCATATTTCGGGAACCTGGATGGACCTCGCGGTTATTACCATGTTTACCAGGTTCATGACGATAACCAGGACGATAAGAATCTCCGCCGCGGCAGGAAAGAGCCGGCGCCGTGTGGACGGCGGGGAAATACGGCGGATAAGCACCAGAACAACCAGGTAGAGGGATACATTTATAAGGGTGATGCAGATAAGAAATACCAGAGCCAGGGCAGGAGGCAGCCCTCCCGGCAGGTTCCTCAGATAGAAATAGGCAAGCAGAATGCCCAGGCCGGAGAGGAAGAGAAACTGAAAGAGCAGCAGGGGACGAAGCAGTCTGCTCCGGACCCGCATATCCAGAAGAAGCAGGGCTGCTCCTCCCATAAAACCTGTGGCAAAAAACAGTACGTAAAAAACCATCAGAAAGTGCTGCATTGCTTGCCCGCCTCTTATATTCTTGCTTTTTTACTTTAGACATTTTCTGCCGGTACTACAATAGTCCGTCCGCCGGAAAAAGACTGTACGGGAAGCTGTTCTTCCTGTTATGCTTGGCAGCATGACAGCAGCAGATTACAGACCTGATTATACAGCAGAATTTATCAAGGCTCTGGAAGAAGAGCATCTTCCCTTGCTTCGACGCGTCCCAAAGGCGGATCTGCACAATCACGCTCTTGTGGGAGGCCGTCTCTCTTCGTACAGAGCGTGGAGCGGAGAAAACCTTCCGGATCCTCCTGAAAGCTTTGAAGACTTTCAGGACTTTGATACCTATATTCTGAAAGACATCGCCTACCCCTATCTGGATAAGCCGCCGGAAACCAAAGCCGCGTTTCTGCGCTTTTTTCTGGGAGAAGCCGTAAAGGAGGCCATCGCCGACGGAATAAGCGTTCTTGAAGCGAGCATAGACTGCGGCCTTTCATCTTTTTACAGGGGAGGAATGGCGGAGATGGTCGATGACTGCCGCCGGATGGTGGCGATGACCGTGGAGTCGGCCGGCAGCCCGCCTCTGGATTTCCGTCCCGAACTGGGCATGGCCCGCGGTTTTCCTCTGGAACTCCTTGACGGGCTGGTCGCCGATGCCCTGCAGACCGGATATTTCCGCTCCATCGATCTTTACGGGGATGAGAGGGTCGGAGGGCTCGAGGAGTATGTTCCATATTTCAGGATGGCCGGAGAAAAGGGGCTGCGGAAAAAAGCGCATGCCGGAGAGCTCAGGGATGCCGACTGGGTGCTGCAGTCGGTCATGGCTCTGGATCTTGATGCGGTGCAGCACGGCATCGCCGCCGCGGAAGATCCTGCGGTCATGGATTTTCTTGCGCATCGGGGAACTGTTCTGAATGTGTGTCCCACCAGCAACGTCCGGCTCCGCCGTGCACCCTCGTTTGCAGAGCATCCCGTCAGGAAACTCTTCGATGCCGGCATCTCCGTAACCATCAACAGTGACGATCTGATGGTATTCGACAGCTCCGTTTCCGAGGAGTATCTGAAGCTTAAGCAGTGCGGGCTGTTCTCTCCGCAGGAGCTTGACCTGATCCGCCGCAGGGGGCTTGCCTGAGCCCTCCGGATCAGGCAGGCTTTTTCCCCGGTGCCGCGAGAAATTTTGCGCTTCCGGTGGCGTAGACGGTACCGGCCTTATCCCGGATCTCCGCTTCGGTCAGGACTATTCTTCCCTTTGTGTCAGCAGCAGTCCCCGCCGCGAAGATTACCGTTCCTACGGGAAGCGGCTTTTTGAACCGGACCGTCAGTTCGGCGGTTACTCCCTGCTGCCCCCTGCTGATACAGGCATGGGCCATGGTTTCATCAAGCAGCATCGATATGAATCCCCCGTGAGTCAACTTCTCCCAGCCGGTAAAGTAATCCGGGACAGTCAGGCTTGTTTCGGCCTTCCCCTCGGCGGGATAGGAATAGTTCAGCCCCAGCCCACGGCTGTTGGCGCTGCCGCAGCAGAAACAGTGCTCGTCGTTCCGTATTGTTTTTAATGCCATATATGCTCCCTTGGCGTATCATACCATATCCTCATAGTTTGCGCCGCCGGCGGAACTGCTGTAACATTATAAGCGGGAGGAGTTATGAAACGGACACTTTCTTTCGTATTAATGCTCCTGCTCGCCGGTACCTTTACATTGCATGCCGAAGCTTCCGGACGGGCGGGAACCATTGCAGTTACCGCGGGACTCAATGGCGGGAAAAACGACGGAGATGCAATAGCCCGGCTTTCCCTTGGACTGGAATACGGACTGCTGCGGCGACTTTCTGTTGGGGCGGGATACGTCTATGTTGATGGAATACATCCGCTTCAGGAACATGCCCTTGATCTCTCGCTAAAAGGGTATCTTTTTGACCGGGGTCTGGACATGTATGCTGATGTCGGGACTCAGTTCTGTTTTTCCGATGGTTTTACCGCCCTCTACACCCTGAAAAGCGGCCTTGAATGGAGGAGTTCATTCGGCCTGCTTGTTGCCGCCGAAGGCGGTGCGGAGCTTGAGGAGTCAGAGTGGGGCTATCTTTTCGGTCTGCGCTTCGGCTGGGTGTTCATGCCCTGACTCTGATTCCGTCCCGGACCAGGACCGGAGCATCCGGCTGACGCACATACATGGAACATGGTATAGTGATCCACACAAAAACCGGAAACATGTGGAGTGCTGCCGTGGCTGAAACCATCCTTTCTCTCGATCTCGGAACATCCGGACTGAAAGCGGTTCTCTTTGACGCAGAGGGGAATAATCTCGCCCGGAGCACCTGTCCCTGTGCCACGCACTACAGGGAAGGCGGCCGGGCCGAACAGAATCCTGAAGAGTGGTGGGATGCGCTGCTTACGGCGCTTACCATGCTGAGGGAGCAGGGTGTAGATACCGGTTCGGTTTCGGCGATCGGGATAAGCGGTCACATGATGGGCGCGGTACCCGTCGATGCCGCCGGGAAGGCTCTGGGCAGCGCGCTCATCCATGCGGATACGCGGGCGGGGGAGATCGCCGATCGGCTTGAGGTGCAGATTGGAGCTGAACGGGTCTATGCCATTACCGGACATCGGCCGAGTCCCTCCTATTCGGGGCCGAAGATAGCGTGGATACAGCAGAATGAGCCCGAACGGTACCGGGCGGCCGCTTATTTTCTTAATCCCAAGGATTATCTCAATGCCCGGCTGACGGAACTTATTGCGACGGACCGCAGCGACGCTTCGGGAACCCTCCTCTACGATCTTGGCGCCCATGCCTGGTCTCATGAGATGATCGAAGCCCTGGGGATAGATGCGGAAAAACTGCCGCCTGTTTATTCAAGTACCACGGTGCTGGGGACGGTCAGCGGCCGTGCTGCCGCTGAAACGGGTCTGCCTGCTTCGGCGGCGGTAGTCTGCGGCGCCGGAGACGGAATATGCGCGGGGGTCGGTGCCGGATCGGTGGCTCCGGGGCTCACCTACAACTATCTGGGCACCACTTCCTGGGTAGCGACGACAACTGCCGCTCCGCTTGCCGATCCGCTCCGGCGGGTTTTCACCTTTGATCACGCGGTCGAGGGGCTGTACCACTCCATGGGGACCATGCAGAGCGCAGGGGGCGCGGTGGAATGGTTCCGGAACAACTACCTTGCCCACATAACAGATGCGGACCAGGCATATGCTATGCTCGATGAGCTTATTGCGGAATCGGTGCCCGGTTCCCGCGGGGTGGTTTTTCTGCCTTACCTTCAGGGGGAGCGTTCTCCCTGGTGGAACAGCGGCTGCACTGCGGGCTGGCACGGGTTGCGGGTGGAGCACGGCATGGCGGATATGACGAGGGCGCTCTTCGAGGGGGTCGCGAATAATCTTGCCCTTATCGCGGAGATTCTGGACAGCTTTGCCCCTTTTCGGGAGCTGTCTCTTCTTGGGGGAGGGGGGCTTTCCGGACAGTGGCCGCAGATTCTGTGCGACGGATACAACAAGCCCCTTCATCTGCTCGAAGGGTCCGAAGCGGTAACGGCCCGGGGTGCGGCGATTATTGCCGGGGTGGGCTCCGGGCTGATGAAAGATTTTTCCGCCGCCCGTGCCCTCAGCCTCCGCAGCAGGACGCTCTATCCTGAAAGCAGCGGCGCAGCCGTTCTCAAATCATCCCGTACAATTCTTGAACAGACCTACAGGCGGCTTTACTCCGGAGAGTGAAAATCCGTCGACAGGGGGATACAGTATCCGCAGAGCATATACTGGAATACAAGGAGTACAGCTTGGAAAGAGTCGAAACCGGAATGGATGATCTTGTAAAACTTTCTTTTTTCGCCGAAATTGGAAAGGCCATCACCTCTACCGCAAGCGTAAGGGAGACTATGGATGCAGTCATGATCCAGATAGGGAAGGTGTTTGCCCCGGCTCACTGGTCTCTCCTTCTCAGGGATGGTAAAACCGGGGATCTGACCTTTTCCATTGTGGTTGGAAGCGGGGTCGGTAGTCTGAAAGGCAGGAAACTGCCCAGGGGCACCGGTATAGCGGGATGGATTGCGGAAAACGGCCGATCGCTTATTGTTGAAGATGTGAGCCGCGATGAGCGTTTCAACTCGGAAATTGATGAACAGACCAGTTTTACCACCAAATCGATTATTGGTGTTCCTCTGGTGAGCAGGGGAAAGGTATTCGGGGTTATCGAGCTGATAAACAAGCTGGACGGCTCCTCTTTTACTCCGCTTGAGCTTACGCTCCTTCAGACCATAGCGGATTTTACCGCCATCGCCATAGAAAAGAGCTACTACCTCCGTTCCCTGCGCAGAATTGCGAGCATTGACAGTCTTACCGGACTCTACAACCGGCGGGTCTTTTCCCGCTTTCTGGATAAGGAAATAGCCAGGATAAAGCGGAGCGGAGGGGTTTTTACCCTGATGATGATTGATCTGGATAAATTCAAGAAGATAAACGACCTCTACGGTCACGAAACGGGAGATGCGGTTCTGAAAGAGGTTTCGGCTATGCTTTCCGGTTTAACAAGGGCATCAGATCTGGTCTGCCGTTTCGGCGGAGATGAGTTTATCATTCTTCTGCCGGAATCGAATGTTCAGGAAGCCGAAATACTGAAGGAGCGAATTCTTGCAAGACTTGCCCAACGCAACTCAACAGCTCCCTTTAGCCTGGGGCTCAGTTTCGGAATACAGGGTATCGACGCGGACAGCTGTGATAAGGCGGTAGATCTTGTGGACAGAAAAATGTACCGGGACAAGCAGAGCAAGAACGAACAGAACATCGAGAGCATGCCGGAACATGCCGGCGAGCTGCTCGATGAACAGGATGATCTGAGTTCCGCTTCGGTCGGAACTACCGGATTGCGAAGGTAAGCCCCGCCCAGAACTGAACCGGATCCGCCGAGAATGCGGGTTTCGGATAGAGATCGAAACCGGGAGCCGCTTCGATGAAGAGCTCGATGGCATTATCGAAAAAGAGCAGGCTGAGGCCGACCGGAATCCGGGTTCCTCCTTCAAGGAGATTTTCGGATTCCGCTTCCGGATACAGTTTGCCGTAGGCGCCGATCCCGAAATAGAGGTGCAGCGGACCGTTCAGCTGAATATGTCCGGTGGGTCTCCAGTCTGCGCTCATAAACAGAAACTGGCTGCCTTCGGTAAAATCGTATCCCGCGCGCAGGTCGAAGGGTGCGGGCTGATAGATAATGACGGCATTAGGAGTTCCCGCTCCGAACCCTATCCTGGAAGGCCGGTAACCGTAGGCGGCTCCGTTCTGCAGGGCTGCGGCGCTAAGAAAGAGGACTATCATGGCTATGGTAAGCTGTTTTTTCTTCATAAAGCTTCTCCTTTTCGATAGATAACTCTATCGCGTTTAATGAAAATTACCAAGACCAGGCTTTTGAATTTATTATCGGTCTTGTCTCCTCTTGACTTTATGAACAATGTTCATAAAAATAGGCGGCATGCCAAGGATTATAGAAGGACTGCGGGAACGGATTATCTCGGAGCTTGAAAAGCTTATGATCGAGGAGGGTTCCGATCTTACCCTCCGCAATCTTGCGGGCCGGGCCGGTGTTGCGGTTGGTACCATATACAACTACTTTCCGGATAAGGATGATCTTCTGAGGGCTCTTTTCCAGAGAGAATGGCTGCAGACACTTCATCGGATAAGGGAGGCTCTGAAGGCTCCCGCGGAGGATGAGGAGCGGGTATTCCATCTGGTTTCCATCGTGTATGAAGATTCGAAGGTCATTGTCGGAAGTATGCACCGCAGGAAAAAGCTGATGGGAGGAAAGAACAGGGAAAAAGGCCCTCCCTATCCCTTCCGGCCGGAGGGATGGCACTGGCTGAATGAAGCCTTTTTCCCTCTCTGGGAAGAATATTTTTCTCTGTCTCCGGAAGAGGCACACCGCATGACGGTTCTGCTCGCCTCTGTCATCCCCCGCCTGATACAGCTGTTTCCGGAAGAGCGGGCGGGAAATATCGAATTCGTACAAAGTCTGCTCTTAAGTAAAATCAGAGGTGACTGATGACCGGAAGTGAAAGAATTGAAATGCTGGCCAGGGGGCCTGTGGGTTCCACCCTCTTAAAACTGTCGGCTCCGGCGATTGCCGGAATGCTGGTTATGGCTATCTACAATGTGGTGGATACTTTTTTCGTCAGTCTCCTTCGTGATACTTCCGCGGTGGCGGCAACGGGAATTGTCTTTCCTCTGTTTCAGCTTATCGGGGCAATAGGGCTTACCTTCGGGATGGGAGCTGCAAGTGTGATTAGCCGGAAACTTGGCGAAAATGATCATGAAGCGGCCAATACAACCGCGGCAACGGCTCTGTACTCTGCTCTGGCGGTCGGGCTGGTTTTCTCCATCTCCGGCGCAATTTTCATCCGTCCGATTCTTACCCTTTTCGGAGCCACTGAGTCAATTCTCGAGGTGGCGTCGCTTTACGGCAGGATTATCATCGGAGGCTCGATTTTCCAGGTAAGCAACATGACCCTGAATAATCTGCTTCGTTCCGAAGGAGCGGCCATGCACAGCAGCACCGGTCAGATTATCGGGGCGGTGCTGAATATAATCCTGGATCCGCTTTTTATTTTTACCTTCAAGATGGGTGTTGCCGGCGCCGCAGCGGCAACGGTCATTTCTCAGGCGGTCTCTACCTTCTACCTTGCAGGCTTTTATTTCCGGGGGAAGGGCAGTATCGATCCCTTCAGAAGGGTGAATTTCCATCCCTCCGCGGCAACCTACCGTGCCATCATGATACTCGGCCTGCCGACCCTGGTCCGCCAGGTTCTGGGCAGCATTTCTTTCGGTATAGTCAACAACGCGGCCGGCGAGTACGGGGACTCCGCTATTGCTGCCATAAGCGTAACCTTCCGTATCTTTATGCTCCTCCTTATGGGGCTGATGGGTCTTGCCCAGGGACTCCAGCCCCTGGCAGGCTACAACTACGGAGCGCGGCAGTTTGACCGGGTAAGAGAAACCATCCGGATAGTCTTTGCCATAGCTATTGCGGTGGGCGCGGCCGCAGGGGTGGGCGCATTTCTTTTCGCTCCGGCAATTATGCGTATTTTTACTCCCCAGTCTGCCGAGGTTATCCGTATGGGTACCGAAGCGATGCGCCTCATGGCGCTTGCTCTTATTCCCGTGGGACTGGTTATTATGTTCGGCGGGGTGTTTCAGGCTCTCGGAGACGGCCGTTCGGCGCTTATCCTGGCGGCAGGACAGCAGGGACTCTTTCTGATCCCCCTGGTGCTGATCCTGCCCAGGCTTTTCGGTCTTACGGGTGTTTTCGCCGCTCAGCCCGCGGGATTCGTACTCGCTTTCCTTATCGGGCTGATTCTGCTCAGGAAGCGGCTGGCCGCGCTCAGGGTGCAGTAGCATCCCGGGCGGCGGTGTCGGCTCGCTTATCGATGAGTTCAATTGTCAGTGCCATCAGGCTAACAAAGGTAATAGTCAAAAGCAGCCGGATAATCATAAAACGGGCACCAAGAAAGCGCATCTCCACCAGTTCCTGGGGCAGTTTGATGCAGGCCCAGGTTGAAAGGAATATCACCATGTTTGCGGTTCCGGCCCCTTTCTTCTTCAGGGCCGCGGCAAGCGGGAATGCCATGTAGAGCGGCCCGGTCGGCAGGGTCCCCAGCAGAAATGCAAGGACCATTCCCCGAATCCCCGAGCCGTCCCCGAGGTGCCGGGCGATAAAGCGGCTGGAGATAAAAGCCGAAAGAAGCCCCATCAGAACCAGAACCGCCGGGAAAATGGTAATCATTTCCCTTGCGTAGGCGGCAACTGTTCCGGCGAAGGGCTCCCGTGCTTCGGAAAAGAGTGCCAGAAGCAGAAGGGAAAAGGCTGTAAGAAAAGCTGCCGGAAGCCATTGCTTCAGTCTGGATTTATTTCCGTTCAATACAGTACCCCCATGAGAAAGGCGATGGCCAGAGCCGCGATGAAGCTGAAGCCGTTCCGCATAAGGGCGAAGCGTCTTCCCATTTCCTTTATTTCCAGGGGCAGAGTGACCATGCCGATCATGGTAAGGGTGGTGATAAATGCGGCCACCACGGTAACCGAGGCTCCCTTTTCAAGGAGCGAACCCGCCAGGGGAAAGGCCAGAAGGGCGGGTATGTGCAGGAAGGAACCGACCAGGGCCGTCACCAGGGTTCCCGGGGGACCGGACCGGCTTCCGAGAAAGCTCTCGAGGCTCTCTTCAGGCACAAATCCAAAGAGGAGGCCGATAAGCAGGATGATGATAATCAGCATCGGAAGGATGGATATGAACATCTTTCCCGCCATTCTCAATGCCTCCGCCGCCCGCTTCCGGTCACGGACGAGAGCGGCTGTCAGCGCCGCCAGGGCAAGGCCGTTTACCGCCAGAACGCTTATGTTCATGCTGGCCTCGGCGTTTTTACCACGAGAACCCGGAAGGGTCCCGTTCCGGTATTGTGCAGACCGTGAGGAATGTCACGGGGACTATCCACAAGGGTATCTCTGCTGACCAGCCTGCGTTCATCTCCCACCTCGATTTCTCCCGTTCCCTCAAGAACGTAGAAGAATACCTCCGTCGCGGTGCTGTGCACCGGCAGCGACTTTCCCGGGGCGATTTCCAGATGAACCACATCCACTTCCTCTTTGGAAAGCATTTTGGTTCCCACAACCTTGTCCTTGTTATATGCCTCTTTTCCTTCTTCAGGGCTTACAATATTCATTTTTCTCTCCTTATATACTGTTTGTCCGCTTGTTCCATCATAGCGGACCGGGCAGAAACCCGCCGTACCATCTGATACGGCGGAGATACTTCGGCTTTTCAGAAGTACCAGCGAAGAGAAACATAGGCCAGGGAGTTGTCGGCGTACTTGCCGAAAGTTCCTTCCCCGTCTCCGAGAAACAGTTCAGCTCCCGTTTCCAGTTCCACACCGTCTTCCATGCTCCAGGTGACCGATGGACGCAGGAGGGCGTCCGAGGGGTCGATGCCGAAGTATCCGAAAAATTCAAGCGTAAGGGTGTCCGAAAGAAAGCTGTCCCGCATCCTGAAGGTCACGGTCTGCGTGTACTCTTCCGCCATGAGGGACTCGTCCCAGTCATGTATGTACTGAACAATGTACTGGGAAGAAAAGTCGATCCCCGCCATGGACCAGTCCAGACCGCCCAGAGCGTGGAGCTGGTGGTGATCCGAGGTACCAAGGGTGGGTGGCGGCCCCGCTGCCTCTACCCTGGTGAAGGCCCTGTTCAGGTAGACCGCCGCCTCACTCCGCAGCACAAGAGGACCGAGGGTGGTGCTGAAACTTCCGCCCGCAACCGTCAGCCGTTCGTATACTGCATCGGGTGTCGGCGCAGGGCCGGTCAGAACCGGAAAGTCGTCCCGGGCGTAGCCTGCCATCACCTCCGCATTGAGAGCCGATCCGAAGTAGCTGATCTTTCCGAATATCTCGCTGTTCTCCAGCCCGGCATCGGGGAGCTGCGCTCCGCTCATAACAGACATGGCGTCTGTGTGCCAGATGGAGTCATTTTCCGGCTGGCTGGCGGGAACAAAGCGGGGGAGCCAGACCGCCTCGAAGGTGAAGGGACCGGCGTAGTAGTCCGCCTTGACCGCGGGTACCCCCATCCTTACCTCACGGAAATCGGCCAGAATAAAAGAGCGCAGATCCTGGGGACTGACGATGTCCGTTATGAATGCCCCTTCCGCTTCTCCCCAGACCACCGCCTGCTTGCCCACCCGGATATCCAGAGAGGGGAGGAAGAGGTCGATATAGGCTTCGCGGACTCCCGCGTCAATTTCTCCGTCGGCGCCGACGTAGGCATAGGGGTTGATCATTATCTGCGTCTTATCACCCCAGCCCTGGAGGCTGAGGTCGATGGTCTGCTCGGCCACGGGCGTATCCGCTTCGCTGAAACGGCTGCCGGTGTAGCTTCTGAGCATACCGGTCAGTTCGACATCTCCGGCATACAGGAATGCCGGAAGTGTGAGCGCGAGGGCCGCAATGACTGCTGTTGTGCGTTTCATATCTACCTCCTCGGGCCGATCTTCATCTGCCGCTCGGTGAAGAAATCGTCATCAAGTTCCACCGAAAAGCTGACATCGTTCATTTCGATTCTCGTTGAACTTTCCCTTTCGAGGTCTTTCATGGTCATGTCGGTTATTACCCAGTATCCGTCGATCTTTTCGAAAGTCCCGATGCCCAGCTCTTTGTATACCCTGGATTTGCCGTCGTAATACTCTCTCTTCATGCCGATCCACTTCTCTTTGCTTATCCAGCTGATTGTTTTGGTGTAGGCATCATCGGAACCAAGAGGAATGTTTTCCACTACGTAGCACTCTTCTCCGTTGACCGTTTCTTCACGAAGCAGGCGGTGCCGGTCCTCGGAGGGATGCCGTTCTCCCAGGTCGTCATAGGTAAAGTCGGAGCCCATGAAAGAGTCGTTCTTGCTGTCCGAGGCGATTCTCTTTACCCGTCTGAGTGCGGGAAGAAAAATCCACTGGTCGTCGTCGCGTCCGTCATCCCAGGACCAGGTCATAAAGCTTGTGTCCCGTACATCCGCCGGAGCGGTAAAGAACATCATCTTTTTTTCCACTTCTCCGGTATCGAGACTGTACTGAATGATGCTTCTCTCCCTGGTTGAGCCCCGGGAGTTGGTTATGGTCATCACCAGGCTGGCGCTCATTGCCTCTCCCGTCGGACGCTTGTACATGTTTTCCATTACCTCCTGTCCGCTTATCTGGGCGGAGAGGCTTCCTGCAGCGGCGGTAAAAGCCAGGAGCAGGGCGATTGCCGAGATTGTCTGTATCTTTTTCATGATCAGATCCTTCCCTTACGATCGAGGGCGACAATAACTATCAGCAGAAGGGTAAGGGTTCCTATGGCGCTGACAGCCATGTTCAGAGCTATCAATCCTCCAACCTGACGGTTGGGAGGAAAGACGCTTACCAGCATGACGGCGAATCCGCCCATTACTGCTACCGCGTTGTAGACAATTGCCTTGCCCGTGTGGCCGAGGGTTTCAAGGGTCGCTTCCCGCCATTCCATACCATTCCGGCGGATACTTCGGTAGTGCTCGATGAGGTGGATGGCGTAATCCGCACCTATGCCGATGGCGATGCTGGATATGATAGCGGTGGAGGAGCTCAGGGGGATTCCGAGGAGCCCCATGATCCCGAAGTTGACCATTGCGGTGATAGTTATGGGAATTGCGCCTGCAAGACCCAGCCACACGTTGCGGAAGAGCAGGGTCAGAAGGAGAGCAACAATCCCGAAGGAGAGCAGGAGGCTGAGTATCTGGCCTTCCAGAAGCAGGGTTGCGAAGACGAAAGACTTATAACCGCTTCCCGCATAGTTGATCGTTATTCCGTGATCCGCCATCTTTGCCTTGTACGGTTCGATGGTCTCTATGACCGTCTCCATGATTGCCGAGCTGTCGCTCTTGAGCTGAAGAGTCATATTTGCGAAACGGTAATCGTAATCCACAACAACGTTCAGGTTGTCGGGATCTCCGGACATCTCGTAGAGAAGAAGATACTGGGCCACCATATCGCTTGTCTCCGGAATTGCGTCATAGGCGGGGTCGTCTTCGTACATAACCCGATGCATGCGCCGTATGTAATCGGAGACCGAGAAGCTGTCGCCCACCATGGGATCCTGTTCCACCATCTTCTGGATTTCGTCCATCAGTTTCAGAACTTCAGGCTCTTTAAAGGTGTCGTATTCGGGGCTTTCGAAGATGATATTGAGGGTTGATGTACCGCCGAAGTTGTTGTTTACAAAGCTGTCGGTCTGAACAATCCTGCTGTCATCCTCAAAGTTTGCCAGAAAACTGGTATCGATCCATACCTGCGTGGTGCTCGCGATGGCCAGGAGGGAAATGAGGATCCCCGCAGTAATGACCATCCGGGGACGCTTGAGAAGCAGGTTTCCGAATTTCCCGGCGAAGCTGCCGTGACCGGCTTCGCTCTTTTCCGGGCTGATCTTTTTTCTGCGTATGGGACCGAAGAGGTAGATGGAAGCGGGAAAGAGCACAAGGGCCATGACCATCTCCATCAGAACACCGAGAGCTGTAAAGAGTCNNCCCAAAGAGTCCGAAGTAGCGGACCGGGAGGACATCGCTGGTAAGGAGCGACATAAATCCGGCGGCGGTTGTAATGGATGTCATTATTACAGGACGGATCATCTCCCTGAGGGTCTCATGCACCAGTTCCTTACGCTTGATGTCGGGCTTCTTTTCTATCAGAGTGGAGATGGTGTTGTGCATGTGGATTCCGTCGGCAACACCGATAGCGATAAGCATGACGGGAATCATTGTACTGAGGGTGTAGACCGGAACCCTGAAGAGGGCCATGGCACCGAAGGCGGTAAGCGTACCGAATAGAACGATTATCAGGTTCAGAATGGTATGCCGCACGCTTTTCAGGAGAAAAAGCAGGATTATGGTCATAAGGATAATAACGAGAGGGGCCATCCTGGCCATGTCTTTGGGGCCGAGCCTGGTCAGTTCTCCCTCAACAATCGGGCGTCCGGCGATATGGATTGTTTCCGGGCCTTCCCATTCGGCGGCAAACTCCTGAAGGGCGTCGTAAAAGGAATTGTTGAATGCATCGTCCCCGATATCGGCAATAATCAGGGCCGATTTTTCATCGGCACTGACAATGCGTCCATGGATCATGTCATTTCCGCGTACGGCGTTCTGGAGGGTATCGATTTCTTTGCCCGTTTCCGGAGTGTCGGTATAGAAACTTTCGACGGTAAGTCCCCATTCATCGGAGGTAATGTTCTCCGCTGTGTAGAGGGAGGTGACATCGTCAAAATCTATCTCCTCAAAACGTTCGGCCAGCCCCTCCGAAATGAGTTTGATCTTTTCGAGGGTTCCGCTGTTGTAGATGGTATCCGGGTGTTCGACGGCAAAAAGGATGGCGTCGTTTATTCCGAATATTTCTTCCGCTTCGTCGCTGTAGACAAATGCGGGATGGGTGGACGGCATGTACGCGTCCAGATTTGTCTCAAGGACCGTGTATTTGCCCATGGCCAGTACAAATACAAAGCTCAGGGCAATAATTGAAGCCAGGACAAGAAAGGGCTTTCGGGCAAGGCGATCAAGAAAATCTTTCATATTTCCTCCTATTTGTGAACGTTCACTAACTATGTCTTTATCAGTCATCCTCAAACCTCTCTTTTTATGACCTTATGGGCGGCTGTATAAGCCGGACAATGGTATCCGTCAGGCTGTCCGCCAGGTCGCTCAGCCTGAAGGCACCATCGCTCAGATGCCAGCGGCTTATGCTTATCCGGATACTTCCCATTATCACCACGGAAAGATCGACGGCTGCTATATCGCTCCTGCAGACACGGCGCTCCTGAAGTATTTCCAGAGAATCGGTCAGGACCGAAAGGTTTTCCTTCATTACCCGGAACATCATCGGCTTCAGAAGCGGTTCGGAGTGAAAAAGCTCCTCCGAGAAGATAAACGGGGCAAAACTTGGGTGGGCTTTCAGCTCGCTGAAAATCCCGTGTATGAATTCTCCGATAATTGCCTCCGACTTCCCGTCATTCCGGGCAAGTTTACGGAAATGGGGAACCATGGCCGCCTGGAGATCCTCCAGCATGGCTGTGAGCAGATCGAGCTTGTTTGAGAAATGGCGGTAAACTGCCGGCTCCGTCACCCCGACTGCTGCTGCAACATTTCTTATGGTGAAGCCGCTGAAGCCGTTCTCGGCAACCAGCTTCATTGCCGCATCCATAAACTCCCTCTGCCGTTCGGTTCTCATGCATCTCTCCTTTTGTTTCGAAGTTAACGATAACTAACTTACCGCTTGTATATTAAACTGTCAAGCGTATCCTCCACCTTTCATGAAATAATTGTATAATGTACATTATATCAGGCCCGAAAAGAGGAAGGAGAGTGCCGGAATGGCTGCATCAAAGGGGAAGAACAGAAAAAGCGGACTTCAGCTTCTGTTTATTCTGATGGTATCGATCGTACTCATACTTGTTGCCGGAAGGTTCAGACCGGAAGCCGGACCCGGCCGCAGAGGAGAGGTAAAGGATTTTACCGATTATCTGAACGCCCGGATCCCGGAACTGATGAAAGAATACGACATTCCCGGAGTTAATATTGCATTAGTCCGGGGAGGCATGATGGTCTGGAGCTCGGCTTACGGCTATGCCGATATCGGAGAGGGAAGGCCGATGACGGTTGAAACAAGATGCCGGGTCGAATCCATCTCCAAATCAGTTACCGCCTGGGGAGTCCTGAAACTGGCGGAGGAGGGGAAGATTGATCTGGATAAGCCCCTGGCTTCCTATCTGAAGAGCTGGAGTTTCCCTTCTTCCGATTATCCCGCAGAAGAAATAACCATCAGGCAGCTTCTCACCCAGACCTCGGGTATGCCCCTCGGTACCATAGGTGTCCTTTATGCACCCTGGACCGATAAACCGGCCCTGCGTGAGCAGCTTACCGCGGATGCTGTCATGAGACAGGAGCCGGGACGTTCATTTTTCTATTCAAATACCGGCTATATCCTTCTGGAACTGCTGATCGAAGAGGTGAGCGGCCGCAGTTTTGCAGATTATATGGAGCGGGAAGTCCTTATGCCCCTCGGAATGTTTAGCTCAAGCTTTGAATGGAGCAGCAGCTGGAATCCTCCCGTCCCCAATGGATATGACGGAGATGGAAATCCGATACCGCCGTATGTCTATCCCGACAAGGCTGCCGGAGGGCTTTTCGCGACTGTCGGGGATGTCGCCGCTTTTGTAAGCGCCGGCATGTCCGTTTACACACCCCGGGGCGGGCAGGTCCTTTCACCGGAGAGCATCGAAGCGATGTATGCTGCACAGACGGAGCTGGACGGCTACTATTCCCTTGTCTTTGATGCCTACGGTTTCGGCCATTTTATCGAGTTTCTTCCGGACGGCCGCAAGGCGGTTTCCCATGGCGGACAGGGCTCCGGCTGGATGACCCACTTTCATTCCATTCCGGAAAGCGGTGACGGCATCGTCATTCTGACAAACAGCCAGAACAGCTGGCCCCTTTTTGCCCGGCTGCTTACGGACTGGGGCGGATGGCTTGGAGTTTCTTCCATCGGCATGGGACTTATTGTACGGGCAGGGAATATAATCCGGGCTGCTCTTGCTCTTGTGCTGGCCCTGAATCTATGGCAGATATACAGACTTGTAAAGAGACAGCGTTCCCGTGTTCCCGTTCCTCTGCGTGCCCTGCAGGTTATCATCTCCATCTCCCTTATTGCGGGTCTTGCAGGGGCTATGAGTATGGATTATCTCTTCGTAACTTCGGTCTTTCCGAAGATCTCCGGCCTGATCGGATTCGTCATGCTTTTTTCTGCCCTGGTTCTCCTGGCTTCTGCGCTGCTGCCCGGATCAGGCGCCTCCCCCGGAGATAAAGCAGGCAGGAAGTCAGGCAGACTTACGGAATGAGAGGTACAGCTGCCGGCCGGACTCTTTCCCTGGAGGACGCGGGGAAGCTTATTGTTTCAAAGTTTATGGAACGTGATGCCGGTGGCGTTTCCGGGGTGCTGGCACGGTGCGGCTACGTACAGATAGATTCCATCAATGTAGTTCAGCGGGCACATCACCATGTTCTGTGGAACAGAATCGACAATTACCATCCCGATGATCTTGCCAGGTCGGAATTACGGGGGGAGATCTTCGAATACTGGGCCCATGCCGCCGCATATCTGCCCATTGAGAGCTACAGGTTCTGCCTTCCGAGGATGAAGCGGATCCGGGAACAGGGACATGAGTGGTTTGCTGCCAATAAAAAGACAGTCAGATATGTACATGACCGGATACGTGACGAAGGTCCTCTCATGGCCAGGGATTTCAGGGATACCAGGGAAAAGAGCGGAACCTGGTGGGACTGGAAGCCTGCCAAGATCGCCCTGGAGCATCTTTTTCACGATGGTACCCTGCTTGTCAGAAGGAAGAAAAATTTCCAGAAAGTCTACGATCTCCGGGAACGTGTTCTCCCCTCCGCCATGGGTGCGATCATGCCGACGGAGCGGGAATTGGCGCGATATCTGATAGATCTGAGCCTGAAAAACCAGTTTCTGAGCAGACCGCAGTATCTCTCCGCAGCACACAGGGACGGGCAATCACTTGTACAGGAAGAGCTGGATAAGCTGCTTGAAGAAGGGTCCCTCATCCGGCTTGAAGTAGAGGATTCCGGAACCTGGTACTGCAGGCCGGATTTCGCCGAAACGACCTGCCCTGCGGCTGCGGAAAGAGGCGGACTGCAGGTTCGTATTCTTTCCCCCTTCGACAATCTTGTTATCCGGAGGTCCTGGCTGGAGGACTTGTTCGGATTCCGCTATCGTCTCGAGTGCTATCTCCCGCGTCAGAAACGCACCTTCGGCTATTTCTCACTTCCCGTTCTTGCCTCAGGCGGATTTGCGGGACAGGCGGACCTGAAGGCCGACAGGAAGCGAGGGGTGCTTATCGTCCGTGCCGCCCGTTTTTTTGCGGAGTACGGGCAGGATGAAGTGTTTAACGAAGCCTTCGACCGGGAACTGAAAAAATTTGCCGATTTTAACGGCTGTCCGGAAATTGAATATGAGTGATACGGATTCGGAGGTGTACCGTTTACAGAAATGGCTGAGGTCGATATCGAGAATGCCGCTGAAGAGCTTCAGTAGGCGCTTACTGTCTCCGCCGCCGTAATACCCACATCCTCAAGAACTTCCCTTTTGCGCCGCTTTTCGGTCCGCGCAAAATTCAGGTAGTCGGTTCGGGTAACGATCCCCGCAAGCCGGTCTTCCTGCACAATGGGGAGGTGGCCAATATTGTTCTCGAAAAGCAGCTCTTCAATCTCGCGCACCGTCATTTCCGGCGGAGCGGTTATAAGGGCTTTGCTCATGTATCCCTTGACCGGGGCATGCATCTGGTCGGCCCTCCTGCCCTTCATAATATCGCGGAGGGTGATAAATCCCGACAGTTCATCTTCGGCGTTGACCACGGGAACACCCGTGTGTCCGCTTTTTTCCATAAAAATTGAAGCTTCCAGCAGAGAGGAGGTCTCCGGAATTACATGCACGGGACTGCTCATAATCTCTCCGGCCGTAATGGCGGGGGCAAGCACCATTTCCAGGTGCTCGATAAGTTTCTGATACACCATCTGCCCGTCTTCGTGTTTAACCACCGCGGAGGCGGCTTTGGAATGACCTCCGCCTCCGAAGAGCGTCAATATTTCGTTGAGGTCGATGGTATTCTTCTGGTTCCTTGCGATGATAAGCGTCTTTTCCCGTTTCGGGAAATGAAAAAGGGCGAAGAAGAGATCCTGGTTTTCCACCTCGAAAACCTTCTCCACCACAGCTCCGAGCCCTTCGGTCTCGGCTTCAATTTCCCAGTAGCTGGTGATAAGCTGATGTCCGTGTACGGACCTGTAGGTAAGACGGTTGAGCAGTTCGTGGAAAAGAGTTACCTGGTAGCTTCCGGAAAGGGGTTTTAAAAAGCGCTTTACCATGGCAAGAGATGCTCCGCAGGCAAGGAGCCAGGATGCAACGGAGAAGTCAATCTCCTGAACATTTTCGTGAGTGAAGTTGCCGGTGTCGGCATAGATGCCCGCAAGGGCTATAGTGGCATCCTCGGCACCCACGAGTAAACCCTGCTCCATGATGGCTTTTCCTATCTGGCTGGTGTTCGCCCCGCAGGGAATATCGTGTACTATCGCCCCGGGGAAACCGCTCGTTTCGGCCGGGTGGTGATCGAAAATCTCCACTTCAAGATCATTGTTGCCTATAAACTCAAAGTATTCCTTTACGCGGCCGCGGACCCTCGTATCGACAATGACCAGGCGCTCAATATGTTCTCCCGCCAGATCTTTCGGATTGAGAAAATCGAGCTGATGACGGTACATGTTATACATTTTCCGGGCCACCGGGTGCAGCAGACGGCTGCGGACCGGCGAATGATCCGGAAAAAGATACTTTGCAAGGACTATCGAACCGATGCAGTCCAGATCCATGTTGCTGTGGCCGACTATAATCTTCATCGTGCCTCTAATGGTAGTTTAAAATCGGCGGGACGCAAGAACATGCAAATAAATAATTGCGCTTGCAGCCTGATGGGTGTACTATTTTAAATTGGTAGGACCAAAATGAATGATGCAAAGAAAAACAGCTGTGCGATTCTGATCGAAAGGGCGATTCTCGACGGCAAGTTCAAGCCGGGAGACAGGCTTCCCCCTGAACGGGAACTGGCTCTTCACTACGGCGTAAGCAGGTCGATTCTAAGAGAGGCCATGCGGCACCTTTCGGGACTCGGACTTCTCCGTACGGTACCTCAGAGCGGCACCTACGTAACCGATTACCGGCGGGAAGCCAGTATCGAGCTTCTTGTACATCTTATGGATAATACCGACAGTCTTGATCATGCGATGTATCGTGCGGTGAATGAGCTCCGGGAAATGCTGGAGACCGGCTGTGCCGAGCGGGCTGCAGCTTTAAGCTCTGCCGAAGGGGTAATGAAACTGCGCAAACTGCATGCTTCCATGGCTGTGGAGGGAATAAGTCCCGGTATTGTTGCGGAGAGGGATTTCAGTTTTCACGAGCAGGTTGTCGAAATGACCGGAAACATTGCTCTGAGGCTGCTCTTCAATGCATTCAGAAAGGTCTACATTTTTTATGCCTCCCGCTTCTATGAAGACCCGGAGCATCTTGTGCTTACCCTGAGGCAGCTCGAACGCTTTATTCTGATGATAGAAGAAGGAGACGGTCCCGGGGCAGCAGCGGTGTACCGGGAGGCCCTTGTCTATGGACGGGAGGAAGTTTCACGTCAACTTGAAAAGGAGGGATGGACGGAATGAGTCATAATCTTTCACCACGAATAAAGTGGCTGCGGGACTACTATTTCAGAGGTACCGGCAGGGCCTGGAATAATGAGCAGATCAGTTTTTCCACCGGAACGGAGTGGGATGTGCAGTACAATGAGCTCAACTACTATATTGTTCCCGAGACCTATCCTTTTTTTCAGACCTTCAGAAGTTCCTACCGTCAGACCGCCCGGCCTGTCGATCTCTGTGCCGATTTCTGGAACCTTTCTATTCCGGAAAGAAGGGCCTGGTTTAACCGGAAGGTTATGACCACATACATGCCCTGCGAAATACTCCCGGGAGATCTGATCGCCGGAGGCCGATTCAATATGCATACCTCTCTCTGTCTTTCCCGGAAGGAGCAGAGGGAACGGGACAGGGCCGTTATGGGCGCCAGGGGCTTACGGAAAGCTGTTATCGATTTTCACAACAGCGGATTCGGAAACTGCGGTCCGACGGGAGGGCATCTTATTCCCGATTACCCCGCTATTATCAGGCATGGTTTTATTCCGCTTATTGAAAATCTTGAAGAGCTTCATGCTGCTTTGAGTCCTGCGGAACAGAAAGGTGCCCGGGGGGCGCAGCTTCGGGCCATGATAAGCGCGGCGCGGATGCCTCTGGAAGTGGCGGACCGCTACCGCAGAGAGGCTCTTCGGCTGGCAGAAGAATGTCAGGATCTGGAGCGGAAAAAAGAGCTTCTGGACATGGCCGGGAATCTGGAGCAGGTTCCTGCCCGGGGTGCAAGGAACTTCTGGGAAGCCGTCCAGTCCCTCTGGCTTACCCACATGCTGGTGATGAGCGACGAAAACTATCCTGGCCCGGGAGTTTCCTTCGGACGGATCGATCAGTACCTCCTTCCCTTCTGGGAAAACTCAGTACGGGATGGAATGAGCCGGGAGTTCGCTGCGGAAATTCTGGGATGTTTCTGGGTTCATGCAAATACGGCTTACGATTCTATGATTAAAGTGGGAAACCAGGGGATAACCGCCGGTTTCGGGCAGCTTTTCAATCTCTCCGGTCTGGGACCGGAGGGCAGGGATATGACGAACGATCTCACCTGGCTGTTCCTTGAAGTTATTGACGGGATGTCCCCCATTCTGGAGCCGAAGCCCAACGTGAGGATCCACCGCGGCAGCCCCGATGCCCTTCTGGACCGTCTTGTGGATATGGTTATGCGCAGCGACGGAGCGCCGTTTCTCCTCAACTTTGATGAACGCTCCATGGCCGGAATGATGAGGGAATCCCGTCGCTCCGGAAAGGAAGGGCTTATAAACGAACATAATGTCCACGATTACGCATCGGTCGGCTGCCTCGAAAATACCATGTGCGGAAATGACCGTTCCGGTACGGTGGACTGCAATTTGAATCTGCTTAAGGCGGTGGAGCTGGTGCTCGGAAACGGCATGCCCCTGGTTCCATTTACGGATCCCATCACGGGAGCACAGAGCAAGCTCAGGCGGCAGGGGCCGGCAAGCGGAGATCCGCGAGGATTCACATCCTTTGAACGTTTCATGGAGGCGTGGGAGGTGCAGACCGAAGCGCTTCTAAAGCGGATGGTCCGGCAGTACGAGCGGGGAGAAGCGCTGAGAGCAAGCTTTCATCCCACTCCCTATCTGTCCACCCTGGTCCGCGGCTGTGCGGAAAAAGGCAAGGACATAACCGGAGGGGGAGCCGAGCTGAGCTTTGTCACTATAGAGGGAGTAACCTTTGCAAGCACCGTCGATTCGCTGCTTGCTGTAAGATATCTGGTCTTCGACAACAGCTTCTGCACCATGGAGGAGCTGATCGAGGCCGTAAGAAGCGACTGGAAGGGCTTTGAGCAGCTGCGCGTACGGGCAAAGAACAAGGCCCCGAAGTACGGCCGGGATGATGATGCCGCCGATGCTCTGGGAACAAGGGTGATGCAGTTCTGGTCTGAAGCGTGCTGGAAATACCGGACCGCAAGCACAGAAAGGCAGTTCCGTCCGGGAATGCTCAGCTGGAACTACTGGGTGGGTGACGGCTTTATTCTTCCCGCAAGTCCCGACGGGCGGAGGAAAAACAGCTTTCTTTCCAATGCTATCTGCCCCTCCGACGGTGCGGATATCCATGGTCCGACGGCCAACAGCAATTCCGTCGGTACCGTTCTCGGAGGCCGGGAAGGAGAGGGCGACTGGCTCGACTACCGCAATGTTCTGCCCAACGGAGCCAGCCACACCATCAGTTTTAATCCATCCATGTTCGGGAGGGAAGAAAGCCGGGAAAAGTTCAAGTCCTTCCTCCGGGGTTATGCGGAAAATGGGGGAACGGCACTTCAGATAAACATGCTTGATCCGAAAACGCTTATGGAAGCCCAGAAACGGCCCGCTGATTTCCGGCACCTGCTGGTGCGGGTTACCGGGTACAATGCCTATTTTACCGCCATCGGGAAGGAGCTGCAGGATGAGCTTATCGCCAGAATTTCTCATGAGCGGATCTGAGAATCCCTCCGCACCGGTACTCGAGATTCAGCGGATGAGTACCGAGGACGGGCCGGGCCTGCGCAGCACCATCTTCCTCAAAGGCTGTTCTCTTCGATGCCGCTGGTGTCACAATCCGGAGAGTATCTCTCCTGAACAGCAGCTGCACTGGAATGCTGCCGTCTGCATAGGATGCGGAGCTTGTATCGCAGGCTGTCCCCTGCAAGCCCTCTCCCTGGAAGAAGCTGAGGGAGAAGAGAGGACGGCAATTCTCATCGACAGGAGCAGCTGCAGCGGCTGCGGGATCTGTGTCGATCTCTGTCCGGCCGGTGCCCTGGAACTATGGGGGCGCAGTATGAGCGCTGAAGAGGCGGCAGGGCTGCTTCTCCGTGACCGTTCCTATTTCGGAAGCGACGGCGGAGTAACGGTTTCCGGCGGGGAGGCGGCCATGCACGCAGAATTCACGGATTCGCTTTTCAGCCGCCTTCACAGGGAGGGAGTGCACACAGCACTTGATACCTGCGGCTATGTCTCATCAGGGGCGCTGGTTCGTGCCGCGGGAAGGGCGGACCTTATTCTCTACGACCTTAAGCTTGCGGACCCGCAGGAGCATATGAGGCTGACCGGAGCTTCCTGCGAACGGATTCATGAAAACCTTCGGCGGCTGCTGGATCTGCTGTCGGGAGATGGGTCGCAAAAGCGTCTCTGGATAAGGACCCCGATCATACCCGGCATGACCGACAGCAGGACAAATATAGCCGCAATTGCCCGTTTCCTGTTCACGGAAGCTCTCGATGCGGTGGATCGCTGGGAATTATGCGCCTTCAATAACCTGTGCCGTGATAAATACCGGCAACTTGGTCTGGACTGGGAACTTGCCGGGACTCCCCTGATGGATGCCCCGGCGATGGAGGGTCTGGTCAGTACGGCAGTCGGTGAAGGATGGCCGGAAGAAAAAATCCGGTGGAGCGGAATGACAAGGAGAGCGTCATGAAGGAAGAAAATAAATTCAGCGAAGAAGCCGTAAAAGCTTTCGAGGCGGACGGAAAAGTGGGACTGCTTGCGACTGCCGATGCCGACGGCCTGCCTCATATCACCCTGATAACGGCGATGCAGGCCAACGGGCCCGACGAGCTGATTTTCGGCCAGTTTTGTGAAGGTGCAGGTAAAGAAAATCCGCAGCATAATCGGCAGACGGGATTTCTGGTCATGGGGATGGACCGGCGCCTCTGGCGCGGTACGGCAGTATGGCGCGAAAAAAAGGAGAGCGGGCCGGAGAAGGAGCTCATGAACAGCAAGCCCATGTGGCGCTATAATTCCTATTTTTCCATGCATACCGTTCACTATCTTGATCTCGTTTCGGTAAGTCCGATGCAGAAGGTTAAGATGTTTCCGATTATACGCGGCCTGGCGGTGCGTCTTCTGCGTCCCCGGCTCCGGAACGGCGGGGTGATGAACCGCTGGACCAGGCGATTTGTCTCAGCTCCCGGTCATCCAAAGTTTATTGCGTATATAGATACATCCGGATTTCCCCGCTTTGTTCCTGCCTTCGCGGCCTTTGCCGTCAGCACTTCGGAAATCTTCTTGCCGGGCACCGAGTTCAGGGAAGATTTTAATAAGATCCCCGATGGGGTGGAGATGGCCCTGTTTGCGATGTCACTGGAAATGGAGGATGTGGTGGTCCGCGGCCGGTTCAGCCGGAAGGGGACGAGGGCTGTCCTGGAGATTAAGCGGATATATAATTCCATGCCGCCGGTGGCCGGGCAGATCTATCCGCCTCTGGAAACAGCGGGCGGGGTTTCCATCTTTTAAGCGGTAACCTCTTCTATCCTGAGAATCCCCTGCTTGGTCAGAATCAGCCGGTATCGGGAAAGCGATTCCTCTCCATGGGAACTCAGTCTCAGGATAAGGTTCATGTGGTATACTCGTCTGCCCTTGACTGCAGCCGTATCACCGTCACGCCAGGTGCGGAGCAGCTTTTTTGAATCATCCATTTCCTCGAGAAAACGGTCCAGTTTTATCCTGACAATTTCTGAAACAGCTTCAACCCTGGTATGTTCTTTCATCAGCTGCCTGCTGTCGATATTTATCTCCTTCCGGAAGTGAATAACATTTTCCGCAGGCAGGATAGATCTGAATGGATTGGTCCCGGCGTTTCTTATGGCCTGCACACTTTTCGGCGTCTCCCAGGGACGGACAAGCCTTACCATACTCTTTGTTTTTCCGACATTTTTATCTGCAATCTGATCTACCAGCTTATCGGTCCGATCGGCAATAAAGCGGGGCATTATCCGCACAAGAATACCGCGGAGAATCTCTTTTATCCGGTCTTTCAGGATATAACTTACCACGATAATCATTGCCCATGGGATGCTGTAGCTGGCAAAGAGGCGTTCGGCAAAGAAGGTGGCGGCTACGGCAAAGGTCATGGCTGTGGCCGCGGCTACTCCCGCAAGGATGTGCCCTATCTTTCTGTTGGTTCCCGTTTCTTCACTGGACATATAGAGCACCGTCTGCGCCCATTTCTTCAGTATGCTCTCGCGGTAGAGGATCCGTTCAATCTCGCTCTCCTCTGCCGTCGAAAGAACGGAGGGGTACTTCATCTCGCTTCTGTGCCGTATTTCGCTCTGCATCATGCTGCCGATTCGTTTGCGGATGGGATGATCGGGAAAGAGGCGGTAAAGATAATAGAGCATTTTTTCGGCGGACAGGCTGATGGATTCATCACTCCAGCGCATGGCTGTCCGCAGGCGTCCGCTTATGGAGGGTTCCATAAAGCGGGAGTGGAATTCCCTGAACTGTCCCAGGAAATCTGCCGCCTCATCAAGAAACTGTTCCGCCTTCCGGATTAGCGGCTGGCTTATTCCGCTGCCGGAAATATCTTTGAGCAGGCGGTAGGTGGCTTTCATTTCCGCGGAAAAGAGATTGGCCAGGGTTCTCAGTTCGTAGAGTACCCGCTGTTCGTTCAGATCTGTTGTGAGCGCCGCATTATCCAGGTATGTTCTGATTCGTATAAGCGGGCTGATGGAACATCGGGGATCCACCAGCCTGGCAAGAGGAACATAGGAGATGGAAAAGCGGGTATGACTTTTCACGTCCGAAAAGAAGCTGTCCACGCTGAAGTGTTCGGTGTTCATACCCAGCTGGGCGGGGCTGAACATATAGGTCTCTATGGTATATGAGACCTTTTTTTTATCCCCGGGGATAGGATAACGGTTTTTCATCTCCAGCTGTGTTTTTCCATGTGAACGAATTGAAGATCGTAATTCCGTCATTATCTGCCGTTATCCTTAACAATAATCTAACATAATCCCGCCCGACTTACAATTGCCGTGCACGGACAGGGGTACGGATGAAGGGTGGCCTCCTCAGCGTTTGTAAACCTTGAAAAAATCGGTCTTGAATGAGAACTTCACTTCCTGTCCGAACCGGTAGTTGTGAACCTCTCCATGGGTGTTCGGGTGAATAGCCGTAAGAAAACCATCCGCATATTCCACCTTGTATTCGGTGGTAGCACCGAGAAAGCTGCTGACTTCTATCTTTCCGCCGAACTGGCCGGTCTCCGGCTGAACCTCGACGGCCTCGGGTTTGATGGCGAGGGTAACCTCATCACCCTTTCCCAGACCCTCCTGTACATTTGCCGCAGGAATTTGTACCTCCGATCCGAGAAGCGAAACGGTGACAAACCGATTGTCGGCGGCGCTTATCGTTCCCTCAAAGAAGTTGGCATTGCCGATAAAATCAGAGACGAAGGGATCCGCCGGATGATTGTAGATGTCTTCGGGACTTCCGCTCTGAACAATCTTTCCATTGTGCATAATGACGATGGTGTCGCTAATGCTCAGGGCTTCGCTCTGGTCATGGGTTACATACAGAGCGGTAATACCGAGGAGCTGCTGGACCCTTTTTATCTCGGTCCTGGTCTGAATCCTCAGCTTGGCATCCAGGTTGGAGAGCGGTTCGTCAAAGAGGATGATCTCCGGCTTGAGAACGAGGGCCCTGGCGAGGGCGACACGCTGCTGCTGTCCGCCGGAGAGCTCTCCGGGGTAGCGGTTTTCCAGTCCCACCAGATTTACCATCTGGGCAGCCATGGCAACATCGTTGCGGATGGAATCCTTCGGCATCTTGCGGATCCGAAGGCCATAGGCGATGTTCTCAAAAATGGTGAGATGGGGAAAAAGGGCGTAGCTCTGGAACACCATCGGCATGTTGCGGTTGAAGGCGGGAACGTTGTTTATCTTTTTACCGTTCAGAATAATGTCCCCTCCGGTCTGCACCTCAAAACCGGCAACCATTCGAAGGCTTGTTGTCTTTCCGCAGCCTGACGGCCCGAGGAGGGTTACGAACTCTCCCCTGGAAATAGAAAGTGATATATTGTCCACGGCGCGTACGGTATTGCCTCTTCCGTCGTGGAAATCTTTAACCAGGTTGTTCAGCAGCAGGTAATCTTTCTGTTTCATCGCTTGTTCCTTTTCTCTATTCTTTACTTCGTTGTTCCGAAGATCTGTTCTTTACCCAGCCCTGTCAGCTTCATAATGATAAAGATGAAAGCCATTATGATAACGATCAGTGCAAAGGACATGACCGAGGCCACCCCGAGCCGCATAATTTCCGTCTGGGCGAGAATAAGCACCGTCATATGGTTCCATCGTGCCGAAACGAGGAATATGATCGCGCTTATGGCGGTCATGCTTCTTACAAAAGCGAAGGTAGCACCCGAGAAGAAGGCGGGCCGGATAAGGGGAAGAGTTATTTTTCTGAAGGTGACTGCGCTTGTCGCACCGAGGTTGATGGAGGACTCCTCAATCTCGTCGGAGATCTGCTTCAAGGCGGCTATTCCCCCCTCTACTCCAATAGGGACATTCCTGAATACATAACAGGTTATAAGAATAAATGCGGTACCCGAGAGTTCGAAGGGCGCCTTGTTGAAGGCCAGGATATAGCCGATACCGACTGCGGTTCCGGGTATGGCGTAGCTGAGCATGGAGATAAACTCCATCAGGTGTTTACCGGGGAAATCCTTGCGTACCACAATGTAGGCAATGGCCATTCCGAAAAAGGCGGTAATGGGTGTACTTATGACGGCCAGGAAAAGGGTGTTCTTCATGGTGGTAAAACCCACATCCCAGCTGTAAATAAAATGGTCGAGGGTGAAACTCCAGTTTATTCCCCACAGCTTGATGAAGCTTCCCCCGATTATGGTCGCGTAGAACATCAGGATAAAGGCCGATATGACGGCGCATATTACGGTCAGACTTATTCTGAGGATCGGGGAAGCGTTTGCGGTACTTCTCCTGCTCGATTTACCGGTTACGGTTATGTAGCTTTTATTCTTCATTATATATTTCTGAACGAAGAAGACTCCGACCGTAGGCACAAGCAGCAGCATGGCAAGAGCTGTTCCCCTCGGAAGGTTTCCCATCCCGGTAAATTCAAGGTAAGCCTGGACCGAAAGGACATCGAAGTCTCCTCCGATAATGATCGGATTGCCGAAGTCGGTCAGACTGCTTACAAAGACCAGCAGCCAGGATGCAAAAATTCCGGGAAGGGCAAGGGGCAGGGTTACGGTCAAAAATGCCTTGCCGCGTTTTGCACCCAGGTTCATGGCGCAGGTTTCCAGGTCGGGATCAATCCCCTGCAGGATCCCCGAAAGGGTCATGTAGGCGATAGGAAACATGCTGATGGTCTGAACCATCACCAGCCCTTTAAGGCCGTAGACATTGGCCATGTCCATGCCGAGCAGTTTCGCGGTAATAAGGCCGTTCCGGCCGAAAAGAAGAATGACCGAAAGGGCAAACATGAAGGGAGGGGAGATAATGGGGAGCAGTGCCATGCCCTGGAAAAACCTTTTACCTCTTATCCTGACCCTTGTCAGGGCAAAGGCGAAAAGAAAACCGATTACTGTGGCCAGGGTCGCAACAATGGTTCCCAGGGAGACACTGTTTCTGATTGCCCGGACGTACTGCGGATGGGTCAGAATATATCGGTAGACCGAAGCGGTGAGTTTGCCGTCGGGGGTCAGGCTCATTTTTGCCGCTGAAAAAATGGGATAGAGTATAAACAGCGTCAGCAGACCGAGGATGATAATGACCCCGATCATCATAGCCGGTTCCCGGGTAAGCTGATGAAACTTGTTCTTCAACGGTCGGGGGCTCCATGTGATAGTCATGAACGATGCTCCTTGAGAATATAGAAAGGCCGGAGGAGCGGCACCCCGTTCGGGGTGCACGCTGTCTCCGATCCGAATGGAATTACTTCTTTGGTTCGGTTCGGGCTTCGCCGCCGATAACGTCGTTCCATTTTTCCACAAGCCGGGTCTTGTTGGCTGCAGACCATTCGTCGTCCTGGTTGATTGTGTTAACCTTGCTTATGGGCATGGCCCCCTTGGGAAGGGGAACGTCTACAAAGGGAACCACGAAAGCGGTGGTGTATATTTTTGCCGCGGTTTCGCCGAGGGCCCAGTCGTAGAGTTTTTTGGCAGCCTCGAGTTCGTCTTCGGGTCCGCCCTTTATAAGACTGACCGATGCTACTTCGTAACCGGTTCCCTCGGAGGGAAAGGTTATTTCCAGGGGGTAGCCTTCGTTTACAAGCTTCACTCCGTCATGAGCATAGCCGATTGCAACGGTTATTTCTCCGATAGCCGCATTTTTTCCGGGGGCCGAGCCGCTTCGGGTGTACTGGGTAATGTTGCCGTCGAGGCGCCGCATGTAATCAAAAGCCTCTTCTTCTCCGAGGATCTGAACCATCGTGGCCAGAACATTGTATGCGGTGCCGGATGATCCGGGATTTGCCATCTGCACATGGTTTGTGTATTTGGGGTCGGCAAGCTCTTCCCAGGAGGTGGGTGCGGTAAGACCGAATTTCTCGAGGGACTGGGCATTGCTTTCAAAACAGAGGGGACCGGCGTAAATTCCGGACCAGTAACGGTCGGCGTCGCGGAAGTTGTCGGGCATGGTGGCCGCGGGGCTGTCATAGACCATGGTCAGTCCCTTGTTCTTCGCTTCTATATGACCGAGGCCTACACCGCCGTACCAGATGCTTGCCTGGGGATTCTCTTTTTCGGCTTCCATTCGTGCGACACATTCACCCGTTGAAAGTCGAACCCAGTCCACCTGGATTCCGGTCTCTTCGGTAAAAGCCTTGAACACCTTTCTGGCAAGTTCTTCATCCAGGGTGGTGTAGGCGGTGACTTTACCGCCGCTTTCTTTTGCTCCGCCGGCAAAGACGGCGAACGAGGCGACAAGCAGCATCGCCAGGGCGAGCGCAACAACTCTTTTCATGATAATTCTCCTTCAGATTGATATAAGTGATCGGATTCCTTTCTATTGTAGATTCGGGCAGCCGGGGGGACAAGAAACAATCCGGTTACAATCGGGTCACGAAATGGTAACGGGAAGGGAGAATCGGTAACCGCGTCCCCACTGGTTTACGATAATGACGGGGTTGCCGGGGGATCGCTCAATTTTCGTACGCAGCCGCTGAATATTCACCTTGATCATCTGACGGTATCCGTCCCATTCTTCGGCTCCCCATACCTCCTGGAGAATCTCCTCCAGGCTTACCACCGTTCCCTCCCGGCGCATAAGGAGTGTGAGGAGGAGGTACTCCGTCGGGGTCAGCCGGACGGTCCTGCCTCTGCAGATAACCTCTTCCGATTCCAGGTTTATCCTTACTTCATCGCTGACAAGACTCTTCGGTGCGCCGTATCCCGGGGTCCGGCCTACAAGATTTGCGACCCGCAGAATCAGTTCGCGGTGATTGAAGGGCTTGCGGACATAATCGAGAGCTCCGGTCTCCAGGCCGGATATAACATAGTCGTCTTCATCGTGACTGCTCAGCATGAGAACAGGTATGTCCTTCCGCTGAAGATTCCGGCAGACTGTAAAACCGTCTATTCCGGGCAGGGCAAGATCAAGAATAACCAGGTCGAATTTTTCATTCCCCGCAAGCTCGAGAGCGGTCTCGCCTGTATCGGCGGTTGTCACCTCGTAGCCCTCATCGGTGAGCAGGAAGTGAAGGATATGCAGAATGTGCGGCTCGTCATCGACCACCAGTATTTTTCTGAGGGTTTCACTCATCGTTCTTTTCCTCACGGAGGGGAAGGGTGAACGAGACGGTGGTTCCGACATGTTCCACCGATCCCACATATACCCTGCCATTATGCTTTTCGATAACCCGCTTGACAATAGCCAGTCCGAGTCCGGCGCCTTCCAGCTGTACGTCGGACCAGTTATCACCCTGAAAGAATTCATTGAAAACCTTGGTGCGTTCGTTCAGCCTTATTCCGGAGCCGTTGTCGCTTACCGAGACCACAACGGCATCTTCATTCTCGTTGACCGAAATAATCACCTTCCCGCCGCTGCGCATATGCTTGACCGCGTTATGCACCAGATTTACCAGAACCTGATGGATCCATCCCTCATCGGCCGGAGGCCGGGACAGCAGCTGGGGAAATGAGTAGCGCATTTCTATGTTTCTCTCCTCCAGCACCGGCTGCATGTGGGCAGCTACGTTTTTTATCACCTTCCGCAAATCGATGGGATGAAGAGAAATGGTAAACCAGGCGCTTTCCACCTTTATGCTTGCGAGAATGGTGTCCGAGAGGGTGACCAGTCGCCGTACATTGCTTCCGACGGACTGAAGAAACTCTTTCTGCCGCTGGTCCAGGGGGCCGACTCTGCCCTCGCACATTATATCGACGGTGGACTGAATGACCGTCAGAGGGGTGCGGATTTCATGAGCCAGGGTGGAGAGGATGGCTTCCTTGGTCTGCAGGCTCTTCTCCGTTTCCAGCCGCAGGGTTTCCTGCTCACGGATAAGCTGAAGAACAAAGAACAAAGCCGCCGGTGCGGAAACCGCCGCCGCCGGAAAAAGGAAAAGATCCGGCGGGACCGTAAGCAGTCCCGCACCGAGCGGTACCAGGGCCGGAATTACAATAAGAGCTCTTTTCTTCCATCCCGACAGACCGGAAAAAAGGGAGGCCAGCCGGGCTGCCGACAGTGGTACAAAGAGCAGCAGGGGGGAGAAAATCAGCAGGGCGGCACCGAAAGAAGCGAGAACCAGTTCCGAAGAGACCGCAGTACGTGCCCACAGGAGGGAACGCTCTCCGGTTCCCCCGATATCCGGAATGGTGCAGATAAGAAAAGCCGTGCAGGAGATTATGAGAAAAAGCCACCCGATCCGGCCTTCCGGGGGGAAGGCCCGGGGGAGTGCGATCAGAAAGAGCAGCTGAAGTAAGCGGCGGCGGTAATGGTCAAAGCGGATCATAAAGTATCCTAACCCGCCGCCGGGCATATTACAATCTCGAGATTACGAGCTCCCGGTCAAATCGGGGAATCAGCCTGGCGATAAGGAGATAATCAAAAAGCAGGAGTACCGCTGAAATCAGGAGCAGATAAAGCATGTTCAGAACAAGCAGACCCGACACCTGGGCGATCATGAGCGCCACCAGAGGTATAACCACCATGGCGGAAACCTGCTGAGCCTCCAGAAAGCTTTTTGCCTTTATCGAAACCAGAAGGCTTACCCCCAGACCGAGAAGGGAGACCGCGGGAGAAAGAAGCAGCAGAGTCGGAATCCAGACCGGAGATCCGACCAGGGAGAGGCCGAAGTACACATGAGAGAGAATATTGGAGGTTCCCCAGTAAAGGACGAAAGCGGCCGGAGCAATGAGGGCACCCGGAAGAAAGGCGGCCAGCAGTTTTCCCGTAATGAATTCACGGTTGGTGATGGGCGTATACAAAAGGGTTTCAAGCGTGCCCCGTTCCTTCTCTCCCACCACCGCGTTGGCGGCAATAATGGAGGAGACCATAAGGGGAATCATCAGAAAGAGGGGAAGAAAACTGAAGTTCAGAAAGATGTAGAGAAGCCGGTGCGTAAGCTCGCTTACGTCTGCCGGGAATGTATAGGAGGGGATAAGCTTCTCCATCTGTTCGACGCCGTTGATCATATCGGTTCCGGCTGTCCCTACCGCAATTATCATTACCGCGGGCAGAAAAACGGCCATGACAATCGGCACCGCTATCATGGGAAGCAGCACCATTTTCGCTCCGCAGATCTCCCGGAGATCTTTTCGTATAAGTGTCCTGATTCGTGAAATGCTCTTATTTCGTTTCATTGTTTTCTCCTATGTAGGCAAAGTAGAGCTCTTCGAGTCCCGGTTCCGGCAGCCTCGATTCCAGTACGATCAATCCGTCCTCCATTGCCGATTTCAGATAGCGGTTTATATCTTCCATCTTTCTGACGGGATGAGTCTGAGTTGTTTCTGTCTGTCTTGAAGGATCGAGAAGACGTATTTCAATATTGCGGCTGCGTCCGAGCCGCCGGGCCAGTTCCTCCCGGCTTCCCGATGCGATGAGGGAGCCGTTCTGCATAAAACCCACCCGGTCGCAGACCCGTTCCGCCATGGCCAGGTTGTGGGTACAGAGAAAAACGGTGGTGCCTTCCGCTCCGGAAAGCTCCCGGATAAGATCGGTCACCTCATTCGCCGCCTCCGGATCAAGACCCGATGTGGGCTCGTCGAGAAAGAGAATCTTCGGGCGGTGGAGGAGGGTCCGCGCAAGCTGCAGCCTTTTCTTCATTCCCGTGGAATAGGTGCCGACCTTCCCGTTTTCTCTCCCCCCGAGTCCGATACGCCTCAGCAGATCCGCTGCGCGGCTTTCCGTTTCCGAATGGCCCATTCCATACAGGCTTCCGAAAAAGCGGAGGTTTTCCATGGCGGAGAGATTCTCGTACATCTTCGCAGTCTCGCTCAGCGTTGCGCTCATCCCGCGGATGGAAGCACTGTCTGTACCGTTCGAGAAGAGGGTGAAGCTTCCCGAACTGGGCGAAAGGGTTCCGTTAAGGACCCGGACGGTTGTTGTTTTTCCCGCACCGTTGGGGCCGAGGAAGCCGAATACCGTTCCCTCTTCCACCTCCAGGTTGAGCTCCGAAAGCGCAAGGGTTCCCCCTGCATACTGCTTTGTCAAATCCGTACATCGTATTGCATTCATAGTTCCTCCCTGTAATGGCCTCAGGATAGGGAGGAAAGGGCGGGAAAACTATTACGGAAATTACGTATTTTCAAGAACTCTGAGCAATTCGACCTTGTTGGAGGCTCCCGCTTTCCGGTAAATCTTGTAAATGTGGGTTTCCACCGTGCGTGTGCTTATAAACAGTTCGTCGGCGATAATCCTGTTGGTTTTTCCTTCAAGCAGCTTCTCCAGGACATCCCGCTCCCTGCGGCTTATCCGGTAATCACGGATAAAGGCTTCGCTTATCGATTTCCCCTGGAGGGGGCGTTCGTTTCCGCGGAGAAGTTCGCGGATAATGAGAAGGCTCCAGCTGGAGCAGAAAAGGGCGGTAAAGAACATGCTGGTATCGGCGTACAGCTCCGGAGGAATGATAAAAGCTATGGGAACCATCAGGATAAGCAGAATGTAGAGAATTATCGTTATCCGCAGAAAACTGTGCATGGCTCTGCGGAGACCCGATACCTCCCGGCTCTTCAGCCTGACAAGGCCGAAGAGGCTCAAACCGAGCAGATAGACATTGAAGAGGACATTAATAAAGATGGAGAGAACCACCGACTTGAACATAAAAGCCAGCAGTACGGTCAGAACAAGCAGTGCCGGTGCGGCAAGGACAAGCAGCGGGGAGGAGAGCGGTTTTTCGCTTCCCGTAAGCTTGACAATGAAAGGAGGATAGGAGAGCAGGATAATGAGCGAAAACAGGAGATGGAGAAGCGTTCCGCCGCGGGCAAGTACACCCGGTTCTCCGTTCATAAGGACGATATTGAAAAAGAGGAAGGCCTGAACCACCAGCCAGGCGGTGTAGGCGCCGATATGAAAAAGAAACCAGGGAAGCCAGGGAGGTCGCTTTCCCGGAGGGGCGACGGCAAACAGAACGATTGCGATGGCCGTCGATACAATCGAGAAAAGTGCAAACCAGAAAACAATCTGCGAATGTATCATCAGCGCTCCGTCCTACATAATACTTTTTATATCGAGAATACCATTCACCATCATCTGAACACCCATGGTGCAGACGATAAGACCGGTAATCCTTATCAGGGCGCCCATCAGGTTGAAGCGGTCCAGGGAGTGTCCTATCTGCCGGCTGAAGAGCATGACCACCATATTTATCAGCACGACGACAACAATGGCCGCAAGGACGCTGCCGAGGCCGTACATCGACTGGAGGCTGACCGAAGCGGTAATGGTCGCCGGACCGGCAATCATCGGGCTGGCGATCGGAACAACCGAGGCATCGGGCAGTTTCTGACCCTGGGCCAGCTCAAAGAACAGCCCCTTGTTCAGGGCCGTATAGCCCCGGAGGGCAAGAATAAAACCGCCGGCAAGCTTGAAGCTGTAAAGCTCCACATGGAAAAGTCTGGACAGAATGAAATTCCCCGTAAAGCCGAAGAGAAGGAGGATTCCCATGGCGATGAAACTGCTTTTCAGAACCACGTGCCGGATCTCCCATCGGGGAGATTCGCGGGATAGCGTTGCAATGACAAAGACCTTGCTTATCGGGTTTATCAGTACGAGGAGAACAAGGAAACTGTCGAAAAAATCCGTATAGCCGAACACCATGACAGAGTCTACCATACCGTATGCATTGCGCCTCCGTCTATGGTAAATGAAAGTCCCGTAGCATATGCGGAAGCGGGGGAGAGCAGGAAAGCGGCGGCGGTGCCGAACTCATCCGGGTTTCCATACCGTCCCGCGGGGATAAGCTGCTCCCTTTTTTCCCGGACAACCTCCACGGGTATATCTTGTGCTTCGGCGGTGTTGCGGTCAAGATTTTTCAGTCTGTCGGTATCGAAGAAACCGGGAATAATGTTGTTGACGCGGATGTGACGAGGTGCCAGTTCCCGGGAGAGACTCTTTACCAGGCTGACGACTCCGCTGCGCATTACATTGGAGAGAATAAGGTTGGCGATGGGTTCCTTTACTGAGGAACTGGTAAGGGTAAGAATCGATCCTCCCTCCTTGTCGAAATGGTCTACGGCTTCGCGTATAAGCCGTATCGATGAGAGAAGGGTAAGCTCAAAGGCGTCCTCCCAGTCATCGTCGGAAAAGTCGAAAAAACCACCCGGGGGAGGGCCTCCCGCATTCACCAGAAGCCCCGAAACGGGACCGAGTGCGTTTGTCCCCTCCTTTATCCAGCGGTTGATGGATGAAAGTTCGCGCATATCCAGGCGGATGCCCAGGCAGGTGGAACCGCTTTTCTTTGCGATGGTTTCCGCCGCTTTGCTTACCGATGCCTCATCCCTGCTGCCGACCACCACGCTGGCTCCTTCCATGGCCGCGGCAAGCGCTGTGGCATAACCCAGCCCCTTCGTTGAAGCGGCGACAAAGATATTTTTTCCTTTAAGCTTCAGATCCATATTCGAGCTCCTTTGGTCTCTTCCCTTTTTCATCGGTACGGAAAAAGCCCAGAATCTCCCGCAGCCGGGAAGCTTCGTCCGCGAGGGCGTGTCCGGTAGATGCTATCTCTTCCGATGCCGATGCGTTCTGCTGGGTGACACGGTCCAGCTCCAGCATTGACTGATTTATCTGCTCCATCCCGTGGGTCTGTTCCTGGGTAGCGGAGCTTATTTCCTGTACCAGTTCGTTGGTCTTGTCGATCCGCGGAATGGTATCTTCCAGCATTTTCCCTGTGTGCTCCGCAACCCGTCTGCTGTTGCCCGACAGTTCCAGAATTTCCGAAGCAGCCTCCCGGCTTCGTTCCGCCAGCTTCCGCACTTCCGTCGCTACAACGGCAAAGCCCCTTCCCTGTTCACCCGCGCGCGCGGCCTCTATGGCGGCGTTGAGACTCAGGAGGTTGGTCTGACGGGCTATTTCGTCGATTACGGTAATTTTATCCGCAATGGTTCTCAGGGTGGCGACCGATTCGGCTACCGCCTTTCCCGTCTCGGCGGCACTGGAGGAGGCTTCATTGCTCAGTTTTTCTGTCTCCCTGGCATTGTCGCTTGTCTGGAGCAGGGTGGAGTTCATCTCTTCGATGGATGCCGAAATTTCCTCCACCGCCGCAGCCTGGCGGCTGGCTCCGGAGGATATCTGGTTGACTGTCGAGCTGAGCTCCCCGCTGCTGCCCGCGACCTGTCCCGCAGATTCCTGGACATCATGCATTATGGAGGTAAGGCGGGCTATCATGGTGGCCAGGGCCCGGTTAAGCGCTCCCGCTTCATCGGGAAAGGAGTCGGAAATTTCAACTGTCAGGTCGCCCTCTGCCACCATTCCGGTCATTTTTACCGCCGCGGCAAGGGGCCGGATTATGCTGAGACGGATGGCAAGCGAGAGAGGAATAACTATCAGGAGCAGCATGGCCGCGACTCCACCTGCAATGGTAAGGGTAAGCGTTCTGGTCTGCTCATCAAAGAGGGCGGCTATCTCCCCCTTCTTTACCTCTATGTTATCAATATAAATACCGGTGCCAATCCAGATATCGGTTCCCGGAATCATTTCCGAGTAGGCAAGTTTGGGCTGATCGCCGGCTCCCGGCTTGTCGAAGATATACTCGACAAAACCGCCGCCGGAAGCGGCCTGCTTTGCCAGCTCCCTTACATAATAAATGCCGTTCACATCCGTCGAATCTGCCAGATCCTCACCCTGAAGTTCCTTCCGGGTCGGGAGCGCGACATTTGTGGTTCCGCGGTATACAAAGTAGTAGCCAGAACGGTCCTCTTCAAAACGGATCTCATCAACCATCGCCCGAATCATCTCGATCCGCTCGCTTTCCCCGGAGATGGAGCGGATAGCCGCGTCGATGGAGAGCGCCATGGAGTGGGTTGCCACCTGGAGCTTTTCCTGCTGGCTGGTCATCATTATCTGCTGGGTAGCATCGCTTGCCTTGTTCTTGAGATTAACCGAACCCGCCCAGTAGGAGACAACTACAGCCGTGATGGAAATTATCATCAGTACGATGAGGGCCATCAGGCGGCTGTTAACCTTAAACTGTCTTAATATTCTTATCATACTTGAATCGTAGTAGCTTAGCTCCGGCTTGGCAAGAAAAAGTGTATCATTCATAATGGACGGATAATGAGTCCGGATCACAGAACCGTCTATCTGATTACCGTTTCAATAATTGCTCTCATTGCGGCAGTACTGATACCGCTTCTCATACGGCGTTTTGAGAAGGTAAAACAGAAGCGTATCCAGAGAGTCGGCCGTTTTACCGCCGTAGCAACCGATTCGCCGGTCAAGGGGCACCGGCGGAAGGCGATCGAGCATGCCGTGGAGTCGGTCGGGGGACGCTTTTCGATTATAAAGCGGATTGCCGTCGTAACGGTTTTTATCTTGTGGATTATCCTGGTCAGCTACCCCTTTCTGGGAAAGGTTCCGGCCGCGGCGCTCAGTATTCTTATTTCCATTACGGGTGTGCTGCTCGGGATCGCGGCCCGGCCCCTGATAGAAAATGTTATCGCCGGTATCATCATAAGTTTTTCCAAGCTCTTCCGCCTCGGCGACACGGTGATGCTCGACGATGCCTACGGAACCGTGGAAGACATTACCATGACCCACTCGGTTATAAAGATCTGGGACTGGCGCCGATACGTTGTTCCCAACAGCCGCATGCTTACCAAGGATGTAATCAACTACACTCTCTTCGACACATATGTATGGGCTCATGTGGAATTTTTTATTGCCTATGATGCGGATCTCCGGAGGGTGGAAGATCTGGCGATAGAAATTGCCGAAGAGCAGATGCAGGAGAAGAAATACGAGGATCCGAGGTTCTGGGTAATGGGGATGGAGAAAGATGCGATCCGCTGCTGGGTTGCCGCATGGGCGAACTCTCCGGCCGAAGCGTGGACCCTCCGTGCGGGGATACGGACAGAGCTTGTCATCAGACTGAGAGAGGAAGGAATAGCCACCCATCTCGGAAGAATGCAGTTTTCTTCCTCCCCTTCACCGGTCGGGGATATTGTCGAGCCAGGCGGAGGCGCTGAGGAAAAAGGAGTTCCCGATGAATGCTGACCCTTCATCGACGGACTCACGGTGCCTGAAATATGGTGTTTGACGGGATTGACCGCTTTATCGCGGAGAAACTTTCAAATACCAGGGGTGCACGCTTCGTTTTTCCCAGCCAGGTTGCGGCGGATTTCCGTCTTCGCAGGGCCCTTTCCTCCGGTTCGCTGCGTGCACTCCGGAAGGAGCGTTTCTGCAGCTGGGATACTTTCAAGGAAAAGAGTTTTGACGAGGCGAGAAAAGAGCGTCCGGTCAACGGGGCCCTCCGCATGCTTTTTGCGGCGGCTCTTCTGGAGGAGAACAGCGTCTCCCGCCCGCCGCTTTTTACCCGTCTGGTACCGGCGGAGTTTGCGGATCTTTCCAGGAGCTACCGGTCCCTTCTGGTCGGTATGCTTCCGAAACTGGAAGGCTTTGCGAAGGAAGTCGAGATAAACGATGCCCGCGGCTTTTTCCCGCCGCCCCTCCTGGATGATATGGAGCTTCTCGCGGACCGGTACCGTGCTTTCCTTTCCGAACGGGGGCTTTTTGAACCGGGCTCGTCGATTCCCGAACCCGAACCTCTTCCGGGACACAGCTTTATCTTTTTCCCCGAGGTAATAGAAGATTACGGCGAATACGCCTCCGTTCTGTCCCGCTCTTCATGGGTGACTGTCCTTTCCACGGAGCAGCTTATCCGGGAAGATGAGACAAACAGGCCCTCGCTTCTCCGCTTTCCGGGAGCAGGTGCGGAACTCGCATGGCTTATGGAGGAGATCAGCCGTCTGCTTCGGGATGGTGAGGATCCCGATGAGATAGCCATTACCCTCCCGGACCGGGAAGAGTGGCGGGAGCGACTGGCCGCCGCGGCGGCGAACCGTTCCATAAAGCTCCGCTTCCGCGGGGGAGATCCTCTCTCCGAAAGCATACCGGGAAGATTCCTGCGTGCCCTCTGGGAGACGGTCTCCGGGGACTGGGAGCTTGAGCAGACGGGACGCCTCCTTCTTGACCGCGGTGTGCCCTGGCGTGCGGATGGACTCCTCCGCAGAATCGTCCGATTCGGACGGGACTACTACTGTCACCGCGGCGCAAGGCGGTGGGAGGAGCGGCTCCGTAAAGCGGGCCGGCCGGTGCTTGCCTCGCAGTTCGCAAGGCTGCGGAAGGGCATAACACTTCTGACGGAGGCCGGCTCCTTTGCCCTCCTCAAGGAGCGGATTCAGCCCTTTCTTCAGACACACCTGGATTCAGATGCCTGGAGCGAAGCCGACATGCCGGTGCTCCAGCGCTGTCTTGAGTCCCTCGGAGAGCTTGTCGAAGCAGAAGCTGCAGCGGGACCCGGCGAGGTCGGAGCTGTTTTCCCTCTCTGGCTCTCCTATCTGGAAACAAAACAGTACGTCCGCCGTCAGGATAAAAGCGGAATAGCGGTATATAACTACCGTGTTTCCGCCGGTATTTCTCCCCGCCGCCACTTTCTTCCGGGCTGCGGACAGGAGAAGAGCAGAGTCCTTATACGCCGTTTCCCTTTTCTTTCGGAAGCGCAGAAGAAACAGCTGGGAGGCGGCGAACAGGATCTCTCGGCCCCTTTTATTCATCTCTACGCCTTTGCAGGAAACGGCGCGGACTTTTCCTTCTCCGACGAGGGTTTCGGCGGTCCCGATCTCCCCCCTTCGGAGCTGATAGATTACGAACGCACTCCCGCTTCCCCTGTTTCCGCTGACCCTTACCGCGGCGAATCGCTCTACTGGCGGGGCGGGAGGGCACCCGAATGGCTCTGGCCGGAACAGAAGCGCGGAGCCGAATTTTTCCTCGCCGCCGGCGGGGCCGGCAAGCGCGTCAGTTTTACCCGCAGTACCGTCTCCTCATCCGCCCTTCTCGATCGGATTCTTTCCTCCCTCAGGGGAGTCAAGGAAGAGCTTGAAATAAGCCCCTCTCTCCTGGAGGCCTTCTGGTCCTGTCCCTTTGCCTTTCTGGCGGACCGGTGCCTGAAGGCCCGGGAGCCGGAGCTGGATATCCGTTACAACGATCCCCGGCTCACGGGTAATCTCTTCCACAGGGCAGCGGCGCATTTCTTTTCCGCCCTCGGGGAAGAGGCCCCCTTTGCTTCCCGTTCCGCGGAAGAACTGAAGGAGCTGATGAACAGTACCGTCAGCTCCCTGTTCCGTCGGTGGAGCGCCGGCGGTGACCCGGTTCCTCTGCCTCCCGTGGCCGATGCCATCGGTCGTTTTGTCTCGGGAAGCGCAGCGGCCCTTGTGGAGGCTCATTCAGGGGCTTACGGAAACTACCGGATTGCCGGGGTCGAGAAGCGTCTGGAGGCCGGGGCGAAAGGTCTGCCGGTACGTCTCGCCGGAAGGATGGACTGGATAGGACGGAATGATTCGGGATATCTTGTTGTGGATTACAAGAAAAACCTCCGACTGAAAAAGGGAGACCTTCTCTCTGCCGATGATGACCGCTATCCCTCCAGTTTTCAGATAGCCTTTTACCGTTATCTCTGCAGAGAGGGGGGCTACGGCAGTGTTTCCGCAGCCTATTACGACATGACAAAAGAGCGCTATACGACGGTTTGCGGTGACGGAGAAAAACCGTGGTTCTCCGACGAGCTGGCCGAAAAACTGAATGACAGCCTTGAAGAAGCCCTTGCCGATATGGTCCGCCGTCTGAAGGTCGGCGACTTCCGGATTGATGATTCAGCCTGCGGAGGCTGCGGTATCCGGGGAGCCTGCCGGGAGCGATTCCATATCAGGGATGAACAATGGAAATAAGACTTGACGATGATCAGCGGCGGGCAGTCTACGCCGACTCTTCGGCGGTCGTATCCGCCGGGGCGGGATCGGGAAAAACGACGGTCCTTTCGCAGCGCTTTGTTCAGCTGGTCACCTCCGGAAAGGCCGCGGTGGACGAAATCCTGACCCTCACCTTTACCCGGAAAGCCGCTGCGGAAATGTACGAACGCATCTACCGGCGCCTGAGAGAGGAAGCCCCCGAAGCGGCGAAGGCCTACGATCAGGCCAGCATCTCCACCCTGGACAGCTTCTGCGCGAGAATAGTGCGGGACCGCAGCGACCGTTTCGGCATTACCCGCGATTTTGTGCAGGACAACAAGCGGGCGGAAGAGCTTGCCCGTTCCTCCGCCCTGGATGTCATGCTGAAAAACCGGGGCAGCCAGGCTATGGACGCCTACATCGACATGTTCGGCTTCGAGGGAGTTCTGGAGAAGCTCTTTGTCGCCCTGGGGACCGGCTTCTTTACCCTTGCCGACCGGGGAGGAGCGGCGGAATCGCTGGAACTGCAGCATGCCAGGCTAGAATCGGAAATTACGGATCTTTCCTCCCGGGCGGAAGAGCTTATCGGCCGCATTCTCCTTCTTGACCCCTCGGCCCACAAACAGATAACGGCGGTGCACGGCTTTTTTGCCGAAGAGGGCAGCCCCGACTCCTGTCTCAACTCCGATCTTAACCTCGATCTTGAACGGCTTACGGCCATTTCCGCGGTGATCCGGAAGCCGAAGGGCAATTCGAAGCACCCCGACACGGCCCTCTACCGGGAATATGCCGTGGAATGGGAGACCCTCTCGAAGCACCTTGAATCCGCCCTTGAGACGATGCAGGCCTGGCCCCTTTTTACCGAAATGGGAAGCATTATCGAGGAGTTCAGGCTTGCCCTGGACCGGGGAAAGCGTAGTTCCGGGATTGTCACCTTTCGGGATGTTCCGGCCATGGCGGTGCGCCTCCTGGAGGAGGATCCGGAGTTCCGCCGGAGCTGGAAAGAGAACTACCGTTTCATAATGATAGACGAGTTCCAGGACAACAACGACCTCCAGAGAAAGCTGCTCTACCTTCTCGCCGAAGATCCCGAACGTGACGAGGAGGGTATTCCCGATGCGGGCGCACTCGTACCGGGAAAGCTGTTTTTCGTGGGGGACGAAAAGCAGTCGATATACCGCTTCCGCGGCGCCGATGTAGGGGTCTTCAAGCGCCTTTCCCGGGAGATTGCCGCAGCCGGGGGGCAGGCGATCGATCTTCCCCGGAATTACCGGAGCGAACCTGCCCTTATCGATTTCTTCAACCGCTTTTTCCCGGGGATTTTTGCCGATGCGCGGGAGGATTATGAAGCGGGCTTCCAGCCCCTCAAGAGCCGGGACGCAAGCGAGGGCGTCGTGCCGAAGATCGGGTTTTTCTACCGCGCCTATAATCCCCTCAAAGACGAAAGCCTTCTATCCGACGCTGAGAGCGAGGCATGGTACATCGCCCGGAGGATAAAGGAGATGGTGGAGGGGGGGACCCTTCCCCTTCCGGGCGGCGGAACCGCCTCCTACGGCGACATTGCCCTGCTTATGCGCTCGAGCAGCAATCAGATCAATTTTGAAAGCTCCTTCCGCCGGCTTGGAGTGCCCTACACCGTCCAGAGCGCACGTGCCCTTTTTCTGGAGGCGCCGGTAAGCGACTTTTACCAGATTCTCCAGCTTGCTCTCTATCCGGAGGACCGGCTTGCCTACCTTGCGCTGCTGAGGTCCCCTTTTGCAGGGCTTTCGGATGATGTAATCTCCCGGCTGATGCTGAAGGAGCGGGAGGAACATGCGGAGCCCTTCAGCAGCGATCCGGATGATCCCCTCTTCGACGGCGAAGGGGAGCGCTACCGCCTTGCCGGTGAAGCGTGGCGGATGGTGTGCGACTGTGCCGACCGTGAACCCCTGGCAGAAATAGTGAGGCGCCTGTGGCACTCCTTCGGATACCGCTACGCGGTGCTGCGGAATCCCGATTACCATGTTTACCTGGAATATTACGATTATCTCTACGAGTTCGCCCTCAGGGCTGACCGTCAGGGAGAGACCCTGGTCACCTTCCTCACCTTTCTCCGTGAAAACCTGGGAAAATACGAAAAGATAGAAGAGGTTGAACCTCCACGGGAAGAGAGCGTGGGGGTCCGCATCATGAGCATACACAAGTCCAAGGGACTGCAGTTTCCCGTTGTATTTGTTGCCGGCTGCGGGACGACCGGACGGAGGGAAGGAGAGGGCGAAGCTCCCTTTTTTGCGGACCCCGAGCTGGGAATCAGCCTGGCAGCCCCCTCGACGGGACGAAAAAGCGGCAAGGCGAACTTTTTCTACCGGAGGGGACAGGAGCTGGAAAAGGAGCAGGAGGTGGCGGAAATGAAACGCCTTCTTTATGTGGCGGCGACCCGGGCGGAGTTTCATCTCTTTTTCTCGGGTTACCACGGCAGGAACAACCGCAGCATGGACGGCCTCGGACGCTTCTCATTCCTCAACTGGATAGGAGCCGGCTTCGGAGCCGGCTCCGGGGATTGGGAAGAGGATCCCGCCTTTGACGGCTATATGGAAATAATCCCTCCCATTGAGACCGCGGAAAGGGAACGCTCCGCCGGCGGCCCGGAAGGCAGACGCAGCCTCGAAGAGGCGGGCCGCGCCTACGCTTCGGCGGGCACCCTGGACTTTGACTACCCGCGGAGCAGTTTTTCTCCCAGCAGCCTTGGTGCCGGCTTCGGTTCAGGCCGCGCGGCTTCCGCCGAAGCGGCCGCCGAAGGCGGGGAGCTGCCGGTAGACCGCTATCTTGAAGGGGAAGAACGGATAACCGCTTTCGGCACCCTCTGCCACCGCATGGTGGAGGAGGGCATAAAACGGGGCGCTGCCGACGACGACAGCATCCCGCTTCCTCCGCAGTTTTCTTCGCTTTCACCCGCCGCAGCCGCGCTTGTTATGGATACCGCCCGCAGCTTTGCACGGCTCTTTCTCGATTCGGAAACGGGAATGCGCGCACGGCACGAATCGGCGGCGGGCCGTCAGGTGACCGAAGTGGCGTTCCTCTACCGGACCGGGAAGGGGCGCTTCATTGACGGCAGCATCGACCTGCTTCTGGAAGGAGGGGATGATGAAGATGCTCTGGTGTTTGATTTTAAAAGCGACAGGGGTATGGAGCCGGAGCATCACCTGCCCCAGCTTGCCATCTACCGTCAGGCAGCGGAGGAGCTTACCGGAAAGAGGGTAAGGACCTTTCTCTGGTACCTGCGCCGGGGAGAGGCAGTGGAACTTGATACCGCATCCGGAGAGCTGTCGGAGATTCTCGATGCGGATGCCCTGATCGAGGGCCGCTCCGCAGGCGGCGGCGCTCTCTAGAACTCCAGCCGGTTCAGCTCCGCGGCAATACCCGCGGCAACGGCGGCGTTGTTTTTGACCAGCGAAATATTTGCAGTCAGGCTTTCTCCGCCGGTAAGGCTCTTGACCTTGTCCAGGAGAAAGGGCGTTACCGCCTTTCCCCTTATGCCCAGGGTTTGTGCTTCCGCAAGGGCCGTCTCTATGGCGCGGTCTATCTGCGCCTTGTCCATGGAAGCCTCTTCCGGAATGGGATTTGCGATAAGAACCCCGCCGGAGAGTCCGGCATTCCATTTTGCCCGGAGAATCCCCGCACATTCCGCATAGCCGTCAACCCTGAAGTCCAGGGGCAGACCGCTCTCCCGGCTGTAAAAGGCGGGCAGCTGGTCCGTGCCGAATCCGAGAACCGGAACACCCAGGGTCTCCAGGTACTCGAGGGTAAGGGGAAGGTCCAGAATAGCCTTTACTCCTGCGCAGACCACCGCCACCCCGGTCTTTGCAAGTTCCTGAAGGTCCGCGGAAATATCAAATGTTTTTTCAGCGCCCCGGTGTACACCGCCGATACCGCCGGTTGCAAATACCCGGATTCCGGCCATCTCTGCGGCTATCATGGTGGCGGCAACCGTGGTGGCCGCAGACTGAGCCGCGGCAAAGACCACGGGAAGGTCTCTCCTGCTTGCCTTCACAATACCTTCACCGGTGGCGAGAAACTCCAGCTGGGCCCGGTCTATTCCAACCCGGATAATACCGTCGATAATTGCAATGGTTGCGGGAACTGCTCCCCCTTCACGCACCGTGGCTTCCAGCAGTTCCGCCGTTTCCAGATTCTGCGGCCAGGGCATTCCGTGGCTTATGATGGTGGATTCAAGAGCCACCAGGGGTTTTCCCGTCTCAAGGGCTTCCTTCACTTCCCTCCCGAAAAGCAGGGGAAGGGAGGACTCTATTTTTTTCGTATCAGTTCTTTTCATTCATGTGCTCCTTTATTCTCGTCGAGAGGGAGACCGGATCGATATCCGGACAAACCGTATATTCTGATTCAAGGGTCATCGAGGCGGCGGCTATACCGGCACGGGCGGCAGCTTCCGGCTTTTCGCCCGAAACGAGGGCAAAGCAGAATCCCGCCGCCAGGGCGTCTCCGGCGCCGCCGACATCGCGGACCCGCACCCGCTCCGCCGGAATTCGCAGGGCCTCATCGGCCGGACAGCCCGCGGGAATAATCATCACCCCGTCGGCCCCGAGGGTGACCGCGCAGGCGCAGGGAAGAGCCCCGGTTCCGTCAGAAGCGAGGGCCTTGAGGGCCTCCCATTCGCTCAGGTTGGGGAAAAGCCATTCCAGGCTTGTCAGGAAGGGTGCGATCCGCCCGCATTTGGAGACCGAAACGGGATCTGCGGCGGCGGGCACACCAAGAGCCCGGGCTCCTTCCAGAAGCCGGGCAATTACCGCGGAGGGAAGGTTTGCATCCAGAACAAGAAGAGCAGCCCCGGCCAGCGCCTCGACCCATGAACCGGTCATATCCGGGTCCAGGCTTTCCACCGCGGACATATCCGAAAGGGCGAGGGCCAGCTCGCCCCCCTCCTCCAGAAGGGCAAGGTAGGTGCCGGTCCCGTGCTTCTCCGACCGGATAATCCGCGAAACATCCACCCCGGCAGCCATACAGTTTCCGAGTACATAATCACCCTGCATATCCCGTCCTGCTGCTCCGCATAGCACCGTCTCCAGCCCGAGCCGGGAAAGGTTTTCGGCAATATTCCGGGCCACGCCCCCCGGAACGCTTATAACGGTACCCGGGTTTGAATCCCCCCCCACCAGGCGGGAAGCGGGAAAGCCCTTGATATCGAGGTTTATTCCCCCGGCAACCACAATTTTCTTCTTCACCCGCCCAGTATACCCGCACCGGGAACGAACGAGAAGTGGAAACCGGCGCAGATTGATGGTAATGTATAGGTTATGAAACATGCCGGAAAAAAAATGCTTTTTATGACAATTACCGTCTCTGCCCTTCTGCTTCTCTTCCTCGGATCCTGCGTTCTTCTCTCTCCCTCTTCCGCAGAAGGGGGACAGGAGAATCCGGATCGTGTCGGATCAGCCGAAGCGGAAGATAAGCGTTCCGCGGGCAGGCAGAAGACCATGCCCGTACCGGACATTGCCTTCAACCCCCTCACCGGCCTGGACAGCATCAAGGCCGAACTCGGCGAACCCGTAAGCATCGAACGGAAAGAGCGGGAAAACCGTCACAACCCGGAGACCATCGATACTGTTATCACCTGTTTCTATCCCGGCATCTCCTTTACCATCCAGAAGTCGGGATACGACGGAAGGGAGTTTCTGATGGCCGTGCAGATTACCGGGAATCGCTGGGAAATTCCGGAAGGGGTATCGGTGGGAGACAGCAGGAACACCCTTCTCGACTCCTTCGGAGAGAGTGCCCGGGTGGAGGATACCCGGGTCTATTACGAACGGCCGGCGGAGGCGGGAAGCAATGTAGCTATCCGCTATCTCTTTATTTTCTCGGATGAGCGGATAGCCCGGATCGAGATCTCCGCCCTGCTCCTCTGAATACTCTGCTCTGCCCGATCAGAAAGAGCAGGTGCTCAGCTGTTTCCTTATCTCTTCACTCTCCGCGTCTCCGATCCCCAGGTGGGTAACCATGCGGATAGAGTTTCTGGCAAAAGGAGAACAGAGGATCTTCCGCTTCTTTAAAGCCGCCGCTACCTGAGCCGCCTCCTGCAGAGGAGTATCGAAGTAGATAATATTGGTCTCCACTGTGGAAGGATCGAGCTCCGCCCACCTCGTTTCGGCCAGGGTTTCGGCAATCTGCCGCGCGTGACGGTGATCATCTTTCAGGCGATCCACATGGTGCTCCAGGGCATATATACCCGCCGCCGCCAGCATACCCGCCTGGCGCATACCCGCACCGAGCATCTTCCGCATTCGCCGGGCTTCCTCTATAAACTTGACCGGACCGCAGAGGACCGAACCCACCGGGGCACCAAGCCCCTTGGAAAGACAGAAGGTCACCGTATCGACGAGGGAACAGTATCGTTTCGCCGTTACCCCCGTTGCCGCGCAGGCATTGAAGAGACGGGCTCCGTCCATATGGAGTAACAGACTGTTTTTGCGGGCAAAATCGCTCACCGCTTTAAGCTGTTCCAGGGAATAACAGGTACCGCCTTCCTTGTTGTGGGTGTTCTCAACCGACACCATGGAAACCCGCGGCATGTAGTAGATATCCGGACGCATGTGCTTTTCCAGCTCTACCGGCGTAAGGATTCCCCGTTCCCCCTCCACGCCGACGACTGCCACCCCGGCCAGGGCGGCGGGTGAAGAAAGCTCGTAATGAAGAATATGGCTGTTTTTCTGAGCCAGCACCTCGTTCCCCCGCCCGCCGTTGAGCATGAGCGGAATAAGATTTCCCATGGAACCCGAAGGAATAAAGAGGGCGCTCTTCTTTCCGGTAATTTTAGCAGCCAGCTCCTGCAGCCGGATTACCGTCGGGTCTTCACCGTATACATCGTCTCCCACATCGGCCAGGTACATCGCCTTGCGCATCTCCCTGGTAGGAAGGGTTACGGTATCACTTCGCAAATCATACAGTTTCTGTTTCATGCCGTTCATTTTATCACACCTTTCGTATCGATTCGAGCAAAGGAAAAAAATCGGGAAATGTTACCGCCACAGCCTCGTCATCATCTATGGTGATGGGATCAGCTGCTCCAAGTGCGGCCACCGCCGCGGCCATAATAACCCTGTGGTCCCCATGTCCGCGGACCGTCCCTCCCCCGAGCGACGCCCTCTCCCCGCCGCGGATGATCAGCCCGTCGGGAAGCTCTTCCGTCTCCGCGCCCAGAGCCGCAAGTTCCGCCGCCATGACGGCAATGCGGTCGGTTTCCTTAATCCTCGCCTGGGGCACATTCACCAGCCGCGTCTCCCCCCGGGCAAAGCATGCCGTGGCCGCAAGGGCCGGAAGCGCGTCAGGAATGGCGTTGAGATCAAAAACACCGCCCCGCAGACCCTCGGGCGGCGCGGAAATCAGGATCCCTTCGGCTGAGGAGGAGACGGAACAGCCCATCGCCTCCAGAATCGGCAGCACCTCCTTGTCCCCCTGGCTGTCGCCCAGATCGAGCCCCTCCAGAAGGAGGGTCGACCCGCTTACCGCCGCGGCGCAGAAGAAAAAGGTGGCCGAGGAAAAGTCCGCGGGAATGGAGCGGGAGAAGGGAGGGTAGCTCTGCCCTCCGGGAATGGAGAACCAGTCGAGCCCCCGGCGGCGGATGGTAATTCCCTCATCGTCAAGCCAGCGGAGGGTCATCTCCGCGTAGGGCCGCTCCCACAGGAGCGGTACATTAATCTCCGTCTCCGCTCCCGCGGGAGCGAGGGG